>LXNI01000303.1_pt1 | contig 62184 bp, 48 predicted proteins | sample 809091 | NCBI WGS metagenome assembly LXNI01 (sample SAMN04870527, study PRJNA318959) | sponge metagenome | biome: 01000161; feature: marine sponge reef; material: water | host: Sarcotragus foetidus | place: Greece: Milos, Mediterranean Sea | collected 2013-05-29 | depth 5-7 m
TTCCGACTGCCATGATTGACCATGGGTGGCGTGCTCCTTTCTTGGTTGAAATCGGCCCGCTTACCGGGCCGGAGAGCCGCCACCCTACTCCCCAACTTCAACAACCGGCGGGACATCCCCCTTAACCGACATGAGGATGTCGGTCACGAGTCCTGTTCTCCGAATCCCGCCGACACGATCCTCAGGAGTTGGTCGTGTGAAATCGCTTCCGCCGCGACGTAGTTTGCGGGACCGACGCAATCGAGCCTCTTGAGTTCGCTGTAGGAGACGGGGCGGGGGATGCCGGTCAGGCAGTCGAAGGTGAACGCCGTTACTCGACCTTCAGCGTCGGCGCGGGCTTCGATGTCGGCGGACGTCAGGACACCTTGGCGGCTGAGGGTTGCGACGGCCTCCTCCTTCGAGAGGGTGGCAGAGAAGGTCGCGCGAGCCACAGCAGCCGCTTCCATCCTCGGCTCACTGAGATAGAAAACGACGATCGTCCCGCGAGGTAGGAGCCCGTGCCGGCCGGCCCGAAAGAAGTAGGCCCGTTCAAGCCGGAGAGCTGCCTCCCGGTCCGGCAGCAGCGACGACTGTGTGACGGTGGGTGGAAGGAGCTGCTCCGCGTAGCTTGGCCGGACCGGCACCACCACGCTCGTGCGGCCGACGGGAAGGAGTAGGCCCGGAGAGGCAAGAGTCTCGAAGTCGAAGAGAGGGATGCGATTCTCGACGGCCTCTGCTTGCCTGATCTCGATGCCCTTGTCGCTTGCTTCGCTCCAGGCGGGCATAGTCGGCGCCAACCGAAGCCCGGTTTGCTCCCTGAAGTCGGCCGAGAAACTCCGCCAACCGTCTGGCAGCAAGAAGCCGCCGTAGACCAGCTTCGAGAGTGTCGCGCTCGGCCCGCCATTGGCTGTTTGTACCCGACGAAAGCCGCAATCGAGCGCGACCTGTTTCGTCGTGAACTTCCCAGCTGCGGAATGGAGGTCAATTCGGTAGAGCTTGCCAAAGCTACGCGGCCTTAGTAGCCAGTCGAACAGATGCTCGGCCGTAACCAGCGACTCGACGCGAGATTCCTCGACGTACACATGGGCAGTCCACGGCTGGCCGAGGATGGTCGGAGGCGCCAACGCGGCGACCCCGAGGATCCGGTCGCCTGCCCTAACCACGCGCTGTTCGGCGGGTTGCTGGGTCGTGCCCGGAGTCAGGACGGCATCCCTGCGGTCAGCCGGTAGGCCTAGGCGTTCAAGAAAGTCCGCCAGGGCTGCGCGATCGCTGCCCTTCAGCGGACCTCCAGACAGAAGGCTATGGTCGACCTCGGCGGTGACCCGTGAAGCGCCGTGTCCGGCTGCGGTGGGGAGCGCCGGAGCCAGATCCGCCGGTGCGGCGACCCTGAGGCCGTATTGATCCCGTAGTAGTTCGGCGTGCGAGAGGATCCGACCGTCTCGCGAGACAAAGCCGTAGGCGCGATGGTAGATGCAGGCTGCGAGATGGCGTAGGTCGGAAGTGTCCGTGATGCCACGCTTGCTGGTGACATCGGAGGTCAGCCCCATCGAGTCTCGCAGTGCGCTCGTCAGCCGAGCAACCTGGTCTACCGGGGGCTCTGGAAGGCGGGGGAGACTGCGGGCTGCTTGCAGGAACTCGTCGTTCGGTTCGACGGACGTCCTCTCCAACTCGCGTATCAGTTCAGCGGTGACGACGATGGGGACTGCTCCAAGCAGCCACAACGATTGCCCCCGGTCGCGCTGCCTCAGGGCATCGAACACGACATTCAGGTCGAGCACCCAGCGACGTGCCGGAAGTCGTGGCCTGTCGCGGAACGTGATCGCCTCGGCGGCGGGCGGTGGGCTATCGTCCAGCGGCGACGGCTTGCGGAAGAGCGACGGAACGTCGAGTTCCCTAAGGTAGACGTTGATCTCCCGGTTGGTCGTCCTGCCGCCGAGTTCCGTGCGGTGGAGCGCAAAGCCGTGGCGCACCCAGAACTGGTTCGCCGGGAGATCTGCGGCCACGCGGGCCGTGATGCCGAGGACGGAGTGCTGTTCGCCGTAGCGCACAAGCTCGTTGAGCAGCCCTCCTGCCACACCTTGTCGTCGTGCGCTTTCAAGCGTGAAGACCTGAAACACCTTCAACTCCTGGTGAGTGCCTCCGAAGCGGAGGAATCCGGCCACTTCCCCACTGCTCGGCCGAGTCGCGACCCAGAGCCGACGCCTGCGCGCTGACTGCCGATAGACGGCTGGCGTGAAGAACCCGAGTTCCCTCGTGTGAGCGTCGGCCGTCGCGACTATTCGCTCGATGTATGGGAGTACATCGCTCGGCCGCTTGAGAATCACGATTCGGGTCAATTGGGCTTCTCGTTGGCGGGTAGGAGATCCATCTTGGGCTCGCGACGCTTCGCACCAACGCCTTCATGGACCAAGACGGATTCCCTGCTTCGATTATCTTATGCTCATGTGCGTATCTCTTCGGCTGGCAGAGCGAGTGGAGGACACGCATCCCACGGGCCGCGCCGGACACCTATCGCCTCGTGGGCAGCCGCCTCCGACGCCGCCTCTTGGTCCCGCGAACCGCCTCGACTGCAATCGGCGTCTGCATCCGCTCGTAGAGTCCGAGGAGGTGCTCCAAGCGGTCGTACTCGCTCTTGAAGCGCTCACGGCGATAGAGCCGGTCAACGGCCCGGTCAAGGCGCTGATGCGCCGTCCTCAGAGCGGCGGGCATGAGGTCGGGGTCGTAGAGATCGGCTAGGGTCGCGTCGGGATGTTCCGAACGCGCGTCAAGCACGGCCTGAGCCAAGGGATTCAGCCGCGACATCGCTGACTCGCCGGATTCGGAGAAACCCGCCGGGGTTGGAAACGTGTTGTAGACGACACCGACGGAGTACATGTAGTCACTCTTCATCCGGCCGGTGACGGTTCGTACCCACGCCATATGCATGGCGGACGTCAGCAGGGCGAACTCAGCCAGAGTCGCCTTCGGCAGAATCCGGAGCTTCTGGTTCGCCACGACTTCGGGCGTAAGCCAGCCGATAGGGATGTAACTCCGTCGCTCCGAGCTCGTGTTGGGCAACACCAGGAACGGCTCCGCAAGCCTATGGTCGACCCCGACCTGGGTTGGGAAGCTCGCCATCCTCACCGTGCTCTCCCGCGAACGGGATGCGCGATAGCGCCTAACCGCAGTGACCCGCTCCGCCACTCGCGGAAGCCGTCGGAGTTCGGCCGGTGACGCGTCCGCTAGGTACAGAATCCACCGGTGAAAGCCGTTGATGTACTCGTCGCCTCCGATGTAGCGCCGAAAGAACTTCGCCGCGCCGGGTTCGTCTGCGAGAAACTCCTCGTGTTCATCACCGGTGAAGGTCAGGAGTCCGTTGTCGATCATCTGAACACCGGTCTTGAGGCGACGAAGCCCATTGATGGGCCGGCTGACCTTCTGAACCGTCAGATGTGGGTCCGTCATTCTGCTGGCGTCGAACAGATAGGGCGAAAGAGCCCGACAGCGCTGCTCGTCGGGTTCGCCGTTCTCATCCGCGTAGCCGAACAGCCGCTTGACTGAAGGCGCGTCCTGGCGCCGGTTTAGGCCCACGATCACGACATGGACGTGGGCCTTCCCGCGCGCGTCTGACCCCCAGGCAAAGGTCCGGTGCGCGAAGGCGAGGTCAAGGTCATATCTCTCGAAGAGAACCGGCCACAGCAGGCCGACCTGCTCGCCCTGCGTCACCGAGTTGGTCGCAACAAGGCCGATACGGACAGGCTTGCCAGCTTGGCAGACGTACTCTCCTGCCTTGATGAACCAGGCGGCCACGTAGTCAAGAGTGCCCCCTTGCTTGCCGAGTTGGGCGACTCGGCGCACTTGGGCGGTCTGCTCCTTACTTTGCTGACTCTTGCCCCGAAACGGCGGATTACCGAACACGAAATCGCATCCTCCTTGCGGAAGCACCTCGGCCCAGTTCATCTCCAGGGCGTCCCCGTGAACGATGTTCGGTGACTTCGCTAGCGGGATCCGCGTGTACGTCTGGCCGAACTCGAGACTCAGCTGGTTGTTCATGATGTGGTCCATCATCCACAACGCGGTCTCGGCGATACGGACCGGGAACGTGCGATTCTCGATGAAACGGATCAGGAGGTCGCGCGGCTCGAAGATGCCGGTGTCGTCTGCGAACAGGCAGAAGACGAGCCGCACCAGGAACCGCTCCAGGTCGTAGCCCGCGTAGCCCGATGCCTGCAGGGCGTCGCGAATCCTCCCGACCAGTTCAGCGGCCGCGACGTTGATCGGATCCTGGTCCCTGAAGGTCCGCCTTTCGCGGCCTAGGAGGAAGCTGAACTTGCCGATGTGCTCCTGTAGATCGGCGAGCCGGAACTCTGCGATTTCCCGGGTAGCAAGGCGACTTAGCCTGAAGGTCCGGAAGTCGCTTACGAGGATGTACTCCGGCCTCTCCCGCTCCGTCAAGCCGTCAAAGTAGTCGCCTGCCTGTTCGTACGCACTTTCGAGATTCCGGCCGGCGCTCTTCTGCTCCACCAACAGCAGGCCGGGCCAGAGGAGGTCAATGCGGCCCCGTGTGTCGTCAAGCTTCCGGACGTTAACCTCGTAGCGGGCGACCGACTCCCTCCTGACATCGAAGATCTTGAAGAACTCCTTGTAGAAGGTCTGCGTGTCGCGGTTCTCGTCGCCAGCGTCCTTCCACTTTCTGGCGAAGACCGTTGCACGCGCTCGTAGTTCGTTCCAGGAGAGGTGCATGCGCTTTCTACTGACCGGTCGTCACTTCGATGTACAGGTCCAAGAATTGCCGCTGCGGCCGCCGGATGCGTCCAGGATAGCCGCGTCGACAAACGCCGCCTTCTGCCTCCCGCTCCGCCTCCCGCTTTGCTCTCCGACGTTAGCTCCTCGCCCGGAACCCCTACAGCACCGCCTCCGCGATCGCGTCGAGCGCCTCCGGCTGCTGGCAGCCCAACAGCATCGAAGCGACCTGGCCATTGCGGCCAGCTTCCTTCCAGGCCGCGAGACGGTCGACGATCCGCTCCTTCGGGCCGACCAGGGCGAGGTCGTCGACCAGGGCGTCCGGCACGGCGCCGATCGCCTCGCTCTTCTTGCCGCCGAGGAAGTTGTCCTGGATGACCCTGGCCGCGTCCGGGTAGCCGAGGCGCTTGGCGTAGTCGTTGTAGAAGTTCTTGTCGCGCGCGCCCATGCCGCCGATGTACAGGGCAAGATTCATCTTGACCGGAGTGCGGCACTGTTCCACGTCGTCGCCCATCACGACGGTGACGAAGGGCATGACCTTGAAGTCGTCCAGGCTCTTGCCGCCGCCGGCCTTGGCGAAGCCCCGTCCCAGCGCATCTTCGAACAGATCGAAGCGCTCCGGGTTCATCCACACCGGGAACACGCCGTCAGCGACCTCGGCACTGCACTCGACGCCCTTCGGGCTGATCGACGCGGTGTAGATCGGGATCGATGTGTCGGCGGCGAGAATGCTCCGGAGCGGCTTGCCAAGACCCGTCCCGTCCTCGCCGCGGTACGGCAATTGGTAGTGATAGCCGTCGTAGGTCGCGGGCTCCTCGCGAGCGAAGATCTGACGCACGATGTCGATGTACTCCTTCGTGCGCGTCAGCGGCCGGCCATAGGCGACGCCGTGCCAGCCCTCGATCACCTGAGGTCCTGACGGTCCCAGGCCAAGCAGGAATCGGCCCCCGGAGAGCTGATTCAGGGTCAAGGCGGTCATCGCGGTCATCGCCGGGCTGCGCGCCGGCATCTGCATGATCGCGGTGCCGACCTTGATCTTCTCGGTCTGAGCGAGGATCCACGCCGCGGGCGTCACCGCGTCGTTGCCGTAGGCCTCGGCCGTCCAGACCGAAGTAAAGCCGGCGCTCTCCGCCTGCCGGATGCGGTCGATCGGAATGTTGATCTGGCTACCGAAGCCGCCCGAGAGCAGTCCTAGTTCCATGGTCCGGTCTCTCCTCGTTCAGAGTCTCTTTCAGGGTTCTTCCAGCGAAACGCGCGCGAGGCTAGCAGGTCGGACATAGACTGCGCTCCATGGCCGAGACACCGGCACCGGAGCGCGGTTCCAGCCCCGGCTCGCGCAAGCCTCGCAGCCAGGTGCTGTGGCCACTCGCGTTCGTCACGCTGACCCTGGGGATGGTGATCGTGATCGTGATCGGCTTCGTCATCATCCGATTGACCCAGGTGCCCGGCGACGTGGTGGAGGGCGGTCGCGAACTAGCCCGCGACGCGGTAGACGCGGTCGAACGGATCGCGGAGGCGTTTCACACGGGCACCGTGCAAACGTCCTTCGTGAGCTACGCCACCGAGATCTCCGGCAGCGCCTTCCTCCAGTTCGCGTCTCTCGACCAGACCGAGGTGATCGAGCGCAGGGACTCGGCGAGCCTGCTGTGGGGCCGACTCAGGCTGCCGGACGTAATGGTCGAAGCGCGGGTCCCGGTCCGCTACACCTACTACCTCGACCTCGAGGACGAGTGGTCACTCACCCTCGAGGGCACGACGGTCCACGTGCTGGCGCCTGGTGTCCGCGCGAACCGGCCTGCCGTGGACGCCTCAGCGATCGAGTACAGGGTCCAGGCGGACTCCGTGCTCCGCGACGAGGAAGCGGTACTGGAGCAACTCCGCCTCCGCATCACGGACCAGTTGGCGTCCCGCGCGGGCGAGAACATCGCCCTCGTGCGGGAACTCGGGCGCCGCAGGACCGCCGACTTCGTGCGCACGTTCCTGCTGTCGCAGTTCGGGGAAGACGTGGACGGGTATCGAATCGAGGTCCGCTTCCGCGATGAAGTCGATCTTGAGGCCTCGCCCGAACCCGCGCCCGGACGCTCGCCGGCGGTAACCGAGGAAGAGCGGAATTGACCGACCGCCTGGCGCGCCGGCGCCAGCGACTCCGGGCGCGACAGGCGGACCGCTTCGGCCGCATGGCGGAGCAGGTCCACGTTCACAACCCGTTCTACCGGGCGAAGTGGCAAGCCGCCGGCTTCGACTCCCCGCCGACCCTGGACGACCTGACGGACCTTCCCTTCACGACCAAGGCCGAGCTCGCCGGCGACCAGGACGCGAACCCGCCCCGGGGAAGCAACCTGACCTTCCCGTTCGACCGCTACGTCCGCGTCCACCGCACGTCGGGCACGACCGGCAAGCCGCTGCGCTGGTTCGACACCCCGGCAAGCTGGCAGTGGTTCCTCGACTGCTGGCTTGAAACGTACAAGGGCGCCGGCGTCGGTCCCGACGACCGAGTCTTCGTCGCCTTCGGCTTCGGCCCCTTCGTGGGCTTCTGGACCGCCTTCGAGGCGGCGCAGCAGCTCGGCTGCCTGGTCATGCCCGGCGGCCACCTGAGCACCGAGCAGCGCCTCAACGTGATCCACGAGGAAGGCGCGACGGTCCTGGTGGCGACGCCGACCTATGGCCTGCGCCTCATCGAGGTCGCACGCCAGCTCGGCGTCGATCTCGCGGGCAGTTCGATCGAGCGGACGATCCATGGCGGCGAGCCGGGCGCCGGTGTACCGGCGGTCAAACGTCAGCTCGCGGAGGGGTTCGGAGCTCGTGTCTTCGACCACGCCGGCGCGACGGAGGTCGGCGCCTGGGGCTACCCCTGCGGCGTCGGCGAACACCTTCATGTCTTCGAGGAGGAGTTCATCGTCGAGTGGCTCGACCGGACCACCGGAGAGCTGCTCCCGCCGCTCGACCCAGGCGCCACGGAGTCCGACCCGCCCCTCGGCGAACTCGTGCTGACCAACCTGGGACGGATCGGCAGCCCGGTCGTCCGCTACCGCACCGGCGACGTCGGACGGCTTTGCGCCGCCGGCTGTCCCTGCGGCCGGCCGACCGTCTACCTCGACGGCGGTGTTCGCGCCCGCGCCGACGACATGTTCATCGTCCGCGGCGTGAACGTCTACCCGAGCTCGATCGACGCGATGATCCGGGAAGTCGGCGGAGTCGCCGAGTACCGCGCGACGGTACGCCAACGCCGGCAGATGGTCGAAGTCGAACTGGAGGTCGAGCCGGAGCCCGGCCGCGAGGCCGACGTTCTCCGTCTCGGGCTGCAGGATCTCTTCCAGAGGCGCCTCAGTCTCCGGATACCGGTACGCACGGCCCCGACCGGTTCCCTGCCCCGCTACGAGCTGAAGGCGAACCGCTTCACGCTGGAGCGACCGTAGCGGCCGGCCGGTTCAGGACCGCGAGCGCCACGAACAGGACCGCTCCCACGCCGTTCACCGCGATCCCCATCGCCGGCCCGCCCAGGTCGGGGACGAGCAGCAGGGCCGCCGAAACCAGCATCAGGACCCGCAGAGGCCTACTCAACTCGGCGCGCAGGTAGCCGCTGACCCCGGCGGCCAGAGCCAGGATCCCGACCACCGCCGCGCCCAGGGCGAGCAACAGCGGCGGCAGGCCGGCGGCCCCTGCCGCAAAGAGGCTCCCACCGTCCTCGTCCATCAACAGCAGCGCCGGCCGGTAGATGAACATGTACGGCAGCGTGAAGCCGACGAGGGCGAAGCGGAACGCTGCCAGCGCCGTGCGCATGACCGGCGCCTGCGCCAGGCTGGACGCCGCGTAGGCGGCGAGCGCGACCGGCGGCGTGACCATGGACATCATCCCGAAGTAGAAGATGAACAGGTGCGCGGCAAGCGGAATCACACCGAGTTCCGACAGCAGCGACCCCATCAGCGTCGCCATGAGCAGGTAGCAGACGACGGACGGCACGCCCATCCCAAGAACCAGCGACGTGACCATGATCCCGAGCAGGGCCAGGAACAGGTTGGTCGCCACGACCGACTTGATCGCGGCGCTGAAGTCGACCGCGATGCCGGTCTGCTGCACGATTCCGATGATCGTGCCGACGCAGGCGCTCGCGGCGACCAGCGGAATCCCGTTGCGGGCCGCCTTGGTCAGCGCGCCGAGGATGTGCGGGCGCCACGCGTGGTGAATCAGCCCGAAGACCATCAGCCCGAGCATCGCCACGATCCCCGAGGAGAGCCAGGACTCGAAGACCTGCCGGAACGACGGGTCGGCCGGCGTGTCCGCCCACACGAGCTGATGGACGATCGCTACCGCGCCGAAGCAGCCCAAGGTCAGGTAGCGCAGCCTCTTCGGCAGTTCGAACTCCTTGCGCAGCACCGCGAGGAGCAGGATCACGATCAGCGACCCGGTAACCGCCCGGAACGGCGAGAACCGCAGCAGCAACAACAGGATCAGAGCCCCGAGAGCGGAAATGAAGACGATCGCGTCGAAGCGCCGCACCGGCAGCGGCTCGCCTTCCCGTTCCGGCGTCCCGACCCGTCTAGCGTAGAAGTGGACGATCAGAAAGATCGACAGGTAGAAGAGCACCGCCGGCAACAGGGCCGCCTGCACGATCTGCAGGAAGGTCACCTGGGGCTCGACGATCTCGAGCATCATGTAGGCGCCGGCGCCCATGACCGGCGGCACCAGGGCGCCGCCGGACGCAGCCGCCGCCTCGACCGCCGCCGCCACGTGCCGCTTGAAGCCATTGCTGCGCATCATCGGGATGGTGAAGGCGCCGGTCGTCACCGCGTTCGCGACCGCGCTGCCGGACAGCGAGCCCAGGAGGCCGCTGCTCAGCACCGCGACCTTTGCCGGGCCGCCGGGCTTGGTGCCGAACACCCGCTCGGCGAACCGCATGATGAACTGCGTCGCGCCGGACATCTCGAGGAAGGCTCCAAACACAACGAACAGGAAGACGTAGCGGAACATGACCGACGCCGCCGGGCCGAACACGCCCAGGCTCTGCAGGAAGGTGGTGCCGACCACGTCGCGGGGGTTCTGGCCGGCATGCGGGAAGAGCCAGTCCGGCAGGATCGGCCAGCCGTTGCGGAGGCTGTAGTAGCAGTACAGCGTGTGCGCAACGAAGACCAGCGCCAGCGCCGGCACGATCCAGCCGATGCTGCGCCGGGCCGCCTCGAGGACAAGCACCAGGCCGATCAACCCGAGCACGATGTCGGCGCCGGTTTCGATTCCGGCCCGGTTACCGAGCGATCGGCCTCCCGACCAGAGGTGCTCGAAGGCGGGCTCCGTCTGCACGACGACGTACGCGCAGGCCGTCGCCGCCGCGAGGCCCAGCGCCAGGTCCAGACCGCGCAGCCAACGGTTCGAAGCCAGCCTCGCGTGAACGGGAAAGGCGAGAAAACAGAGCAGCAGGCCGCCGCCGACGAACACCGCCAGCGACGACTGCGGCAGCAGGACGCCGTAGTTGACCTCGAACAGGACGAAGAAGCACAGACCGACGCCGAGCGCCGCGATCAGGAAGCGGCGAAACCGTTCAAGGCTCGCCGGACCTGAGCTGGATTCCTCGGCGCCGCCGGATGCGGGCGAGACGCCCGCGTTCCCGGAAGGCACGGCGACTGGCGTGGGCGGCTGGTCTGGCGCGCTCAACCGGCGGCTTCGGGCCAGACGCCGATCTCGCGGTAGAAGCGTTCCGCGCCCGGATGGAAGGAGGTGCCGGTGTAGCGCGCCACGTTCGCCTCGTTGATCGCTCGCCCGGCGGGATGCTTGTCGGCCACCGACTGGCGATTATCCCAAAGCGTCTTCGTGATCCGGTAGACCAGCTCCTCGTCCGCGTCGGCCGAGGTGATCAGGTGCATCGAGCCGACGTTGAGCCCCGGGTAGTCCTCGGTCAGGTCCGAGTAGGCGTCGGCCGGAATTGTCGCAAGCTGGAAGAAGGGATAGTCGGCGGCCAGTTGCTGCCGCCTCTCCTCGTCGAAGGGAACGAAGCGGATGTCGTAGGTGCTGCACGCCTGGGTTACCGCGCCGGTGGGCACCGCCCCACCCAGGAACGCGGCGTCGATCGCACCGTCGCCCAGCATGTCGACCGCGCCGCTCTGGGTGCCGTACACCTGGGTGAAGTCGTCGTAGGTCACGCCGTGGGCGGCCAGCAACGGCTCGACGAACATCTCGAAGCCCGCGCCGGCGACGCCGACCATGGCCCGGCGGCCCGCCAGATCGCCCATGCTCGTCACGCCCGAATCCGTCTTCGTCACGAAGGTCGCGATGTTCGGCGCCAAGGTGGCCACGGCGCGGATGTCGTAGCTCTGCTCCCAACCGGACTCGCCGAGAACCGCGAAGTAGCTGATCGCCGAATTGGAGAGCGCGAGCTGCAGTTCGCCCCGCACCAGCCGGCGGATGTTCTCCTGCGAGCCCTTGGTGCCGCGGGGCTGCACGCGCCATTCGTTCTCGCCCCGGTTCTCGTTCAGGACCTCGGCGATCGCGCCGCCGACGACCGGAAAGGCGCCGCCGACCGGCGCGGTTCCCATGCTCAGGAACCGCGGACCGCCGGAAGCCGCGTCGCCTGCGTCGCCGCCACCGCCGCAGGCGAGGAAGAAGGCGAGCAGAGGGAGTGAAGCGAGGGAACGGATCTTCATGCGGGGATTCCTCTCGAACCGCGAAAACGCCAGAACCGGCAAACCGGGAGCGCGCGATCCTAGCAGGCGGCCAACCGCCCTCAGCCGCCCGGCTCGGCGATGCAGTAGAGGAAGCTCGCGGTGCGCAGATAGAGCCTGCCGGGAGCCACCCCCAGCGACGACAGCGTGAAGCCCTGGACCTCGTTCGTGGCCAGGATCTCGAACTCGGGACCGTCGCGGACGACCGTCGTCACGCCGTCCTCACTCGTGGCGTAGACCTTGCCGTCGGCAACCAGCAGCGAGGCGCTGTAGGTGCCCGGGGCCAGCCGCTGGTTCTCCCAGACCGGCTCGCCGGTGGCCGCGTCGAGCCGCGACAGCAAACCGTTGTCTCTCAAAAGGTAGAGGGTCTCCCCGTCGGTCGCCGGCGTCGGCACGTCCGGTCCGCGGTCAGTCTCCCACAGGATTTCGGGATCGCCGCCGCCCCCGAGCCGCAGCGCCTTCATCGGACTGACGCGGGTGGGGACGAAAACCAGGTCGCCCGAAGCGACCGGCGACGCGACGACCCGGTACATCGGGCTGTCCCTCGGGTTGAAGCCCTCCACCCGCCAGAGTTCGCGGCCGCTGCCGGGGTCGTGGCCGGTAGCGACATCGCCTCCGTTCAACACGAGAACGTGACGTTCGCCGCTCTCTACCAGGGCCGGCGTGATGTAGGCGTCCGGCGACTCCATCCGCGCGGCGGTGGGCCGCTCCTGCCGCCAGATCGTCTCCCCCGAGTCCGCGTCGATTGCCAGCAAGTAGGACGGATCGTCCGTCTTCATGCCGTGCAGTACCGGCACGAACAGCACGTTCCGCCACAGCAGGGCGGAGGAGCCGTAGCCGTGGTTCAGCCCGAAGGCGCCGTAGTCCTGCTCGAGTTCGCGCGCCCAGAGCTGGTTGCCCTCGAAATCGTAGGCCTGCAGGACGCCGGTGCCGGTCAGCACCCAGACCCGCTCCCCGTCCGTGACCGGCGATGGCGACGACATGTTGTGCTTGCGCTGGAACCGATTGCCGCCTGCCACTTTCCGCCGCCAAACGACTTCGCCGGAGTCGGCGTCGACCAGCCACAGGAAGAGGTCGTCCCCTTCCGCCACGTTCAGGAAAAGGCGCTTGCCGACGACGATCGGGGTCGAGCCCGAGCGATCCGGAAGGGGCAGTTTCCAGACGATGTTCCGCTCCATTTCGCCGTCGTGGGACCACTCTGTTGGCAGACCGGTGTGGGCGCTGTAGCCGTTGCGGTCGGGGCCTCGCCAGTTCGGCCATTCCGAGGTCCCGAAGGCAGCCGTCGCGGCGAGAGCCGAGAGGGCCGCTCCGAGGACTATCGGGGTGCAACGGGACCCGGCCGCGGATTCCCTGCCGTTGTGCTTCATGCCGCCTCCCTCGCCGCAGCGGGCTCGTCCGTTTCTCCCTCTCCGTCGGCCTCATCGTCAGCGGCCTCCGACGCCTCGGGCATCAGCAGAACCTGGATCAGGTTCTCGCCGCCGAGGTAGTCGCGGGCGGCGCCACGAATCATGTCCGCATCGAGCTGGTCGAAGAGTTCTTCGTACTCCAGGATGGAGAGGGGATCCTCACCGAACTGGTACACGGTCTGCAACGCACCCAGCCAGAAGCCGTTCGTTTCCTTCGACGTCTCGCGGCCGCGACGCTGCTGCTCCCGGATCTGGGCCACCTCCTCGTCCGTTGCCGGCTCGGTACGGATGCGAGCGATCTCCTCGCCGACCGCCTCGAGCATCTCCTCGACCCGGTCGGGACCGCAGCCGAAGAGGACCTGCACGGAGAACTCCGAAACCGGGATCCTGTCCGCGCCCGCAGACACGTTCGCACCGTAGGTCCCACCGAGTTCCTCCCGCAGACGCTCCCGCAGGCGATCCCGCAGCAGCGAGCCCATCGCGTTCAGTCGGTAGCGGTTCAACTGGGTCTGCTCGAAGGGTCCGCTGTACACGAGGGCGACCTGACTCTGCTCCTCAAGGCCCTTGTACACCGTCCGTTCGACGCGGCCCCTGGGAGTCCGCACTCCGACATCTCTCCAGGCTTCCTCGCGGCCGGTGGACGGGAGGCCGCCCAGCCAGGTCTCGACAAGCGGTTCCATCACGCCGAGTTCGAAGCTGCCGGCGAAGAAGAACGTGAAATCGGAGAAATCCCGGAACCGGTCTTCGTAGACGGCGAAGATCCGGTCCTCGTCCAGGTCCGCCAGCATCTCCTCCGTGACCATCCGGCGCCGCGGATGATCCTGGCTCAGGATCTCCACGAACGTCTTCAGGAAGTGGTACCTCGGCATCGCGCTCTGGTTGCGCAGCAGCGCACCCTGGCGGGTCAGAAACGACTCGTACGCCTCCGCGTCGCGGCGGGGCGACGTCCCGCTCAGGTAGATCAACTCGAACAGGGTTTCCAGGTCCTTGGGCGAACCCCGGCCGCTGAAGCCTTCGAAGAGGGGGCCGATCACCGGACCGACCCGCGCCACCTTCCCGGCCAACGCCTTGTTCAACTGGGTGAGGCTGAAGTTCCCCAGCCCGGAGAGCTGAACCACCGAGGTCGCCATGTTCGCCTCCAGCCAGTCCTCGTCCGAGACGAGTGAGGCGCCCCCCGGGCTGAAGGAGGCGACCAGGATCTCGTCGTTCTTGAAGTCGCTCGGGCGCAGCACGACCCGGACGCCGTTCGAGAGTCGCCACTCGGTGACCCCGAGTTCCTCGATCGTCGACCGTTCGACGATCCGACCCGGCGACGGTCGGACGGGCACCAGGGCGCCCTCGCCGACATCGTCTTCGTAGGCCGTGACCTCGACCTGACCGACCCGGCCGAGGGCGGCCAGCAGCTCCTCCTCGCCTGGCTGTTCCAGCCCGTCCTTCTCCGGGCCGCTGGCGAGAACCACACGGTCGTTGTCGTGGATCCAGGAGTCGGCAACCGCGTTGACTTCGGCCAACTCAAGCTCGGGCAGGTACCGGCGCGCCAGCTCGCGTTCGTAGGCGATGCCCGGAAACGGCTCGCCGCTCAGGAAGTTTCGCGAATACTCGGCGGCATAGGCCGCTGAATGGGTCTTGTCCCGCTCGTCGTAAGCCCGATCCATCGACCGCAGCGTGTTGACCTTGGCCCGTTCCAGCTCGCTCTCCTCGAAGCCGTGCCTGCGAGCACGCTCCGACTCGGTCAGTAGGGCTTCCAGCGCCCGCACCGCGCCGCCTTCACGGGCGCCGGCCGAGAGTACGTAAAGGCTGCGGGTGCGGGCCAGCGTTCCCCTGCCGCTGGAGGCACCGATGAACGGCGGGTCGGCCTCCTCGGCGCGCTCGGCCAGCCGGTTGTTCAGCATCCCGTTGTAGAGACCGCTCACCAGCCGGGCGCGGTAGTCCGCGACGGTGGAGTACGGATCCGGTGGCCCCTTGTAGGCAACCGAAACCGAGGAACGCGGCAGTTCCGGATCGCTGAAGACCGAAACGAGCGTTTCCTCGTGTGGAGGTATCTCCGCCTCGAACCGCTCTCGCGGCGTTTCCGGCCCCTCGAGCTTGCCGAATCGGCTGCGGATCTCCGACTCCACCTCCTCCGCTTCAAAGTCGCCGACGGCGACCACCGCCATCAGATCGGGCCGGTACCAGTCGCGGTAGAAGTCCCGCAGCCGCTCCGGCGGCGCCTCCCGCAACATCTCCGGGTCGCCGATCGGCAATCGCTCGGCGTAGCGCGAGCCGTGGAAGCGGTACGGGATCTCGGCATCGCGCAGCCGGGCGCCCGCGCCACGGCCTCCGCGCCACTCCTCGATTACGACCCCGCGTTCCTTCTCGATCTCCTCGTCCTCAAGGCTGACGCCCGACGCCCAGTCCTCGAGCACGAGGAGCGCCGTATCGAGAATCTCCGGATCGTCGGTCGGCACTTCCAGCATGTAGACGGTCTCGTCGAAGCTCGTGTACGCGTTGACGTCCGGTCCGAAGCGCATGCCGATGCCCTGCAGGTAGTCGAGCAACTCCGTCTTCTCGAAGTTCTTCGTGCCGTTGAACGCCATGTGCTCGACGAAGTGCGCGAGACCGCGCTGGTCGTCGTCCTCGAGCACGGAGCCCGCACGCACGATGAGACGCAGGAAGGCCCGGTTCTCCGGCCGGCCATTGCTGCGCACGTAGTACCGAAGACCGTTGTCCAGTTCTCCGGTCAGCACGGCCGGATCCTGGGGCAGGACCTCGGTCAGCTCCCAGGTCCAGTCGCCGCCACCCTCCGCCGTTTCGCCGGCGGCTTCCTCCTGCGCGACGGCGGCGGTGACGCCGGCGACCAAGACAGACAGCGAGACGATTCCAACCAGGACACCGCGTTTCACCCTCAGCCCCGAAGGGCAACTCCACTCGATCATCGTTCCTCCCAGCAGTCCGTGGCGTCAGCGCCCGCCTGCAGCGGCCGCCCCGCCTTCCACTCGCACCACCGCGCCGGCGGGGAGCGCCTCGACCAGCGCCGCGAGCGCAAGGTCTGCGGCGCCGCGGCTGCGGCTGTCCACCGTCAGTTTGACCCGATAGTCACCGTCCATCACCGGATAGCTCCCGATTTCGACCTCGGCGTGAGCCGCAACGACCAGATCGAGCATCTCGGCGATGTCCGTTTCGCGGCACATCGTGTACACCGCCCGGCTGTAGAAACGGCGACCGGCCGCCAACCGGTCCCGCAGCAGGGGCAGCTTCATGCGGAAGATCCGCGGCACCCCCGGCAAGACGTAGACGTTGTCCATCACGACCGAAGGCCAGGGCACCTCTGGCGTGCTGACCAGGTCGGCGCCTTCCGGCACGTCGGCCATTCGCAGGTGACCCTCCGTGCAGCGCTCCCCCACCATCTCGCGGATCTTGGTCACCAGTTCCGGCGAGCGAACCAGAGGCCGGTCAAAGGCGGCAGCCACCGCCTTCAGGGTGACGTCGTCGTGGGTCGGACCGACGCCGCCCGAAGTGATCACGTAGTCGAAGCTGTCTCTGAGCCGCTCGATGTCGCCCGCGATGCCGGCGATGTCGTCGGGGCAGACGACCACTCGGCGCAGCTCGATTCCCAGGCCGAACAGCTCGCGCGCCAGCAGGGTCAGGTTCGCCTCCTCGACCTTGCCGGTGAGGATTTCGTTCCCGATGATCAACGCCGCCGCCGTGGGCATCGGCGTAGCTTACCGGCCCACGAAACGGGGCGGCCGGCGCTCGGTCAATGCCTGCACCCCCTCGCGCGCATCGGCGGTGCGGAAGGTGACCTCCTGCTCGGCGCTCTCCAGTTCAAGGGCCTCGTCGATCGACCGCTCGAAGGTGCCGCGCAAGGTCCGCTTGGTCGCCTTCACCGCCACCGGGCCCGAGGCCGCGATCTCCATCGCCAGGTCTTCGACGACCTGGTCGAAGTCGTCGTCCGCCTCGCGACTGGCGATGCCCCAGTCGACCGCCGTCGCCGCGTCGATCAGCCGGCCGCTGTACAGGAGCTCGGCGGCGCGCGCGGGACCGATCAGGCGCGGGAGCGTCCAGGTCGCCGCCATGCCGGGGTGGATACCGAGACGCACGAAGGTCATCCCCACCCGCGCGCCCGTCCTGATCACCCGCATGTCGCACCCGAGCGCGAAGCACAGGCCGGCGCCGATCGCATGGCCGTTGATCGCCGCGATCGACGGTGCGTCGAGGCCGCGGACGGAGAGGTAGAGGCGGTAGAAGTTCGCGCCGCCGCCAAGGCCGGGGCCCGAATCCGGATCTTCGCTGACCTCCTCCTGGATGCTCTCCAGGCTGCCGCCGGCGCTGAACGCCCGGCCGGCGCCGCGGACGATGACCACCCGGGTCTCGTCCCGGTCATTGATCAGCGGCACGGCGTCCCGGATTTCCGCGCCCATCGCGGACGTCATCGCGTTCAACCGGGACGGCACGTTCAGGGTCAGCCGGGTGATCGGGCCCTGGTGGTCCAGCAGGATGTGTTCGAAGCTCATGGCGGTGGTCCTCCTTCGCGCTAGAATGCGGCGCATGCTAACGATCACCGAGCTGGCGCAGAAGAAGGTGGCCGAGGCGATGAAGGACGAGGATCGCGACGACCTCGCTCTTCGCATCGCGATCACCGGCCGCGGCGGTGGCGGCTTCCGCTACCAGATGGACCTGGTGGGAACAGACGAGACCCGACCCGACGACGAGGTTCTGGAGACCGACGCGTTCAAGGTCTTCATCGATCCGGAGAGCGCCCCGGACCTCAAAGGCACCACGATCGACTTCATCACCCGGCTCTCCGAGAGCGGCTTCAAGTTCGAGAACCCGAACTCGGTCTGGGGCGAGGGAGTCGCCGCCGACGTCCAGCGCGTCCTCGACGACCAGATCAATCCGCAGATCGCCGCCCATGGCGGCTTCGTCACCCTGCTCGAGGTCAAGGACGAGACAGCGTTCATCACGATGGGCGGCGGCTGCCAGGGCTGCGGCATGGCCGACCAAACCCTGAAGCAGGGCGTCGAACAGGCCATTCTCGAGGCGGTGCCGACCGTGCGTCGCGTGCTCGACACGACGGACCACGCCGCCGGCACGAACCCGTACTACGCGCCGTAGGGCCGACAGATCCCGCCAGCGCGGGACGTGCCACTGCTCTTCGGAGGAGAAACCGGCGACCGGTCCGCCGACAGCCGCCGCCGCTATCGCGCGGCCGCGGGGCAGCCAGGGTTTCCGGCGAATCCTCGATCTTGTTGAGTACCCGGTTGGACCTCCACTGCCGTCCAGCCGGGAAAGGCCGGGATCCGACCATCGGAATCGCGCTCCGCCGCTTGGCGGTAACGGCACGACGGAGTCCCCATCCATGGGCTCGGACCCGTGTAAAGTCCTCAGGCGTCGCCCCGACGGACGGGCCCTGAGAGATGTCGAAAACGGACGACCCAAGACCGCTCGGCCGAGGACTTCCGCGCTCCCTGAAAGGGCTACGCGGCCTCCAGACGCAGCTCTGCCTCAGCACAAGGACGAAACCGAGTCGGCGGGACGTACTCGATAGTAACTACGTGGTTGACCGGATCGGCGATGTCGGCAGCGGCAGGAAGGCGGATCGCGACCGGAAGCGGATGCTCGCGTTCTACGGGGACCCGGAACTTCGCCGGGAACTCTGGCGGCATCACACGGCGTTTGCATCATCCTTCGCAAGAGGCCACCGTCCGAAGGACGCCGACATACTGCCGCCCAGTCTTGAGATGCAGGTGCTCCGGCGCTGCGAGTTCATCGCCGGCTCGACCGCGGACGACTCTCAACCGGCCAACCAAGGTCAAGGTGAGGCCAGCCGAATCGATGGATCCGCCAATGAAGTCGGCCAAGCAGTTGCCAAGGCGTCCGACAAGCGGCTAAACCAGTGGGCGTCGCTCGGGAAGAACGAGCGCTTCGACTCGGTGCTCCTGATCTTCTGTAGCGCCGCTCTGCTGGACGACCGCGGAGTCATCGAGAAAGCCTGCGCCAACGTTCCGGAGCTGGCGGAAGAGTTCTCCGACTTGCTGGAACCGGCAAGAACCGATCCGAGCGACGACAAGGACGCCGGCCCGAGTTGGCGGACCGCCTGCCAGAGGCTCTCGGCATTGGCATCGAAGGCGGCGGCGAGCGGGGCGGACGACGATGCCTTGCGCGCCGTCAGAAAGGCGACTAGCGCGCTCGAGCGGCTCGACTCCCGGGCCGCGCTCAAGGAACTGCAGGCAACGGCCGGCGGTTTCCTGGACGAAGTCGCGAAGGACCCGGTCTGCGCGACGGTGGACGAGGACCAGCTCGCCGATCTGCGCGGGCGCTGGGGTGGCGTGGCCGCGGGTCCGCCGGAACGCGCGCGAGTCGAACTGCAACGGCTCCGAAGTGCCTTTCGGTCCGGTCTCGCGGCGCTACGGAAGCTGGCCCGCCAACAGCAGAAAGCGGAACGGGAACTCGAGACGCTGCGACAGGACGAGCCGGTCCGAGGGAAGCCTCGACGGGAATGGGAAGACCGGCGCCTAGCCGGTCGCAAGAAGGCTAGCGGACTCCAGACGGATCGCCGGGAAGCCGAGGACGCACTGCTCGGCGATCTCGCTCCGTCCAGTGAAATGGTGAGGATTGTCTTCACCGCAGAGGCCGGCGACGCGGAGACCGTGTGGACTCCGCCGGCGTCGTCAGCACCCGAGGCCGAATCGTCCCTAGCCAGCCCGCGCAACGGGGCCAAGGACCTGCGTAAGGAACTGGCTGCAACGAGGCGCGACCTGGAGGCCATCCGGCGGGAGCGCGACTCCCTCCACGGCCAGTTGGGACGGGCGAAACGTGAACTGTCCTCGCTCAAGCGGCAGCCTCACTCTCAGGACGGCTGCGGAGCGGTCGGTCCCGGCTTCTTCCTTCGGCTCGCGGCCAGGAAGAAGGAGCCCACGCCGCTTGAGTGTATCGAGGCCATCGCGCAGGCTTTCCGCGGTCAGTGCCTCGTTCTTGAAACGGCGCGGACCAGCGCGGAGAAGATGGCGCTGTTCCGAGACGGTCGCAAGCTGCTCAGACTGCTGCTAACGCTCGTCACCGACTACCGCGACCAGTTGATGAACGGTGGCGACGCGGAAGCGCACCATCTGTTCGGAGACTGCTACGCGGCCAAGGAGTCGGGTCGCGTCAAGGGCAACCCTAAACTGAGGCGCCACCGGATCTTCCACCACGACGGCCGAGATATCGAGATGTGCCAGCATCTGAAGATCGGCGCCAAGGCGGATAAGCGGAAGACGATACGTGTCCACTTCGCCTGGGACGGCGGGTCGAAGCGGATCATCATCGGCCACTGCGGGGAGCACCTTCCGCTTCTGAAGGAGTCATGACGCGGCGCTACTCTTCGGAGAAGGAACCGCCCGCCGATCTGCCACTCTCCGCAGCCGCCATCGCGCGGCCGACGCGCCGCAAGGCGGCCATCGTCTCAGGCGAATCCTCGATCTCGTTGAGGGCCCGGTGGATCTCTACCGTCGTCCAGCCGGGAAAGGCCCGGCTGCTCGACGCTTCGACGTAGCCCGACCCGCGATGCAGAAAAATGGTCAGACCGGGTCGGCGGCGGCCCCTGGACCTCACCGTGTCGGGCACTTCGACCCAGATCTCCCGTAGCCCCCATGCCGCGTAGTCGGCGAGTTTGCCGGCGCGGCCACGGCGGCCGCGGCGAACGTCGGTGGAAAATCGACTTCGAGGACGACGTCGGGCAACGAGTCGCTGCCTACCTCGACGTACAGGCCAGCCGGACGATCCCTGGACGGGTGGAGGTAGATCGATTCGTCGGCCTGCAGAACGAGTTGCCTGCGGCCCTCGGCATCGCGCTGCACGATGTCTACCGATCCGCCAGAGACGATCCGAGAACCCCGGGTCCGCCCGATCTCATGGACAAGGACGACCAGCCGACGCGAAGAGTACTCGTGCGGAAAGCCCGTCGGCTCCCGCAACAAGTTGGCAGTCTCCGTGCTCGCCTCCCAGCACTCCACCCTGCCGTCGTAGCTCTCGTACTCCTCGTGCGACATGTGGACTTGCCGGCATCCGCGGTAGGCGCGAAGGCCGGGCGCGGCTCGACTTGGCCGCGGATCAGTTCCAGACGACTCGGCGGCGTCGGCCATGCCGAAAACGTATCACCGGGAGCGTGCCCGCGCACGGGCGAGAGCGAACCGAACCCCCGATGTCTTGATGACGAGTCGAACGACTCCTCCCGGCCTGAGATCTCCCGGCCTGAGCCGCCTTGTTGCCGATCCCCCACCGTTGTGGAATAGTCCCTCACTGGGTTGAGCGACGCGTTCCGATTCGCCCTCGCTCGCCGGAATAGAGCTCGATCGCCGGAATAGAGCACGTCTCGATCGATGGGCACACACCGTTTCAGACGGGGACTGCGCGTGCCCATTTCGGGCGCTCCCGAGCAGACGCTGGACGACGCGGCCGCTCCCGGCGCCGTCGCGGTCGTCGCGGCCGACTATCCCGGCATGAAGCCGGCGATGCATGTCTCGCCGGGGGACGCAGTGCGGCGCGGGCAGCTCCTGTTCGAGGACCGCAAGCAGCCTGGCGTCCGATTCACGTCGCCTGCGGCGGGCACCGTCACGGCGGTGAACCGGGGTGCCAAGCGGGCCCTGATCTCGGTCGTCGTTCGCGTGGACGCCTCCGACCGCGCGAGCGGCGGCGCCCAGGTCGGCTTCGCGAGCTACACGGGGAGGCACCCGAGCGCCCTCTCCCGCGAGGAAGTCGAGGCGCTGCTGGTCGAATCCGGCGACTGGGCCGCCCTGCGGGCGCGCCCGTTCGGACGCACCGCGGCGCCGGGATCGACGCCGAAGTCGATCTTCGTAACCGCGATGAACAGCGAACCCTTCGCACCCGACGCGGACCGGCTCGCGGAAGGGCGCGGGGGCAACCTGGAACGCGGTCTCGCGGCTCTCGCCCGCCTGACCGAAGGTCTGGTCTACGTCTGCCGTGCTCCCGGAACCCTGGCCGGCCTCGAGGCCAGCGGCCAGATACGAATCGAGGAGTTCGTCGGCCCCCACCCCGCCGGCGCGCCGGGACTGCACATCCACACCCTGGACCCGGTCGATCGCAGCAAGCTCATCTGGCAGATCGGGCTCCAGGACACATTGGCGATCGGTCGCCTGTTCGCGACCGGCGAGCCGGACGTTTCCCGGATCGTCGCCCTCGCCGGGCCCCCGGTCCGCAGGCCACGGCTGCTCCGCACGCGGCTTGGCGCCTCGCTCGCCGACGTGACCCGGGGCGAGCTCGGCGACGGCGCCGTAGTGATCCCCGACGATGCCGTGCGAGTCGTCACCGGCTCGCCGCTCAGCGGGCGAACCGCGATCGGCGAGGGTGCACCGGCCGACCTGCACGGCTACCTGGGCCGCTTCCACGACACGATCAGCGTGCTGGAGGACGACCACGACCGCCGCTTCCTGGGCTGGCTGCAGCCGGGCTTCGGCGCGTTCTCGCGAGCCCGCGCCTTCGCCTCCTCCCTGCTGCCGCGCAAGTCGTTCGCGATGACGACGACCACCTACGGATCGCCGCGCGCGATCGTTCCGGTCGGCCTCTACGAGAGCGTCTTTCCCTGGGATCTGCAGCCGACCTTCCTGCTCAAGTCGCTGGTGGCCGGCGACATCGAGCGCGCCGAGGAACTGGGCTGCCTCGAACTGCTCGAGGAAGATCTGGCTCTCTGCACCTTCGTTTGCCCCGGCAAGACGGAGTACGGCCCTTACCTGCGCGACGCGCTCGAACTGATCGAGAAGGAAGGCTAGACGCCGCCCGCCGACGATGAAGTTCCTGCGCAGAATCCTCGACCGTCAGGCCCGCCACTTCGAGCGGGGCGGGAAGCTCGAGCGCTTCTATCCCCTGTACGAAGCGCCCGACACCTTCCTGTACACGCCGGGCAAGACGACCGCCGGCGCCGCGCACGTGCGCGACGCGCTCGACCTGAAGCGGTTGATGATGACGGTCGTCGTCGCGCTCGTGCCCTGCGTCCTGATGGCGATGTGGAACACCGGCCGGCAGATCCACGTGGCGATCGCCGGCGGCGCGGGTGCACTGCCCAACTGGCGGACCGACGCGATGGAGATGCTCGGGCTGCCCTTCGACGCCACCAGCCTGCTCGCGAACTCGGTCCACGGCGCGCTCTACTACCTGCCGGTCCTGATCGTGACCTTCGCCGTCGGCGGACTCTGGGAGGGCCTGTTCGCGGTCGTCCGCCGCCACGACGTGAACGAGGGCTTCCTGGTTACCGGCATGCTCTTTCCGCTCGTGCTGCCGCCGACCATCCCGCTGTGGCAGGTCGCGATCGGCATCACGTTCGGCGTCGTCGTCGGCAAGGAGATCTTCGGCGGCACGGGCTTCAATGTCCTGAACCCGGCTCTCACCGCGCGCGTGTTTCTCTTCTTCGCCTATCCGGCCCAGATTTCAGGCGACGCGGTGTGGATCGCGGCAGGCACTTCGGCCCCGCCCGACGGGTACAGCGGCGCCACCGCGCTCGGCGACATCGCGGTGCACGAGGCGGAATCCGGTTCGACCGCCCGGCTCAACGGCCTGGACGCCATCGAGGGCTCCGTGACCTGGATGCAGGCCTTCCTGGGCGACATTCCGGGGTCCATGGGCGAGACCTCGACCTTGGCCTGCCTGATCGGAGCCGCAATCCTGATCGCCACGGGCATCGGCTCCTGGCGCATCATGGTCGCCGCCACCGCCGGGTCCTTCGCCATCTCCATGCTGCTCAACCTGATCGCGTCGACGACGAATCCGATGCTCTCCGTGCCCTTCGGCTGGCATGTCGTGCTCGGCGGCTGGGCCTTCGGCATCGTCTTCATGGCCACCGATCCGGTCAGCGCGGCGCAGACGAACCGCGGCCGCTACATCTACGGTTTCCTGGTCGGCGTGCTGGCGATTCTCATCCGCACCGTGAATCCCGCCTTCCCGGAAGGCGTGATGCTCGGCATCCTGTTCATGAACCTGTTCGCACCCCTGATCGACCACTACGTGTTGAAGGCGAACATCAAGCGCCGGAAGGCGCGTTACGCTCAGTAGAGCCGCCAAACCTGTCGCAGACTCCATGTTTGGCCCCAGCCCCCACCTCACCAGGAGCTTACGCCGCAGCACTCGCTTCGCTGCATTCTGCGGCGTAAGCTCCTAGTCAGGAACGAGACCGGCAACACCCTCATGGCAAACCGACAGGCCACCGGCTACATCCTCCTGTTCGCGACGGCGATCTGCATCGTCTGCGGCATTCTCGTGTCCTCGTTCGCGGTCAGCCTGGAGCCGCTCCAGGATGAGAACGCGGCACTCGACAAGCAAAAACGGGTGCTCGAGGCTGTGGGTCTTCTCCAACCGGGCGAGCGAGTCACGCCGGAAGAGGTGGCCGAGCGCTTCGAACCGATCAAGCCGGTGATCATCGACCTCGCGACGGGCGAGGCGCAGGCCGACGCCGACACGGCAACGTTCGACCAGCAGCGGCGGGCCCGAAACCCCTCGACCAGCGTCGAGTTGCCGAAGAACAGGGCGAGCGTCAAGCGCCTTCCCGATCAGGCGCTGCTCTACGAAGTGCGCGGCGACAACGGCGAACTCGAGATGGTCGTGCTGCCGATCGAGGGCCTGGGGCTCTGGGGCACCCTCTACGGCTTCCTGGCGCTCGACGCGGACACGACGACCGTGCGCGGCATCACCTACTACACGCACAAGGAAACGCCGGGCCTGGGCGGCGAGGTGGACAACCCGCGCTGGAAGGCGCGGTGGCCAGGGCGCCGCGCGTTCGACGAGGACGGCGAGTTCCAACTGGCGGTGATCAAGGGCCAGGCCGGCGGCGCGGCAGAGGACCCCTTCCGCGTCGACGGTCTGAGCGGCGCGACGATCACGAGTAACGGAGTGACGAACATGCTCGACTTCTGGCTCGGCGAGAGAGGTTTCGAGGCGTATCTCGCCCGAATCCGGGGGGAGGCGAACTGATGGCAGTCAAGAAGAGCGAAGCGGCGCTCGATCCGCTCTGGAACAACAACCCGATCGCGCTCCAGGTGCTCGGCATCTGCTCGGCGCTCGCGGTGACCACGAAGATGGAGACCTCGCTCGTCATGTGCGTGGCCGTCATCTGCGTGCTCACCCTCTCCAACCTCACGATCAGCCTGCTGCGCCACCAGATCCCGAACAGCATCCGGATCATCGTCCAGTTGACGGTGATCGCCTCGCTGGTCATCGTCACCGACCAGATCCTGAAGGCCTACGTGTACGAGATCAGCAAGCAGCTCTCCGTGTTCGTGGGGCTGATCATCACGAACTGCATCATCATGGGGCGGGCCGAGGCGTTCGCGATGCAGAACCCGCCATCGCTGGCGATGCTCGACGGCATCGGCAACGGTCTCGGCTACAGCGCGATCCTGATGGCCACCGCCGTGCTGCGCGAACTGTTCGGCTCCGGGAAGCTGTACGGCTACTCGATCCTGCCCACGGTTTCGGAAGGCGGCTGGTACCTCCCGAACGGCCTGATGCTGCTGTCGCCGGCGGCTTTCTTCATCATCGGGGGATTGATCTGGGCCATCCGGGTCTGGAAGCCCGCACAAGTCGAGATGGACGGCTAGAGGGGGATCAGGGACGATGTTCGAGGAATACCTCAACCTCGCGGTCAAGGCCATCTTCGTCGAGAACATGGCCCTGACCTTCTTTCTGGGCATGTGCTCGTTCCTCGCCGTGTCGAAGAAGGTGGAGACGGCGGTCGGCCTCGGCCTGGCGGTCATCTTCGTGCTCACCGTCACCGTGCCGGCCAACAACCTGATTCAGACCCACCTCCTCAGCGAGGGAGCGCTTACCTGGATCAGCCCTGAGTTCGCCGACGTCGATCTCACCTTCCTGAACCTGCTGTGCTTCATCGGCACGATCGCCGCGATGGTTCAGCTCGTCGAGATGACGACCGACCGCTTCTTCCCGGCGCTTCACGCCAACCTGGGGATCTTTCTGCCCCTGATCGCGGTGAACTGCGCGATCCTGGGCGGCTCCCTGTTCATGGTCGAACGTGACTACGACTTCGGCGAAAGCGTGGTCTTCGGTCTGGGCTCCGGCATCGGCTGGTTCCTGGCGATCGTCGCCCTCGCGTCGATCCGCGAGCGCCTGCGCTACAGCAACGTGCCCCACGGGCTGCGCGGCCTGGGCATGACCTTCGTCATCACCGGCCTGATGGCGTTCGGTTTCATGGCCTTCGGAGGCATCCAACTGTGATCACCGTCGCCCTCGGGGTGGCGATGTTCACCATCGTCATCCTCGCCCTGGTCACGATCCTGATGCAGGCCAAGGCCCGGCTCGTCGCCGGCGGCGAGGTCTCGATCCTGATCAACAACGAGAAGACGCTGACCGCTACGACCGGCGGCACCCTGCTCGGCACCCTGGCCGAGCACCAGATCTTCATCCCCTCCGCCTGCGGTGGCCAGGGCACCTGCGGCGTCTGCACCGTCGACGTGCTCGACGGCGGCGGCGCGATGCTGCCGACCGAGAAGACCCACATCAGCCGCCGCGAGGCCCGTGAGGGCTGCCGCCTGAGCTGCCAGGTAAAGATCAAGGAGGACATGAAGATCGGCATCCCGGCCGAGGTCTTCGGGGTCAAGAAGTGGCAGTGCAAGGTGCGTTCGAACGAGAACGTCGCCACCTTCATCAAGGAGCTCATCCTGGAGCTTCCGGCCGACGAGGAGGTGCCCTTCCGCGCCGGCGGCTACATCCAGATCGAGTGCCCGCCCCACGTCGTGAACTACAGCGACTTCCAGGTGGAGGACGAGTACCACGAGGACTGGGACCGCTTCAAGCTCTGGAGCCTGGTTTCCAAGGTCGACGAGACGGTGGTCCGCGCCTACTCGATGGCGAACTACCCGGAGGAGAAGGGCATCATCATGCTGAACGTCCGCGTGGCGACGCCGCCGCCACGCGAGATGGATCTCCCGCCCGGCCAGATGTCCTCATACATCTTCGACCTGAAGCCCGGCGACGACGTAACGATCGCCGGCCCCTTCGGCGAGTTCTTCGCCAAGGACACGGACGCCGAGATGATCTTCATCGGCGGCGGCGCCGGCATGGCGCCGATGCGCTCCCACATCTTCGATCAGTTCCAGCGCATCCACACGGACCGGAAGGTGTCCTTCTGGTACGGCGCCCGCTCCTACCGCGAGGCCTTCTACATCGACCACTTCGACAAGATCGCGGAAGAGAACCCGAACTTCACCTGGCACCTGGCGCTCTCCGATCCCCTCGAAGAGGACAACTGGGACGGCTACACCGGCTTCATCCACCAGGTCCTGTACGACAACTACCTGAAGGACCACCCCTGTCCGGAAGACGTCGAGTACTACCTCTGCGGACCGCCCCTGATGCTCCAGGCCTGCATGAAAATGCTAGACGACCTGGGAGTCGAGCCTGAGAACATCGCCTTCGACGACTTCGGCTAGGCCGCGGCCACACCCGCCTGGCAGGGCTCCGGGGGAGGGGTCCCAGGTGCCGCTCACGCTTGGTCGGAGAATGGAAGGGGGTGCGCTCGCTGCACTCCGCTCGCTCCGGTTGGGCGCCGGCTATCGTGAGGGCGTCGACCGTCGCTCGCTCCGAGCCACCTGGGACCCCTCCCCCGGAGCCCCGCCAGGCTGGACGGCGTCGAGCAGCGCGCCGCCTGTGTTCTGCAACGGGTTAGCTTCGGACTGGCAGCGGGGACGGCTACTCCTGCTGGTCCTTGGCGGTCTGGCCTTGGGCTGTACCCCGACAGCAAATGAGGTCGTGCTCCAGGGACCCACGATGGGGACCCACTACCGGGTTCGTGCGATCGCGGAGACTGGTGACCGGGAGGCGATCCGAGGCCTTGTCGAGGGACGGCTGGACGCGGTCGACAGGGCGATGTCGACCTATCGCGAGGACTCGGAGATCTCGCGCTTCAATCGGCTTACGGCCGGCGAATCGTTGGTCTTCTCCGAACAAACCTGGGCAGTTCTGGAACTCGCCTGGCGAGTACGCGAGGAAAGCGGCGGCGCGTTCGACCCGACGGTAGGGCCATTGGTCGACGCCTGGGGCTTCGGCGCTCCGGGCCGAGGCACCGAACCGATGCCTCCTAGCGAGGAACGGCTGGCTGAGTTGGCGAAAGCTGTAGGCGCAATCGACTTGTCGTCGCCGGATCGGCTGGTACTCAAGCTCGACGATAGTGCCGCGCTTGACCTTTCAGCCATCGCCAAAGGATGGGCCACGGACCGGGTCTCCGAAGATCTGACTGGGGCCGGCTACGTCAACCACCTGGTCGAGATCGGCGGCGAAGTGCGCACCGCCGGCCATCCCGGCGCCGGCGGCCCGTGGCGTATCGCGATCGAACGACCACCTTCCAGGATGGCGGGGCCAGAGAGGGACGATCCAGCCGAATCGGCCGAGAACACGCTGCCGCCCGACCTGCAACAGGTCCTGGAGTTCACGGCCGGAGCCCTGGCAACCTCGGGCGACTACCGGAACTACTGGGAACGCGACGGCACCCGCTACTCCCACACGATCGATCCCCGCACCGGCCGACCCGTCGAACACGCGCTCGCTTCGGCCAGCGTGTTCCACGAGAGTTGCGCCATCGCCGACGCCTACGCCACCGCCCTGATGGCCCTGGGGCCGAACGACGGCCTCCAGTGGGCGAACCAGAACGACATCGCTGCCGTCCTCCTCGTCTACCGCGAAGACTCATTGGAAGAACTTCCCAGCACCGCCTTCCGCGACCGCTTCCAAACAACCAACTAGCGGATCCCTCCGGCGCAGCAGCCCGGGCAGCTCGACGCCGTCCAGCCGTTCCGGGGTTCCGCGGGGAGGGGACCCAGCGGACTCGGAGCGAGCGACGCTCCACGACCCCACAAAGACCGACACCCAACCGGAGCGAGCGGAGTGGAGTGAGCGCCCACTTCTCATCAACCTCCGAAGCGCGAACCCGTGTGGCGCGATCCGCGCCACACGTGAACCAGTCCGTGCGCCCGTCATCGGGCGCACGGATGGCACGACCGCTGGGACCCTCCCCGCGGAACTCCGGAACGGCGGGTGCCGCCCGCTGCCAGGCGCCGCTGCTGCGCGACCGTTAGACTCTGGTTCGAGTCATGGCGATCCTGTTTCTGAGCATCACCGTCATCGCTGTTTGCGTCGTCCTCATGTCGGTCGGCGTGCTGCTGAGTGGCCGCTGCCTGCGCGGTTCCTGCGGTGGTCCGGATGTTCTCGGGCCCGACGGCGAGTCCCTCAGTTGCGCCACCTGTCCGCTGCGACGGGCGCGGGAGGACACCTGATCGCCACCGAGGGTGGTCCGGAGCGCCCGATCCAGGTCACCCATCACGGCGAGGCGCAGCCGTTCTCCCGCGGGCTGCTTGCACGAAGCCTCTACGCGGCCGGACTCGACTTCGACCGGGCCTACCGCCGGGTGGAACAACTTCAGCGACAATTGCAGCACGAAGGCACGACCGGCCTCGAGAAGCAGCAGCTCGCCCAGCGGATCGCCGAACTCCTCGAGGCGGAAGAGGGCGCGGACACGGCTCGTCGTTACCGTTTGATCCGTCGTCTGAGGCGGCTCCCCAAACCCGTCGTCATCTACATCGGCGGCGCGGGAGGCACCGGAAAGTCGACCCTGGCGCTCGATCTGGCGCCGCAGCTCCGCATCTACCGGATCAACGCGACCGACACGGTGCGTCAGGTCATGCGGATGGTGTTTGCCCCGGCGATCCTTCCGGCTCTGCACGTCTCGAGCTACGAGACCCCCGTTGACCCATCGAGCGAGTTCGCGTCCGGCGCGGGCAACCCCCAGGTTGCAACCCTCGAAGAGCAGGCCACCCGGGTATGCGTCGGCGTGCGGGCGGTCGTCGAACGAGCGATCGCGGAGAACCTGAGCCTGGTCGTCGAGGGAGTCCACCTGCTGCCCGGCCTGGTGCCCTTCGCCGACCTCGAAGGCGAGGCCTACCAGTTCTTCACCATGCTCTCGACGCCGGACGAGGAGATCCACCGCAGCCACTTCCTCGCCCGCGAGTCTTTCGCCGGCCGGAGACCGAACCGGCAACTCGACCATTTTCGGGTCATCCGCGGGCAACAGCGCCACCTCTTGCGTCTGGCGAAGGAGGCAGGGGTTCCGATCCTCGACACGGCGGATCGCGAGGACCTGCTTCCGACCACCATCGCCCTGCTCGGGCAGAGCCTCTCCCAGCGGCTGCCGTGGCTCACCCGGGCGTCGGTGACGTCTCCGGGCGAGCGGCGTAGCCCCGCTCTACTGCTGGTCATCGACGGTCTCCCGGACCGGCCCTTGCGCTCGCTCGGGGCGCGGACGCCGCTCGAGGCCGCGCAGACACCCACGCTCGACCGGCTGGCCGAGGAAGGCGTATGCGGCCTCGCCGACCCGGTAGCGCCGGGCGTGGTTCCCGACACGGCATCCGGAAACCTGGCGCTGTTCGCCCAGTCGCCCCGGGTGATGACCCGTGGGCCGATCGAGGCCCTGGGCGCCGGCCTGAAGCTGAAGACGGGCACGATCGCCATCCGGGGCAACTTCGCCACTCTCGACGATCGTGGCTTCGTCGCCGATCGTCGGGCCGGCCGCATCCGCGAGGGGGCCAAGAAGCTGGCCAAGGCGATCGACCGCCTCGACCTGCCGGCCTCGGACCGGGTCAAGGTCCGCGTGCGAGCGACGACGGAGCATCGCATCGCGATCACCCTGCGCGGCGAAGGCCTCACGTCGGCCATCGAAGGTTCCGACCCGGGCGATGGCGCTCCCTCGGGGCGACCGCTGGCGCCGAGACCCCTCGACCCGAACGACGACAGCGCCGAGCACACCGCGCGCGTCCTGGCCCTTTTCGAGCAGGAGGCGCGACGCGTGCTGGCGCGGCATCCGGTCAACGAGGAACGACGAAAGAACGGCGAACTGCCGGCGAACGCCGTCCTGACCCGGGGCGTGGGCCGGGTGCATCAGCTCCTGCCGCTGGAGCCGGGCGGCCTCCCGCTCAGTGCGGCCTGTATCAGCGGCGATCGGACAGTCGTGGGCATCGCCTCGGCGCTTGGCGCGTCCGTCATCCGGCGCCGCGGCATGACCGCGAACGTCGACACGGACCTGAAACTCAAGTTCGACTGCGCCGCGGAGGCCCTCGACGAACACGACCTGGTCATGATCCACGTGAAGGGCGCCGACATCGCGGCCCACGACCGCCGCCCCGATCTGAAGGTCGCCTTCCTCGAGCGGGTAGACCGCGAACTAGGTGCGTTGCTCGAGAAGCTCGAACAGCCGATCCGGATCGCCGTGACGGCGGACCACGCCACCCTGTCCGAAGCGGGCGCTCATGGCGCCGATCCGGTGCCGGTGCTGATCTGGGGCAACGGGATCGCGGCCGACTCGGTGACCAGCTTCGGCGAACGCGCCGCCGGCACCGGCAAGCTGAACCGGTTCCCGCTCCAGCTCCTGATCGAGCGGCTGTTCGAGCAGTACGGCGACGAGGCGCCCTGAGTGGCGAAGAAAATCGAGCGACCGGTCCAGCGACGGGCGGATCTGGCCGGCGGCCGCGGCTTCGCCTGCGTAGCGCTGGACCGGCCCGCCGATCCGGTGAACGTCGGCCACGTCCTGCGCGCGGCACTCTGCTTCCAGGCACGCATGATCATCCTGGGCCAGCCTTCCGCGGACATCAACGTCCGCCGGCTGCCGACGGATCCGACCAGGGCCTACCGGCACGTTCCGGTCATCGAAGTCGACGACCTGCTCGAGGCGAGGCCTCGCGACACGGCCCTGGTCGCAGTCGAGATCGTGCCGGACGCGATCGCGCTTCCCGACTTCGTTCACCCCGAGCGGGCCTGCTACGTCTTCGGGCCGGAGAGCGGGGCGGTCGCCGACCGTATCCTCGAACGCAGCGACTACCGTCTCCGCGTCCCCACCGCCGTGTCGCTGAACCTGGGCATGACGGTCGGCATCGTCCTCTACGACCGCTGCGCCGACCGTTGGCGGCGAACCAGCGGCGAACAGGGCGGCTGATTCGCATGTCTTGACCGGCGGGCCGCCGCGAGGGCGCGTTGCAACACGCGGGCCGCGTCAGTCTCCCGCGGCCGACGGCGCCGGCTCGGCAAACAGGGACAGCAACGGCAACCCGAGACTCTCGTGCACCGAACGGCGCACCAGGCGCTGCCTGAGATCCGCCAACCTCTCCTCGTCCACTCTTCCCGCCATCCGGCCCAGCGCCTCGTCGGCGCCCGCCAGGACGGCCTCGCGCTCCGACGGGGGCAGGGACTCGAATGCCAACCGAGTGAGCTCGACATCCAACTCGGCCAGCCGCGCTTCCACCTCGGGCGCCGGGCCGCTCAGCGCAAGCAGCCGGCTCCGCCAGGCGTCGACGTCCTCCAGGGTCGCCGGCAGCGCGGACGCCAGGGCTCCAAGGCGCGCCGGCACATCGATCGCGGCCGGGCGCCGACGCACCGGCGGCACCGCCCCCAGTTCCCGGTACGTCGACCACGCCTTCTCCACCGCCGCCCGGCAATAGCGCAGGCTGCTGACGCGCCGCTTCGGCGCCGTCGCCGAAGCGGCCGCCCGCTCCGCCCGGCGAGCGAATACCTCGCGGACGCTCTCCAGGACCAATGCGAGCGGTATGCCCTCCTGCCGCCACTGCTGCGCCAGGCGCCAGTCGGCGGGACTCAACAGCAACGGCGCGCCCCGCAGCCGGATGAACTCCTCCTCGATCGCCTCGAAGTAGTCGCGGTCTCTTCGCTCGGGTTCCGCCCCCGGTTTCACTCCTCGATCACCTCGCCCGACGCGATCGTGCGGAGACCGGCCTGTGTCTCGAGCCGGAAGCGGCCGCCTTCGTCGAAGCCCGCGAACCGGCCGGAGACCGTCTCCCCGCCGATCCGGCAGGTCACTTCGTCGCCCTCCCGGTGTACGGTGCAGGCGCGGTAGGCGTCCAGCGTGTACCCGGGTTCCCCGGCGCGGCTCAGTTCGCCTTCCAGCGACGTCGCGAGCCGTTCGACAACGGCTGCCCGGGAGGGAGGACGCTCCGTTTCGAGCGTCAGCGACGTCGCTACCGGCGTCGGCAGTTCACCGTCGGCGCCGAAGTCGTAGTTCACTCCGAACCCGATCACGGCCACCGTCTCGCCTTCGCCGCCCACCACCGTCTCGATCAGAATACCGGCGATCTTGCGACCGTCCACGAGCACGTCGTTGGGCCACTTCAGACCCGCCCGGCCGTTCACGAACGCCGCAAGTCCACGGCACACGGCGATTCCGGCCAGAAGCGGCAACGCACCGAGCTGATTCTCCAGCGAGCCGGCGCCGGCGATCGGCAGCGGCTGCAACCAGGTGCAGTAGAGGCCGCGCCCGGCGGTGCTGACCCAGGAGCGCCCCTGCCGTCCCCTGCCGGCCGTCTGTTCGAAGGCCACGACGAAAGCCGTTTGCGGCGTGGACTCCTCTTCGAGAGAACGCTCGACCAGTGCCTTGACGAAGCGGTTCGTCGAATCGACCGTGTCCATCAGCACCAGGTTTTCCGGCAACCGCGGGGAACGAGAGCGAAGATCGGCGACGAACAGGTCGAAGTCGCTAGAGCAGGGCCCCATAGGGCAGCGAGCCTAGGAGCTTGCGCTGCGGAAGGCAACGAGTGAGGCCCTGCTCACTGCGCCAGGATCTCCGCCACCCGGTTCCGCTGCTCCTCCAGCTCGGCCAGGCGGACGCGGTTGCCCTCGACGACGTGAGCTGGAGCCCGTTCGAGGAACCGGGTGTTCGCCAGGCGGCCCCGGGCGCCGGCGATCTCGGCCTCGATCTTCTCCAGATCCTTGCTGAGCTTCGCCCGCTCGGCCTCGCTCATCGGCGGCGCTTCGACCTCGAACGCCAGGTTCAGGCCCCCGGCCCGATCCCGAACCGAGCCGGCCGGACCCGGGCCCGCGGTGACCTGGCCGACACCGGCGACCGCGCCAAGGAGCGCCGCCTGCTCGACGAGGAAGGCGATCGCACTCTCCTCGCCCGCCTCGACGAAGACCGACATCTTCGCGGCCCCGGCGAGGTTCCGTTCACGGCGAAGGCTCCGGGCGGTCTGCGTGACCGCGATGAGAACGTCCATGCCCCGTTCGATCTCCGGCGAGAGGAGGTCGCCATCGCCCAGCGGGTAGGCGTCGACGGCGATGCTCCGGGGACCGGGGGATTCCGGCGCCGGGTCGCGCGGCAGCCGTTGCCAGAGCTCCTCCGTCAAGTGCGGCATGACCGGGTGAAGCAGCCTGAGGCTGGAGTCGATCGCGAAGAGAAGGGTCTCGGCAGTCCGCGGCCGCGGAGCCCTTCCTGAGAGCGCCGGCTTCGCGAACTCGATGTACCAGTCGCAGAGCTCGTGCCAGAAGAAGTGGTAGAGCGCGTTGCACGCTCGGTCGAAACGGAACTCTTCCAGTGCCTCGTTGACCGCGGCGGCGGTGTCCGACAGTCGCGAGAGGATCCACCGCTCCGGAGCAGCCAGGTCGGCGCCCGTCAGTTCCACCGCCGACGCCGGGGTCTTCGCCCCCCCGGTGCGCGCCAGGGCGAAACGGACCGCATTCCAGATCTTGTTGCCGAAGGCCCGATAGCCGGCCATCCGTTCCAGATCGAGCGGAATGTCGCGCCCGGGCACGTCGAGCACCGCCAGGGTGAAGCGCATCGCGTCCGCCCCGTACTCCTCGACCAGCTCCATCGGGTCGACCGTGTTCCCCTTGGTCTTCGACATCTTCTCGCCATCCGCGTCGCGGACCAGCCCGGTTAGATGAACCGTGCCGAACGGGATGTCGCGATGGAAGTGGTTCGAGAGCATGACCATCCGCGCCACCCAGAAGAACAGGATGTCGTAGCCGGTGATCAGGACATCCGTGGGATACCAGGTGCGGAGGTCCGCCGCTTTCTCGTCCGGCCAACCCAGGGTCGAGATCGGCCACAACCCGGACGAGAACCAGGTGTCCAGCACGTCCGCGTCCCGGGTCAGGTCCGCCGTGCCGGCCAACTCCTCGGCTTCCTCGCGGTTCATCGCCACGTAGCAGGCGCCGTCGCGGTCGTACCAGGCAGGAATGCGGTGCCCCCACCAGAGCTGACGCGAGAGGACCCAGGGCCGGATGTTCGTGAGCCAGTGCTCCCACGTCTTGTCCCAGGAGTCCGGAATCAACGCCAGGCGTCCGTCTTCGACGGCCGTGAGCGCCTCCTTCGCCATGCCTGAGACGTCGGCGAACCACTGTGGCGACAGCATCGGTTCGATCGGCTCGCCGCTTCGCTGCGAGTGGCCCACACTGTGGACGTGCCGCTCGCTCCTGACCAGACGGTTCTCCGCTTGGAGACGCTCCACGACGCGGCGCCGGGCTTCGAAGCGATCCAGGCCTTCGAAGTCCGGCCCCGCCTCGGCCGTCATCCGGCCGTCCAGACCGATCACCCGCACGCCGGGGAGATCGTGCCTCTGGGCAATCTCGTAGTCGTTCGGATCGTGGAACGGCGTGACCTTGACCAGCCCGGTGCCGAACTCCGGGTCGACGTGCTCGTCGGCGACCAGGCGAAGCCGCCGGTCCAGGATAGGAAGCCGCGCGAAGCGGCCGGCCAGGTGGCGGTAGCGCTCGTCCTCCGGGTGGAAGGCAACCGCCGTATCGCCCAACATGGTCTCGGGGCGGGTGGTCGCGACGATCAACGTTTCCTCGCCGGACCGACCGTTTCCCTCCCCGGGTTCAAGCGGGTAGGCCAGATGGTAGAGCGTGCCCTCCACCTCACGGTTCTCCACTTCCAGATCCGACACGGCGGTCCGCAGGACGGGCGACCAATTCACCATGTACTCGCCGCGGTAGATCAGGCCCTCCCGATAGAGACTGACAAAGGCGGTGCGCACCGCGAGCGCCAGACCCTCGTCGAGAGTGAACCGCTCGCGGGACCAGTCGCACGAGGCGCCCAGGCGCTGCAACTGTCGCTTGATGTTCGCGTGGTACTCGTTCTTCCACGCCCACACCCGCTCGAGGAACTTCTCCCGCCCGAGTTCGAGTCGGCTCGTACCCTCCCGCTCGAGCTGGCGTTCGACCATGAGTTGAGTTGCGATGCCGGCGTGGTCGGTTCCCGGAAGCCACAGGGCGTTGTCGCCTCGCATCCGTCGCCATCGGGTGACCAGATCCTGAAGCGTGCTCTGGAGCGCGTGCCCCATGTGCAGCTTGCCGGTCACGTTGGGAGGTGGAATCAGAACGCAGTAGGGCGAGGGTCCCTGACCGTCCGGATCCTCCGGACACCGGAACAGGTCCTGCTCCTCCCACCAGGCCTGCCACCTCGTCTCGTACGAGTCCGGATCGAAGCGCTTCTCCATCGCCGCGCCCGCCGTTGGGGCGCCCGCCGCCGCCTCGTTGTCCGGCATCAGTCGCCGGCCCCGAACGGTCGGTCGCGACTCGGTTCGCCATCCACCTGAGGCGTCATGGCGACCCCAGGGACCGGTTCAGGTACTCGATGATCGCGGTCGTGCTCGAGCCCGGGGGAAAGACCTCGTCCACCCCGGCGGTCTTGAGATCTTCGATATCCCGATCCGGCACGATGCCGCCCGCGAACACGAGCACGTCACCGGCGTCCGCCGCGCGCAGACCTTCGACCACTTCGGGGAGGAGCGTGTTGTGGGCGCCGGAGAGGATCGACAAACCGACGGCCCGAACGTCCTCCTGCACGGCGGCCGCGACGATCTGCTCCGGGGTCTTGCGCAGCCCCGTGTAGATCACCTCGAAACCGGCATCCCGGAGCGCCCGCGCCACGACCTTCGCGCCGCGGTCGTGCCCGTCGAGCCCGGGCTTGGCCACCAGAATCCGGTGCGGGACTACCGCGGCCGGGCGCGCCGCGCTCAAGTCGCGTCCGCCCGGCGGAGGTTGAGCTGATCCATCTTCTTGTACAGGTTGCTTCTCGGTGTTCCGATCGCCTTCGCCGTCCGGGTCACGTTCCAGCCGTTCTCCTCGAGCTTCTTCGCAAGATAGAGGCGTTCCGCCGTATCCCTGAACTCCCGCAGGCTGGACAACGCGAGAATAGCCTCCGACAACTCCCCGCGCACCGGACCCGCAAGGCGAAGCACGTCGTCGCGGCCGATCTCGTCGTCCGGCGTGAGGATCAGCAGACGCTCGACCAGGTTCTTCAGTTCGCGGACGTTGCCCCGCCACGGCATTTCCTGTAATTGACGGATCGCCGCCCCGTTCAGGGTCTTCTGCCGGTAGTTGTTCTCGGCGGCGAAGCGCTCGATGAAGTGGTCCACGAGGAGCGGCAGGTCGTCCAGGCGCTCCCGCAACGGCGGCGCACAGATCGGGACCACGTTGAGCCGGTAGAAGAGGTCCTCGCGAAAACGCCCCGCTTCGATCTCGGCCATCAGGTCCCTGTGCGTCGCCGCCACGACCCGGACATCGACGGTCACCGTGGTGCGGGAACCGACCGGCTCGATCTCGCCGCTCTGGAGCGCCCGCAGCACTTTCGCCTGCGTGCGTGCGGACATGTCACCCACCTCGTCCAGGAAGATCGTGCCGCCGTCGGCGGCCGTGAACTTGCCGATCTGGCGGCGCACGGCGCCCGTGAACGCGCCCTTTTCGTGGCCGAATAGCTCCGACTCGATCAGTTCGTCAGGAATCGCGGCGCAGTTGACCTGAACGAGCGGCACCTCGGCGCGCGGGCTGCCGGCGTGGATGGCGCGCGCCACGAGTTCCTTGCCAACGCCGCTCTCCCCGGTGATCAGCACGGTGGCCGGAGTCGGTGCGGCCCGCTCGATCGTCGCCCGAAGCTCCTGCATCGGAGCCGACTCCCCGACCAGTTCGGACGGCGCCCCACGCAGGAGACGGTTCTCGTCCTCGAGCCGCCGTCGCTCGATCGCATTGCGAAGAGCCAGTAGCACGCGGTCCCGTTCGAGCGGCTTCTCGAGAAAGTCGTAAGCGCCCAGCCGGGTCGCTTCCACCGCTGCGGCGATGTCGCCGTGGCCACTGATCATCACGACCGGCATGTCGTGCCCGCGCTCCCGGAGGCTGGAGAGCGTGGCCAGACCGTCCGATTCGGGCATCTTGATGTCCAGCAGCACGGCAGCCGGGGGCCTCATCATCACGCGTCGAAGCGCCTCCCGGCCGGTCGACGCTTCCTCGACCCGGTAGCGCTCGAACTCGAGGATCATCCGCAGCGAGCTTCGGATCGACTCCTCGTCGTCGACCACGAGCACGCGAGGACCCATGAGAGTCAGGGTACTTCGATGACCGAGAAGAACCGCTGGCCGCCCGGGACAATCGCCTCGACACGGACCAGATCCCCCGAATCCAGATCGGCAACCGTCCGCTCGAGGTCGTCCAGATCGCGAATCTCGGCGTCGTCGATGCCAGAGATCACGACTCCCGCCTGGAAGCCTCTCTCCGCGAAGACGCTGCGCGCCGAAACACCCGAGACGTAGACGCCCCGCTGTCGGCGGTCCAGTCCCGAACGCTGCCGGAGATTCGCGGTCAGAGGCCGCAGTTCGAGTCCGAGCCACTCGGTGGCCTCTTCGCGCGGCGGCGCCGGCATCGGCGCCTCGCTTTGGGCGACCTGGACCGGCCGTTCCTCCAGCACGACCTCGAGGTTGATCCGCTTCGAGTCGCGGAGGATCTCGAGTTCGACTCTCTCGCCGGGCGCCAGCGCCGCCACGTAGTCGATCAGGTCGCGCGTGCCCACGACATCGTGGTCGTCGACGCCGAGAATCACGTCTCCGAACTCGACTCCGGCCTTCTCCGCCGGCGTCTCCGGTTGCACGCTCTGCACCTGGGCGCCGTTCGGCTCATCCAGCTTGTAGTACCTGGCCTCGATGTGCTCCAGATCCCGGATCTGCACGCCAAGGTAGCCGCGACTGACCTTGCCCTCGGCGCGCAACTGCGGGAGGACTCCCTCCAGCACGTCCACCGGCACCGCGAAGCCGATGTTCTCGGCCCAGGCCATCGCGGTGGCGATGCCGACGACCTCGCCGGCGGTGTTCACCAGGGGTCCCCCGGAGTTGCCGCGATTGATCGCGGCATCGGTCTGAATGTAGTTCGCGAAGCTGGTGGGTCCGCCCTCGATGCCGAAGGACCGTCCCTTGGCGCTGACCACGCCGACCGTCACCGATGCCTCGAAGCTCAGCGGGCTGCCGATCGCCATGATCCAGTCACCGACCCGAAGCGCCTCCGAATCGCCGAGCGGCAGGAACGGCAGGTCCTGCTCCGCTTCGATCTTGATCAGGGCCAGATCGGTCTCCTGGTCGCGGCCCCGGACCTCGGCTTCGTACTCACGGCCCTCGAGACGCACCGTGACGTCCTCTGCTCTGTCGATCACATGGTTGTTCGTCACGATCCAGCCGTCGGCGGAGATGACGAAGCCGCTGCCGGCGCCCTGAAGCCGCTGTTCGTCGGGTTCCGCCTCCCGGTCCGGCTGCCGCTGGAAAGGGCTGCGCTGGAAGAAAAAATCGGGGCCCGAACTCTCCTCGATCCGCGCCACTTCGACCGTGACCACGGCCGGCAGCACGGCTTCCGCCAGATCGGCGAAGCTGTCGATCGAGGTCCTGGCGTGGCCTTCGATCCGCCTTGCCTGTGCGGTCCGCGAGTCGTCCTCGGAAGCCGCCGCGGCCCGACCTGCCTCTTCCGCCCGGGTCGGTTCGGTGAGGTTCAGACCACCCGCAATGATCATGCCGAACACCAGGGCGCCGAACACCATCAGGGCGGTGAAAAGGATCTGCTGCTTCGTATTCATCGTCAGGAGTACCTCAGCCAAAAGAAGGGAAGCATACAACCGTCCCGGCCCCCCTCTTCCCGCAGGGCGTGGCCGGCAGCGCCGCACGCTGCAATTCGCTTCTCCCGCTTTTGCAATCCCCCTGCCAACGCCGCGCTGGTCCGGTTGTCCGCACAGCGCGGCGCCGCACTGCCCACTGGCCGCCACGCTCTCCACCGGGAGTGCGCCATTCTGGCGCAATGGCGCGGAGAATGGTTGCCCACCCCAACCATCGGTTGTATAGTCCTCAATCGACTGCCGGCGCTTCTCCCTCGCTTCAACCAGAAGAAGGGGAACGCCTCCGAGTCGAAGACTGTCTTCGGTGACCGGGGCGCGAATCGGCCGCGTGAAGCGGCGGAAACCGGCAGGCGGCTGCTGAGAGTGGGTGCTTCGGCCCGCTCTCTTTTGTTTAGGGACTGTTTTAGGGACCTTCCAGGGACTTTGTTTAGGGACGTTGTGGAAAGCGCGATCGACTCGAACCTCATGGGGCCACTGGAGCGCCTCGTAGCGAGCCACTCATGCGAGTTGCTCGACGCCTCGTTTCGGGGCGGCAGTCTCCGCCTGGTGATCGACCATCCCGACGGGGTCACCCACGATCATTGTGCCGGCGTCTCCAGGGAAGCGTCCGTCCTGCTCGACGCGGAGGACTTCGGTCCTACCTCCGGCTACGTGCTGGAGGTCAGTTCGCCGGGACTCGACCGTGAACTCTACGCAGCGCGCGACTACGAACGCTTCCGCGGACACAGGGTCAAGGTGACCTTCACCGAGCGGGCGACCGGAAACCGGCGCACGGTGCGTGGTCTCCTCGAGGGCCCCAGCGCCGAGAATCCCGCCGTCGCACTCATCCTCGAGGACGACACCGGCGACACCCTGCCCCTCACCATCGACAGCATTCACAAGGCCAAACTACTGGTCGAACTCTGACGTGAACTCCGACTCTTGGCGGGGACTCTGACAATGGTTCAGCCACACACTCCCGAAGTGAACATCAACGAGGTCCTCAGGCAGGTCGCCCACGAGAAGGACATCGATCTCGACCGGTGGATCGTCGCCCTCGAGGACGCGGTGGCCTCGGCGGCCAAGAAACAGCACCACATCAAGGAGCCGGTGCGCTCCTACATGGACCGCGAGACCGGCCAGTTCAGCGCCTTCCTCTACCGCCAGGTGGTCGACGAGGTGGAGGATCCCGCCGCCGAGTGGACACTCGAGGAGGCGCGCGAGCACAAGGAGGACGCCGAGATCGGCCAGGAGATCGAGATCCCCATCTCCACCGATGGGCTTGGACGGATCGCTGCCCAGTCCGCGAAGCAGGTCCTCTACCAGCGTGTCCGGGAAGCCGAGCGGGAGAAAATCTTCGGCGAATTCGAGAATCGCGTCGGCGAGGTGGTCAACGGCACGGTCCGACGTTTCGAGCGCGGCGACATCATCGTCGATCTCGGCCGCACGGAGGCGATCGTTCCCCGCAACGAGCAGTCCCGTCACGAACGCTACAGCCAGGGTGAGCGCATCCGCGGAGTGATCGTCGAGGTCCACAAGCAGCCCAAGGGACCGCAGATCGTGATGTCCCGGACCGACCCCCGTCTGCTGGTCAAGCTGTTCGAGATGGAAGTGCCCGAGATCTACGACGGCACCGTCGTGATCAAGACCGCGGTGCGTGCCCCCGGCGAACGGGCCAAGGTCGCCGTCCTGAGTCGGGAGCGCGACGTGGACCCGGTCGGCGCCTGCGTCGGAATGAAGGGATCGCGCGTGCAGTCGATCATCCGCGAACTCCGGGGCGAGAAGATCGACATCATCGAGTACTCGGAAGACCAGGTGACCTTCGCGCAGAGCGCTCTGGCGCCGGCGCGGATCACCCGCGTATCGGTGACCCACGAGGGCGCCACCCCGCACCTCGACGTGATCGTCGAAGACGAGCAACTCTCACTGGCGATCGGCAAGCGGGGCCAGAACGTACGTCTGGCCAGCGAACTGATCGGCGCCCGGATCGACATCAAGAGCGAGACGGACGTCAAGGACGAGGTCGCCGATGCACTCGCCAGAATGCTGAACGTCGACCGCGGTGCGGATGAACTCGACCTGACCGAGATTCCAGGCGTCGACGACGCAACGGCGGCCGCCCTCTCCGGGGCCGGCTTTGGCGAACTCGAGACGCTCGCAACCGCCGGCGCGGAAGCTCTGACCATGGTTCCGGGCGTCGACGCCGAACTGGCGGCCACGATCCTCGAGTGGGCCGCCCAACACTCGGGCACCGCCGTGGAGAGCGAGGCCGAAGCGGAAAGCGACGGCCCCGCGATGGACGAAGACGACTTCATGGCGGCGCTGACCCGAGCCTTCAGCGAAGAGACCGGCGAAGAAGAGGCCGGGGCTGCCGACGAGGGTGGCGACCACGACACGGGGAGCGGCGCGGCCTGAGGGCGCCCGAGCCGACAAGAAGCTAAGGGGAACCGAGGAATCCATGGCAAAAATCCGGCTCCAGGATCTGGCCAAGCGGATGAACGTGCCTGAACAGGACCTGCTGTTCAAGTTCCGATCGATCGGTGTTCGCGTCGAAGGCGAAGACTCGATGATCGACACGGACATCATCAAGGCTCTGCTGGAAGGCAAGAAGATCGCCGGTCCTCAGCGCGAGGTCATCCTGCGCGACCGCGCAGCCCCACCGGCCGCCCCCCGGCGCCGCCCCATCTCGAGTCTGCGGCCACCCACCGGGCCAATGCGTCCGAATCGGCGGCGACAGGTCGTCCACAAGCACACGATTCGCACCCTGACGCCGACCGAGACGAAGCCGAAACCTCCTACGCCCGAGGAGATCGCCGCCAAGGAAATCGCGGCCGAAGAGGCGGCAAGAGCCGCGAGTACACCGGCGCAGGCCGCGACCCCGCAGAACCGGGGCGCCGCGGCGCCGACCGTCCAACCCGCGACCGATACGCCGGCCGCCGCGCCACCCGCATCTCCGGCCACCGCGGCACCGGCGCCCGGACCGTCCGCCCGGCCCAGCGATTCTCCCGAAGCACCCGTAGCGGCGCCGGTTGACGTCGACCTCCGCAGCCGTCCCGAGCCGCGGAAGGAACAGCAGGACGAAGCGGCCGCCGAGGACGCGTCGCGCCGCACCGTGACCGTCTCGGACGGCCTGCAGGTGCGGGATCTGGCCGAGAAGATGGGGGTCAAGTCGAAGGACCTGCTCAAGAGGCTGTTCGATCGCGGCGTAATGGCCACCGTGAACCACGTCCTGGAACCCGAAGTGGCGGTCGAGCTCGCGGAACAGATGGGCTTCGACGCCCTGATCGTCTCCTTCGAAGAGGAGATCCAGCTCGAGCAGGAAGAGGAGCTGGAGGCAACCGGGGAAGGCACCGAGGCGGCGGCGCAGGTCGAGCGCCCGCCGATCGTGACGATCATGGGTCACGTCGACCACGGCAAGACGTCCCTGCTCGACGCGATTCGCAAGTCGAGACTGACCGAGGCTGAGTTCGGCGGCATCACACAGCACATCGCGGCCTACCAGGTCGACCACAATGACGGTCGCATCACCTTCCTCGACACGCCCGGCCACGAAGCGTTCACCCAGCTCCGGGCCCGCGGCGCGAAGGTCACGGACATGGTGGTCCTGGTCGTCGCCGCCGACGACGGCGTGATGCCCCAGACCCTGGAAGCGCTCGACCACGCCCGCGCGGCCGAGGTGCCCATCCTGGTCGCGATCAACAAGATCGACCGGCCGAACGCCAACGTCGACCGGGTCAAGCAGCAGTTGGCGGACCGCGACCTGGTGGTCGAGGATTGGGGCGGCGACGTGATCGCGGTGCCCATCTCGGCTCTCAAGGGAGAGGGAATCGACGATCTGCTTGAGATGCTCTCGTTGACCGCGGAGGTGGCGGAGCTGCGGGCGAGTCCGGAGTTGCAGGCCCAGGGGGTCGTCATCGAGGCGAGCAAGGCGACGGGTCGCGGTTCCGTCGCGACGGTCCTGGTTCAGAACGGCACCCTCCGCCTCGGCGACGTGTTCGTCTGCGGTTCCACCTGGGGCCGCGTCCGGTCGCTGATGAACGACCTGGGCAACCGGGTCAAGGAAGCTCCTCCGGCCATGCCGGTCGAGGTCGCGGGCTTCAACGACCTTCCCGACGCCGGCGACCCCTTCCAGGTCGCTGCCAAGGAGGCGAAGGCGCGCTCGATCGCCGACTTCCGCCGCGAGGAAAAACGCCGCGTGGAGCTAGCTCCAACCGCGGGCGGCGTCTCCCTGGAAAGCCTGTTCGCGAGTCTGAAGGAGGGCGAAGTCAAGGAACTGCCGGTCATCCTCAAGGCCGACGTCCAGGGTTCCGTCGAAGTGCTCCGGGACACGCTGCAGAAGGTTTCGACGGACAAGGTCAAGGTGCGGGTGATCCGTGCCGCCGTCGGCGCGGTGACGACCCACGACGTGCTCCTGGCATCCGCCGGCGGCGCGATCATCTACGGCTTCAACGTCCGCCCCGAACGCAGCGCCGCCGACCTGGCCGCCAAGGAGGATGTCGAGGTACGGCTCCATACGGTGATCTACGAGTTGACCGAGGAACTCCTCGCGGCGATGACCGGACTCCTGGAACCGACCTGGCGCGAGATCTCCAAGGGGCGTGCCGAGGTGCGCGAGGTGTTCAAAGTGCCGAAGGTCGGCATGGTCGCCGGCTGCCACGTGGTCGCGGGCGTCATCCCGCGGAACGCGCAGATTCGCCTAGTACGAGACAGCGTCGTCGTTCACGAGGGCCGAATCGGCTCGTTGCGCCGGTTCAAGGACGACACGGCCGAAGTGCGTAGCGGCTTCGACTGCGGTATCGGCATCGACCGCTTCCAGGACGTGAAGCCCGGCGATCTGATCGAGGCCTTCGACCACGAAGCCGTCGCTCCGACGCTCTGATCCGATGAAATCGGCATCCCAGGCCCGCGCACGCGATCTGCTGCGCCGGGAGCTGACGGACATTCTGCGGCGCGAAGTCCAGGATCCCCGCGCGGCTCTCGTCAGCATCGCCGATCTCACTCTGAGCGCCGACCGCGGCCACGCACGCATCCTGCTCTCCGCACTCGGGAGCGAGGATGAACGCCAGACCGCGATCCGAGCCGTGCGACGGGCAGCCAGCTTCATTCGCGGTCGCCTCGGACGGCGCCTTCGCATGAGACGAACGCCCGAACTCCACTTCGAGCTCTACCGCGGCGCGGAACACGCCGAGCGGATCGACCAACTCCTGGGTGAGTTGTGAACCCGGAAAGCCGCTCCCCCGCCGTCCCCCGGGAGTTCGTCGAGGCCCTGCGCGACGGCAGGAACTTCCTGCTATCGAGTCACGCTCACCCGGACGGCGACGCGATCGGCTCCGAGGTGGCGCTCGCCCGGCTCCTCCGATCGGTCGGGCGATCAGCCACGATCTGGAACGTCGACCCGGCCCCGGCCACCTATGCCGGCGTGATCGGAGACATGGCCATTCACGTCGGCGCGACACCGCCCCCCGGCTTTCCCGGCGACTTCGACTTCGTCGTACCGCTCGAGTGTCCCCAACTCGACCGCACGGGCCTGGAGCAGTCGCTCGGTCGGCTACCGATTCTGAACATGGACCACCACCTGGGCAATCGTCTCTACGGAGTGGCCAACTGGGTCGACACGGAGGCTCCCGCCGTCGCCGAGATGGTTCTTCACCTCGCTCACGCCCTGGACGCCCCTATCGACGCGGCAACCGCGAACGCGCTCTATCTCGGACTCTCAACGGACACGGGCAGCTTCCGGTTCTCGAATGCCACTCCGCGGGCGTTCGACGCGGCCGCGGAACTCGTGCGCCTGGGCGCCCGTCCGGAGCAGATCGCAGGGTGGCTCTACGAATCCCAGCCGCCCGGCGCGGTGCGGCTGCTGGGGGAGGTGCTGGAGACGCTGGAACTGCACTGCGAACAGCGCATCGCCAGCGTCCGCCTCGAACTGGACATGTTCGACCGCGCCGGCGCGGCGCAAACGGACTCCGAGGGCCTGATCGACTACCCGCGGTCGATCCGCGGAGTCGAGGCGGTCGCCCTGTTCCGCGAACGCCCCGAAGGAGACGTCAAGGTCTCTCTGCGCAGCCGCGGCAGGGTCGATGTCGGAGCGATCGCCAGCCGGCGCGGCGGCGGCGGCCATCGCAACGCCGCCGGCTGCCTGATCGGCAGCAGGGAGGACGAGTCCGGCGTGATCGCCGAACTGGCCACCGCGGTCGCAGCGAGCGCGGAGGAGGCGGTCGCAGCGAGCGCGGAGGAGGCGGTCAAGACGACCGCGCAGTCGGATTGCACCCACGCCACGGCTCTGGAGGGCGGCACATGACGCCCCCGCCGGCGCTCCACGGTCTGCTCCTGGTCGACAAGCGACCGGGCGGCACGTCGCACGACGTGGTGCGCGCCGCGAGGCGCGCCCTCGGCGAACGGAAGATCGGTCACTGCGGCACCCTCGACCCCAACGCGACCGGCCTGTTGCTGCTCACGGTCGGACGCAGCACCCGTCTCACCCGCTTCCTGATCGGCGCACCGAAGGTCTATGAAGGCGAGATCCGGTTCGGCATCGCCACGGACACCTACGACGCCGCCGGCGAAGTGACCCGGGAGGGCAGCGTCGCCGATCTGACGCATGAGCGGGTCGTCCAGGCAATGTGCGGCTTCGAGGGGCAGCAGCACCAGTTGCCGCCGCCCTATTCGGCCAAGAAGATCGGCGGTCGCAAGTACTACGAGCTCGCGCGCCGCGGGGAGGAGTTCGAGCGCCAGGGCAAGGACGTGGAGATCTTCCAGTTCGAGGCGACAGGCCCCCTGGGGGCATCGGGACCTGACCGGATCTCCTTCCGGCTCAGTTGCTCGACGGGGGCCTACGCACGCTCCCTCGCCCACGATCTGGGTGAGCACCTCGGCTGTGGCGGACACCTGGCCGCGCTTCGCCGACTAAGCATCGGCTCCTTCCAGGTCGCGGACGCCCTCGACTCGCAACGGCTCGAGGCGATCGAGCGTGACGCCGAACCGCTCGCAGCCGCCGATCTGGGAGTGTCCTGGGTGCCCTTCGACGACATCCCCCTTCCCTTCCCCCGGGTCGCGATGGACGCGACACAGGAACGCCGCATAGCTCACGGTCAATCCGTGCTGGCGCCCGGAAGCGAAGCCGAAGAGGGAGACTGGGTACAAATCACGGACAACCGCGGCCGGTTCCTCGCCGTCGGCGCGGTCGCGGAGCGGATCGGCGACCGGGGTCTCGCCGTCGTCCATCCGAAGATCGTCTTCCAGTGAGCGCCGGTCGGCTCCAAGGTCCTCACAGGGAGTAACTTCTGAGAGGTGCGCCCGTCAGCCTGACCGTGCTACACTGCGCGCCGCGAAAGGACAGAGGAACAGACGAAGGAGCCTCAAGAAGGCAACACGAAGGCAACTAGAGAGCCAACCAGAACGGAACAAGCAGAGTCAGCGAGGAATCAGAGAGTGCCACAGACAACCGAAGTGAAAGACCAGATCATCCGTGACTTCCGTGTCCACGAGACGGACACGGGATCCCCCGAGGTCCAGGTCGCGCTCCTGACGAACCGCATCAACGAACTCACCGAGCACTTCAAGGTCCACAAGCACGACCATCATGGCCGTCGCGGCCTGTTGAAGCTGGTCGGGCGCCGGCGTCGGCTGCTCGGCTACCTCCGCAGCGAGAGCTTCGAGCGCTACCGGACGACGATCGAGCGCCTCGGAATTCGCAGGTAGACCTCAGAGCCCGGAGCCGCCGAGCGGCTCCGCCTCTCTGGAACCGACCGATTCGACAGCCAGGTGAGTTCGGATCCGACGACGGATCCAACTGACGAGACTGGGTGCGCCGGCCTTCTGGCCGGCTGCCGCCGAAGGCGGCCAGAAACCCCCGGAACCTCGGACTTGGCCGACTCCTTCCCCTTCGGGTCACTTCCCACAGATCATTCGCCGATGAAGGCACATGCCCCGCCACTCAAGTCGCCGGGCGCAAACAACAGAGTAAGGAAGACAAGAGAACGCAATGAAGTTCACCAAGGACATCCCGATCGGGAACTCCACCATCACCCTGGAATCCGGGCGCATGGCCAGGCAGGCCAACGGTTCCTGCACCGTGCAGCTCGGCGAGACGATCGTGCTGACCACCGCCTGCATGGCGCCGGACAGCACACCGCGCGGCTTTCTGCCCCTCACCGTCGACTACCGCGAGTACACCTCGGCGGCGGGTCGCTTCCCGGGCGGCTTCTTCAAGCGCGAGGGACGCCCCTCGGAGAAGGAGATCATCACCTGCCGCCTGACCGACCGGCCGCTGCGGCCCCTCTTCCCGTCGGGGTACTTCTACGAGACCCAGATCATCACCAACGTTCTCTCGGCCGACCAGGAGAACGACCCCGACATCCTCGCGATCAACGGCGCATCGACTGCGCTCGTGCTCTCCGACATCCCCTTCTACCACCCGGTAGGCGCCGTTCGCGTCGGACTGATCGACGACGAGATCGTCTTCAACCCGACCGGCGCCGAGCGCGATGTCTCCGACCTCGACCTGATCGTCGTCGGCACGGAGGACGCGGTGACGATGGTCGAGGCCGGCGCCAACCAGCTCGATGAGAGCGTGATCCTCGACTGCATCTTCGCGGGCCACCAGGAGCTCCAGAAGATCGTTCGCGCGCAGCAGGACCTGTTCCGCGAGATGAACCTGGAGAAGCCCGACTGGAAGGCCCCCGAGGCCTACACGGCCGAGTTCCAGCAACAGGTCGAGAGCGCGATCTGGGACGACTTCACCGCAGCGCTCAACACGCCCGCGAAGTTCGAGCGACGCGACGCCGTCAAGGCCGTGGTGAACGGCTTCATCGAACAGCTTCCCGAGGACGACGAGCGCCGCGGCCAGGTCGGCAAGATCGTCAGCGAACTCGAGGACAGGGCGCTGCGCGAGATCGTGATGAACGAGAGCAAGCGCTTCGACAACCGGGCGCTCGACGAGGTCCGGGCGCTCGACAGCGACACCGGACTCCTGCCCCGCGTGCACGGTTCAGCGCTCTTCACCCGCGGCGAGACCCAGGCTCTCGCCTCGGTCACGCTCGGTACCCGTCGCGATGCGCAGCTCATCGAGGAGTACGAGGGGGAGACCCACCAGAAGTTCCTCCTCCACTACAACTTCCCGCCCTTCTCCGTGGGTGAGGTGCGCTTCCTGCGCGGCTCCAGCCGGCGCGAGATCGGACACGGCGTTCTGGCCCGCCGGGCCCTGATTCCCGTGCTGCCGACCGAGGACGACTTCCCCTACACGGTGCGCGTCGTCTCGGAGATCCTGGAATCGAACGGTTCTTCGTCGATGGCGACCGTCTGTGCCAGCTCCCTGGCGTTGTTCGACGCCGGCGTTCCCATGCTGGCCCCGGTCGCGGGCGTCGCGATGGGCCTGGTCAAGGACGACGAGGACTTCGCCGTCCTCAGCGACATCGCTGGCCAGGAGGACCACCACGGCGACATGGACTTCAAGGTCGCCGGAACCCGCGGCGGCATCACCGCCCTGCAGATGGACATCAAGATCACCGGCGTGACACGCGACATCATGGGTCAGGCCCTGACCCAGGCCAAGGCCGGCCGGATGCACATCCTCGACCACATGGCCGCCGAAATCGGCGAGCCGCGCGAGGAAATGTCGGACCACGCCCCGCGCCTGCACGTGATGATGGTCGCCCGCGACCGGATTCGCGACGTGATCGGACCGGGCGGCAAGACGATCCGCGGCATCACCGAGGAAACCGGCTGCCAGGTCGACATCGAGGACGACGGCCGCGTCGTCGTCGCCTCGCCGAACTCGACCGCGGCGGACCAGGCGATCGCGATGATCGAACGGCTGACCGAGGTGCCGGAGGTCGACAAGGTCTACACCGGCCAGGTGCGCAGGGTGGAACCGTTCGGCGCGTTCGTCGAGATCCTCCCCGGTACCGACGGCCTGGTCCACATCAGTGAACTTGCTCCCTATCGGGTCGGCGAGATTCGCGACCTGGTGACGGAAGGCGACGAGATGACGGTCAAGGTGATCGACATCGATCCCTCGGGCAAGGTGAGACTCTCGCGGAAGGCCGTGATCATGGACGATCCGGACTTCGACCCCAAGGACTACGAGGGCATGGGCGTTCCGGCGCCCGCCGGTGGCGACCGCAGGGGCGGTCCCGGTGGACGCGGTGGTCGTGGCGGCCCAGGCGGACGCGGTGGTCGTGGCGGCCCAGGCGGACGTGGTGGACGCAGTGGCCCGGGTGGCCGCGGCCGCGGTCCGAGGCCAGGTGGCGGTGGTGGTCGCGGTCGCGGCCCGCGCCGCGACTAGCCAGGAGGCTCGTCTAGCAAGATCCGTCGGCCGGCCGACGCGGCCGGCCGACGGTTCAGTCCGCCGCCCGGAGGGCAGCGCGATAGATCGTCCGGAAGGGGACCCCCCTCTCCCGGGCGATCCGTCGCACGTCCTCGTACTCCGGCGCCGTACCCAGGGCCCGGCCACCGATAGCGGCCGTCTTGACCCTGACTTCGCCAAACGGCGTCGTCACCGGCACGACCGAGCGCTCGGCCTCGAGTCGGTCCACGACCATCCGCCGGCACCCCAGGGAACCCGTCTCGAGGAGCAGCCGCTCGGCGAGTTCGGATGCCTGCTCCGGGCGGCAGATGACCGTGACGGCAACGCCCGGGCGCGACTTCTTCATCTGCACCGGGGTGGCGAACACATCGAGCGCACCGGCCTGAAGCAGCGCCTCGGCACCGTAGCCTATCGCCTCGCCGGTCGCATCGTCGACCTGGCACTCGAGCACCGCGACACGTTTCCACGGCGAACCGGCCGTCGCCGGACTCGCCAGTTGAATCCGCAGGGCGTTCGGCCGATCGGCGAGTTCCCTGCTGCCCAACCCGACACCGACCTGCTCGATCCGGCGCGGGCTGTCAGCCGCCGAGGGCTCGAAGGAGTCGACGAACTCCCGCACGATCACGGCGCCGGTCGGCGTCGTCATCTCACCTTCCACGCCGCCGGTTCTGATCGGCACCCCCTGGAGCAGGACGGCCGTGGCCGGCGCCGGCACCGGCATCACGCCGTGCCGCGTCCGCACCGTGCCACCGCCGACGACCACGGTGGAGCAGGAGATGCGGGCCGGAGCGAAGTGCTCGACGGCGAGCGCGGCGCCGACCAGATCGACGATCGAATCATCGGCGCCGACTTCATGAAAGTGCACCTCGTCCAGACCGACGCCATGGACGCTCGCTTCCGCCTCTCCCAGACGGCAAAAGAGCGCCGCCGCCCGTTCCCTGGTGCCGGCCTCGAGGCCGCTCCGCTCGATCATGCCCAGGATCATGGACAGGTTCCGATGGCAGGCGCCCTCGCCGCCGCCGCCCTCGACCGGCCTGCCGCCGCGCAGCACGCTGAAACGCACGCCCGCCAGCGCGCCGCGCTTCGCGCGCCGCACCTGTAGCTCAACGCCGTCAAGGCCCAGGCGCTCGACCATCTCCTCCAGCAGCGCAACCGGCAACCCGAGGTCGAGGCTGGCGCCCAGGAACATGTCGCCCGAGATGCCGCTCGCACAGTCCATGTGGAGCAGTACGGGGCCTCCGGCAGCCATCGGGCGGACCATAGCAGCCCGCCACCCAGCCGCGCGGAGCCACGCTAGATGAATCCCCGTTCACGCATCGACACCCAACGGCCGCCGCCGCCCAGGACGAGGTGGTCAACGAGTTCGATTCCGACCGCGGCGCCGGCCCGCGCCAGCCTGCGGGTGAAGGCCAAATCCTCCCGGCTTGGATCCGGGTCGCCACTGGGATGGTTGTGGAACACGATCGCGGCCGTCGCTCCCAACCGCAGCGCCTCCTTGAGGACCACCCGCGGCTCGACCGAGGCACGGTCCAGAGAGCCGACGAAGTGCTCCCGCTCGCTGATCACGCGGCCCCGCACATCGACGTAGATCGCGCCCATCACCTCCTGGTCGCGACGCGCGTAGCGCAGATTCAGGTAGCGGGCGACCCCGACCATGTCCCCCAGGGGCCTTCTCTCGGGGAGCTGGGCCCGGGCCAGGCGCCGGGACAGTTCCACCGCCGCCAGGATCGTCGCCGCTTTGGCGTCCCCCAGGCCCTTGCGGTGCAACGACGGCAGGTCGTGCTCAACCAGTAGCGCGAGCGCCGGCAGGCCGCCGAGCCCGCGCCCTTCGTCGTAGAGCAGGTCGTATGCGAGATCGAGCACCGAGCAACCCCGATGCCCGGTGCGCAGCAGAATGGCGATCAGCTCGCAGTCGGTCAAGACACCCGCTCCATGCGCCAGCAATCGCTCGCGGGGACGTTGCCCCGAAGGCATCTCTCTCAACGTGCTGCGGTTCATCCCGTCCTGCCCGGTCATCGGCGCCCCCTGTTGACCAAGACGTTTTTCGCCCCGCACTGCTACCGTGCTGGCGCCATGCGCGGCTCAGAACTACCGCCGTTCCTCGAGTTCGAGGCGCCCGCCGGCGAGCCCGCGGTCGCCGTGCTGCCGGTTCCCTACGAGCGCACGACATCGTGGGGACGGGGCGCTGAGGATGGGCCGGCGGCCCTGCTGCGCGCCTCCCACTACGTGGAGCTCTACGACGAGGAGCTCCGACTCGAACCGTTTCGCATCGGCATCGAGACCCTGCCACCGGTCGATGTCGAGGCCGCGGAGGACGTGGCGCTGGACCGAATCCGCACCGCCGCCCGCGTCGCGATCGAACGCGGTCGCTTCCTGGCCGCAATCGGCGGCGAACACACGGTCACGCCGGCTCTGGTACGCGGCGTGGTCGAGGCGGCGGGCTCCGACCTCGGCCCCGATCTGGGCGTCGTGCAATTCGACGCGCACACCGACCTCAGACCGACCTACGCGGGAACCCGCTGGAACCATGCCTGCGCAATGAGCCGCGTGCTCGATCTCGGCGTGTCCACCCTGGCCATCGGCATCCGGTCTCTGAGCCGTCCGGAGGCCGTGCGCATCGAAACGGAGCGCCTGCCCGTCATCTGGGCCAGCCAGTTGGAGGCCCTGGCCGACGACGAACTCCAGGACCTGTTCCTGGGCCTGCTCGCGTCGCTTCCCGACACGATCTACCTGACCTTCGACCTCGACTTCTTCGACCCCTCCCTGCTGCCGGCTACGGGAACGCCCGAGCCCGGCGGCGGCACCTGGCGCCAGGCTCTGGCGCTGCTCCGGCTGCTGTTCGAACACAAGCACGTCATCGCGATGGACGTGGTCGAACTCGCTCCGATCCCCGGCAACCCGGCCAGCGACTACACGGCAGCCAGGCTGCTCTACAAGTGCATCGGCTACCGCTACGCGCGTGAGCTGGGCGGCAACGCCGACGATGGTTACAGACCGATCAGGCCTCCTGCGACGTAGACCCAGAACACGACCAGAACCAGTCCGATCACGTTCAGCCACAGTCCGGCCCGCACCATCTGGGGAATCGTGATCTCGCCGGAACCGAAGACGATCGCGTTCGGCGGCGTCGCGACCGGCATCATGAAGGCGCAGCTCGCCGCCAGCGTGGCGGGCACGATCAGGAGCAGCGGGTCGACGTTGATCGCCGCCGCGGTCGCGCCCAGGATCGGCAGGAAGGTCGCGGTCGTCGCCGTATTGCTGGTGACCTCCGTCAGCATGATCAACAAGGCGGCGGCGCCGATGACGAGAACGAGCACCGGCATGCCCTCGAGCACGAGCAGGAGACTGCCGATGAAACGGTCCACGCCGGTACTGACCACCGCGGCCGCGAGGCTGAGCCCGCCCCCGAACAGGAGCAGGATTCCCCACGGCGCCTCGAGCGCCTTCTTCCAGCTCAGCAGGAACACGCCGCGCCGGAAGTGGACCGGAACCGTGAACAGCAACAGGCCGGCGCCGATCGCAATGCCCGGGTCCGTCAGTCCCGCCAGCGGCGCTGCCCCGCCGATCTCGATCCCTGCAAGCCAGGTTCGGGAGGTCCACAGCGCGGCGGCCGAAACGAAGATCGCCAGCACCGCCTTCTCAGGGGCCGTCATCGGCCCCAGCTTCCGTAGCTCGCCGCGGATGAGTTCCGCGCCGCCGGGCACCTCGGTGATCTGCAAGCGGTAGACGAACCGTGTGAGCACCAGCCAGGCCAGGGGCAGAAAAGACACGGTGAGCAGGAGACCGAACGGCATCCACTGCGCGAACGAGATCTCGCGACCGTAGGTGTCCTCGACGAAGGACATCATCTGAATGTTGGGAGGGGTGCCGATCTTCGTCGCCACACCGCCGATCGAGGCACCGTAGGCCGTCCCGAGCAGCAGATTCAGGGCGAAGGGAAACGGCTTCCCGACCGGGGCAACGTCCGGACCCAACCGCTGGCGCACGAGATCGATAACCGACAGGGCGATCGGCAGCATCATGACCGTCGTCGCGGTGTTCGAAATCCACATGCTCAGGAAAGCGCTCGCCACCATGAAGCCGAGCACCAGGCGGTCCGGCCGGCTGCCGACCAGGAGGATGATGTGGAGCGCCATCCGACGGTGCAGGCCCCAGGTCTGCATCGAGAGGGCGATCATGAAGCCGCCCAGGAAGAGGAAGATGTTCGGATTCGCATAGGGCGCCGCAACCTGGGAAATCGCGATCTCGCCACCGGTCAGAAGCGGAATCGCGACCAGCGGCAGCAACGAGGTGACGGCCACGGGCAGTGCCTCGGTCAGCCACAACACGCCCATGAGAACCCCGGTCGCCGCCACCGCGCGGCCGGCGCCGGAAAGCCCGGAGACGACCTGGCCGTCGGCACCTGTGACCGCCTCGGGAATCAGGAACCAGGCGAGCGCCGCCAGAATCGGCGCGGCGATCAGGCCGGTCGCAACGGACGCCCAGGGGCCGCGGTCGCGGCTGCGCTCAGCCATTCCCTTCGCCGCCGCCCTTGCCAAGCTGGCGGCGGAAGTAGGACCTCGTCATGCCGGCGACCGCTCCGGAGAGCAGCAGCAGGGAAATCAGGTTCGGGAACGACATCAGTCCGAGCGCCACGTCGCCGAAAGTCCAGACGGTCGAGAGCGGCAGCAGGCAGCCCAGGAAGAAGAAGCCAACGTAGATCCAGCGGTAGACCGGAATCGCCCTGGCCCCGAAAAGGTACTCGGTCGACCGGTCGCCGTAGTACGACCACGAAATCGCCGTGGAAACAGCGAACAGCAATACCGACAGCGTGACGATCAGGTCGCCCCGGCTGCCGGGCAGACCGTGACTGAAGGCCCGCGCCGTCAGCGGCGCTCCGGTCAACAGCGCTCCGCCCTCGATCCGCGGCGCATCGCCCGCGGCGTTCAGCGACCCGTCACCGGCGACCTCCAGTCTGCCGCTCCACGGTGCGCCCGCGCCGTCCACCAGCCGCGGCTCGGCGATCATCGAGTGAAGCACGACGAAGGAGCCTGCGGCTACACCGCCCTCGACGTCGACCGCACCCCCGCCGCGCGTCGACCGCTCGTCGCGCGCCGCGAGCAACTCGGAGTCATCGCCGACAACGCGGTGGATGCCCTCGACCTCGTCGAGCCCGAAGCTCTGCGGCGTGTGGTCGCGCCAGGCGTCCGTCGTGACGATGACAAGACCCGTCATCGTGCAGATGACGAGGGTGTCGATAAACGGCTCGAGCGACGCGACCAGCCCCTCACGCACCGGCTCGTCGGTCCGGGCCGCCGCGTGGGCGATGGGCGCGCTGCCCTGCCCCGCCTCGTTGCTGAACAGACCCCGGCGAATGCCCCACATCATCGTCATCAGGAAGGAGCCGGCGGCGCCCCCGACCATGGAGGTGGGCTGGAACGCCTGCTCGACGATCAGGGCCAGGCTCCCGGGAACGCTTTCGATGTTCATCAGCAGAATGATCAGGGCGCCGCCGACGTAGATCACCGCCATTCCCGGCGCCAGGATCGAAGTCACCCTGCCGATGCGGCGAATGCCGCCGATGATGACCAGCGCCACGACGGAGGCGAAGACGAGACCGGTCCAGACCGGCGCCAGGCCGAACTGGGACTCGAGCTGATCGGCCATCGTGTTCGCCTGGTTCATGTTGCCGGTTCCGAAGGAGCACATGACCGCCAGGCCGGCGAACAGCATCGCCATCCACTTCCAGTTCTCGCCGAGCCCCTTCTCGATGTAGTACATCGGACCGCCCGACACGGAACCGTCCTTGTGCACCCGGCGGTAGGCGACCGCCAGGGTGCACTCGGCGAACTTGAGCGCCATGCCGAAGAAGGCCGTCACCCACATCCAGAACAACGCTCCCGGGCCGCCCATGCGGATCGCGATCGCAACGCCGGCGATGTTGCCAATGCCGACCGTCGCCGAAAGCGCAGTCGTCAGCGCCTGGAAATGAACGAGGTCGCCGTCGTCGTCCGGATCGTCGTACTTGCCGCCCAGGATCGCCCAGGCGTGCCGGAAGCCACGCAGCTGGATCAGGCCCAGGCGCACGGTGACGAAGAGCCCCGTTCCCAGGAGCACCAGCGCCAGAATCGGCGCCTGGGGCGGCGTGTTCCAGACCAGCCCCTCGAGCCAGCCGGCTACCGGCCCGAGCAACCCGTTGATCCCGTCCGCTACCTTCCCGAACAGTTCCTCGGGCATCGCGACTCCTAGAGATAGTTGGCCGGATGGCCGGTTGCGAAGACCAGCACGGACTGGCCGGGACGGATCGTACCGGAGTCGCTCAGATGGAAGAGCGCCGCCATCGCCGCCGCGGTCTCCGGGCCGACCAGGAGCCCTTCCTCCGCCGCCACCCGCGCCGCGGTTGCAGCAACCTCGGCCTCCTCCACCGCCACGGCGGCGCCGCCGCTGTCCCGCAGCGCCCGCAGGATGAGGAAGTCGCCGATCGCCGCGGGCACCCGCAGCCCCCAGACTTCCGTATCCGGTTCCCGCCAGGGATCGGCGTGGTCACTGCCTGCCTCGTGGGCACGCACGATCGGCGCGCAGCCGGCCATCTGGACGACGGCGAACCTGGCCGGCGGACCGCTCAGAATGCCCAGCCTGCGCAACTCGGCGAAGGCCTTCGCCATGCCGACGATGCCGGTCCCGCCGCCGGTGGGATAGATGATCCAGTCCGGTAGCCGCCAGCCGAACTGCTCCGCGACCTCGAAGCCCATCGTCTTCTTTCCTTCCACGCGGTACGGCTCACGCAGGGTCGAGAGATCCCACAAGTCGCCGCCCCGCTCCCTGAGCGCAGCGCCGGCGTCGACCAGTGTCCCGCCGGCCTCGATGACCTCGGCCCCGAAGCCGCGACAACGCTCGCGTACCGTCGCCGGCGTATCCTCGGGCAGGGCCACACGGCAGGGCAGCCCCGCGGCGGCGGCGTAGGCAGCGGCCGCGACGCCCGCGTTGCCGGCGCTCGGAAGCTGCACGCCAGGGGCGCCGAGTTCCCGCGCCCGGTTCACCGCCAGCGACAGCCCCCGATCCTTGAAGGAACCGGTCGGATTACCCGCTTCGTTCTTCAGAAAGACCCGCACCTTGTCAGGCGCCAGTCGACGAAGCTGAACCACCGGCGTGCCCCCCTCGCCGAGATCGACCCGGTCGTGGAAAGAGGCAACCGGCAACAGCTCGCGGTAGCGCCACAAGGTCCACGGTCGCCTGGGCAGAGCCAGGGCGAAGGCGCTTCCCCGCTTCTGGTCGAGATCGTAGTCGACCAACCAGGGCTTGCCCGCGGGCGACAGAAAGGCCGGTTCGTCAAGTGGCGCCCGCGCCCCGGTCGCGGAGCAGACGAGGCCCCTCGCCCACGTGTTCCCGTTCGCCTGCATTTCAACCGATCTCGGCGTCAGAGGCTAGCACCAGTTCCCGAAGGCTACCCCCTCAACAAGGACACAACACACTGAAAAACAACAACTTAGGCCCAAAACGTGCTATGATCGGCTTCTACCGACGATCAACTTCTTCGCATTAGTCCATGAGCAAAAGAATCGGCGACTTCGAAATCGTCGGCCGTCTCGAGGCCCACGCTGGAGCCGCTTCCTATCTGGCCCGCCACGCGACCGACGGCTCTTCGGCCACGATCGACATCTGGACGCCTGAGACTCCCGACGCACAGGCGCGATTCCTGGATCGCGCCACCGCCAGCGAGCGGCTCGAGCACGATGGCATCGCCCGCATCCTCGATTTCGGAATCGACGGCACCACCTCCTGCCGCATCGAAGCGTTCGCCGACGGTGAGACCCTGGCGGAGAAGCTCAGGCAAACCGGCGACCTGAAGCGAGAGACCATCCTGGCCTGGCTGGCCCAGATCGCGCGTGCCCTCGAGTACGCGCACGGCCTGGGCGTCGTTCACGGCGACCTGCACCCCGGGTTGGTGACCATCCGTTCCGACGCCACCGTTCAACTGCGGGGCTTCGCCAATCCGCGCACAACCGGCGAACTCCGGTATCGCGCCCCCGAACTCATCCTCGGCGAAGCGGTCGATGTGCGGACCGACCTGTACGCCTTCGGTGTTCTGCTCCATCGCCTGGTGGCCTACCAGCCGGGCGCGAATCCGGTCCTTGGCCGCAGGCTGAAGACCAACCCTTCCCCGCCGCTGGCCGATCTGCCCGCGAACTTCCCGCGCCGCCTGATTCCCGTCCTCGAGGGTTGCCTCAGCGACGATCCCGCCGATCGCCTCGACAACTTCACGACCGTTGTCGGCGCAATCGAGGCCGCCATCCACGATACGGCCAGCGTCGCCGCGGTCGCCGAGGACGCCTCCCCGCCGGCAGACGTTCCCGATGCCCCCGCCGCGTCTCCGAGCTGGGATTCAGCGACCGTGGCGGCAGGCCGGGACACTTCGAGCGCCGGCCCGATCGCGGACATCGCGGTGCGGAAATCGACCGCGGGCGACGCCCCCCTGGTCGACGTCGAGCTCCGTGGCGACGAATCCGGCAAGGGCGACGCGACTCCGCCCAGTCTCGAGACGGTGGCGGCGGCAATCAAGCGGCCCTCGCGCTACCGCTTCCGCCGACGCTGGCTGACTTTCGCGACCGTAGCCGGAACCGCGCTCTGGCTCGGCGGCACCCTGTGGTGGTCCAAGGGCAGTCCGGCCGTGGCCGGTTCCGAAGTGCCCGCGACCGCGGAGGAAACGGTTTCCGGGCGGCCGCCGCCAGGCAACCCGGCGGCGACCGGCGAGGCCGTCTCCCCCGTCGACCTCCAGTCCCCGGCAGACGTCGCGCCGTCGCCCATTCCGGACCGGTTCGATGCGGTAGAGCCCGCCCGCCGCGGCACGGGCCGCCTCGCTCTGGCACCCGCCTGGCACCCGGAGATCACCGTCTCGGTGGCGGGTGCGGAACCTGTCGTCCTCGACCGCCGACGCGTCTTCGAAGTGGAAGCCGGCGTCGACCACGTGCTCACGTTCGAACTCGCGACGCGCGACTACCAGATTCGGGAGCAGGTCGTCGCCCAGGTCCCGTCGGGCCGGCTGCTGGAAACGCCCGTGCCCCTGGTGCGCCCCGGCTTTCTCAGCGTGGCCGCGGCGGAAGAGTCTGCGCGCCCCGTTTTCGTGCGCATCGGGGACGAGGCGATCGGCTGGACACCGATCGCGCGCCTGCAACTGCCCGTCGGCGCCCACGTGATCAGCGTCTTCAAGAACCCCACATGGCGGCCCGAAGAGCGGATCGAGCAGCGGATCCGCGTACGGTCCAGGCAGGAAACCACCGTGCAGTTCGACCTCGAATCCGAACCGCCGGCATTGATCGTCGACGGTCGGAGGATCGAGTACGCTCCGGTCGATGCCGAGCCTGGACCGTAGCACCGACGCCAGCGTCGAGCGGTCGCCCCTCGATGTCAGTGTGCTGGTTCCGGTGCTCAATGAGGAAGCCACCGTAGCCAGCCTGGCTGAACGCGTGCTCGCGAATCTGGATGCCATCGGCGCCCGCTCCGAGCTCGTGTTCATCGACGATGGCTCAACCGACACAACGTCGGACGAGGTGCGGCGACAGCACGAGCGGGATTCGAGGGTCCGCCTGATCCGCCTGCGCCGAAACTTCGGCAAGGCGGCAGCGCTCTCCGCGGGCGTAGATCATGCTCGCGGCGCCATTCTGGTCACGATGGACGGCGATCTCCAGGACGATCCGGACGAGATTCCCCGCCTCCTCCAGGCGCTCGAAGACGGCCCTCTCGACCTTGTCAGCGGCTGGAAGCGAACCCGCCGCGACCCGTTGCGGCGCCGCCTGGCGTCGAAGGTCTTCAACTGGGTAACGCGAACGCTCTCCAACGTCAACCTGCACGACTTCAACTCGGGCTTCAAGGCCTACCGCCGCGAGGTCCTCGAGCAGGTGGCCGTCTACGGCGAACTCCATCGCTACATTCCGGTCCTCGCCAGCCGCCGCGGCTTCGTCATCGGCGAGATCCCGGTCGCCCACCATCCGCGCCGGGTCGGCCGCAGCCGGTACGGCTGGGATCGGTCCTACAAGGGCCCGGTCGACCTGATCACCGTGCTCTTCATCAGCCGGTTCACCCGCCGACCCCTCCACCTGTTCGGGCCGATCGGGCTGATCAGTTGCGCCCTGGGCTTCGGCATCTGCGCCTATCTGGCCGCGCTCTGGTTCACGGGCGCCTCCCTCTCCAACCGGCCCCTGCTGCTCCTCGGCGTCCTGCTCATGGTGCTCGGCATACAGATCGTCACGACCGGCTTGATCGGCGAACTGATCACCTTCAAGAACTTCCGCAGGCACGACAGCTACTCGATAAGAGAGCGGGTCGGCTGACACCGGTCCGGAGGCGACTTGCCTGAACGGATCCTGACCTCGGCGGCGAAACGGGGCGGGCGAACCGGCTCCCCCGCCGCGGGTCTGCGGCTCCTCTTCCTCACCCAGACCTACCCGCGCTGGCCGGGCGATACGGCTGGACCGTTCATTCGCGAACTGGCCCGGGGCCTGGTCCGCGGCGGCGACCGCGTCACCGTGCTGACGCCGCGCGCGGAGGGCGTACGCCCCTCCTGGCTCGACGACGGCGTCGACGTCCACGCGTTCGCCTACGCGCCACGACGCCTCGAGGTGCTCGGTTACGGGCGCAGTCTGGCCTCCGATGAGCGCATCCGGTTTGGAGCGGGTCTGGCGGCGCCCCTCTACCTGCGCGCCGCGGCCGCCGCGGTCGGCCGCCATCTCGCGCGCGACGCCTACGACCTGCTGCACGCGCACTGGCTCGCCCCGAACGGGCTGGTCGCGCTCTGGCCGGGCGTCCGCAAGCACGACGCCGTGGTCGCCGCGGGGCTGCACGGTAGCGACGTCTTCATCGCGGAGAAGGCAGCGGCCCGTCCCGCGATCCGGCGCGCCCTGAAGCGCTGCGAACTCCTGACCGGCTGCTCGCCGGAACTTGTCGAGCGAGTCGTGAAACTGGGCTACCGCGGCAAGCCCTGCCGGGTCATTCCCTATGGCGTCGATGTCGACCTCTTCTGCCCCGCTGACGAGGCCGCGCACCCGGCGAGCCCCACTGGGTGGCGCGAGCGGCTCGGCATCCCCGACGACGCCACGATGCTGCTCGGCGTCGGGCGGCTGGCCACGAAGAAGGGATTCCACGTCCTGGTCGACGTACTGCCGCGGCTCCTGGCCGAGTTCGACGAGTTGCACGCCGTGATCGCCGGCGGCGGCGACCAGATGGCCGAACTCCTGGCCGCCGTCGCGGAGTGGTCGCCGGAACACGTCGCCCGAGTCCACCTTCCCGGTCTCGTCGCCCACGACGATCTGCCCGACCTCTACCGCAGTGCGGACCTCTTCGCCCTGCCCGCGGTCCACGACCCGCAGGGCAACGTCGACGGTCTCCCCAACGTGATCCTCGAAGCGCTGGCGAGCGGTCTGCCCGTGGTTTCGACCGCGATCTCGGGGATTCCGCTGGCAATCGAATCCGGGGTCGAGGGAATCCTCGTACCCGAGCAGGATCGCACTGCCCTCAAGGACGCGATCGCCAGCCTGCTGCGATCTCCCGACCGCCGCGCCCGGATGGGCGCCCGGGCCCGCGCCAGGGCCGTCTCCCAACTGACCTGGGACCAGGTCGCCGCCGCGTACCGCGACGCCTACCTGGAGGCCCTGTCCGAACGCCAACGACAGTGAAGAGCGTGCGCCAGGAAGCAGCGTTCGGCTCACGCAGCCGAAGGGTCTGGTGGGGCGTCCTGGTCGCCGCGATGACCCTGCCCACCCTGGCCTCGCTCGCCTACTTCGTCTGGCTCGAAGGCACCTCCTGGGTCGCCCCTGCCTACCTCGGCGCCAAGGTGCTCCAGTTCGCCGGGCCAGTAGCAGGCCTGGCGGTGCTGCTGGCGGCCGCGACGGGGCCCGCGCGGCCTGGTCGTTCCGTGGCCCTCGGTCTGGGCACGGGGATCGCCGGGGCAGCGTTCACCTGGCTCAGCTACGTCGTGCTGTTTCGCGGAGGCGAGATGGCGGCCACCGCGGCCGAGGCGATCACGGTCAAGCTGGCCGACTTCCACCTCGACACCCTCTGGCGCTACGTCCTTGCCACGCTCCTGATCAGTTTCCTCCACTCCTGGCTCGAGGAGGTCTACTGGCGCGCGTTCGTCTACCGCTGGCTCCACCGCCTGATGCACTCGGAGTGGTCCCTGGTCGTAGCCGCCCTCGGCTTCGCAGCTCACCATGTCGTGGTGATCGCGGTCTATCTGGGCGACGCATCCGTCTTCGTCCTGGTGCTCATGTCCCTGCCTGTCGCCCTGGGCGGAGTTCTCTGGTGCCTTCTCTACCGCACCACGGGAAACCGCCTGCTGGCCCCCTGGATCAGCCACATATGTCTGGATCTCGCCATCATGGCGGTCGGCTACGACCTGATCTTCGTCGACTGAGTTCCCAGTGCGACGGCGCAGCGAGTCCCCTGGGAACCCCTTAGCCCCCGGACGCCCTCGGACCGGCTGGTGCGCCAGCGCTAGCC
>LXNI01000304.1_pt1 | contig 62161 bp, 59 predicted proteins | sample 809091 | NCBI WGS metagenome assembly LXNI01 (sample SAMN04870527, study PRJNA318959) | sponge metagenome | biome: 01000161; feature: marine sponge reef; material: water | host: Sarcotragus foetidus | place: Greece: Milos, Mediterranean Sea | collected 2013-05-29 | depth 5-7 m
GCGCATCGTCATCCCGCTGATCCGCCCGGTCATCATGGTGGTGATCCTGATCCGGCTGGTGGATGCGATCCGCATCTTCGACCTCAACTTCATCATGACCAAGGGCGGGCCAGGCACGGCGACCGACCTCATCAGCTATTTCATCTATCGCGCCGCCTTCTTCGGCCTCGACATCGGGCGCGCGTCAGCGATGGCGGTGGGTCTGCTCATCATCATTATCGTGCTGACGACCTTGCTGTATCGCTACATGCGGTCGCTGAACTAGGAGGGAAGCGAGGTGGCCGAGATCGGGCTGCGGAACCTCACCAAGGTCTACGGGCAGGACGTGACCGCCGTCGACAGCATCGACCTCGATGTGCGCGACGGCGAGTTCATGGTGCTGCTGGGACCGTCGGGATGCGGAAAGTCGACGACTCTGAGGATGATTGCCGGGCTCGAAGCCGTGACCTCGGGCGAGGTCACGATCGACGGCGAGGCGGTCAACGACGTCGATCCGGCGGAGCGCGACCTTGCCGTGGTGTTCCAGAACTACGCGCTCTACCCGCACATGAGCGTCGCGGGGAACCTCTCCTTCGGCCTCAAGCTGCGCAAGCTCCCGCGCGACGAGATCGATCGCCGCATCGCGACAACGGCGGACATGCTCGGGATCGGGGACCTGCTGAAACGCCGGCCTCGGCAACTGAGCGGGGGGCAGCAGCAGCGGGTGGCCCTCGGCCGCGCACTGGTCCGGGACCCCGCGGCGTTCCTCTTCGACGAGCCGCTCTCCAACCTCGATGCCAAGCTGCGCGCCGCCATGCGCACCGAGCTGATCAAGCTCCACCGCATGCTGGGCAAGACCATCGTGCACGTCACGCACGACCAGGTCGAAGCGATGACGATGGGCGAGAGAATCTGCATCATGCGCGACGGGCGAATCGTCCAGGTCGGGCCGCCGCTGGAGGTCTACCGCAACCCGGCCGACACCTTCGTCGCAGGCTTTCTCGCGAGTCCGCCGATGAACCTGCTCGACGCCAGTCTCGGCGGCCCGTCGGGACTGGATGACGTGGAACTGCCGCCGGTCGGCCTTCCCCTGCTTGCCAGCCACAAGGACGCGCTGCGCGGCCGGTCCGGAGGAGCCATCACCCTCGGCATCCGGCCCGAGGATCTCGACGTGGAACCCTCAGCCGCTCAGCATGCCCCGATAGCGGTGACCGTGGTGGCGGTGGAGGCGCTGGGGCCGGAGGTGATCCTGGTGGGGGCGCTCCCCGGCGGTCAGGAAGTCTCGGCCCGGCTCGAGAGCGATTTTTCGGCGCCGGCAGGCTCGGAGGTCCAGCTCCACGTCGACCTTGAGCGCCTGCATTTCTTCGACGCCGAGACGGGGCGCGCCCTTACCTCGGAGTAAGGAACGGATCAGGCTGCCGGCAGATCGGCGAGGGACGGGTAGAGCGTCTCCAGCCGACGGTAGAGGTCGCGGTAGATGCCGTATGCGTTGCGGTACGCTTCGGTCCGGCCCGGGTCGGGCTCGAAGATGCGGTCGCAACGGGCGTAGCGCCCGATCGCAGACCAGTCGTCGAGCGCACCCACCCCCATGCCCGCGACGAAGGCCGCCCCGAGACTGGAGCCGGGATGTTCGAGCAGGCGCTCGACCGGCCTCTCGAGGACATCGGCGGTAATCTGCATCCAGAGGTTACTGGCCGCACCGCCGTCGCAGGCCAGAACGCGGCCGACGCCGCAGTCCATCTTCGCGAACACGTCCATGTGGTGGCGGAAGCCGAAGGCCACCGATTCGAGGGCCGCACGCCAGACATGGCGCAACTCGTGGTGCAGCCCGAGGCCGACCAGCGTGCCCTTGGCACGGGGATCGTGCAGGGGCGTCTTCTCGCCGAGGAAGTAGGGCAGCAGCACGAGGCCGCCGGCGCCCGGCGGCAGGTCGGCCGCCTGCTCATCCAGCCAGGCATGGGGCGTCTGGCCGGCGGCGAGCGCGGCTTGCGCTTCCGTCTGTCCGAGTTGCGCCACGATCCAGTTGAGCACGCTGCCGCTCGCGGCCATGCAGCCGTTGCTGACGTAGAGGCCGGGCACGATGTGGAAGTCGATGAACATGCGCGGGTCGGTCACCGGCCGCTCGCAGGTGAGCATGATGTCCCCGGCGCCGCCGTACTTGACCACCAGATCGCCCTGGTCGCAGGCGCCGGCGACGAAGGCGGACGCGATGTGATCGGCACAGCCGGTCACCACCGGCGTCCCGGCAAGGAGGCCGGTTTCGTCTGCCGCCTGCTGCGTGACCGCGCCTGCGGGCTCACCGGAGGCGCGGAGCGGCGGCAATCGGTCCGGCGATATGCCGCCGAGTCGAACCAGGTCCTCGTCGAGGCCCTCATGCGCGAGGTTGTAGAACCCGGCTTCGAGCGCCCAGTTCCCCTCGATCGACTGCGCTCCGGTCAGCCGGTACGTGATGTAGTCGTAGGACCCCATCACGGTCCTGGCCCGGCCGAAGCAGTCGGGCTCGTGGCGCGCGAGCCAGAGGAGTTTTGGCGCCACGACCTGCTGATTGATGCTGCCGCCGGTGCGCCGGAACCAGTCGTCACCGTCGACCTGCCGCTTCAGCTCTTCGATTTCGTCGACGGCACGGGCGTCGTTCTGCTGGATCGACGGGCGCAGCGGCCTGCCCGAATCGTCCAGGAGAATGACCGTGGGCACCATCCCGGTCACGCCGACCGCCGCAATTGCGTCCGCCTCGAGCCTGGCGGCCTGCAGCACATCCGGCACGAGCTCGCAGACGTTGGACCACCAGAGCTCCGTATCCTCTTCGGCCCAGTTGGCGTGGCGCGAAACGAGCGCGCTGGGCCGCGACGCGGTGGCGAGGATGCCGCCCTCGGTATCGATCACGATGCCGATGGTCGACGTCGTGCCGATATCGAGGCCGAGCAGGGCGCTCATCACCCGCGAACCTTCGAGACGACCTCCATGAAGCGCGCGACGCGGTCCGGGTCGACGGCATTCCAGGTGTCGCCGTCGATCTTGAAGTGGGTACCGACGATGCAGCCGTCGGCCACCCTCAAAATGTCGGCAATGTTGTCCACGTTGCAGCCCGTGTTGGCGAGGACCGGCGTGCCGGGGACGGCGTGCGCGACGCGCTCGAGGCTGGTCTGGTCCACCGCCTGCCCGGTCATCGGGCCCGAGACGAGGACGGCATCGGCGAGCGACGAAAAGACGGCGCTTGCGGCACGCGCGTCTGCGGATCGGGCGCCCACCGGCGCGGCGAATTCCGCATTGACGTTGAACATGAGCTTGAGATCGTCGCGGCGGAGGTCGTGGCGCATGCGGAGCGCCTTGGCGGCCGAGGGCTGCCACAGGCCCATGTCGGAATCGTAGACACCGGTGAAGATTTCGCGCGCGAAGACGGCGTCCGTCGCGACGGCAAGCGCCACGGTCGCCACCGGATCCCAGAGGTAGTTGACGCCACAGGGAACGCGCAGCGCACCCTTGACCGCCGCGACGACGGCCGCCATGGCGGCGAGGCTTTCCGGCGAGGCCTCCAGCAGGTACGGCCGGTCGCCTTCGTTGCCGAACATGACGGCATCGACGCCGCCGGACTGAAGGGCCTCGATGTCCCTCGCCGCGTGGTCGACGATGGCCTGCATGCCGCCGTCGGCGTCGTAGAGCGGCGCGCCCGGCAGCGGCAGCAGGTGAGCCATGGCGATGACCGGCTTGTCCGTGCCGGTGCAGTCCTTCAACCAGGTCATGAGGTCCCCGTTCCCGGTCAATCCATCCGCACGCCGCCGCTGGCGTTGATCGCCTCGCCGGTCAGGAAAGCAGCGAGATCGCTCGCCAGGAAGACGACGATCGCCGCGACGTCCTCGGGCTCCTCGAGCCGGCCCAGGGGCGTTTCCGCGATGTATTGTTCGCGAACGGCCTCCGGGCTCATGCCGCGCAGCTTGCCTTCCCAGATGACTTCGCGGTCCTGCATGGAGGTGCGGACATAGCCGGGGCACACCGCGTTGACGCGGATGCCGTGCTCGCCGACCTCCCGCGCCAGCGACTGGGTGAAGCCGACGACGGCGAACTTGCTGGCCGCGTAGTGCGCGAGCAGGGGCGCACCGATCTTGCCGGCGAGCGAGGCCGTGTTGACGATCACGCCCTTCTCGTCGGCGGCGAGGAAGTGGCGCACCGCCTCCCGGTTGGAGAGGAATACGCCCTTGGCGTTCACCGCCATGTTGGAGTCCCATTCCTCCTCGGTGAGGTCGACCACGGGGTTCATCGTGGAGATGCCCGCGTTGGCGGCGAGCAGATCGAGACCGCCCATCCATGCGGCGGCGGCGCGGAACACGTCCGCCGTCTCTGCCGCGTCGGTGACGTCGAGCCTGTAGGCGCGTGTCGCTTCGCCGAGGCTATCGGCGACGCCGCGTGCGCCGTCGAGGCTGATGTCGGTGACGGCGACGCGGGCGCCCTCGCGCGCGAAGGCCTCCACGATGGCACGCCCGATACCATTCGCCGCGCCGGTGACGAGCGCCCGCCTTCCGGCAAGCAGTCCGCAACTCTGGTTCATGATTTAGTCGAATCGGTTGGGAACAGCGCGTTCATGGTAGCACGCCGGATTTTGGACCGGCAGGCGAGCCACAGGCGCAATTGACGATGGCGGCGCGGGCCGGGGAGGGGTAGCATCCCGGCAGGGAATCAGGCCTGCAATGCACGGGCAAGGGGGGCAAGCGATGACGAGACGCGCATGGATAGCGGGCGCCGCCGCGTTGGCGATGGCGCTGGCCGTGTTCACCGGCATGAACGAAGTGAGCGCGCAGGAGGACCACTCGGCCGCAGTCAAGGCCCGCCAGGCCCACATGCAGCTCAACGGCTTCTTCATGGGCCAGCTCGCGGCGATCGCTAAGGGGCAGGTGCCCTACGACGCGGCGCAGGCGACCGGGGTGGTCAACAGCATGCTCGCGCTCAACACCATGGACGTGGGCGCGATGTGGCCGGCCGGCTCGGACAACCAGTCTCTTCCGGGCAAGACCCGGGCTCTGCCCGAGATCTGGACGACCTTCCCGGCGATCGTCGAGAAGTCCGACGCGCTGACCACGGCGCTGCAGGCGATGCTGGAGGCGGCGGGAACCGACCTCGCCAGCCTGCAGGGCGCTTTCGGCGCGGTAGGCGCCGGTTGCGGCGGCTGCCACAAGAGCTTCCGCGCGGAGAAGTTCTGAGGGGGTTGAAGGGCTCCTCAGGCGGCGGGCGCGCGCTCCGGGCCGCTCTGCGGCCCGGCCTTCAGGCGCTCGAGGGTTCGTTTCGGGCTGAAGCGGGCCAGACGAGCGGGAATTCCGGATCGTCGAGGGGATCGCCGTCGGCCAGGCGTTCGTGAACCTCCGGAAACGGGGGCGAGACCTCGCCGGGGCGCACCCTGAAGCGCACGTCGTCGCCGACCCAGCGGTGGACGAAGGCGCGGCGGCGCGCGGACGCCGACGCGTTGCAGGGTGCGCCGTGGACTGTCAGGAAATGGAAGGCGATGGCATCGCCGGGCGCCACGTCGAACGAGACGATCTCGAACTCGTCGCGGCGTGCATCGATGTCCGGCATGGTGTCCAGCGCCTCGCCCTCCCGCTGGTAGTCGACGCCCACGAACTTCCTGGGCATGAACGATTTTCCCCAGCGGTGAGAGCCCGCCACGAGTTCCAGGCAGACCTCGCGCGGGACGGGGTCGAGCGCCGTCCAGAAGCTCACGGCCTGGGCTCCGTCGATGCAGTAGTAGGGCAGATCATGGTGCCAGGGCGTGCGCGATTCCGTCTGCGGCTCCTTGACCAGCACGTGCTCGTGGAAGAAGCGCGCCGTGTCAGAGTGCATGAGCCGGGCCGCCAGCGCCGCTGCCCCGGAGTTGAGCACGAAGTCCCGGTACTCCGGGATGCGCGCCCAGTTGCAGTAATCGCCGAAGAAGTAGCCCTTCGAGCCCTCCGGCTCGTATTCCCTCGTGTAGATGCCGGGTGAGCGCATGTTGCGCTCGACACCGGAACGGAGAACCTCGAGCCAGTCGGCGAAGGCGCCCGCGAGGTGGACGACGCCGTCGCGCTGAAACGTCTCGGCAGCGGCGTCGTCCGTACTACTGGCGTCTCCTGTGTCCGTCGGGCTCATGGGATCCCCCGGGAACCTTGTCCGGTCGAGCGCGCCGGGCGCGGGTCAGAAGTTGACCTGATCGCCGCCCTTGAGGCCGAGCATCTCGCGCGCCTCTGCGGGCGTCGCGACCTCGAGGGAAAGCTCTTCCACGATGCGCCGGACCTTGGCGACCTGGGCCGCGTTGGAGGGCGCCAGCTCGCCCTTGCCGATGAAGAGGCTGTCCTCCAGCCCGACGCGGATGTTGCCGCCCATCATCGCGCCCATGGTGACGAAGCTCATCTGGTGGCGGCCGGCGGCCAGGATCGACCAGCGGTAATCGTCGCCGAAGAGCTTGTTGGCGATGCGGCGCATGTGCATCAGGTTCTCGTGGTCCGCGCCGATGCCGCCCAGGATGCCAAAGATGGTCTGCACGAAGAGCGGCGGCTTGACCAGCCCGCGGTCCAGGAAATGGGCGAGGTTGTAGAGGTGGCCCACGTCGTAGCACTCGAACTCGAAGCGCACGCCGTGGCCTTCACCTAAATCTTTCATAATGTACTCGATATCCTTGAAGGTATTGCGAAATATGAAGTCCCTTGTGCCTTCCAGGTGGGGCTTTTCCCAGTCGTGCTTGAACTCCTTGTAGCGGTTCAGCATCGGGTAGATGCCGAAGTTCATGGAGCCCATGTTGAGCGAGGTCATCTCCGGGCTCGCGCGCCGGGGCGCGGCCAGGCGCTCGTCGAGTGTCATGCCCAGCCCGCCGCCGGTGGTGATGTTCACGACCGCGTCCGACTGCTGCTTGATGCGCGGCAGGAAGGCCATGAACACGTCGGGGTCGGGCGTGGGCCGGCCGTCCTCGGGATCGCGTGCATGCAGGTGGAGGATCGAGGCGCCGGCCTCGGCCGCGGCCACGCCGTCCGCCGCGATCTCGTCCGGCGTAATCGGCAGGTGCGGCGACATGGTGGGGGTATGGATCGACCCCGTGACCGCGCAGGTGATGATGACTTTGCTCATGGCCCGAGGCCTCCCGTTCGTGTTCGCCGCGCCCCCGACTGGCGGCTGCGACGGTTCTACCCGCCTGCCAGTGGCCGCGACAAGCGCTGCCTAAAGCAGGGTGCGCAGCAACTCGTGGAGCGCGGCCTTGCGCTCAAAGCCGGCGCCGGGCGCGTCGCCGAGCCGGACCCGCCCGTCCTCCACCGGCGTGCCGTCGGCGAAGCCGCCAAAGGGCTGAAAGACGCCGGGATAGGATTCGCAGCCCCCCAGCGAGAGGCCGCCGGCGGTGGCGAGCGCCAGCAGATTGCCCCCGTGGGGCAGGAAGCGCCGCGGTGACCAGCCCTCCGCTGCCATCATGGCGACGATATCGATGGTCTCGCCGACGCCGTACGCCAACGCGGGGTCGAACTGCACGAAGTCAAGGCCAGGCCGCATGCCGCCGAAGCACAGGAGGTTGCGGGCGTCCTGGAGCGAAAGCAGGTTCTCGCCCGTTGCGATCGGCGCCGGATAGGCCGCCGCCACCGCCGCGTTGAGGGAGAAGTCCAGGGGGTCGCCCGGCTCCTCGTACCAGGCGAGGCCGTAGAGCGCCATCGCCTCGCCGTATTGTAGCGCGGTCTCCCGATCGAAGCGGCCGTTGGCATCCACCGCGAGGCACGCGCCGTCACCGCCGAGCAAGGCCAGCACCGCCTCGATCCGCCCGAGATCCTCGTCGAGGGAGGCGCCGCCGATCTTCATCTTTACCTGCGTGTAGCCCGCGTCGAGATAGCCCTGCATTTCGGCGACGAGGCCATCTCTCCCCTTGTCGGGGTCGTAGTAGCCGCCGGCGGCATAGACGGGAATATTGCGCTCGGGTGCCCCGTTGCCCGCATCCTCGGCGATCAGCGCCCAGAGCGGGATGTCGCGGAGCTTGGCGGCGGCGTCCCAGACAGCGATGTCGAGCGCCGCCACCGCCACCGCGCGCTCGCCGTGGCCGCCGGGCTTCTCGTTCCGCATCATCAGGCGGCGGATGGCGCGGGGGTCGAGGGTGGAGCCGTCGGCGTTCGCGTGGCTCTCCGGCGCCTCGAGCACACGGGGCGCGAGCCGCTCGCGGATCACGGCGCTCTGGGCGTAGCGGCCGTTGGCATTGAAGCCGAAGCCCACCACGGGCTCGCCGCCGCGCACCACGTCGGTGACGACGGCCACCGCGCTCACGGTCATCTTGCTGAAGTCGATCACGGCGTTGCGCATCGGCGCGCCCATGGGCACGGCAATGTCGCGGATTTCGACGATTCTCATGGTTGTCCGCCCGAAACGACCGAGTCTTCCGTGCAGAGGGCGGCGATGCGCCGGCGCTCGGCCTGGGCCTCGGCGACCGAGACCCGGCGGAAGCGGTAGGTCTCGTTGGGCCGGGACTGGCCGAGCTTCCACCAGGCGCAGGTGGGCACCGTGTAGGGGTTGATGAAGCCGCCGAGCGTCAGCGTGTCCACCATCAGGATGATGGGCGTCTGACCGCAAAGGTTGATCGCGCCGATGGGATAGCCGTGGTCGATCACGTTGGAGGGATGCTCGCCGTTTTCCGGCGCCTTGTTCGTCGCCTTCTCGGTGAAGGTCCAGTCCGGCCCGTTCAGGCGGAAGCCGACGCGGTTGCTCTTGGGGGACAGCGTCCAGTCGGTCTCCAGGAAGCGCCGCTGGCCGGCCTCGTCGATCCAGTCGTCGTTGGGGCCGGCGACGACCTCGATTTCCCAAGTTCCGTCAGTGGAATAGGGCGGGCGCGCATCTTCCTTCAGCTTGCGGCCCGTGGCGGCGTCCGAGGAGCCGAGCGGTACGGTTTGTCCCTCCTTCAGCGCTGTGCCTTCCAGGCCGCCGCAGGCGCCGATGACGAAGGTCGCGCGCGAGCCGAGGAAGGGCGCCACGTCGATGCCGCCGGTAAAGGCGATGTAGGTCCGCGCGCCGGTGATGGCGGAGGCCAGTGCCAGCGTTTGCCCGGCACGGACGCCGACGCTCTCCCAGAGCGCCACGGGCTCGCCGTCGAGCGTGGCCTGCATGTCGGCGCCGGTGAGCGCGATCACCGTATCCCGCTCGAAACGCAGCACCGGCCCGATGAAGGCGCATTCCAGCGCCGCCGTGCCCGGCGCATTGCCGACCAGGACGTTGGCGAGGCGGAAGGACCAGTGGTCGATGGGCCCGGACGGCGGGAAGCCCATGCCGAAGGCGCCCTTGCGGCCGGGATAGTCCTGCACCGTGGTCTCGAGCCCGCCCTTGATGACCGTGACCGCCATCGTTCAGAACCGCTCGCTCTTGTCCAGGGAAGCCGCCCACGCCTTGTACTGGCGGACCGAGAAGCGCTGATAGCCGGTCACGTTGAAGGCATAAGTCCCTTCCGTGATGCGGCGCTCGATGTACTCGAACTCCTCCTGCTCGACGGGCACGAACTTCACGCGGTCGGCGGCGTCCAGCAGCACCACGCGGTCGCGGTAGACGGGAAGGCTCGCCTGCGTGTCCCAGAGCGGCACCGGGGTGCGCCCGATCAGGTTGTAGCCGCCCGGCCCCGGCGTCGTGTAGATCGAGGTGGAGAGGCCGCCGACGCCGATGGCGCCCAAGGTGGTCCAAGTGCGGGGCGGGTTGTACTTGGGCGAAGTGATGGCGCAGCGGGGATCCAGCGCCACCATCAGCGGCAGGCCGGGCGTCGAGCAGACGGCGACCACCCAGTGCTCGGTTCCCGAATGGACGCGGACGAGCTGCGCCGCATCCTCCAGGCCGTTGATGCGGGCCACGAATTCCGGGTCGCCGTCGCGGGGCGCGATGCGCTGGGCGTAGTCTTCCACGCAGGCCCTGGTCCAGGGATCGCGGTACATGACGGGCAGATAGGCGAGCCTGCTTTCGAGCTCCAGGTCCTCGACCGAGCCTAGCCCCTCGATCAGGCGTCGCAGCTCCCGCTGCAGGTCGACCAGGCCGATCAGGTCAGGGTCGTACTCGACCACCACCGAGTTGTAGGAGGGGTTGGTGTCGATCACGCCCTTCGTGCGGTCCTCGCGCAGCGCGGCGGTGAGACCGAGCGCCATGAAGTTGAGGTCGATGCGGGCATCGTCGCCGAACTGCACCAGCACGAAGGTATCGCCGCCGGGCAGGAAGCGCGGCTCGTCGTAGATCACGGCGCGGCTTCCAGGCTGGCTTCGCAGCAGAGCGCGTCGATGGCGCGGCGTGCGGCCTGCGCCTCTGAAACCGAAACGAGATGAAAGCGGTAGATGTCGTTGGGCTTCGACTGGGCGAGCTTCCAGAACGCCGCCGACGGCACCGTGTAGGGGTTGATGAAGCCGCCGGCGGACGGGCCGTCGTTGACCAGGATGATCGGCGTCTGGCCGCACAGGTTGACGGAGCCGACGGGGTAGCCGTGATCGAGGATGTTGGAGGGGTGCTCGCCGTGCTCCGGCCCCTTGTCGGTCGCGCGCGCGGCGAAGGTCCACTCCGGGCCGGAGAGGCGGTAGCCGGTGCGGTTGCTGCGCGCCTGGAGGGTCCAGTCGCTCTCCAGGAACATGCGCTGGCCTTGCTCGTCGATCCAGTCGTCGTTGGGGCCGGCAACGACCTCGATCTGCCAGCGGTTCTCCGAGGGGATGGGTGGTCGGCAGTCCAGGCGCACGCGGCGGCCGGACGTGCCGTCTCCGCTGCTCACGGGCAGGTGCTGGCCCGCCTTGAGCGCGTGGCCCTCCAGGCCGCCGACGCCGGCCATGTGGAAGGTGGAGCGCGAGCCCAGCACCGGCGCCGTCTCGATGCCGCCGGCGACGGCGAGGTAGGCGCGTGCGCCCTCGCGCGCGAAGCCGGTCTCCAGCACCGCGCCGGCGGAGACGGCGACGCTCTCCCACTGGGGGATGGGTGCCCCGTCGAGCTTCGGCGTCATGGTGGCGCCAGTGAGCGCAATGACCGACGCGTGCTCGAAGCGGAGCGTGGGCCCGAGGAACTGGATTTCCAGCCCCGCCGCCTCCGCCGCGTTGGCGACCAAGAGGTTGGCCAGGCGGAAGGACCACATGTCGAAGGGCCCGGACGGCGGAAAGCCCTGCTCCCAGAAGCCGTATCGACCCGGGAAATCCTGCACGCTGGTCTCCAGCCCGGGCTTGAGCACCTCGATCATGGCGATCGTCCGTTGCTCGTTCTCATCACAGCCGGACGGGTTCCGACGGTTCGTGACGAAGGTTCATAGCGGGACTCCGGCGTCTGGGTGTCGTCATCCTGCGGCCAGCCTATGTCCGGGACAAGCCCGAGCCATCGAGCTTGCGGGCGATATGGCGTGGCCATCTTCGGGCTGCGCCATCTATGATGTTTCCCAAGACCGGAATCGCGTGGGCGCCGGCCGGAGGAGAGCACACGATGGACTCCAAGACCCTGAAGGAAGCGGCCCTGAGCTTGCCGCCCGACGAGAGGGCAGCGCTCGCCGAGAAGCTGCTGTTGAGCCTGGACGAGCCGTCCGACGCCGAGCTTGAGCGAAGCTGGCTTTCAGAAGCAGCCCGGCGCGCCCGCGAACTCGACCGTGGAGAGGTGAACGCGATTCCTGCAGAGGAGGTGCGGAGAAAGGCACGGTCGCTGCTGAGGTGACGGTCCGGTTTCACCCCGAGGCGGAAGCGGAGCATCTGGAGACCGTCGTCTACTACGAGACTCGACGGGCCGGGCTCGGCGCTCACTATCTCATGGCATTCGAGCAAGCCCTGGAAACCGTAGGGGCAAACCCGCGTCGCTATCGAATCGTCCACCAGCCGGATATTCGCCGGGCGCCTCTGGCGCGGTTCCCGCTCTCCGTCATCTACCGGGAGACGAGAGAGAGGATCGAGATACTTGCCGTGGCCCATCACAAGCGAAGACCGGCCTACTGGATTGCCCGATCCTGATAGGGCGTATCAGGCATGAGCGCTTGCGACACGTGCCCTGAGACGCTTCAGAACCGCACGCTCATGTCGAGGGTCTCGAGCCACGTGTGGTAGGCGCGGATCGAGAACTTGGCGTAGGCCGCGACCTGGTGCTCGTAGTCGCCGCTCTCCACCTGGGCCTCGGCATGGTCGTATTCCTCACGGCCCACGGGCACGAAGCGCACGCGGTCGCCCGGCCGGAGCAGCGCCAGGCGGTCGCGGAAGGCGCGCAGCCGCTGCTCCAGGTCGAACACCGGCACCGGCGAGTGACCGATGATCTGGTAGCCGCCCGGCGTGCGCGCCGGGTAGAGGCACGTGACCGAGCCGCCGTAGCCGAGGGTGCCCTTGGGCGTCCAGGTGCGGGGCGGGTTGTACTTGGGCGCCGTGAGGCGGCAGCGGGGGTCCAGCGCGATCAGCGAGGCGAGGCCGGGATAGAAGCCGAGCGCCGCCACCCAGTACTCCGTGCCCGAATGGATACGCGCGAGCTGGGCGCGGCTCTCCAGCCCGTTGAGCCGCACCATGAGGTCGGGGTCGTACTCCTTCTCGCCGATGCGGGCGCAGTAGTCCTCCCAGCAGGCGCGGGTGACGTGGTCGAAGTAGAGCACGGGGAAGGTATAGAGCGGGCTCGGCAACTCCACGTCCTCCAGCGAGCCGAGGGAGCCGTGGATCCCGCCGATCTCGCGCACCACGTCGTCATAGCCGATCCGGTCCGGATCGTAGCTGATGACGATGGAGGCCATGTTGGGCAGCAGCTCGATGATGCCGTCGAAGTCGGCCTCGCGCACGCGCGCGGTGAGCGCGTGGACCAGGAAGTTGAGGTCGAAATTGAGCTCGTCGCCCAGCTCCATCTCAATGAAGCGGTCGCCGCCCGGCGTGAATCGCGGCTCGTCATAGATCATCCTGCGCGCCGGCCTCCGCCGCGTCTGCCCTCCGGCCGAGATGCCGGTGCGTTGAGCGCGTTCTAGCGCGATCCGTCGCCCGCCGCCAAGTACGCCGCCTCTCCCGACAGTATCCCCTGCTTTGCTATAACGGGCCGGGCGAGAGGGAGCAGGCCGGGAGGGCGCCATGCCGACGATGGAACCGTTGATCTCCGAGACTCCGTGGAATCGTCTCGTCGCCGGCGAGGACGACTGGCGGGACGAGGACCCGCAGGTCCTGGTCTATCTGCTGGAGCAACTCCTCGTCATCCGCCGCTTCGAGGAGCGCGTCCTGGAGCTCTTCAAGGCAGGCTGCGTGCATGGACCGGCCCACGCGAGCATCGGTCAGGAAGGTGGCGCGGTCGGCGCCATGTCGACGCTGACGGACGCGGACAAGGTCAACGCCACCCACCGCGCCCACCACCAGTTCCTCGCCAAGTTCCTGAACCACGCGGCGCCGTCGGACTACGATCCGCGCGCCGACGAATGGCCCGAGGAGATGCAGGAGGTCGTTCGCCGCTCCATGGCCGAGATCATGGGGCTCTCGCCGGGCTACTGTGGCGGGCGCGGCGGCTCGATGCACATGCGGTGGGACGAGGCGGGCGTGCTTGGCACCAACGCCATCGTCGGCGGCAACCCGCCGCAGGCAGTGGGCTACGCGCTGGCCGAGAAGCTGCGGAAAAGCGGCAACCTCACGGTCACCTTCTTCGGCGACGGTGCGATGCAGAACGGCGCGGCCTATGAATCGCTCAACATGGCCGCGCTCTACGACCTGCCCATCGTTTTCTTCGTCGAGAACAACCTCTATGGCGTCTCCACCCACGTCTCGGAGACCACGCGCGAGACGCGGCTCTCGGCGCGGGGGCAGGGGCTCGCCGTGCCTTCGGTCGAGGTCGACGGCATGGACGTGATGGCGGTGCGCAAGGCGATGCAGTGGGCGCGCGGCCAGATCGAGGCCGACAAGGGGCCGGCGCTGGTGGAATCGCTGACGTATCGCTACTTCCACCAGCATGGGCCGATGAAGGGCAGCGCCTTCGGCTACCGCGACAAGGACGAGGAGGAGGCCTGGCACGCCCGCGACCCGGCAACGGTCATGCCGAAGCGGCTGATCGACATCGGCGTCATGGACGAGGCCGGGATCGAGGCGCTGGAGGAGCGCGCTCGCGCGGCCGTGGAGATCGCCGCCCAGGCGCTGACCGAGACCGAGCCCGGCTCCAACCGGCTCCGAGTCGTGCCGGCGCTCTGGCCTGACACGGCGGAGATCGACATCGGCATTCGCGGCGATCTATCGGAGCTGGACGACGTGCCGCGCCTGGAGCCCGAGGACGTGGATCCTGACGCTGCACGGGAGATGACCTACATCGAATCCATCGCCGCCGCGCAGTTCCATGCGATGGAGCGGGACAAGAGCGTGATCGTGCTGGGCGAGGACGTGCACCGGCTCAAGGGCGGCACCGCGGGCGCCACCAAAGGGATCGCCGAGGCCTTTCCCGATCGCCTGATCGGCACGCCCATCGCCGAGAACGGTTTCTGCGGCATGGGGCTGGGCGCCGCGGTCAACGGGCTCAGGCCCATCGTCGAGATCATGTACGCCGATTTCTGCCTGGTGGCGGCGGACCAGCTCTTCAATCAGGCGGCCAAGGTGCGCCACATGTTCGGCGGCGGCCACGATGCGCCGCTGATCCTGCGCGCGCGCGTGGCGGCCGGAGGCGGCTACGGCTCGCAGCACTCGATGGACCCGTCGGGCGTGTTCGCGCTGTGGCCGGGCTGGCGTATCATCGCGCCGACCACGCCCTTCGACTACGTGGGGCTCTTCAACAGCGCCGTCCGCTGTAACGACCCGGTGGCGATCATCGAGTGCCAGGCGCTGTATCAGGAAACGGGCCTGGTGCCCGAGGACCTCGACTACTGCATCCCCTTCGGCAGGGCGCGCATCGTGCGGGCCGGCAGCGCGTGCACGGTGGTGACCTGCGCCAACATGGTGCCCGTGAGCGTGGCGGCCGCCGAGGACGCAGGGATCGATGCGGAAGTGATCGACCTGCGGACGCTCGATCCGCTGGGGATGGACTGGGAGACCGTCGGCGCAAGCGTGCAGCGCACCAATCGTCTGCTGATCGTGGAGCAGACTTCGCGCGGCCCTTCGCTCGGCGCTCGCATTGCCCAGGAGGCGCAGGAGCGGCTTTTCGACTGGCTGGACCACGAAATCCTGCGAGTCTCGGGCTCGCAGGCGGCGCCCGTCGTCTCGAAGGTGCTGGAGACCGCCGCGCTGGCTCAGCAGGAGGACGTGATCGCCGGGCTCCGTGCCGTGACCGAGGTCGCGCCGCTGCCCGACGCGGCGGAGTAGCGCCCCCGAATCTCAGCCGTTGAAGGGGACGTGGGCGACGGCGTCCTCGACCTCGATGCCGAGGACGGCGCAGAAGCTGCCGAGCAGCTGGTAGTAGCCGATCATCACCACGAGATCGACGAGGCCGGCCTCGCCGAGCGATTCGCGCAAGCCAGCCATCAGCGCGTCGTCCACGTCCTCGCCGCTCGCCAGCAGGCGGCAGAGGCGGAGCGCCGGCCCCACCGGCGCAGGTTCCGCCTCGATGGCAAGCGTGCCCACGGCCTTGCGGAACCGCTCCGGCACCTTGTGGATGTGGTGGTCCCATTCGTAGACGTTGCCCACCGCCTGGGCGACGGTGCAGATCACCATCTCGCGCAGGTCGTTATCGAGCGCTGAATGCCAGCGAACGTGCTCGCCCACGGCGGCCACCGCCCTCAGCGCCTCCGGGCTCTGCCCCATCACCGCGAACATGTTGGGCATGAAGTCGAGCTTGCGGGTCTCGACCACGTGATCCCAGATCTCCGTCTTCGCAGGCGGAAAGTCGCTGCGGTTCGCGCGCGGCAGGCGTTGGGTCTCGGCATAGCTGGTCATCGGTCTCTCTCTTTCGTGTTCCCTCAAGCGCCGGGCGCGCGCTCCGGACCTGCGGTCCGGTGGCGTATTTTTCCCCAGCGAGATGACCCCGCTCAGTCCGCGAACGCCTCGATCATCGCCTCGTGGTTGGCGAGCGATTCCTCGCGGTCGATGAAGGGCATCGGGCAGTAGAGCAGCACGGTCTCGAACAGCCCCTCGAAGCGGTCGAGCTGGCCGCGCACGTCGTCCGGCGTGCCGGCCAGCACCAGCGCGTCCACCATGTCGTCGGTCACGAGGTCGGTCATGGCAGCGAGGTCGGCGCGCGCCCAGGCATCGCGGATCGCGAGCTTCTCTCGCGTGAAGCCGGCGGGGTCGAGCACCTGGTCGAAGTAGGGGAGGCATGAGTAGAACGCGATGGGTCCCCGCGCGCGGCGGCGGGCGCGCTCCCTGTCGCGGTCCACGGAGCAGACCTTGAGCGAGCAGAACTCGATGTCCGCACGGCTCCGCCCCGCCCTGGCGAGCCCCTTGTCGATGTTGGGGTGCACGATGTCGGTGAAGTAGCGGGGCGTGTTGAGAAGGTTCGCGAGCAGGCCGTCGGCGATCTCGCCGGTGAGCTGCAGCATCGCCGGCTGCACCGCGGCGAGGTAGATGGGCGGCGGGGCGCAGGGTGGTGCCAGCACGCGGCGGTAGTCGCGGATGGTGATGATCTCGCCCTCGTACTCGACGGGCGATTCGGGGCTCGCGGTCCACATCAGGCGGATCGCCTCGACGTATTCGCGCATGCGCCGCACGGGCCGGCGGTAGGGCAGGCCGTGCCAGTTCTCGTTCCACGCCGGCGGGGCGGTGCCGAGGCCGAGCACGAAGCGCCCTTCCGTGAGTTCCGCCATCGACATGGCGCTGATCTCCGTGAGCGCCGGGGGCCGCGCGAAGATAGCGACGCCGGTGCCGAGGCGGGCGCGCTTGCACCGGGCGGCCATGCCGGCCAGCGGTACGAAGGCATCGCGGCCGAGCTCGGTGGTCCACAGGCTCTCTGCGCCCGCATCCTCCGCCCTGGCGGCGAAGTCGATGGTCTCGTCGAGGGTGAGGTTGTCGCCGCTGAAGAGGACGGCCCACTTCCATTTCTTGCCCGCCATCGGCCCGTTCTCCCCGGTCAGCGCAGCTGGGCGCGGAGCGCAGCGGTAGCGGCCTCGTCCACGGACCCGTCGGCGGCGATGACGACGCCATAGTCGTTGCACGCCCGCTCGGCCGAGATGTAGCCGTCGGCGACATCGGTGGCGACCGTCTCCGCTGGCCGGGTGAGCGGGTCGCCGAAGCCGCCGCCGCCGCCCGTCACCACGGCGACGCGGTCGCCCTCGCCGAGCGCCTGGTAGGGGATGCGCGCGACCCGCTTGACGGAGCCGCCCGACTCGATCCGCATGTAGTTGTTGGAGCCCTCGCCGCCGCCTTCGAGGCCCCACGGGCGCTCGATGGAGCGGCCGATGCTGCAATAGGTGTGAGCGTCCGCGCCCGCCACCTCGAACTCGCGGACCACGCCGAAGCCGCCCCGGTGGCGGCCTGGGCCGGCGCCGTCGTCGACGTTCAGCGCGTAGCGGCGGATGGCGAGCGGGAACTTGGCCTCGAACAGCTCGACCGAATAGTTGTAGGTGTCGCCGTCCGTCGTCGCGATGAGCGCGCTGGTGCCGTCGCCCGACGCGGTGGCACCCCAGCCGCCGATGGCGGGCTCGATATGGACGTAGACCTCGCCGCTCTCCGGGTCGCGGCCGTAGAAGTAGGTGCCGGCGAGGCTCATGTAGGAGCCTGCGCTGAAACGCTCGGGCGCGACGTGAGCCAGGGCCTTCCAGGCGAGCTCGGAGGCATGGGCCGAGCCCTCGTAGTACCAGCCGGTCGGCGCCGGCTTCTCGGCGGTGAACACGGTGCCCGGCGGGCAGACCAGCTTCACCGGGCGGAACCAGCCTTCGTTGGAGGGCGCCTGCGGGTCCACCAGCGACTTGAACACCGTCTTGACCGCCGAATCGAGGGCGCCGAAGGCGCAGTTGATGGGCCCCTTGACCATGGGGCTCGTGCCGGTGAAGTCGAAGGTGATGGTATCGCCCCGAATGCGCACGACGACGACGACGCGGAAGCGCTCCTCGGAGATGCCGTCGCCGTCGATCCAGTCTTCCGCCTCGTAGTCGCCGTCGGGGAGCGCTGCGACCGCCGTCCGGCTCAGCCGCTCGCTGGTCTCCAGGATGTGGCCGAAGGTGTTTGTCACCCCCGCTTCGCCGTAGCGGGCGATGACCTCGCGAAGCCGCGTCTCGGCGATACGAACGGCGGCGAGGCCTGCGTTGAAGTCTCCCAGGGACTGCACCGGCAGGCGCACGTTCTCGCGGATCAGCGCGATCACGTCGTCGATGGTCTCGTCATCGCGACAGACGCGAATGCCGGGGAAGCGCACGCCCTCCTGATAGATCTCGGTTGCGCTCGGCGAGATGCTGCCGGGCACGGCGCCGCCCACCTCGCTCCAGTGCGCGACCGAAATGGCGAAGGCGAAGAGGCTGCCGTCGACGAAGATCGGCTTGATAAGCGCGATGTCGCAGCTGTGGGTGCCGCCCTCGAAGGGGTCGTTGGTCATGAAGACGTCGCCCGGCCGCATGGTCTCGCCGTGGCGGCGGACGATGGAGCGCACCTGCGGCGCGAAGGTGCCAGTGAAGAGCGTGATGCCGTTGGTCTGCACCACGAGCTCGCCGTCGGCATCGCAGAGGCCGCAGGCGAAGTCGAGCACCTCGTAGATCACCGGGCTCATGGAGGTCTTGGCGATGACGATGCCCATCTCGTCGGCAAGTGCGAGCAGCTTGCCGCGGATGATCTCGCGCGTGACCGGATCGGCGCCACTCTCGGTCGCTGGTGCAGTCATGGTCCCTCCCGGCGCGCGATTGTTCCCGAGGCTTCGATGCCGTGCAAGCGGGCGGGCCGGACGACACGAGACCCCGGACCATGGTGCGGTGCAGGGTGCGCGCGACCTCCGTCAGAATCGCGCCATGAAGCAGGAGAGCATACGCGCTGGCGCGGCCGAAGGCAGGACGGGGGACGCGCGGTGCGCTCCGGCAAATGGCCCCGCTTGAGCACCCGCATGAGCACCGCCACCGCGGCCGTTGCGGGGGCCGTTCGGAGGCTCCGCGGCCCCTCCTGCCCTGTCTCGCTTTGTCTCACTTTGTCTCGCCTTATCTCGCCTTGTCTCGGAATATCTCGGCAAAACACGCAAAAAAACACATCGTGCATATCCCAGAATGCGCGGCGCGGTGCGCACGACGGGCGGGACTCCGGCGCGCCCCGTGACTTCACTCCGCGCGCGTTCCGCCCCGGCCCTGCCGCGCGGCGCTTGCGGCGGGTCCTGAGCCGGAATAGCTTCGGCGCGGCGGCACAGCAGCTGGCGGTACAGGGGGAAAGCGATGGCCAGGATCGTCGAGGTACGTGCGAGCGCTCATTCATGTCCGTTCGAGACCAATTTCGTGCGCATGGGCCTCGGCACCAACACCAAGCGCGACATCGTGCTGGTGCGGATCACGGACGAGAGCGGCAAGGTCGGCCTCGGCGAAGCCCACCACGGCCAGAATCCCACGGCGATGGCGACGGTGATTCAGGAGGGGCTCGGCTCGCTCATCGTCGGCGCCGACCCCCTCGACAGCGAGGGCATCTGGCACCGGCTCGAGCGCCAGCAGGTCGTCACGCACGGCCTGGGCGCCGGCAGCATCACGGCGCTCGCCGGTATCGACAATGCGCTCTGGGACCTCAAGGGCAAGTTGCTGGGCCTGCCGATCTACACGCTCATGGGCGGCTCCAGGAAGCGAATTCGGGCTTACGCCGGGGGTTTAAGTCTCGGCTTCAAGCCACCGGAGGAGCTGGAAAAAGAGGTCGCGACGCTGGTGGACGAGGGCTATACGGCGATCAAGATGCGCGTCGGCGATCACCCGGCGCGGGACGCCATGCGGGTCAGCCACATCCGCAAGACCTTCGGCGATGGTCTCGACATCGCCGTCGACGCCGCGACGCGCTACGACCTGCTCGATATCCCGGACGTGCTGCGCTACTGCGAGGAGAACCGGGTGTACTGGCTGGAGGAGCCGTTCACGCCGGACAACATCCCGGCCTATGCCGAGCTTCGCGCGCGCACGTCCATCCCCATCGCCGCCGGTGAGAACCACTACGCGAGGCCCGCCTTCCGCGCGCTCTTCGAGGCGCGGGCGATCTCCATCTGCCAGGCGGACTTCTGCAAGTCGGGCGGGCTGAGCGAGCTCAAGAAAATCTCCGACATGGCGGCTGCCTGGCACATCCCGATGGCGCCGCATACCAGCCACAGCATCCTGAGCGCCGCCGGTAATGCGCATCTGCTCTCTGCGATCCCGAACGGGCTCATCTACGAGGCCGACGTGGCCCTGGTGAACCCGTTCCGCACCGACCTCGCCAAGGGCTACAAGGGGGTGGTGGACGGGCACATCGAGCCGCCCGACGGGCCGGGCCTCGGCATCGAGATCGACGAATCGGTGCTGGAGCGCTATCCCGCGATTCCCGGGCCCTGCTACATTCCGGGCTGGGCGAGGGAGTAAGTGAGGGGAGGGCGCCATGTCTCCTGAAATCACGCCGGCCGACGCCACCCTGGGCGCGGTGGTCAGCAACGTCCGGCTGAACGCGCTCGACGACCAGGCCTTCGCTGCCATCGAGGCGGCGTGGCACGCCCACGGGGTTCTGATCTTCCCCGGCCAGCACCTCTCGGAAGAGGAGCAGGTCGCCTTCAGCCGCCGCTTCGGGCCCCTGGAGCGGAGCCTCACCACGACCCACACCAAGCACGACCCGGCAATCATCCACCTCTCCAACGTGAAGAAGGACGGCTCCCTCTGGGAGGCCAAAAGCGACACGGGAAGGCTGCTGCAGGGCAACAACTACTGGCACACCGACAGCTCGTACAAGCGCATCCCCGCAAAGGCCTCGCTGCTCGCGGCGAAGATCGTGCCGAAGACCGGCGGCGAGACCGCCTTTGCCGACATGCGCGCGGCCTACGACGCCCTCGACCCCGCCATGCAGGAGTGGCTCGCGGACAAGATTGCCGTACACAGCTATGCCTACAGCCAGGGCAAGGTCGGCGGCACCGGCGCAATCACAGAGGACGAGTGGGACGCGCTGCCGCCCGTCGAGCAGCCCGTGATCCGTACTCATCCGGCCACCGGGCGGCGGGTTCTCTATATCGGCCGCCATGCGAGCCACATCGTGGGCGAGGACCCCGGCGAGAGCCGCCAGCTCCTGGAGCGGCTTTGCGCCGACGCCTGCCAAGCCCCGCGCATCCACATTCACAAGTGGAAGGTGGGCGATCTGGTCATGTGGGACAACCGCTGCGTCCTCCACCGAGGCCTCGGCTATCCCCCGGACCAGCCGCGCCGCATGGTCCGCACCACGGTCGCCGGCGACAGCGACGAGGCCAACGAGTGGGTCGCCTGAGCCTTCGCGGCTGACCGTGCTTTGGCCCGGTCCCGGCTGTATGGTGGCGCCGCGACGGCGGGACCGAGAAGGAGACGAGAAATGGTGGAGCTGCCCGATCTGGCCAGGAGGCTGCTGGACGGCAAGAATTTCGCGACCGTGGCCACCGTGATGGGCGACGGCCGGCCCCAGGCGTCGGTCGTCTGGATCCACACCGACGGCCCCCACATCGTCTTCAACACGGCGGAAGGGCGTGTGAAGCCACGCAACATGCGCCGCGACGCCCGGGTCGCGATCGCCGTGTTCGACATGGAGAACCCCTATCAGCAGGCCATGATCCAGGGGCGTGTGGTGGCGATGGAACACGAGGGCGCCGAGGAGAATATCGACGCCATGGCCAAGAAGTACATGGACCTCGACAGCTATCCCTACCGCAGGGAGGGCGAGCAGCGCGTGATCGTCAGGATCGAGCCGGAAAAAGTCGCGCTGATGGAGTAGGGCGTCGATGGCCGGGGAACGAGGATGCGCGAGCGATGAGGCTTGAAGGCAAGCGGGCACTGATCACGGGCGGGCTTGGCGGCATCGGCGGCAAGGTCGCCGAGCGATTCGCTGCGGAAGGCGCGGAGCTCGCGCTGGCGGACGCTGCTTCCGGCGACAGCCCGGTGGCGGATGCGCGCTGCTACACGGCCGACCTCAGCCGCGTTTCGGAGTGCCGGCGCCTCGCCGCCGCGGTGGAGGCCGACCTCGGCCCGATTGATCTCCTGGTCAACTGCGTCGGCGTCTTCGAGCAGATGCCCTTCGACGAAGCGACCGAGGAGAACTGGGACCGCAACGTCGACATCAACCTGAAGGGCGTGTTCTTCCTCATCCAGGCGGCGGTGCCGCAGATGCGCGCGCAGGGCGGCGGGCGTATCGTCAACATCACATCGATCGCGGCCAGCCAGGGCTTCGCCAACGCCGAGGCTTACTGCGCCGCGAAAGGGGGCCTCCTCAATCTGACGCGCGCGCTGGCGATGCAGCTCGCGCCCGACAAGATCAACGTGAACTCGGTGGCGCCCGGCTTCATCCGCACGCAGATGACCGAGCACCAGTGGACCGACGACGCCTTCATCACGAACCTCGCCCGTATGCTGGCGACCCGCACCGGCTACATGGAGCCTGACTCGATCGCCGCCGCCGCGCTCTTCCTCTGCTCGGACGACGCCGCGCATATCCACGGCGTGAACCTCGGCGTGGACGACGGCTGGCTCGCCGGCATCTCCGGCACCGCGTTCGGCTGAGACTCGAGGCGGCTCAAACCACAGGGACGACGCGATGAAGTTCGGCCTTCTCTTCGCTCACCAGGTGCCGCCGGAGAGCGGCATCGCCAGCAGCGAGACTTATCGGGACATGCTGCAGTGCCTGCCGCGAGCCGAGGAGCTGGGCTACGTCTCGGCCTTTCAGTGCTCCCACCACATACAGAAGGACGGATTCTGCCCAAGCCCGGTGGTCGCCATGGCGGGGGCAGCGGCCGTCACCCAGCGGATGCGGATCGGCACGGCGGTCCTGCTGGTGCCGCTCTACGCGCCGCTCAAGCTCGCCGAGGACATCGCGGTCATCGACAACCTCTCGGGCGGGCGCTTCGTCTTCGGCGTGGCGCCCGGCTACGTGACGCAGGAGTTTGCCGCCCACGGCGTGCCGCGCGAGGAGCGCGTGGGGCGCTTCGAGGAGGCGCTCGACCTGATGGTTCAGGCGTGGAGCGGGGAGCCGTTCTCCTTCGAAGGGCGCTACTACCGGGTGCCCGAGGGGCGGGTGACGCCGAAGCCGGTGCAAGACCCGCATCCGCCCATCTGGTACGGGGTCTCGGCTCCGGGCTCGCTGCGGCGGGCGGTGGCGCGGCGCTCCGTGCAGATCATGTCGCCACGCCACGGGCTCGCCGAGCTGCAGGAGCACTTCAAACCCTACGAAGCCGCGGCCGAGGCTGCCGGCTGGGAGATCCCGGAGCGGCCGATCATCCGCCAGGTGTTCGTCGCACCGACCATGGCGGAGGCGGAGGCGAAGGCCGCGCCGGCCGTGGACTATCTCTATCGCGAGCTCTACGGCGCCGCGTCGGCGGCAGGGGACCGCGTGCTCAGGCGGGACGACGGCAGCGTGATCGACGACCCCACCGAGGTCGCGTTCGCAACCTTCAAGCACCGCTACATCATCGGCGACCCTGACTTTGCAATCAGCCGTATCCGGGACTATCAGGCGGCCTGCAGCCCGAGCGAGATGATCTGCTGGATGCACATGCCCGGCATTCCCGGCGCCGACGCCATGGCCTCGCTCAAACTCTTCGCCAGCGAGGTCATGCCGCACTTCGCCTAACGCCCCGGGCCCCAATAGGGCTTAAGATGTAGTCACGCTGTAGTCTTGCTGATTCTCACCCCACGGCGTAGGGTCCAATGATCCAACAAGCCCCGAAGGCAGCGGCCATGGAATACGCCTTGCGCGATGCGAAAGCACACCTGTCCAAGCTCATCAGGGATGCTCAGAACGGTGAGCGCGTGGTCATCACCAAGCACGGCGAGCCGGTTGTCGAGCTCGTGCGCTGCAGCGTGCGCGGCGGAATCGATTTCGACAAGCTGGAAGCGGATCGGCGGCGCCTCGGGATCGAAGACGCCACCCCGGAAGAGGCCGAGGCGATGATCGCCGCATTTCATGATCCGGCACTCAGCCGCCGGGTGCTGGGACTCGAGGACGACGAATAGTGGGTAAGTTGCGGTGCGCATCCTTCTCGATACCTCCTACCTCTACAAGCTCATGCAGGCGAGCGCCCAGTTTTCTGAGGCGGAGCGCCGATTCCTCGTTGGGCGGGAGGCACGGCTCTTCGTGAGTGCCGTGTCGATCTGGGAAATGCGGCTGAAGTTTCGAGCTCTCTATCCCTCCGGCGAGCGCAAGAGCCCTTGCGATCCAAATAATGTGGTTGCTGCGCTCGAGCAGCAGGGAGTGACGTTCCTGACCATGACCGCGCGCCACGCCGCGTGCAATCTCGAGACTCCGATTGCCCACAAGGACCCGTTCGACGAGATACTTCTCCTGCAAGCCCAGGAAGAGGACCTCAGGTTTCTCACCGCCGATCGGCACCTCATCGGGCACCCCCTGGCCATCACGGCGTAACATGAACACAGGCGACGATTTCATTCGGGCGGTGGTCCGCGCCGACCTGGCGGCCGGACGGCACGACGAGGTGGTCACGCGCTTCCCGCCCGAGCCCAACGGCTATCTGCACATCGGGCACGCCAAGTCGATCTGCCTCAACTTCGGCGTGCCGCAGGAATTCGGCGGGCGCTGCCATCTCCGCTTCGACGACACCAACCCGACCAAGGAAGAGCACGAGTTCATCGAGGCCATCCAGGAAGACGTGCGCTGGCTCGGCTTCGACTGGGGCGAGCACATCTATTTTGCCTCCGACCATTTCGAGCGCCTCTACGCGTGGGCCGAGCACCTGATCCAGGCCGGCGACGCATACGTCGACGACCTCTCGGCAGACGAAATCCGCGCCCATCGCGGCACGCTCACCGAGCCGGGGCGCGACAGCCCGCACAAGACCCGGCCGGCGGAAGAGAGCCTCGACCTCTTTCGCCGCATGCGCGCCGGCGAGTTCCCGGAAGGCGCGCGGGTGCTGCGAGCGAAGATCGACATGGCGTCGGGCAACATCAACATGCGTGACCCGGTGCTCTACCGCATCCTGCACGCGGCGCATCCGCGCACCGGCGAGGACTGGTGCATCTACCCCACCTACGATTTCGCGCACGGACAGTCGGACGCGATCGAGCGCGTCACGCACTCGCTCTGCACGCTCGAGTTCGAGGACCACCGCCCGCTCTACGACTGGCTGATCGAGCGCCTGCCGGTGCCGATGGTGCCGCGCCAGTATGAGTTCTCGCGTCTCAACCTGAGCCACACCGTGCTCTCCAAGCGCCGCCTCACACAACTGGTGGAGGAGGGCAGGGTGGACGGCTGGGACGACCCCCGAATGCCGACCATCTGCGGCCTGCGCCGGCGCGGCGTGCCGCCTGAGGCGATCCGCGACTTCGTCGGCCTGCTCGCAATCTCCAAGACCAGCGACAACCTGGTAGAGCAGGCGATGCTCGACCATGCGGTGCGCGAGCGGCTGAACAAGAGCGCGCCGCGCCGCTTCGGGGTGCTGCACCCGCTGAAACTCACGATCGAGAACTACCCAGAGGGCGAGAGCGAGTGGGTCGACGCCGTCAACAATCCCGAGGATCCCGACGCCGGCACCCGGCAAGTCCGCTTCAGCCGCACGCTCTACGTGGAGGCGGACGACTTCATGGAGGATCCACCCAAGAAGTTCTTTCGGCTGGCGCCGGGCCGCGAGGTGCGGCTCCGCTACGGCTATCTCGTGACCTGCCGGGAGGCGGTCAAGGATACGTCAGGCGACGTGATCGAGCTGCTCTGCACCTACGATCCCGAGACCCGTGGCGGGCAGGCGCCGGACGGGCGAAAGGTGCGGGGGGCGCTCCACTGGATGTCGGCGGCGGACTCGGTCGAGGCCGAGGTGCGGCTCTACGATTCCCTCTTCACGAAGCCGATCCCGGGCACGGACGGCGGCACGCTCTGGGACGACCTCAATCCGGAGTCCCGCACCGTGCTGACCGGCTGCCGCGTGGAACCCTGCCTTGCCGATACGCCGCCCGGCGAGACGGTGCAGTTCGAGCGGCAGGGCTATTTCTGCCCCGATCCGGTCTCCACGCCCGAGCGGCCTGTGTTCAACCGCACCGTGGGCCTGCGCGACTCCTGGGCGCGGCAGGCTCGAAAAGGCTGAGCCGCTTCAGCTGATATTGGGGGAGCCGGGCGAGACCCTTCAGGTTCGCGCGACCCGCACCATGGTGCGCTGGGCGGCGCGCGGGGCTTGCGTCAGTGTTGCGCCATGCAGGCGAGATCACACGAGCTGCCAGAGCCAGCGAGAAGAAGTTTCTTCAGGCCGGCGGTAGCACGTCCTCGGGCGAGTGGGTGAGGGCGACGGCGCCGAAGAGGCGGGCGGTCTCGGCCGGATCGTCCTGGATCCTCCGGTAGTACGCCGCCAATGTCTCGGTCGGCCTGGCGAAGCGGGCGAGCTGGGCCGTGAAACGGTAGTAGGGAAGCAGCCAGTCGTCGCGCGCCTGGTGGTAATCGGCAAGCGCCTCGTCGAGCGGGCGCCGGCCGCTCAGCCCATCGTCCACGGCCTCGGCCAGCATTTCGGCGCAGCGGAAGGCGGTCGAGATGCCCTGCGCGGTCACCGGGTCCTTCTTCATCCCCGCATCGCCCACCAGCGCCCAGCCGGGTCCGGCCGCCTCGCGCACGAAGGCCCGCGTACAGCCGCCATGAAAATCCTCGATCCGCCTGGATCCGGGCAGCATCGCGCGCAGATCGGGCGCGACGTCTTCGAGCCTGGCGAGGAAGGCCGCCTCCCAGTCGCGCCGGGCGGCCACGAATTCGTCGTGCATCAGGTTGGCGGCGACCAGCACGGTGCCGTCGCTTGCGGGGAAGGCGAAAGCGCCCTTGCGCTCACGGATATAGAGCCTGACATGGTCGAGCGCGATGCCCTCCCAATAGCTCCAGATGTTGCTCTGGACGATGGGCTCGCAAAGGGACTCCCGGGCGCCGGCGCAGCGGGCGACCACCGAGTTCGGCCCATCCGCGCCGATGACGAGGCGGGTTCTCTCTATCTGTCGGCTTCCATCGGCTCCTGTGGCCACGATGCCTGCGACCCTGCCGTCATCCTCGACGAGATCGACGACGTGTGTGCCGTCGCGGAACTCCGCGCCGTCGGCGACCGCCGCTTCGGCAAGCACGCCGTCCAACAGGTAGCGCCGGGGGCCGTAGGACTCGTCGCAGCCGTCCACCGCAGGCGGCGCGCCGTTCAGCACGGTGCCGTGCAAGTCGACGCGCCAGTCGGTGAAGGGCGCCGCGCGGGCGGCAATTCGCGGCAGGACTCCCCAGTCGCGCAAGTGGGCGACGCCGAGCGGGTGGATCAGGTGCGTCGACTGCCCCATGTCGCTGGGAAAGCGGTCGCGGTCAAGCAGCAAGACGCGATAGCCGCTCCGGGCCAGCAGCATGGCCGTGGGCGCGCCGGCGCAGCGGGCGCCGACGACGATCGCGTCGTAGATGGCGTCCCTCCTTGGCGTCAGTCCCGCTCGATCGGCGTGACCCAGCCGATGAAGGCGCCGCCGCTGTCCTTGACCACGGCGAAGCGGCCGACATCGGGCACGTCGAAGGCCGGCCGGCAGACCTCGCCGCCCGCCGCCGCGACGCCGGCGAGCCGGGCGTCGATATCGTCCACGGTGATGTAGGAGAACCAGTGGTCCGGCACGCCGTCGAAGCCTGTGCCCGGCTTCATCTCGAAGATGCCCGCGGCCATGGCCTCGCCGGCCTTGCAGAGCGTGTAGGTGCCGCCGTCAGCCATCGGGTGCGTCTCATAGTCCCAGCCCAGGGTGTCGCCATAGAACGCCTTGGCCTTGTCGACGCTCCAGGTCATCAGCTCGTTCCAGAAGAATGTGCCGTGCGCCGTCATCGGCATCGCTCGCGCCTCCGCCACTCGTGTTTCAGGGGACCATGCCGCCGACGCTCGCCCATTGCGATGCCCGCGCAGGATTATAGGCTGGGCGCCCGCCTGTGCCAGTCGGTCGCGTCCTGATAGGCGTGGCCGAGCCGGAAAAGCGTCGCCTCCGAGAATGGGCGGCCCATGAGCTGGAAGGCGGCGGGAAGGCCGCTCTCCGTAAAGCCACAGGGCACGATCAGCGCGGGGCCGCCGAGATAGTTGGCGGCGCGGGTGCACCAGCTTAGGCCGGCGACCATCTGGGCCATGCGCTCGCCCCCGCCGACATTCGTTTCGTCCCGCGTCGGAATCGGGAAGGGAATGCCGGGCGTGTGCAGCGCGTCGACGCCTGCGAGCGTGGAATCCGCGAATTCCCGCAGCAGCCCGGCCCGGGCGGAAAGGGCCTGGATGTACTTCACGGCCGGCACGTGGAGACCGGGCTCGTAGCGGTTGCGGACCTGCTCCTGGTAGTCGTCGGGCCGCCCGGCGATCCAGGCTTCGTGAATCGCCGCCGCCTCGCTCGAGAGGACGACGTTGGAGAGGTGGTTGATGCGCGCGATATCGGGCACCGGGACCTCGACGACCTCGGCGCCGGCGGCGCGGAATACGTCGAGGCTCCGCTCCATCAGGGCGCGCACCTCGTCGGTGGCGATGTCATAGAAATAATCCGTCGGCACGCCGATCCTGAGGCCCGTGGCGCCCTCGGCCAGCGCCGCCTCGTAGTCCGGCACGGGGCGATGGCTTGACGTCGGATCGAGCGGGTCATGCCCGGCGATCACGCCCGTGATGCGCGCGGCATCGCGGACGGTCCGGACGAGCGGGCCCACGGTGTCCAACGTGTAGGAGAGGGGCATGAGCCCGTAGCGGCTGACGAGGCCGTTGGTCGGCTTGAGCCCGACTACGCCGCAGCAGGCCGAGGGCAGACGGACCGAGCCGCCCGTATCGGAGCCGAGGGCGCCGTACACCACGCGCCCGCCGACCGACGCGCCGGAACCGCTCGACGAGCCGCCGGAGATGTGCGCCTGGTTCCACGGGTTGCGGCAATCGCCCCAGTGCTCGTTGTGGCCGGTGGGGCCGGTGGCGAACTCGGCCATGTTGAGGCCGCCGAGGTAGATCGCGCCCGCCCGGTCGAGGCGGGTGAGGGCGGTGCTGTCGTGGTCCGGCACGAAGTCCCTGCGGATGCGCGAGCCGCAGGTGGTGACGTGGCCCGTGCGGTAGAACATGTCCTTGTGGGCGAGGGGCACGCCGTGCAGCGGGCCCGGTGCATCGCTCCGCGCGAGTGCGGCATCGGCGGCCGCCGCACTCTCCAGCGCCGCCTCCGCCTGGAGGGAAATGAAACAGTTGAGCACGGGTTGGAGGCGCTTGGCCCGGTCCACGGTGGCGTTCACCACCTCGACGGCGGAGAGCTGCCGCGCGGCAATTGCGTCGGCAAGCTCCACCAGGCTCATCAGGTGGATATCGTCGCTCATGTCAGTGCGCCGCAGCGTCGTCCATGGCGATCAGGAAGTGCGCCGGCTCGGCCTCGAAGGGCAATTCCGCCGCCGCCTCGTCGGCCGCCTGCACCAACAGCCCGACCGCCTCGGCGATGGCTTCTGCGCGCTCGTCGTTGGGTGGGCGGTAGCCTCCGGCCGCGGCCTGCGCGGCGATGAGATGGCTGGTGACTCTGGCCATTCGGGGCATCCTGGCGGCGCGGCTGTGGCGGACGGCCCTGTATACAGCACCGGGGCAGGGGTGCAATATGGGTGGGCGTAACCATATGGCCGGTGAGGGCAGGGGGGCCTGCACCGAACCGGGAGCCCGGTAATGGAGCCTGCGGCGGCCGATCGCGACCGCACACGTCTTTTGGCGCAAGAAATGCCCGGTCTCGCCTGCGAGGCGCTTGCGCCCGAGGACGTGGAGCAGGTCAAGCGTCTGATATTGGACCATGTGGGCGTCGCCTGGCGCGAATCGGACATGCCCTGGTCCCGGAGGCTCGCCGCGCTGCTATGCGCACCGGGGAACGCTTGAATTGCACGAAGCGCACATCGACGAGCGGACAAGGCAGGAGGGAAGGTGACCATGGCAGAGAGCGAACCCAAGGAAGTCGTCCGGCAATTCCTGGCCGCCATAAAGGGCGGCGACGGTCAGACAATGATGAGCCTGCTGGCCGACGATGCGGTGGTCGTCCTGCCGGGCTCGTTCAAGGTGGCGTGGGCGGGCCGCTGGCAGGGGCGAGAGCCGATCAAGCAATGCTTCAACGCAATCGGCGCGCTCCTCGACATCCGCGACCACACGGTGAACCTGATGTTCGGCGAAGGCGAGCACGTGACGGTGTTGATCGACGAGACATCTGCCGCCAAGAATACCGGCCGCCTGCTCCACCAGGAGACGGCCTGGTACTTCCGCGTCTCAAACGGCGCGATCGCTCACTGGCAGGCCTACGAGGATACCGAGCAGATCGCCTGGGTCTGGGACGACGCCGGTTAAGGGGCCGCCTCGCCTCCGCGGATCGCATGGAGAGGACGAAGTCTGCATGACCAATGGTTCGACTGACGTGCCCGGCCACGTGACACTGGCCCAGGCCGTAACGGCTCTGGCCGAGAGTTCGGACGGCAAGCCGTACGCCCAGTTGCTCAACCGAGGAACGCTCCAGGTCGGCCTCTATGCGCCGCGCGGCACTGACCCGCAGCGGCCCCACGACCAGGACGAGATCTATGTGGTCATGAGCGGCCGCGGGGACTTTCGCAACGGCGCTGTGAGTCACCCCTTCCAACCTGGCGACGTGCTGTTCGTACCAGCCGGCGTCGAGCATGCCTTCGAGAACTTCAGCGACGACTTGTACGTTTGGGTCGTGTTCTACGGCCCGCCGGGCGGCGAGGAGGCCGGCTGAGCCTGCTCATGGCTCCGGCAGGCTATACAGTGAGCAGCAATGGCTGACGAAGCGCTGATCGGAACGCAGGCCGCCGACAGCGGCGCTCCGCGCTCGAGGGAAGGCGCCTTGAGCCAGCGCTTCATGTCGTGGTCTCGACGCCGGGATCTGCCGCGTTGGCTCGCCATCGGGCTTGCCTGCGCGGCATTGACCTGCGGCGCGATCACCTACGCCACCATGAGCGGCTCGGCGCCGTTCGCTCCCGATCCGCAGACCATCCTGATCCTGCTCAACGTCGACCTCGTGCTGCTGCTCCTGCTCGGCGCGCTGGTGGCTTCGCAGTTGGTCAGGCTCTGGATCGGACGCCGCCGCGGAGCGGCCGGTGCACGGCTGCACACGCGGATGGCGACGCTCTTCAGTCTTGTCGCCTTGACCCCGACGATCGTGGTTGCCGTGTTTTCGGCGCTCTTTCTCCACTTCGGGATGCAGTCCTGGTTCAGCGAGAAGGTCTCCAGCGCAATTCACCGCTCGCAAGCGGTCGCTGAAACGTACGTGCAGGAGCAAGGAAACAATCTTCGCATCAGCACCCTGGCAACAGCCATGGAGCTCAACGGCCGGGCTAAGCAACTCTCGCGCACGCCACAACTCATGCCCAGACTGCTGACCGACACCGCAGCGGCGCTCTCGCTCACCGAGGCCGTCATGTTTCGCCGCAACGGAGACATCGTCGCACGCAACAATCTGGGATTTGCCGCAGAGATCGAGCCCATACCCGACTGGGCCATCAATTCTGCGGAGGAGGGAAAGCTCGTGATTCTGCCAGGCGCCGGCGACCGTATGCGCGGGCTGATCAAGCTCGCCAACTTCGTCGACGTCTATCTCTACGTGGCGCGGTCCCTTCAGCCCGAGGTGGTCGATCACACGCGACAGATTCAGGCAGTGATCAGGGATTATCAGCGCCTGGAGGACGAGCGATACGGAATTCAGATCACCTTCGTCATCATCTTCATATTGGTCGCTCTCCTGGTCTTGCTTTCTGCAGTATGGCTGGGACTCCAGTTTGCCAACCGTATCGCTCACCCGATCGGAGGGCTCATCGCCGCTGCCGACCGCGTTCGCGCGGGCGAGCTGGAAGCGCGGGTCGCCGAGCCTCCGCAGGATGACGAGATCGGCTCGCTCAGCCGAGCCTTCAATCGCATGACCGGTCAGATCCACAGCCAGCAGCAGGCCTTGCAGGGCGCCAACCTGGAGCTCGACGAACGGCGGCGCTTCACGGAGGCGGTGTTGGCGGGCGTCTCCGCCGGAGTCATCGGCCTGGACGCGGGCGGGCGGATTACGCTGCCCAATCCCTCGGCACTTGGGCTGCTCGATGCGAGCATGAACGACCTCACGGGGCGTGCGCTGGAGGATGCGATCCCCGAGATGGCGGAGCTGCTGGCTCTCGCCCGCACACGCTCGCAACCCCTCGTGGCGGATCAGGTCGAACTCGTCCGTGGCGAGAATCGCCGCACCCTGCTGGTCCGGATCGTGACAGAGCGCGACGGCCAAAGGATTGACGGGTTCGTCGTGACATTCGACGACATCACCGCGCTGGTATCGGCCCAGCGGCGGGCCGCATGGGCAGACGTCGCCCAACGCATCGCTCACGAGATCAAGAACCCCCTAACGCCGATCCAGCTTTCCGCTCAACGGCTCAAACGCAAGTACCTGAGTGAGATCAGTACACAGCCCGACGTATTCGAGGACTGCACCGATATCATCGTCCGTCAGGTGGGCGACATTCGCCAGATGATCGACGCGTTCTCATCTTTCGCGCGAATGCCCGCACCCGTGCTTGAGAGGGCAAATCTGATCGAGGCCGTCGAGCGGGCAGTTGTCCTGCACCGGCTGGCGAGCCCCGAAATAGCCATCGAAATTGAGCGCCCCGATGACGACGTTCATCTCGACTGCGACCCCCGACAGATTGGGCGGGCGCTCACCAACGTGCTCAAGAACGCCATCGAAGCCATCGAGAGCCAGACTGCCGACACCAGGCTAGCGGGGCATATTGTTATCCGAATTCGAGAGGACGAAGGCCAGTGGCGGATCGAAGTCGAGGACAATGGGCCGGGCCTGCCCGACTCCCTGCGCGGCAGGTTGGCGGAACCCTACGTTACGAACCGTGCGGGCGGCACGGGCCTTGGCCTCGCCATCGTGCGAAGGATCATGGAAGATCACGGTGGCCGTCTGGTCATGGAGAATGGCACTGAAGGCGGCGCCCTGATTGCGCTTGTCTTCGCTGCACCCGGAACGGAACGCGCGACGACGATGGACGGTGAGAGCTGATGGCCCGCGATATCCTGATCGTCGACGACGAACCCCTGATCCGAAAGACGATTGCCGGAATCCTCGAAGACGGCGGCTATTTGCCGCGCGATGCGCCCGATGGCGCGTCCGCAATCGAAGCGATCGACTCTGGCCCGCCACCCGCGCTGATCATTCTCGACGTTTGGCTGGAGGGAAGCGATCTCGACGGCATGGACGTGCTGGAAGCGATGATGCACCGTCATCCCGAAGTGCCGATCATCATGATCAGCGGACACGGAACGATCGACACCGCCGTCGCCGCCATCAAGAAGGGCGCCTACGAGTTCATCGAAAAGCCGCTGGACACCGATCGGCTGCTGCTCTCCGTGACCCGCGCGCTCGAAGCCGCCGAGCTGAGGCGCGAGATCGCCGAGCTGAAACTGCGGGCCGGCGAAGCGAGAGAGCTGATCGGGAAATCATCGGCAATCAAGCAAATTCGCCTGGCTGTGGAGCGTGCTGCGCCAACCGACAGGCGCGTTTTCATCACCGGCCCTGCGGGGGCGGGGAAGGAAGTCGTCGCGCGCCTCATCCACAGCCAATCGAGACGATCCGCAGGGCCGTTCATCGTAACCAACGCTGCGATGATGCGCCCTGATCATGTGGAACTGGAGCTTTTCGGTAGCGAAGGCGACGGTTCAGGCGGTGCCCGCTCACGCAAGATCGGGACCTTCGAGCGTGCGCACGGGGGCACTCTCTTCTTCGACGAAATCGCCGACATGCCGTTCGAGACCCAGGGCAAGATCGCGCGCGCGCTCCAGGCCCACACGTTCGAGCGCGAAGGCGGCACGCAGCAGATCGAAGTCGACATCCGCGTCATGGCGGCGACGACGCGCGACATGGCGACGGAAATAGAGCAGGGTCGCTTTCGCGAAGACCTGTATTACCGATTGCAGGTCACGCCGATCGAAGTGCCGGCGTTGCGGGAACGGCGCGAAGATATCCCAGAGCTGGCGAGCTTCTTCATTCAGCGAGCGGCTGAGAGCGCAGGGCTGCCCCCGCTCGAGATCACCGGCGACGGGATGACGATGCTTCAGTCCTTCGACTGGCCAGGCAACGTGCGCCAGCTCCGCAACTTCGTGGAGTGGCTCCTGATCATGACGCCGACAAGCGCCAACCGCAGAATCGGCGGAGACATGATCCAATCGGCACTCGGGTCGTCGCCGGGACAGCCGCAAGTGGTTCCCGGTCCTGCCGACGTCATGACGATGCCGTTGCGCGAAGCGCGCCGACTGTTCGAGCGGGACTATCTCAACGCGCAGGTTGAGCGTTTTGGCGGCAACATCTCGCGCACCGCCCAGTTCGTCGGCATGGAACGCTCGGCACTCCATCGCAAGCTGCGTTCGCTCGGGATGCTCGAGCGTGAGCAGGGCGAGCAGGTAGCCGATGGAGACGCCGAGACCGACGGAAGCAGCGGCAGCCCCGACAAGCTGAACGGCCCATGAAGATCATCGTATGCGGTGCCGGACAGGTCGGCGCCAGCATCGCTCGTCAGCTCGCCAATGAGGCGAACGACGTGACCGTGATCGACAGCGACCGGGCGGTGGTGCAGCGGTTCGCCGACTCGGTGGATGCGCGGGCGATCATCGGCAACGCGTCGCTCCCCGACGTGCTCGAGGAGGCGGACGCCAAGAACGCTGACATGATCGTCGCCGTTACCCACTCCGACGAAGTCAACATGGTGGCGTGCCAGGTCGCGCACTCGCTGTTCGACGTACCCGAAAAGATCGCGCGGATCCGCCACCAGAGTTACCTGAACCCGGCCTGGGCCGATCTCTTCAGCCGGGACCACATGCCGATCGACCTGATCATCTCGCCCGAGGTCGAGGTCGCTCGCGCCATCGAGCGCCGGCTTCAGGTGCCGGGCACCCTCGATATGCTGCCGTTCAGCGGCGGGCGTGTGCGGGTGATCGCCGTGCGCTGCGAGGAAGGCTGCCCGATCATCAACACGCCGCTCCGCCAGCTCACTGAGCTGTTTCCCGATCTCAACATCATGGTGATGGCGATCAGCCGGGATTCTCGGCTGATCGTGCCAAGCGGCGACGATCAGATGTTGATAGGAGACGAGGTCTATTTCGCCGTCGACTCCGAGCATGTCGCGCGCGGCATGTCGGTCTTCGGGCACGAGGAGCCCGAGGCCCGCCGGGTGGTCATTATCGGGGGCGGCAATATCGGCTACTTCCTGACGCAGGAGTTGGAAGAGAGCGATCCGGGGCTCGACGTGAAGGTCGTCGAATTGCGCCCGGAGCGTGCGCGCTATCTGGCCGAACGGCTCACCCGATCTACCATTATCGGCGGCGACGCGCTGGACCCCGAGATTTTCATCGAGATCAATATCGGGCTTGCGCAAGCGGTGATCGCCGTCTCCAACGATGACGAAGTGAACATCCTGGCGGCGCTTCTGGCCAAGCGTGCCGGTTGTCGGACCGCCATCTCGCTCGTCAACAATTCCAGCTATGGGCCGCTGATGGGGAGCCTCGGCGTCGACGTCGCCGTGAGCCCGAGGGAATCGACGGTCTCGACGATCCTCCAGCGCATCAGGCGCGGAAGAATCCTGGCAGTCCATTCGATCCGTGACGGCGCCGCTGAAATCATGGAGGCCGAAGCACTCGGTACCTCGCCGATCGTCGGCCAACCACTTGTCGAAACCAAGCTGCCCGCCGGAATCATTGTCGGCGCAATCGTGCGTGGCGACGAGGTCATCATTCCGCGCCCGCAGACCGTCATTCAGGAACACGACCGGGTCGTAATCCTGGCGACGACGCGAGCAGTGAGGAAGATCGAGCAAATGTTCGCCGTGAGCCTGGAATTCTTCTGACCGGAGGTCCGGATGTCGCGTATCGCGTATGTCAACGGCCGCTACGAGCGCCATGACCTGGCGCACGTCCACGTCGAGGACAGGGGATATCAGTTCTCGGACGGAGTCTACGAGGTCGCAGCCGTCTTCGGTGGTCGGGTGATCGACGAAGAGCCGCACCTGGACAGGCTGGAGCGCTCGCTCCGTGAGCTCAGGATAGAGATGCCGATCCCGCGCAACGCGCTGAGACTCGTGACTCGCGAAGTCCTGCGCAGAAACCGGGTCCGCGACGGCATGGTGTACATGCAGGTCACGCGCGGTGCGGCCGCGAGGGACCACCCTTTCCCGGAAGAGGCGGAAGGCGCGGTGGTCCTCACTGCGCGCCCGGTCCGCTGGCCCGAGAATGCGGCCGAGGACCGCGGGGCCGATGTCGTTTCCATACCGGAGGGGCGCTGGGGCCGCTGCGACATCAAGTCCGTCTCGCTGCTGCCCAACGTGCTGGCCAAGCAGGACGCGCGCGAGCAGGGGGCCTACGAGGCCTGGTTCGTCGATCCCGAGGGCCGGGTCACCGAGGGTTCCTCCACCAATGCCTGGATCGTCGACGAAGCGGGCCGCGTGATAACGCGCGACCTCGAAGCGAATATCCTTGGCGGCATAACCCGCCAGACGGTGATCAGGCTGGCCCGCGAGGCGGGAATCGAAGTTGTCGAGCGCGCGTTCACGCTGGCCGAAGCACAAGCCGCTCGGGAAGCCTTCCTGACCAGCACGACGTCTTTCGTCCGTGCCATCGTCCGCATAGACGGCTGCCCGGTGGGCACCGGGGAGCCGGGGCCGGTGACCTTGCGCCTGCGCGATCTTTACCTCGCCTATTGCCGCGGCGGGCGCACGAACCGGTGAGAAAGCCCCGCGCCGTCCTGTTCGATTGGGACAACACGCTGGTCGTGAGTTGGGAGATAATCCACGAGAGTCTGCGGCTGACCTTCCTGGACCTGGGCCGCGAGCCCTGGACCTTCGAGCAGACCAAGGCGTGGGTGCGGCGCTCGATGCGGGACTCGTTCCCCGACCTGTTCGGCGCCGATGCCGTCAGGGCCGAATGCCTTTTCTACCGGCACTACCGGGCGAATCACTTGAGCCGGCTGACCCCGCTCACCGAAGCCGAAGCCACGCTGGCAGCGCTTCATCGAAGCGAACTGCCCCTCGGCGTGGTCAGCAGCAAGCAGGGCGACCTGGTGCGTGAGGAAGCGGCGCATCTGGGCTGGACCGGCTATTTCGCGCGCGTTGTCGGTGCTGAAGACGGGCCGGTGGACAAGCCTGCGCCCGAGGTCATGGCCATGGCGTTGGAGGGAACCGGAATTACGGCTGGCCCGGACGTCTGGTATGTGGGCGATACGGGGATTGACGTCACGTGCGCCCGAAATGCCGGTTGCACAGCGGTGATCGTAAGCGCCGACCCGCCCCGTGACGGCGATAGTCCGCGCACGCCGGATCATCAGGTCGCCGATCACGCAGGATTTCAGGTCTGTTTGCGGCAGTACGGAATCCCCATTTAGACAAAAGTGGTATGATCGGATGGGTGTACCCGGCGCCCGGCCCCCAGCCTCCGGAAGGCGGGGCAGGCAAGGATAGAGAAACACATGACTGGCAAGGGATCCCACAGTCTTCAGGACGTCTTCCTCAATCACGTGCGCAAAGGAAAGATGCCGGTCACGATCTTTCTCGTGAACGGGGTAAAGCTCCAGGGGATCATCACCTGGTTCGATAATTTCTGCGTCCTGCTCAAGCGCGATGACCATTCGCAGCTCGTGTACAAGCATGCGATTTCGACGGTCATGCCGGTCCAGCCGATCCAGTTGTTCGATCAAGGCAGCGCGCCGGCAGAGGAGGACGAAACGTAAGTGGCGAATGCACGCGTTCCACGTGGCGCAAGTTCGCCATCGCGCACCTGTGTTCTGCATCCAGCGCTGGCGCGTCCGCCGGCGGCGGAGCATGTGCGCGCGCCATCACGGGAGCCAGAGAGTCGCCTCGCCGAGGCGGTCAGCCTTGCCCGCGCGATCGAGCTGGACGTGGTGCTGGCGGAGGTCGTGCCCGTGCAGAGGCCGCGGCCAGCGACGCTCTTCGGCCCCGGTCGGGTCGAGGCGATAGGGGAGACCGCGTCGGTCGACGCCCTGGATCTGGTCATCGTGGACGGGGCGCTCACCCCGGTCCAGCAGCGCAATCTCGAACGTGCCTGGGGCTGCAAGGTCATCGATCGCACCGCGCTCATCCTCGAAATCTTCGGGGCACGCGCACGCACGCGGGAAGGCCGGCTCCAGGTCGAGCTCGCCGCTCTTCGTTACCAGCGCAGCCGCCTGGTGCGATCCTGGACGCACCTGGAGCGCCAGCGCGGCGGTCTCGGTTTCGTGGGCGGGCCGGGCGAAACGCAGATCGAGGCCGACAGGCGCCAGATTCGCAACCGCATAGGCCGGCTGGAACGTGCGCTAGATGCCGTCAGGCGTACCCGCGGTCTGCACCGCGCAGCCCGCCAACGAGTGCCCTTTCCGGTGATCGCCCTGGTCGGATACACGAACGCCGGCAAGACCACGCTCTTCAATCGGCTGACGGGGGCCTGCGCCGTCGCGCGCGACCAGCTCTTCGCGACCCTCGATCCAACCATGAGAGGCGTCGCCCTGCCGTCCGGCCAGCGCGTTATCCTTTCGGACACCGTCGGCTTCGTATCCGACCTGCCGCATGACCTCGTGGCGGCATTCCGCGCCACGTTGGAGGAGGTGGTGGCGGCAGACCTCGTCGTGCACGTTCGCGACTGCGCCCACGCGGATAGTGCGGAACAACGCGCCGACGTCCTGCGGGTGCTGATCGAACTCGGCCTCGAAGACCGGCTGCAGAGCGGCGTGATCGAGGTGCTCAACAAGATCGATCTCCTCGATGAGCGGCAACGCGCCTGCCTCGCGCAGCAGGGTAGGGGAGGGAGCAATGGCGCCAACGGCCACCCCGGCGAGACGAGCGCGGTTGCCGCTTCGGCGCTGACGGGTACCGGACTCGAGAACCTGATCGGCGCAATCGACGCCCGGCTGTCGGCGGCGCGGCGAGTCGTCGAAGTGCGCGTGCCCTATGCCGACGGGGCCACCCTGGCCTGGCTTTACCGTCACGGCGAGGTCCTCGAGCACGCGGATGACGATGGCGAGGCCCTGCTCAGGGTCGGGCTCACCCCGGCGGACGCTGGCCGTCTGGAGCAGCGCCCCGGCGTCTCGTTCGCCAGCGCTTGAACGATGTTCCAGGCCGCGTCCACAGTCGAAACGCGGCTGGAATTTACATAAAGTATAATCGGCTAAATATCCTGTAATACTCTGAAAATTTGCTTGTTTTCGGCTCCGAGAACATTTGGCAAGTCAGGGTTGTGGCTCGACGTGGCACAGCTCGCAGCCAAGCGGCACGAATGCCTTTCGACCTTCAATACGCGATTGGGGCGACGGATATTGGATTGGGATGAACGCGGAACAATCTGAGAACGGCGACCGCAAGCGCAGGCCCGTCCCTCGCTTTGCCTGGTAGTTGACACCGCCCGGCCGTCTCCCTATTAAGTTGGCACTCGCCGCGCCAGAGCGCTAACAAGCGCTCGAAGCGGCACATGTGCGTTGGACACGTTCACGTCTCTGGAGGGCGGCATGAAAATTACCCCTTTGCACGACCGCGTGCTGGTGCGGCGGATTGAGCAGGATCAGAAAACGGCAGGCGGCATCATCATTCCCGACACCGCCCAAGAGAAGCCGCAGGAAGGCGAGGTCGTCGCGGCGGGCTCCGGCGGGCGCAGCGAGGATGGCAAGGTAACCCCCCTCGACGTGAAAGCGGGCGATCGCATCCTCTTCGGCAAGTGGTCGGGCTCCGAAGTCAAGGTCGAGGGCGAAGAGCTCTTGATCATGAAGGAATCCGACATCATGGGTGTGATCGAGTAGCGCCGCACCTGCCTGCATAGACAGCGAATCCGGAGCAATCGGCGATGGCCAAGAAGCAAATCCACCAATCGGACGAGGCCCGTGCGCGCCTTCTGCAAGGTGTCGACATCCTCACTGACGCCGTATCGGTCACGCTCGGCCCGAAGGGCCGCACGGTGGTCTATCAGACGGCAGGCGGAGACGGGCGGATCACCAAGGACGGCGTGACCGTTGCCAAGGAGATCGAGCTGGAGGACCGCCTTCAGGATATGGGTGCCCGGCTTGTCCGCGAGGCAGCCACCCATACCGAAAAGACTGCCGGCGACGGCACCACGACCGCGACCATCCTCGCTCGTGCGCTCGCCCAGGAGGGCGCCAAGGCCGTTGCGGCCGGCATGAACCCGATGGATTTGCGGCGCGGCATCGATCTCGCCGTCGCCGCCGTGGTCGACGAGATCGGCAAGAAGTCCAAGCGGGTGAAGACCCGGGAGGAAATCACGCAGGTCGCGACCATCGCCGCGAACAACGATCCGCAAGTCGGCGACATGATCTCGCGCGCCATGGAAGAGGTGGGCGAGCGCGGCGTCATTACGATCGAGGAAGCCGCCGGCATCGAGACCGAGCTTGATGTCGTCGAGGGCATGAACTTCGACAAGGGCTATGTCTCGCCCTATTTCGTGACCAATGCCGAGCGCATGACGGTCGAGCTCGATGACGCCTACGTCCTGCTGCATCAGGAAAAACTCACCAGCATGCAGGGGCTGCTGCCCGTGCTGGAGAAGGTGGGCCAGACCGGCAAGCCACTCGTGATCGTCGCCGAAGACGTCGACGGCGAGGCGCTGGCGACTCTGGTGGTCAACCGCCTGCGGGGCGGCCTCAAGGCTGCGGCGGCCAAGGCGCCAGCCTTCGGCGACCGGCGCAAGGCCATGCTCCAGGACATCGCGGTGCTCACCGGCGGCCAGGTCATCAACAGCGAGCTCGGCGTCAAGCTGGAGAACGTCACGCTGGACATGCTGGGCACGGCCAAGCGCATCGAGATGAGCAAGGACGAAACCGTGATCGTCGGCGGCGGCGGCACCAAGAAGGCTATCGCGGAACGCTGCCAGCAGCTTCGCTTCGAGATCGAGACCACCGATTCCGAGTACGACCAGGAGCGCTTCGAGGAGCGCCTGGCCAAGCTGGTCGGCGGAGTCGCCATTCTCAGGGTCGGCGGCGACTCCGAGATCGAGGTCAAGGAGAAGAAGGAGCTCGTCGACGACGCCATGCGCGCCACGCGCGCGGCGGTGGAGGAGGGGATCGTCCCCGGCGGCGGCGTGGCGCTGCTCGCAGCCTCGCGCAAGCTAGACAAGGTGACGGGCGCCAACTCCGACCAGGACCGCGGGATTGCCATCGTTCGGAGCGCTATTCGCGCACCCGCGCGCCATATTGCGCAGAACGCCGGCGCCGACGGCTCGCTCGTGGTTGGAAAGCTCCTCGACCAGCGCAGCGCGAGCCGGGGCTACGACGCGCAGCAAGATCAACACTGCGACATGGTCCAGGCCGGCATCCTGGATCCGGCGAAGGTCGTGCGCTCTGCTCTCCAGGACGCCGCCTCCATAGCCGGTCTCCTGATTTCGACCGAGGCCGGCATCGTCGAAATTCCGGAGAAGGCCCCCCCGATGCCTCCGGGCGGCGACATGCACGGCCACGGCATGGGCGGAATGGGTGGCATGGGCGGAATGGGTGGCATGGGCGGAATGGGTGGCATGGGCGGAATGGGAGGCATGGGCGGAATGGGAGGCATGGGCATGTAACTGCCTGCCATCCGTCAAATTCGGAAAAGGGGGCCGCTGGGCCCCCTTTCTCGTATCCAGCCAGTTTCCCGCCACGCTCACGGCCAGTGTCGCGCCGACCATGCGCCTTGCGGCGCACTATGATCAAAAGGGGGGATCGGGGAGGGGCCTCCGGCCTGAAGCGGGGGTGAAATGCTCTACTTGTTTCCCGCCCGGGTCGGATCGGCCTTCCCCGGGCCGGCTGACGAGTTGCGCTCGGCTTGCTTCGCCTCATCCCACAAGCGGTCCAGCTCGGCGAGGCCGACCTTGTCCGCGGCGCGCCCCGAATCCTCAAGTGCCGCCTCAACGTGGAGGAAACGCGCGGTGAACTTGGCATTGGCGGCGCGGAGCGCTCCCTCGGGCTCGACGCCGAGATGCCGCGCCAGGTTGACGCAGGCAAACAGCAGATCGCCGACTTCCTCCGAGACGGCCGGGTCCGCCGCCTTTGACGGATCCGCTGTCGCCGCGGCCTCTCGCAGCTCGGCCACCTCTTCGAGCACCTTGTCGAAGACCGGCGCCCGATCCGGCCAGTCAAAGCCCACGCGGGCCGCGCGCTTCTGCAGCTTTTCGGCGCGCAGCAGGGCAGGGAGGGCCGGCGCCACGCCATCCAATACGCTGGACCGGCGCCCTTCGGCCTCGGCCCTGGCCTCGCGTTCGGCGGCCTTCTGGGCCTCCCAGGACCGCATCTGCGCCCGCGCCGACCTGCGTGCCTCGGAATCATCGTCGCCGAAGACGTTGGGATGACGGCGGATCATCTTGTCCGCGATGCCGCGCGCGACCTGGTCGAAATCGAAGCTGCCGTCCTCACGCGCCATTTGCGCATGGAAGACCACCTGCAGCAGCAGGTCGCCCAGCTCGTCGCGGAGCGCTTTGCGATCATCCTGCCGGATCGCCTCGGCGACCTCGTAGGCTTCCTCGATGGTGTAGGGCGCGATGGTCGCGAAGCTCTGCTCGAGGTCCCACGGGCAGCCGCCGTCCGGATCGCGTAGCCGCGCCATGACCTCCAGCAACTGATCGATGCCGGCGGGCCGTGTTTCCGCTGCGTTGTCATCGTCCTGGCGGCTTGGCGGGGTCTCGCTCATCGTTCCCGAGTCGTTCTTGGATCCGGGTCCGGAGAGAAGGGGGCGGTCTCAAGCCCTGCCGTCGCCGTGCATGACGCCGCGCACACGCGGCTTGCTTGAGATATACTTCGCATAAGATATATTATGGAAAATAATTGGTGTTTCCGATAGTGTATGGCAGTGCAATGGGTTACGGCGCGCATCACAGCTCGTCCGTCTCGATGGTGAGCCCGTCGTGACCCGGCACCACGCCATCCGGCAACGCGGCCAGCAGAGTCTCGTAATCGAACTGATGGGACATGTGAGTCAACACGGCAAGCTGTGGCCTCACCCGCGCGATCCATTCTAGCGTGAGGTCCAGATGCGCGTGAGTCGGATGCTCGCGGTAGCCGAGGCAATCGACAATCCATAGCTTGACGCCCTCGAGCACCGCGAAGGCCTGCCCCGATAACGCCTTCACGTCGGTCGAATATGCCATGTCGCCGATGCGGTACCCCGTGGTGACGCTGCGTCCGTGTTCCTGCGGGAACGGAAGGATCGCAACGCCGCCGGCATCGAACGGCCCGTCGACTTCGACCGCGTTGAGGCTGGGCCTGGCCCACCCCTTGGTGCCCATGGGCCCGAACGCATAGGCAAAGCGGCCCTTGATGGCCGCTAGCGTCTTCGCAGAGCCGTAGGCATCGAGCGCTTGCCCCATCTGGAAGTTGATCGAGCGCAGGTCGTCGATCCCATGCACGTGATCGGCGTGGCCGTGCGTGTACAACACGGCGTCGAGGCGCGAGACGTTCGCATCGACCAACTGCGCGTGCAGGTCCGGCGGCGTGTCGATCAGAAGCCGGGTGTCGCCCGATTCGACCAGCACCGAAACCCGGCGCCGGCGGTTGCGCGGATCGGGCGAACGGCACACTGCACAGTCACAGCCGATCATCGGGACTCCGCTCGACGTGCCGCAACCGAGAACAGTTATATTCATTGCGTTGCAGACTGATGCGATACAGATTTGGAGAATAGTCTGAAGAAATTCCCGGTCGTCACGCGGGCCAGTTCCGCCTCGCCCAGCCCCTTGATATCGGCGAGTCGCGCGGCGGTATGGACGACGTGCGCAGGCTCGTTACGCCGCCCGCGGTGAGGCACCGGCGCGAGATAAGGCGCATCGGTCTCCACCAGCAACCGATCAGTCGGTACGTCGCGGGCGACGGCTCGCACCTCCTCTGCCTTCTTGAACGTGAGAATGCCTGAGAACGAAACGTGAAATCCGAGCTCCAGCGCCGTCTCGGCGACCGCGCGACCCGCGCTGAAGCAGTGGATCACGCCGGGGAAGGCCCCCTTCCCCGCCTCCTCGCGCAGGATCCGGCAGGTGTCCTCGTCGGCCGACCGCGTGTGGACGATGAGCGGCAACCCAGTCTCCCGTGCGGCTGCGATATGCTGACGGAAACTCGCCTCCTGCTGCGGCCGCGGGCTGTTGTCGTAGTGGAAATCGAGCCCGGTCTCGCCGATGCCGATGACCCTTGGGTGTTCCGCCATCCGCACGAGGTGGTCGGCAGTAACCTCCGGCTCCTCCGCGACATGGTGCGGATGGATGCCGACCGAGCACCAGATTCTCTCATTGTTCTCGGCCAGGGCGCGGACCGAATCGAATTGAGTTACGCGGGTGCAGATCGTCTGCACCGTGCCGACCCCCGCCTCGGCCGCGCGCGCGAGCACGCCGTCAAGATCGTCGCCGAAATCCGGAAAGTCGAGATGGCAGTGGCTGTCGACCAGCATTCGCGCACTCGCAAGTGTTCTCAGGAAGCTACGCTATCCTCAACAAATCGCGGGAAAATTGGCTCGGGCTTGGGCAGCGGAGTGCCCGGCTCGAGCCGACCTTCGGGGCCGAGCGCCGCCAGCATGCGCGCGTCCTCCGCCACGCCCAATTGGTCGAGCATGCGCCCGCTCGAGGATGGCATGTAAGACTGGGTCAGCACCGCGAGATGGCGCAGCGTTTCTATCACCACGTAGAGCACCGTCGCCATGCGGGCCGGGTCCTCCTTGCGCAGCACCCAGGGCGCCTGCTCGTCGACGTAGCGGTTGGCCTGGCCGACCACCTCCCAGATGTGGATCAGCGCGCGGTGAAACCCCTGCTCGCCGAGGTCGGTGCGCACCGTCTCCACCAGCGCTTCGGCCGCGCCCAGCAGCGTATTGTCCGCAGCCGTGAAGGCGCCGGGCTCGGGCACGGCGGCGTCGCAATTGCGGTTCACCATGGTCAGCACTCGCTGCGCCAGATTGCCGTAGTCGTTCGCCAGGTCGTCGTTCATGCGCCCGACGATGGCCCGGTGCGAGAAATCGCCGTCGCTGCCGAACGGGAGCGCGCGCAGAAGGAAGTAGCGCACGGCGTCGAGCCCGTAGCGCGCGACGATGTCGTGCGGGTCGATCACATTGCCGACCGATTTCGACATCTTCTCGCCCTCGTTCGTCCACCAGCCGTGGGCGAAGACGCGAGTCGGCGGCTCCACGCCTGCCGCCATCAGGAAGGCCGGCCAGTAGACCGTGTGAAAGCGCAGGATGTCCTTGCCCACCATGTGCAGGTCGGCGGGCCAGTAAGTGCGCCAGGTGCGGCTGTCGGTGTCAGGGAAGCCGGCGGCGCTGATGTAGTTGGTGAGCGCATCGAGCCACACGTACATGGTGTGGTCGGGAGCGTCCGGCACGGGGATGCCCCATTTCAGGCTCGCGCGCGAAACGGAGAGGTCGTGCAGCCCGCCGGAAACGAAGCTGATGACCTCGTTGCGGCGGCTCTGGGGTGCGACCGCCTCCGGGTTCTTCTCGTAGAATTCGAGCAGCGGCTCCTGCCAGTCCGAGAGGCGGAAGAAATAGCTCGGCTCCTCGACCCATTCGACTGGCGAGCCGTCCGCCACCGTCACCTTGCCGCCGTCGGGGCCATCCCTGACCTCCGATTCGGTGCAGAACGCCTCCTCCCGCACCGAGTACCAGCCCGCGTACTTGCCGAGGTAGATGTGGCCATTGGCCTCAATTCGGCGCCACAGCTCCTGGCACGAACGGGTGTGGCGATCCTCCGTGGTGCGGATGAAGTCGTCGTTGCTGAAGCCCATGACCTCGCCGAGGGCGCGAAACCGCTCCGAGACCTGGTCGACGAAGTCCTGCGGCTCCATGCCGGCGGCAATCGCGGACTTCTCGACCTTTTGGCCGTGCTCGTCGGTTCCGGTGAGGAACATCACGTCGCGGCCGTCGAGTCGCATGAAGCGGGCCAACACGTCGCAGGCGAGCGACGTGTAGGCATGCCCGATGTGGGGCGAATCGTTCACATAGTAGATCGGTGTGCTCAGGTAGTAGGCCGCTCGAGGCGCCATGGACTGGCCTCCGGTCCTGCCGGTTAGGCCCGCGCGGCCTCCTGCAGCGCTGAGAACGCACCGATCAGGACCTGCCGGGGGTCGAGATTCAGCCCGTCCGCGTCTGCGAACGAGCGGCCGAGGTTTTCCCACACGGCGACCCAGCGATCAAGCGCCGCTCCCTGCAGGAAGGCAGCGCACGCCTTTTCGCCGGGCACCACCTCCTCCATCGTCTGGAGCTCACCCCGGGCCGATGCCCGGATCGAGCGGCCGAGCCACCAGAGGATCAGCTCGGAGAGCGTGCGCAGGCGGTCCACGCCGTCCCGGCCCGAGAGCCCGTCGGCGAGCTCGTGCAACGGCCCTGCGTCGAGCGCAGGCAGCGTGCCGACCAGCCCGATGAGGCGCCGGTAAAGCGCGACACCCCCCTGCTCTGCGAGCGCCGCCGCGCGGCCAGGGCTTCCCTCAGCGAGCAAACCCAGGACCCGGCGCTCTTCCGCCGGCAGAGAAGGCATGGCATCTGCCAGCAGTCCATCGAGCGCCGTCGCGGAGAGCGGCGACAGGGCGAGCACGCGGCAGCGCGAGCGGAGCGTTGCCGGCACACGGCTCGGCGCGTGGCTCACGAGGAGGAAGAGCACGCGACTTGGCGGCTCCTCCAGACGCTTCAGCAGGGCGTTGGCGGCGTTTCGGTTCATCTCGTCTGCCGCATCGACGAGCACCACGCGCCAGCCGTCCTCGCCCGCCGTGAGCGAGAGGAAGGCGTTCGCGGCCCGCACATCCTCCACCACGATCTCGGCACGGAGCCGCCCCCGATCTCCGATGCCTCGTTCGATCACCGCCAGATCGCTGTGGCCGCCGGCTGCAATTCGCCGGAAGACGGGATGATCGGGCGACATGACCAGTCCGTCCTCACCGTCTCCCTGGCCGCCACCCAGGGCGAAGCGCGCGAAGCGAAAGGCCAGCGTTGCCTTGCCGATGCCGCGTGGGCCCGCCATCAGCCAGGCATGCGCGAGCCTGCCGCTGTGCCACGCACCCTTGAAAGTGCCGATGGCGTCGGGATGCCCGACAAGATGCGGGTTCTCGCGCGGCTCTGGCCAGACGAAGGCCGAATCGGCGCTGTCAGCCATCGAATGAGACCGGAAGGCGTGCCGCCACGATGTCCAGGATCTCCCTGCTGACCGTTTGGGGATCCGCCGTCGCGTCCACCACGGCGAACCGCGCCGCCTCGACCTCAACGCGGGCGAGGAAGCCCTCTCGCACCCGCTCGTGAAAGTCGGTGCCCATGCGCTCGTAGCGGTTGGATCCGGCGCGTGCATCGGCGCGCCTCAGCCCTTCGGCCACCGGGATATCCAGCACCAGCGTGAGATCGGGCTTGAAGCCACCGAGCGAGAGTGCGCTGACACGTTCCAAGACCTCGAGATCGACGCCCTGGCCGTAGCCCTGGTAGACGATCATCGAATCGACGAAGCGGTCCGAGATGACCCAGAGCCCTTGCTCCAGCGCCGGCTCGATGGTGTGCAACAGGTGGTCGCGCCGCGCCGCCGCGTGGAGCATGGCCTCGGCCAGCGGCTCCCAGCGCTCGATGGAGCCGGACACGAGGAGATTGCGGATTTCCTCGGCGCCGGGAGAACCGCCGGGTTCTCGTGTGAGGCGCGTCCCTATGCCCTGAGCTTCCAGCGCGTCGCGAAGTCGAGCGGCCTGAAGGGTCTTTCCGGCGCCGTCGCCGCCTTCCAGCGTGATGAAGCGTCCGCGCGTCATGCGGCTGCGTAGTGCCCTACCCGCCCCGGCCCCAGATCAGCGCGTCGATCGCGGCCCCGATCCTCCCGAAACCGGAGAGGCTGTCCACCGTCCCGCCGGCGACCAGCGGCCATTCGCGCGTCTCGACGTTCGGCGCGCTCACCATGAGCTTGGCCACCCGTGTTCCCCTCTCGACCGGCGCCGTGACCGGTCCGTCGGCCACGACCTTCACGACCAACTCCTTGCGCGACTTGCGCGGCATCATCAGCACCACGTCGCTTTCCACGACCAGCGGCAGCGCGTCGGCTTCGCCCAGCCAGACCTCGAACTCGTCCACCACCTCACCCGCGCGGAACAGGACGTAGGTCTTGAACGCACGAAATCCGTAAGCGAGCAGGCGTTCCGACTCCCGCGCCCGGACATCGACGCCATTGATCCCGTTCACGACGAGCACCAGGCGCTGCTCGCCGCGCTTGGCCGACGCCGCAAGGCCGTGGCCCGAAGCTTGCGTGTATCCCGTCTTGAGTCCGTCCGCCCCGTCGAAACGGTAGAGTAGCGGGTTGCGGTTGCCCTGCTTGATGCCGTTGTAGGTGTAGGTCTTTTCGGCAAACAGCGGGTAGTACTCGGGGAAATCCTGGATGATGCGCCGTGACAACTCCGCCAGATCGCGTGCCGTGGTCAAGTGCTCGGGATCCGGCCACCCGGTGGAGTTGACGAAGTGACTGTCGTCGAGGCCGAGTTCGACGGCCTTCTCGTTCATCAGGTCGGCGAAGGCGGCCTCCGATCCGGCCAGACCCTCGGCTATGACGATGCTGGCGTCGTTGCCGGACTGCACGACAATTCCACGCACCAACTCGCTCACCGTTACTTTCGAATTAACCTCAAGAAACATGCGCGAGCCTTTCATGCGCCACGCTTTTTTGCTCACCGTAAAGGTGTCATTCATGTTGAGTCGGCCATCTGCCAAGTGCTCGAACACGATGTAAAGCGTCATGATCTTGCTCATGGACGCCGGGTACATGGGTTCGTCGGCGTTCTTCTCGGCCAGCACCATGCCGGTCCCGGCGTCCATCAGGATGAACTGATCGGCTTCCGTATCGACTGCGGCAGCCGGCCGGGACTGCAACACCGCAATGAAGGCGCCAGCCACCAACAGGCACAGGGCGAAACAAAATGCGGCAAGTGCGACACGACGGTTCATTGGGCTTCCTCGGTCGGCCATCTCGTTCTGGCTCCTCCACGTCGCGCATTGTCGCGGCCGGCAAGACTTACACCGTCGCCGGGGGGCTGGCCAAGCGAAAGGGTAATTCTAGCGGTATCCCGCCGCGATGATGTGCGACTCCGTGAGTCCCGCTTGATTGAGCTGCGCGAGAATGGTGGCCGCCTCGTCGTCGGAGTCGACCGGGCCGATGCGGACCGCATAGACCATGCGACCGCTGCGCCGCTCCGGCTCGACGGCGACGGTGCCGAGCGAGCGCACGATGGCGCTCAGGCGGTCGGCGTCGTCGCGCTCCTCGAGCGCTGCAGCTTCCACCAGGAAACCGCGCGACCGGCTACCGCCGGCTATCGTCGTACTGTCAGCGTTATTCTCTGCCCGAGGCGCATGTACGCCCGCCGTACGCACAGGCTTGGCCGGCGGCAGTTCGACCGCCCCGGCCGAAGACGCCGCCTCGTGAGACGTCGAGGTCGCGGAAGGCGTGCCGTTGGCCAGGAGGGTTTTCGGCGAATCCACGGGCCGCGGCACGTCGGGCTCGAGATGGTCCAGGCCGAGATACTCGACCCGGACCTCGGCCAGGCCCTTGCCGTAGAAGCCGAGAAGCTGCGCGGCACGGCGGGAGACGTCGATGAGCCGACCGTCGATGAAGGGCCCGCGGTCGTTCACACGCAACACAACCTGCCGCCCGTTCTCCAGGTTGGTCACACGCACGCGGCTTGGTAGAGGCAGCGTGGGATGAGCGGCGGTGACATCGTTCATGTCGTAGCGCTCGCCATTGGCCGTGGGCCGGCCATGGAACGGATGCCCGTACCAGGAGGCGACGCCAGTCCGGTCATAGTTGGAGTCGTGGCTCGGGAAGTACCAGACGTGATCGATCTCGTAGGGCTGGCCGAGCTTGTAACCCTCCTCCTCTGCCGCTGCAGGCAAGGGTACCGTCTCCTCCGTCTCGAGGCTCAACCTCTTGACGACGTGGAGGGCAAGCTCCATCTCGCTGCAGCCGGCGAGCGCGAGCAGGCCGAGCGCAAGCGAGGCGAGGAAGAACGGTTTCCGCATCATCGGCCGGAGCGGCCGGCCGTCACCGCCTTCCGATTCCGTCGGCCAGCAGACCGACGGATGTTGCGAAGTAGAACGACCGGTTCCACCGCATGATCGTCCGGTAGTTGTTGTAGACGAGGTAGGCAGACCCCCCTTCCCCACCGGGCAGGACCACCGAGCCGCTGATGTCGGCTTGCGGCAGGTCAGTGCCGTCTGCGCGACGAAGACCCAGGGCCTGCCATTCGGCGAGGGTCTTCTTCACCTCCAGCCCCGTGAGCGCATGATCGAGGCCTGCCGGCAGCGTTACACGCCGCCCCCAGGTCTCGCCGGCGCGCCAACCGGCTTGCGCCAGATAATTGGCCGCAGAAGCAAAGACATCGCCCTGCGTGCCCCATATGTCGCGCCTGCCGTCGCCGTCATGGTCCACGGCGTAGTTCACGAAACTCGACGGCATGAACTGGCTCTGCCCCATGGCGCCGGCCCAGCTTCCCATCATCGCCTCCGGCGTGATGTGGCCGTCCTCCAGGATGCGGAGCGCGTGCAGCAGCTCCTGGCGAAAATAGGCGCTGCGCCTGCCGTCGTAGGCGAGTGTGGCGAGGGAGGCGATCACCGGGAAGCCGCCGAGATATTGGCCGAAATTCGTCTCGATGCCCCAGAGTGCCACGATGAAGCGCGGGGGCACGCCGTACTTCCGGCCGATCGGCTCAAGCAGGTCGCGATGCTCGGCGAGCAGCTTCCGCCCCTTCGCGACCCGCGATTCAGGTACCACGCGCTCCACGTACTGGTCGAAAGTCAGAGTGACTTCGGGTTGGGAACGGTCCAGTTCGATCACGCGCGGAATGGGCTCGACGTCTACGAAAGCAGCATCGAAAATCGCCGTGCTAATCCCGAGGCCCAACGCCTCGCTACGCACGCCTTCCCGCCACTCTGCGAAGCTCTCGGTGCCCTCTTCCTGTGCCATTGCACCGCCCATTAGCAGCACGCCAAAGAGCGCCGCACTTGCCACCATGCACGCGGGTTTCACCCCGATTCTCGATTCGCGCCGCTTCATGGCGGGCCCCTATGACACGCCGGGTATCGTCGCGCCAACCCCCTATTTGCTTCGGCACCAATCAAGCATTGGTGATCGAGGTCCGGCCCGGCCGTGCCGGAAAGCGGCTTATTCCAGTGCTTGAGGATTGATTACAAACGAAGAATTGAGCCGGCCATCCAGCGTATCGAGCACGTTTTGCGCGCACCGTGTCGCCATGCGGATAAAAGCGCCGCGGGACGAGCCTCCCATGTGCGGCATGAGCAACGTGGAGGGATGTTGCAATAACGGATCGTCGAGTCGCGGCGGTTCTTCGTCGAATACGTCGAGGCCTGCCCCGGCTAAATGTCCCGATTCCAGCGCCTCGTGGAGAGCTTTGCCATCCACGATGGGCCCCCGCGCTGCGTTGACGAAGATCGCACCCGGTTTCATCGAGTTGAGCACCGTCCGATCGATTAGATGCCGTGTCTCATCGTTCAGCGGCACGTGTACGCTCACGTAGTCCGCCCTCGGTAATGCCTCGGCGAGACTTGCGACCGGCGTACACCCGGCGTCGGTTATGTCCTGCTGCGGAATGTAGGGATCGCAGCATTCGACCGTCATCTCGAAGGCGCGGCAACGCGCCGCGACGCGCCGTCCGATGCGTCCGAAGCCGATGATCAGCATGGTGCGCCCATAGAGTTCCAGGTGGTCGGCAGCCTCGCGCACGAGAAAGTCGCCGCGCCGCACCGAGTCGTCGTAGTGGCGGCTCTTCTTGGCCAATGCCAGCATGAAGTAGAGGGTGAGCTCGGCGACCGTGACCGCATTGGCGTCGCCGACCGTGGCGACCGGGATCTTCATCGCCGTCGCCGTCGCCAGGTCGATGTTGTCGCAGCCGACGCCATGCCGCGCGATCACCTTGAGCCGGGTGGAGGCCGCGAGCGCTTCGGTGCCGAGCGGCAGATAGCGCAGGATCAGGCCGTCGGCATCCGCGATCTCCCGGCAGAGCCTCTCGTCATCGTCCCGCGCCACCTCGCAGACTTCCAGGTCCGCGCGGCGGGCAAGAAGATCGAGTCCCGCCTCGTCGATTGCATCGTGTATGATTACTTTTGGCATGGTGGCTCCGCTGCTCGCGGTCGAACGCGGCGGTCAGCGGAGCTTGCCGACACCAACCGAACGGTACGAGGTTCCGAGCGATGGCGCTGAACTCCCCCGAGGCGCGCGATCTCGCGCATCATCTTCATTCCTTCACGCATCTTCCCAGCCTGGAGCGGGACGGCCCGCTCGTGCTGGAGCGAGGCGAAGGTATCTATGTCCACGACACGCATGGCAAGCGCTATCTGGAGAGCGTGTCCGGCCTGTGGAACGTGGTCGCCGGTTTCAGCGAGCCCAGACTGGTGCAGGCGGCCCACGAGGCGATGGCGCAGATGCCCGCCTACCACACGTTCTTCGGGCGCACGGCGCTGCCGCCGGTCGTGCTCGCCGAGAAGCTGGTGGAGATCGCGCCAATGGACGTGGCGCGGGTCTACTTCGTCAACTCGGGGTCGGAGGCCAACGACACCACCATCAAGATGCTGTGGATGATGACGCGGAGCGCGGGCGAGCCGGAGCGGCGCAAGCTCATCTCCCGCTCCATGGCGTATCACGGCACGACCGTCGCGTCCTGCAGCCTCAACGGCAAGCCCTACATCAACGCATTCGGGCTGCCGCTGCCGGAGGTACTCTACGCCGAGGCGCCGCACCACTGGCGCAATGCGCATCCCGGCGAGAGCGAAGAAGCCTATTCCGACCGCCTTGCGGCGGAGCTCGAGAGCCTGATCGAGGCCGAGGGACCGGAGACCATCGCCGGATTCTTCGCCGAGCCCGTGATGGGCGCAGGCGGCGCGGTACCGCCACCGGCTGGCTACTTCCCCAAAATCCAGGCGGTTCTCAACCGCCACGGCATCCCCTTGGTCGCCGACGAGGTGGTCACCGGGCTGGGCCGCACGGGCAATCTCTGGGGCGCCCAGACCTACGAGTTCACGCCCGACATCGTGGTGACGTCGAAGGCGCTCACTTCGGGTTACATGCCGATGGGCGCGGTATTGCTCTCGCCGGAGATGGATCGCCGGTTGCGCGTTGCCGCCGAGGCATACGACGAGTTTCCCCATGGCTTCACCACCGGCGGCAGCCCGGGGGCAGCGGCGGTTGCGCTGGAAGCGATTGCCCTCATCACGGAGCCGGGCGGCCTCCTGGACAACGTGAAGGCCGTCGCCCCCACCCTGAAGGCGGCGCTCGAGAGCTTCGAGAGCCATCCGCTGGTGGGCGAGGTGCGGCATGTGGGTCTCCTCGGCGCGCTCGAGATCGTTGCGGACAAGCCCGGCAAGCGTCCCTTCGCGCCGGAGCACGAGATCGGCGAGCGCATCGTGCAGGCGGCCTACGCGCGCGGCCTCATCACGCGGCCCATCGGCGATGCCGTCATCATCGCTCCGCCGTTCTCGATCACGGCTGAGCAGATCGGCGAGCTGATGGAATCCCTCGGCGCGGTGCTCGACGAGATCGCCGACACCGCCACCCGCGAAGGCATGGGTCCGGTCCCCCTCGCCGCCTCGGCGGAGTAGCGAACCGCTGCCGGCGGTGCCTTCATGGGCACCGCCGGCAGACTTCGATCAAAAAATTAGTAAAACTCTTTAATTCACTGACAAATATCAATAAGTGTCCGTGGTCATGAGGTGGCGTAGCGGGACTTACCCTGCGTTCCTCGGCGCGCTATCTGCGTCGTTGGCCGGAAGCGCACGGGCGGTGCCGGTCGTCAATTCCACCACATGCTCGAAATGGCGATTATCGCTCTCCGGCGCATTATTTAGCATGCCAAGCACTATTGTTGCGCTGGCCATGTGCGTTTCCTTACCTTCGTCGATCAGGTGAAGTATCGTCGCCGGCTCCAGCCGCCGCAGGCGGACGTGGAGTGCCGCCGGTCCGCACGCCTCGGTTGCGGCCAACCCGTCTACGCTCGCGGGATAGCGAGCCGCCGGCTATACTCGCGCAATGCAGGTTTCCATCGTCTCCGACACGATTTGCCCTTGGTGCTACATCGGCAAGCGGCGCTTCGAGCGTGCGTGCGCTGGCCGGCCCACCGACCTGGCGGTCGAGTGGCGCCCGTTTCAGCTCAATCCCGACATGCCGGCCGACGGCGTGGACCGACAGCGCTACATGGTGGCCAAGTTCGGCTCCGAGGATCGGGTCGCCGAGATTTTCGGGGCCATCGAGCAGGCTGGCGAGGCTGAGGGCATCCAATTCGTGTTCGATCGTATTGCACGCACGCCGAATACGGTCGATTCGCACCGACTGATCGAGTACGCCGGGCAGCAGGGCGTACAGGACCAAGTAGTCGAGGCCCTGTTTCGCCGTTACTTCGAGCAGGGCGAGGACATCGGCGACCGTGCCGTCCTTGCCGCAGCCGGCGTAGACGGCGGCCTCGATGAAGACGCCGTGGAGAGTTTCCTGGCCGGCACCGACGGGGCCGAGCACGTGCGCAGGGAAAGCGAGGCCGCGAGCCGCATGGGCATATCCGGCGTGCCCTGCTTCATCTTCGAGGGCAAGTATGCGGTTTCCGGCGCGCAGCCGCCGGACGTCTTCGAGCGGGTATTCGAGCTCGCCGCGGCGGCCGGCACCGACAACAGCGCCGAGTCCCTTCCCCCAACGACGTAGTCCGCTGAGTTCCGGTCTGCCTCATCGCAGCGGCTATCCTGAGTCCATCTACTCGTTGCCCTTGAGGAACGGAAACAGATCCCGGAGGAATCCCGGCGCCAGGATGGACAGCGGATTCACCGAGATATCAGGCTCCTCGGTCGTGCCGCCGGCACGAAAGGACGCCGCGAACAGCCCCTCGCCTTCGCCGCCGGTCAGCAAGTCGCCCAAGATCGGAATAGCGTCGAAAATGGTGTTGAGCGTGTAGGCGGGCACGAGCGTACCGTCCAAAGACACCTGATCCGTCTCGAGATCGACGGTCCCTTCCACGTTGACGCCGAGCGCAAAGCCCGAAGTCCGTCCATCCCGGATGGTGAGTAGGCTGTCTTCCATCGAAAACGGCATCTCGAACTGCGAGAAGGCGATCCCCTCTTCGCCCTGCAGTTCATCGAGTATTCCGGTCAGCGTCGCGATGGAAAGCAGTTTCGCCAGCGTCGGGGCGTTGGTCACGCGGTAATCTTCTATGCGGACCGTTCCGGTGATGGGTTTGGCCGGCCGGCCGTCGTGCACCACCGCCTCCATCGAGAGGTCGCCGCCGACGGCGTTGTCGTAGATGCCGAAGGTGCGGGCCACGGCGCCCGCGTCGCGCGAGCGCACGGTCAGCAGCCGCTCCCCCTCGTGTGGCTGGAGGGTGACGCGCATAGGAGCGCCGGTCGCCAGCGTTCCTTCCATGAACCCGACGTGACCGCTCTCCGCGCCAGCTTCGAACCGGGCGCGAAAGTCCGTCAGCTGTTGATCGTCCGTCGTCAGGAGGCGTTCGACATCGATGTCGAGCACGTACTCGCCGAATTCGGGAGCGCCTTCGGTAGTAAGCTCGCTGAGGTATGGCCGCGCATCCAGAGTGGCGCCCCGGATCGAGATGTTGGTCAGATTTTCAGCAGTCTCGATCCTGCCGGATATGTCCGTGACTCCGTGTTGCAGTCTCGCAATCGTGATTTCGCGAACGCCTCCGAGCCCGCGCGCAAGCGTTGCCCGACCGAGGCCATAGAGCGTCTCCGTTTCGATCTCGACCTCGGTGAGCTCGACTGCACCCTCCGACGGAATGTTGGCGAGAACGCGCACCGACCCTGGCGAACCGGCTGGCTTGTCCCAATAGAGCTCCGGGATTTCCAATCTTGCCTTGGATGCGTCGAGCGCAAATGCCGCGTGCGGCGTCTCGCCGACCCCCGGATCGATGTATATCGCGTCGACGAAGAGGCTCCCCTCGACGTAAGGCGCGAGGTCGAGGCTGAGGGCGGTCTGCCCCCCCGGCGTCAACGTCGTCGACACGTCGATTTGGCGCGCGAATGGAGCGTCATCGCTGAAGTGCTGTTGCCACGCAATCGTGGCCGGCACGCCTTCAAGCGCGACCGTGCCGCGCACGTTGATGCTTGCGTTATCTGCACCGAGGCGGAGAGCCCCCTCCGTAATGTCCAGAACTCCGGCAACCTCCTCGACCCCGGCATCCCGCACCTGCGCGACGGCGCTTACGTCGATCTGCTCCGCCACGGCCTCCTTGAGCAACGGGAGCTCAAGAGCGAACAGGGAGTGCACGCTGCCTCCGGTCGGCGCCAGGTCCAGCTCGAGGCTGCTCACCAGCTCGAGCCGAGGATGGTCCATCAGGGTGAGGGCATCGGTCAGAGGTCCTTCCGCCTCGATCATCACCGCCATGCGCGGCACCGCCGAGTGGATGTCGCTCACCAGGGCGGTCCCGCGCCGCGCATCGGTCCCTGCGATGCGGCCTCCGCTCATCGTGATATCCAGCGATTCTCCGGTGAAGCGCGCAGTTCCATCGACACCCGTCACCGCTGGCATCGGCCGCAGGTAATGGATGCTCGCATCCTTGAACTCTAGCGATCCCACTGCCGACGATGCGCTGAAGCGGTCGGCTTCAAAGTCGCCTGGATCAATATCGAGAGCGGCGTCGAAATGAGTGATCACGCCGTCCGTGACGTTCTGTACAATCCATTCACGACCGTTCTCGATGAACGTCTCCGGCCAGTACTTGCCGAGTTGGTCGAGCGGCATGTCCATCGCTTGGAACTGCCCCTCGATGCCGACGCCGTCATTCGTTCGCCATAATTCGCCAGCGAGGCGGAATTGGGGGCGGTCGGTATCGATTTCGAGCGCCCCAAGAGCAAGCCGCGAAAGCTCGCCATCGATCGAGCCCGCGGCGGCGAGGCGGCGAACCGGAACCGGTGCGGGAAGGATCTCGGACAAGGAGATCTCGCCCTCCCCGCCTGCGATATCGAAGACCACGCCGCCAAGAATGCCGCCGGGAGCGATATCGAACGCAAGCGTGCCGGAGAGAGGAACGCGCAAGCCGGCGAAGTCCTCAAGCTCGGGGACGATGAAGGCGAGTTCGGCCAGGTTCAACCCGGCAAACCCGATGGCGGCGCTCCCCATCTTGCTCTCGCGGTGATGGAACAGCTCCACCTCGAGAAGGGTCTCCAAGTCCTGCACCTGCAGCTCCATCAACAGATGTCCCAGGACCGCGTCCTCATCCAGATTGAGGGTGAGATCGGCACTCGGCGCCGTCCAGTCGAGTTCGGCCACTTCGTCGTGGAGGACGAGGGCGGCATCGCGGAGGCTCACCCGCTTCAGCTGCGACAACGGATGATCTTCACGGGGCGGGTCAAGCAGGTCAGCGATAAGCGCATCGCTGGCGGCATCGTCCGTGCTCACTCCCTCGCCGCTTGCGGCTAGGCGCACGCTTCCGTCGGCTCTGCGAACTAGGCCGAGGCGTGGTTCGATCAGCTCTATCGACGTGGGGGCGATACTCCCGCGTAACAGGGAGGTGCCGCTCAGACCCAGCGAGGCCGCCGGAACCGCAGCCAGGGTATCGCCGCCCGCATCGGCGATGCGGAGGTCGGTCAGGTGGAATTCGAGAGCTTCGCCCCAGCCCGCCCAGACGAGGACGGTGTCCTGAAACTCGAAGTTATAGGGAAGATCTTCGCCCTCGAGGGCCTCCTGGATGTAGGGTGAGAGAAATCCCAGCGAAAGCGGGCCGCTCGACAGCCGCCACGCGCCGAGGGCGAAGAGGACGGCAAGCACGCCAAACAGGGCGCCGAATACCTGGAGAGCGATGCGGGCCGTCGATCTCATTTCGATCAACCGGAGACGGTTCCCCCGCCGCGCCGGTGCTCCCCCGACTCCCTTTGCCTATTCTTCGCGCCAATCGTTGTAATACAATCGGCGCGCGGTGTCGCTTCTGCCATTCCTTCAATATGACGCGATTTGCCCCGAGCCGGCCTCGGGCGAGCACGCGCACGCGGGGCGCGATGCCTGGCTGTCGGCGACGGCGGCGCTCGGCGGCGCCGACGAAACCTTCGCCAATGCGCTTGTCGGCGATCGACGTGCTTCAGCTTTCATGGATGGCGTGTTCGGAAACAGTCCCGCTCTTGGCCGGTGGCTGGCTCGCGAACCGGCCCAGCTCCGCATGGTGGCCGAGCATGGTCCGAACGCCGGGTTCGCGAGCGCACTTGAAGAGATATCGGGTGTCGCGTATCGCCCCGATGGCCGTCGTGCCCTGCTGCAACGGCTCCAGGCGGCCAAGCGGCGGGCATTGCTCACCGTCGCGCTGGCCGACGTAGCCGGGGCTTGGCATCAGGAAGAGGTGGCGGCGGCGCTGACCCGGTTTGCCGATGCCGCCGTAGCGTGCACGCTGGGCCAGTTGCTTGAGGAGGCAGCCGCGCGCGGCACCCTTGTGCCCGTGGATCGCGATCAGCCGGCGTCGGCGTGCGGGCTTGCCGTGTTCGGTGTCGGCGCACTCGGCGCGGGCGAGCTCACCTATTCGAGCGAGCTCAACCTGTTCGTGCTGTTCGACCCGGAGCGGGTGCAGCACCGTGGGCGGGGCGAGCCCACGGAAACGTTCCACCGGCTCGTTCGCGACCTCGCCACCCTGCTCGGCGAACGGACCGACGATGGCTGCATCTACCGGATCGATCTCAAGTTCAGACCCAACATGGGCGCAACGCCGCTGGCGCTCTCTATCGCGGCCGCGGAGCAGTACTACGAGAGTCACGGCCAGAACTGGGAGCGCGCTGCGATGATCAAGGCGCGCCCGGTCGCCGGCGATCCAGCGGTCGGCGCCGACATGATGGAGCGGCTGCGGCCCTTCGTCTGGCGCAAGTATCTCGATTTCGCGGCCATCCAGGACATCCAGTCGATCAAGCGACAGATCGCCGTCGAGCACGACGGCCGGCCCATCGACCTCGCCGGTCACGACATCGAGCGCGGCCGGGGCGGCATTCGCCAGATCGAGCTCTATGCACAGACGCAACAGTTGATCTGGGGCGGTCGCGATTCGTCGCTGCGCGCGCGCGCGACCTGCGATGCCCTTCGCTCGCTTTCCGCTGCCAGCCGCTCTAGCGGCGAGGCGGGCGACGAGCTGATCGAGTCGTACCGTTTTCTCCGCCGGCTCGAGCATCGTCTGGAGATGATGGACGATGAGCCGGACCTGCTGATACCGGACGACAGGGACGGCCGTACTGCAGTGGCTCGGCTCATGGGCTTCCAGGACGAGGCCGGCCTGGCCGATGCGGTCCTCGCGCACGTGCACGCTGTCGAGGAGCGCTACGCCGCCCTCTTCGAGGATGAGCCGGCGCTCGTCGGAGAGGGCGGCAACCTGGTGTTCACCGGCACCGCCGACGATCCCGATACCCTGGCCAGCCTGCGTCGGATGGGCTTCAGCGATGCCGCCGCCGTCTCGGCGACGGTGCGCCACTGGCATCACGGCCGCATCATGGCCACGCGCAGCACGCGCGCCAGGGAACTCTTGACCGAACTCATGCCGGCGCTCCTCCGCGCGCTGGCCAGCACCGCCGATCCCGACTCTGCGTTTCGCAAGCTCGACGAATTTCTGCGCGGCCTGCCATCCGGTGTTCAGCCCTTCCTGCTGCTCCACGACAATCCAGGCCTTCTCGAACGTCTGGCGGAAATCCTGGGGAGCGCGCCGCGCATCGCCGAGCACCTGAGCCGCAGCCCGGACCTGCTCGAAGGCCTCATCAGCGGCGAGCTTCACGAAGGGCTGCCGAATCGGGACGAACTGCGTGACGATCTCGAGCGGATCCTTGTTCCCACCGCCGACGGACAAGCCGTGCTCGATGGCGTGAGACGCTGGCAGCATCAGCGCGAGTTCCAGGTCGGCATGCAGATCCTGCGCGGCGACGTGGCGGCTGACAGGCTGTCCGGCGCACTCTCGGACATCGCCGATACGGCGATTGCGACTCTGCTGCCCCAGGTGCAACAGGAATTCGCGAGACGGCACGGCGCGGTGCCGGGCGCGTCGTTTGCGGTCCTCGGTCTGGGCAAGCTCGGCAGCCGCGAGATGACATTCGACAGCGACCTCGACGTGGTCTTCGTCTATGGCGCACCCGATGGGGCGGACGCGCAATCCGATGGCGCTCAGGGGCTCGCGGCCAGCCACTACTTCGCCCGCTTCAGCCAGCGCCTGACCCATGCCCTCAGCGCGCACACTGCCGAGGGGCGCCTCTACGAAATTGATACGCGGCTGCGCCCCTCCGGCAGCGCGGGCCCCATCGCCACCGAAGCCGCCGCCTTCCGCCGCTATCACGAACAGGACGCATGGACGTGGGAGCACATGGCGCTCACCCGCGCCAGGCCGGTGGCGGGCGACCGGGAGCTTTCCGCAACCGTGATGGAGGGCATTCGAGCGGTCCTCTGCGCGCCCCGGGATGCGGATACCCTGCTCGCGGACGTCGCTTCGATGCGGGAGCGGGTCGACAACGAACGCAAGACCGAGAACAGGTGGCGGCTCAAGCACGTGCGGGGTGGCGTTCTCGACCTCGAATTCATCGCCCAATACCACCTGCTGCGTCACGCCGCGCGGCACCCGTCGATTCTCGTTCAGTCGACCCCTTCTGCATTCCGGCGGCTGGGAGAAGCCGGCATTCTCGATTCCGACGACTCGGCAGAGCTTGCCGATAGCGTCGCCTTTCTCCAGCGCCTCCAGGGCCTGCTCCGCCTCACCGTCGGCCATAACCGGGACGTGGAGCGCTTCACGCCGGGCGTGCGTGAGACGCTGGCGCGGGCGATGGGGCTGGAGGATTTTTCCACCCTTGAAGCCAGGCTCCACGCTGTTCAGGATCGCGTCCGCGCCGCCTATCGACGCCTCATCGCGGCCCCCGCAGAGGCAATCAACAAGGAATGAGAGGAGCCCCGACATGAGCACGACGATCGCTGCCGGCAGTCCCGCGCCCGGATTCACGGCGCCCACCAACGACGGCGGCTTGCTGAACCTCGACGACCTGCGCGGCAAGGCGGTCGTGCTCTATTTCTACCCGCGAGATGACACGCCGGGGTGTACGCGCGAGGCGCAGGAATTCACCGAGGCTCTGGACGAATTCGCGGCCGCCGGTGCGGAGATCGTCGGCGTCTCCAAGGACACCGCGGCCAAGCACGACAAGTTCCGGGCAAAGTACGGCCTCCCCTTCACCCTTGTCTCCGAGCCGGGTAAGACGAATACGCACCCTAAGGCATTGTAAATACGGAGATTTCTATTTTTGTGTAATCACACAGCATGCGGATGTGTTCAACCCGCCGGCCCCTCACGTCCCCGTAGGACCTCTCTCACGGCAAGAGCTTGACCAGAGCGACGATCAGGCCGCCCTGGGCAATCAGGGCCCCAAACAGCCACTTCAACAAGTCCACCTTAACCGCCTCGATGGCAGCCTTGGTCTCCTGCCGCAGCGACTCGATGTCGGCCTTGGTCTCCTGGCGCAGCGCGTCCATGCCTGCCTCGACCCTGGCGATGTCGGCCTTGGTCGCGAGGTTGGCATTGAGCAGGCCGACATGCTCTTCGGCCAAGGTCTCGGCCTGCTTCTCGGTGAAGCCGCTCTCGGTCAGGCGCTTCACGAAGCGGTGGGTGTCGAACGCGATGGCCTCGGTCATGCGTCGATCATACATTGCCGTCGGCACGGAGCAAGGATTGGACCTGCCCGGGGCTGCAAATCCCAACGACACCATGATGCGCGGGTGCACGCCTTCGGCGGCGATCAGTGTTCTGTTGCTTCCAGTTTCTCGCCGAGCTGCTTCAGGTGCGCTCCGAGCTCGACGGCGTCCCCGGGGGTCAGTCCGAAGGCGAGGCGCACGGGCTCGTCCGGGTCGACCCGGTACTCGAGCTCGACGCCGACATACACCGCTCCGTCGGCGGTCGTGAGCTTGCGCAGCCGCACCTTCTCGATGGGTGGAACGCGCTTCGGGGCATCGCTCATCGGGCAGGCTGGGCCCGACCCGTCCGCGCCGGCGGATCGTCTCTGCGGTGCGGCATCGTCATCGTGTCGGACCTCCGCAACCTCGTGGGGTTCCGCGTTCAGGGTGGAGGCTCACCCGGGCGCGAACCGGCGAATGCCTTGCTTGCGGACGCGGCACTCCTGTCTTGCCGCCCGCCCTGCCCGGTTCATGCAACACGGCGGGTGCGTGTGCGAACCGCCCGCGCCGAGCGGACCGGCGTCAATCGCGGGCGTGGTGTTCGGCGATGCCGGCAAGCTCGACCGGAGGGCGGTCGGGGAAGCGGGCAACCAGCGACAGGCTGCCGCCCATCGCCTCGACGGTCCTGCGCAGCGTGGACAGCAGCAGGTCGCTGCGCTGCTCC
>LXNI01000306.1_pt1 | contig 61824 bp, 49 predicted proteins | sample 809091 | NCBI WGS metagenome assembly LXNI01 (sample SAMN04870527, study PRJNA318959) | sponge metagenome | biome: 01000161; feature: marine sponge reef; material: water | host: Sarcotragus foetidus | place: Greece: Milos, Mediterranean Sea | collected 2013-05-29 | depth 5-7 m
TGGTATTCGACGAGAATAGCTTGCCAAGCGAAGCATTGGACACCTTCGAGTCGGTATTGCACAGGTTCTCCACAGTAAACACCGCTCAGACGCAGATCTGCGTTGCATCGGCCCATTTCAATCGTGGTGTCATACTCGCCCGGACGAATCGAATCGAAGAGGCCATCCAAGAATATGCGGCCTTAACGAAGAATTTCGGGCGCAACACGAACAGCGCGATTCTCACGTGGGTTGCAAAGGGCCTTGTCAACAAAGCAGTACTGCTTGCAGAACAGGGCCGTGTCGTCGCTGCATTGGATGCCTATGGGGCGTTGAACGACCTTGCATTGGACCCGAACACCCCTGCGCATGAGGAATGCGTCAATAGAGCGTTGGCGGGAAGGGCTTCGGCGCTCCAAAGCTGTGATCGTTCGGCCGAGGCCATCGCAGCGATCGATGAGCTGTGCGATCGACTCGATCGTCAGAGTCCACCGGCCGGTTCGGGCGCGGTTGCTCGGGTACTTCTGGCTCGCGCCGAACTGCTTGCCCGATCGGGGGCAGCGGACAAAGCACTGCTCGCTTACGACGCGTTGCAGCTGAGGTTCGCGGATGATCCCGGTCCCGATGTCGTAGATTCGGTCGCATCAGGACTCGTCAATAAGGGAGTCACGCTGTTCCGCCTCGACGACCGTGTCACGGCACTGGAGATACTCGCCGCCGCCGAGGACCATCTCGTCCGCAACGCTGCCGAACAAAGCCCTCTACTCGAAACCGTCCTACTCTATGAAGCCATGATCCAGCTGGCGATTGGGAACTTCGCCGACGCGATCGCAGCTGCGACGAGGATCGTTGAACGAGATCAGTCCGACGAGCATCACAACCGGCTACTAGCGCTCTTCGTTCGGGCATTCTCTTTGGCAAGTAATCGCCAGCGTGAATTAGCCGAGGCCGACATCGCCTCCGCACTGGCGTTGCTTCCGAGCTGCGAATCCTCGCTAGGCAAGAGCGTAGATTGGCTGATCAATCTGACTACTCAGCTCGGTCCAGGCCACCTTCTAGAACTCATTAAGGGATCCCCGGCGGCCGGGATGCTGCTACCGCTAGCGACCGCGCTGGAGTTGGAACTGGGGCTGGCCCCAAGGGTTGCGGTCGAAGTGCAGGATGTGGCCGCAGACATCCTGCACCGCCTCGCGGGGGTGCGCGGCGATGCCGCCGGCTAAACCGACGCCAGACTGAAATCCGACGATCAGGCCTGCCCGTCTAGCACGCCACGCATGTACGAGAACGACTTCGCCATGCCCAGCTGCGGATGGTCCGCAACCACTTCGTACTCCAAGCCCACCACGCCCTGATACTTGCGCTCTTTGAGCATCTTGAAGATCGCCGCGATGGGCATCTTGCCGTCGCCAACGTCCACGCGGCTCTCCTTGCTGGTGAAGTCCGTCAGATCCTTGACGTGGAAGTCGTAGATCCGATCCCAAGCGCCATCAATCTCCTCGAGGATGTCGGCCCCCGTTCGCACGGTGTGGCCCACGTCCACGCACAGGCCCATCCGCGGATCCATATCCTTGACGCGCTTGATCACGTCGCTGGGAGCCGGGTAGAACTTGTCCTCGGGGCCGTGGTTGTGGATCGCCATCTTGCGGTCGTACTTGATGGCAAGCTTCTCGATGGCCCCAAGGTTGGAATGCGTCGGCGCACAGACCATGATGGGCATGCCCGCTGCCACCGCGTACTTGAAGTAGTGCTCGAGTTCGCTGCTGTCATCGCTCCTGAGGGAGATGTTGCCGCCGGCGACGATTTCGAGGCCGGCCCTCTCGAATTCCTTGCGGGCCGCCTTGAGGTCATCTGCCGAGAGGTAGTACGGCATGTGGAACGCCTTCACATTGACGTACTTCACGCCCAACTGGCGGCAGATGTCGATCGCTGCCGACCGACTGAACTTGCGCAGCGAATAGGTTGCAACCGCCAGCTTGAGGTCGTCCCAGTGGTGCGGGCCGCCGCCGTTGGCCGACCCTTCCGTCGCGGCCGCAGCCGCCGACACGGCGGGCAGCGCAGCAGCCGTGCCGAGGAAAGAACGCCTGGTCGTAGAATTCATGGTTGGATACTCCCATGCCTGCGGGGCAGACGCTGAAATTCTAGCACGTCGACTACATGGTCGCGAGCGGCCAGGACCCTCTCCCGGCACAATTCTGGAACTGATTGAGGAGGTGTCGCAGAGATCGATACCTGCTGCCACGTCCTGTGGGGGCGTGCGGTGTGAATGTGAAAGGGCGACCGCAAGGGCCTCGCCGGGCCGCCCCAGACACCGAACCCTTCACCCACCTCTGCCAGCCGCCCGGAAGTTGAACAGGGGAATGTTACTGTACGCCTCTCGAATCACGGCTGGCCCGTGTCTGGAGGCACCTGCTGTCGGAGCGTGGGCTTGCTTGCAGGACAGAACGGCATGGAACGCAGGCATCACTATCGATCGCCTTGACTGCGCATGCTGTCGTGGCGGACAACGATCGCAGCCAAGGACGCCAGAACACCGGCACTCCAAATACTCACCGTGTCGTTCGACGCTAGGCCAGCACGCGGTCGACGTTGCTCAACCAATCTCTATGCAGCCGGGCAGTCCACAGCCACACGATCAAACGCTTACACTGAATGTATGGAATTCACTTCATTGATCATCGTCTTTTTCGCATTATTAATTGGTGTAATGTTCGTATACCGCGAGCGTGCCAAGCAACTGAACACTGCACTGAAGGAGCGGGACCAAGCTCGCCAGGAACGAGATGAGCTGAGAACGGAGTTGGGGGACGCTCGGGTCAAGATCGCGCGCTACGAAAGCGCCCACAGGGAGCGCGAAAATGCAATCGACCAGAGCCGCCGGGAACGTGAGACACATTTCAAGGGAATAGCATCGGAGGTACTCAAGGCCAACACCGACGAGCTCCGCAAGCGGACGAACGAAGAGTTGCAGGGGCAGCGGGAACTGGCCCGCAAGGATTTGGAAGCACGCGAAAGAGCGGTCGAGAATCTCGTCAAGCCGCTGCGCGAAGGCTTGGAGAGGCTCCATCAGCACGTAAACAAATCCGACCAAGAGCGTGTCGCCGCCACGACGAAAGTAAACGCGAGTGTCGAGCAGTTGATGACCGAGACCAGCGGCCTGCGGAAGATCCTGCACAACCCGCAGCTACGCGGGCAATGGGGTGAGCAGCATCTGCGCAACGTGCTCGAAGCGGCCGGCATGACCTCCCATGTCGACTATCTCGAGCAGGGCACCTTGGACGGTGGGGCCGATGGAGCGCATCTGCGCCCGGACGTGATCGTAAGTATTCCCGGAGGGGCCAAGGTCGTGATCGATGCCAAGACGCCACACCAGCAGTACGACGAGGCGCTTCAATGCGAGGACGAGCAGGAAGGGCGGGAGTTGCTGAAGAAGCACAGTAAGGCCTTGGCTGACCATGCCAGGGAACTTGCCCACCGGAACTACGCGCAATGGATTGAGGGATCGCCCGACTTCGTGATGATGTATGTGCCGACCGATCCCATGCTGGACGCGGCTATTGCTGCGGAACCGACCATCTGGCAGGAGACCTGGCAACGCCATCGCGTCTTGATCGCCACACCGGGGCTGCTGATCGCTTTCCTTCGCACAGTCGCGCTTGCCTGGTCGCGACTGGACATCCAGAACAACGCAGAGGAAATTTCGAAAGTTGGCAAGGAGCTGTACGCCCGGCTCGCCAAATACACGAACCACGTGGACAAGATGGGCCGCGGACTGCGTCAGGCCGTCGACGCCTACAACGACAGCGTGGGCTCGTTCGAGTCGCGCCTGCTGGTCCAAGCGCGCCGCTTTGAAGATCTGAGCGCCACCGAGGGCCACAACGCCATCGCCGAGATCACTCCCGTGGAACGCATGCCGAGGCGTTTGAATGCCCCGGGACTGCAGTCCGTTTCAGATTCTGGGAATTAGGCCCACGCCAGGCGCGGCGTTCGAGCACGGTCAATTCGTGCCCCTGCCTGACGGTCAGTAGTTAGGTGATGTGGCCGCTCCCAGAGCCTATACGGAGACCCCCTATAATCGGAGCATGCAAGGGGATGCTAAGGTCATCGAACACCTCAATCGTGTGCTAAAAGGCGAGTTCACGGCGATCCATCAATACATCGTCCACGCCGAGATGTGCGACAACTGGGGCTACAGCAAACTCGGGGCGTTCATCAAGCTGCAAGCCATCGGTGAGATGCGCCACGCCGAGATCTTGATCGAGCGTATCCTTTTTCTCGAGGGAGTGCCCGGCATGGGCGAGCTCAGCCCCCTCAACATTGGCCAAAACGTCCAAGAGCAGCTCGGCAACGACGTACAACTGGAATACGACGCCGTGCGGGTCCTCAACGCCGCCATCAAGGACGCGGTCGCGGCTGGCGACAACGCGTCGCGCGAACTATTCGAGACGATTCTTAAGGACGAGGAAGAACACGTCGACTGGCTGGAAGCCCAGCTTCAGATGATTGACGATATGGGGCTGGGAATCTACCTCTCGCAGCAACTCCCGGACGCGGCCGCGCCGGCTGGCTAGTCCAGCACCACTTCCATCAACTGGCTCAGCAGCGGGTAGTACTGTACTCGCACCTTGGCGCCGACGGGGACCTCATCCAACCGCAGGCGCGACTTGCCAATGCGCTTGGCCGCCCGCTTGCCGGCCTTCACCTGCTCACGACCGGGAGGCTGAGCAAACGACAGCTCGATCGCACCGGCCTTCGCCAAGGCTAGGTTAACAGTCCGCTTCTGCAGGTCCACCGCAGTCACAGTGCCCTTGGCCTTGACCACTGCGAGCACTTTCTCGGGACGGGTTCCCTCCAGCGCGCCATCGGCGTTGTCGTTGACACCCGGGCGCGTGCTCGAGCTGACAGTCCGCTGCTGCGTGAAGGCGCTGCAAACGAACAGGGCCAAGGCTAAGATCAGACGCAGTGGCATGGCATGGCCTCCGTTGTATCTTGCGGGCCGACGGCGACGCGAGTCAACTCACTCCGGCATCAGTGTCTCACAAGACCGAGCGCAGGTAGTTGGCAATCTCGGGCCGGCCCCAGTCCTCCGGGCCGACATACTTGCGCAAGACTCGGCCCTCGCGGGAGATCAGGTACGACTCCGGATACTTCATTGTGCCGTATCGCACGCTTACGGTCCGCTCCGGATCGCGCGCCGTGGGGAAGCTCACGCCCGAACCGTCCAAGAAGGCGCGGTATTGGCCCGCATCCTCGTCTACGCTGATGCCGACCACCACGAAACCTCGATCGCGCAACTCCCTGTAGATCGCATCGAGGGAGGGCATCTCTTGCACGCAGGGCGGGCACCACGTCGCCCAGAAGTTCAACAGCACCACTTTGCCGCCGTAGTCGTCCAAGCTGACACCGACCCCTTGGTCATCGGTGACGCTGAAACCCGGCGCGCGGTCGCCTTCCGAAACGTCGTAGACGCGCAGGTAGCCCTGCACGCGGTAGACCATCACGACGGCGAGGGCCAGCGCCAAGCTGTAGACCACGGTCTCCCTGCTCATGCGTGCCATAATCAAGGTACAGTTCCACTCTACCCGCCGAGAGGGGCAAACGCCAAATTCCCAGCGATGCTGATCACGCGCAAGGCTGAATTCTCGGCATCGCACGTCTGCTCGAACCCGCAGTTGTCGCCGGAAGAGAACGAACGGCTGTACGGGCACGAGAGCCGACCCTACGGACACGGTCACAACTACGTGCTCGAGGTCACCGTGCGGGGAGATGTCGATCCGGTCCATGGCATGGTCTTGGATCTGAAGGAACTCAAAGAGATCATCCGAGAAAACGTCTTGGACATCTACGACCATCGGTTCCTCAATCGCGAGGTGCCGCCGTTCGACAAGGTCGTTCCGACCGCCGAGAACATCGCCGGCGACATCTGGCAGCGGCTCAGCGATCCGGTTGGCAAGCTGGGTTCGACGCTGCATTCCATCCGCTTGCACGAGAGCGACGACTTGTTCGTGGAAGTCAGCGAGCCGCAAGCGAAGTGACCACGCTCACCAAACGGTACGGCTTCGCCGCCTCCCACCGGCTGTGCGCACCCTCGCTGAGCCAGGAGCGCAACCGCGAGGTATTCGGCAAGTGCGCCAACCCGTTCGGGCATGGCCACAACTACTACCTCGAGGTCAGCATCGAAGGCGAGCCAGACCCGCACACCGGGATGGTCGCGCAACGGTCAGCCTTGGACCGCTGGGTCCAGAGCACCGTCATCGAGCGCGTTGACCACACCCATCTCAATTCGGAAATCGCTGAATTCGGAGAACTTGTCCCCACTTCTGAGAACCTGCTGGTTGTGATCGAAGGCTGGCTGCGCGCTGCGTGGCCCGAGCACTTTCCCGAAGAGCCCATGCGCTTGGCCGGATTGCGTCTGGAAGAGACCCCGCGCAACAGCTTTCGCTCCGCGCCCGAGGCCGCCGCAGACCTGACATGAAACCAATCGAAACGGACCGAGCCTCGGAAGGCTCAGAACCAACCTCCGGCGGCGAATCGCCAGACCACATCGAGCGCTTGGCGGAACACATCCTCGGAATGTTAGGCGAGGACATCGAGCGAGACGGCTTGCGCGAAACACCCAAGCGCTATGCACGAGTCATGCGCGAGCTGACGCAAGGCTATGACCAGGATCCGGAAGAAGTGCTGCGCTCAGCCATGTTCGATGTCTCCTACGACGAGATGGTCATCGTCAAGGACATCGAGGTGTTCTCGCTCTGCGAGCACCACATGTTGCCATTCTTCGGCCGCATGCACATCGCCTACATCCCTCAGAAGAAGGTCATCGGCCTGAGCAAGACGGCGCGGATCGTCGACATCTTCGCCCGCCGCCTGCAAATCCAAGAACGCCTCACCCAACAAGTGGCAGAAACGATCCAAGGAGCGATCCAGCCCGCCGGCGTGGGCGTGGTTTGCGAAGCTCAACACCTGTGCATGATGATGCGCGGCGTGGAAAAGCAGCACTCGGCGACGATCACGAGCGCGATGCTGGGAGTGTTCCGGGACAATCCGAAGACCAGGGAGGAATTCCTCTCGCTAGTCTCTGCCGGGGGCCCGCGCTAACTCTGTTTGCCTACCGTCTGCGAGAGCGGTCAAGATAGATTGCGATGGCCACGCCGCTCACTCGCCGCCGGTTCAACGCAGGCCTGGGAAGGGCCGTTGCACTCGGAGCGCTGCACGGTGCCTGCGGCAGACCCGGCACCGCAGGCGAATGGCCCGAGTGGGGGCGCGAACCGGGCGGAACCCGCTACAGCCCATTGGCACAGATCCACCGCGGCAATGTCGCAGCACTGCAACTGGCATGGACGCACCGCTGCGGGGAGATCAGCGACGGTTCGAGCAACCCGACTCGGACCGCCTACGAATGCACGCCCCTGATGGCGGACGGCAGCCTCTATGTCACCACCCCGTATAACCGCGTACTCGCGCTCGACCCCGAGACGGGGGTCGAGCGCTGGGCGTTTGATCCGGGCCTCGATCTGAGCAGGCGCTACAACCTCTGGGCGAACCGCGGCGTCGGCCTCTGGCGCAACGGCTCACAGCGCCGGCTGTTTCACGGCACGCTGGACGGCCGCCTGATCGCCCTCGACGCAGCGACAGGCAGGCCATGCCCCGACTTCGGCGAATCCGGCCAAGTAAACGTCGGCGTGCGGCTGACCTCGCCCCCCACGATTGTGGGTGACTTGGCAGTGATTGGCGGCAACGCACCCACGCTGCGAGCGTTCGACGTCCGCAGCGGCACGCTGGCTTGGACGCGGCACAAGGTGCCGCAGGATGACGAGGAGGCCCGGAAGACTTGGGACGGGGACTCGTGGAAGCGGCGACGAGGGGGAGTCGCGTGGACTCCGCTCAGTGCCGACTTGGAACGCGGCCTCTTGTACGTGCCAACCGACTCGCCGACATACGACTACTACGGAGCGGACCGTGCTGGGGACAACCTGTACTCCAACTGCGTGCTGGCACTCGATGCCGCTAGCGGCGAATACGCCTGGCACTTCCAAGCCACCCACCACGACATCTGGGACTACGACCTGTGCGCTCAACCGGTACTGTGCGATATCCGGCGCGGCGGAGTCGCTGTCCCGGCCGTGGTACAGACCAGCAAGCAAGGCTTCGTTTACGTGCTCGACCGCGAGACTGGCGAGCCTCTCTTTGACGTCACGGAAACTCCCGCGCCACAACACTGCGCTCCGGGCGAGCAGCCCGCGGCGACACAGCCGATCCCTGCCAAGCCGGCCCCTTTCGTGAGGCAGTCGATGTCTCCGGACGAATTGTCGACCGTCACACCGGCGCACCATGCATGGGCCAAGGAACTGGCATCGCGATACCAGATCGCGCCGTTGTATCACCCGGGAACGGAGCGGGGCGTGATCATCTTTCCCTGCAATCAAGGCGGCGGAGAATGGGGCGGCGGCTGCTTCAATCCAGAGACCGGTCGTTTCTTGATCAACGGCACCAACCTCGCGGACATCGTGGTCATGGAGGCGCGCAATTCCGAGCAACCGGGCAGGCCCGTCGGCCGCGAGATCGTCACGCGGGAAGGCTTGGCTGAATCCGTGACTTATCGCCGCAAGCGAATCGATGTACGCCAGAACAAGTTCTGGGACCCTGAGACGCTGTGGCCGTGCCAGCAGCCGCCTTGGGGCGTGCTGAGTTCAATCGACCTCGCGACAGGCGACTATGACTGGCAAGTTCCGCTCGGCGAAATCCCGGAATTGACTGCCCGCGGCGTACCCGTCACGGGCACGATCAACATGGGCGGCCCTGTCGTCACTGCGGGAGGTCTTGCGTTCATCGGCGGCAGCAACGACCGCCGCTTCCGAGCTTTCGACACGGATACTGGCGAGATCCTGTGGGAGGGCGAGCTCGACGGCAGCGGCCACGCCAACCCAATGACCTACGCGGGGCCCGACTCCGGGCGACAGTTCGTTGTGATCGCAGCCGGTGGCGGCAACAAACTCAGCCACAAGTTCACCGACGCTCTGCAGGCATTCGCCCTGCCTGCATGATGGACTGGCGGATTGAGCTAGGATGCCGCAGCCGCAGAGGAGCCCCTGCCCTTGGACTTGGCCGTCTCTGCGCTGGCTGAGTCGGAAGAGTCGCCTGACGACTTTGCGGGTTTCGATTCCTCAGACTTAGCGTCCTTCTTGGAAGAACCCTCGTCCTTCGTCTGGTCCGGCTTCTGCCCGCCCTTGCCGTAGTCGGTGACGTACCAGCCACTTCCCTTGAACTGGATCGCGGGAGCGGCGAGGAGTTTGCGCACAGCGCCATCGCACTCGGAGCCGCCGTTCGGCGAATGCACCACGACGGGCGCGTCAGAGAACTTCCGGATCAATTCGAAGCGCTCGCCGCACTTCAGACACTCGTATTCGTAGAGTGGCATGCTGCTAGTACACTGGCAGGCTTGACATCGGCCCACCGCACGTAGCCGACTGCTGCTGGTCCCATTCTACCAGCAGCCGCCAGTGCGCGGCACCGGATTGCCGCAAGCGCCCCCGTAGCAGTCAATGCCCGCGAACGCGTTGCGGAACGGTTATGCGTGCGTACTCCGGTCCTGCGTTGACGGAACATGTGCGGCAGGCGTTGCCGCTAGAGCACCGCTCGGGCTCAATGCTACCTGCCGCCACACTGGTCGCTGGCTATTCTCCTGTGACTAACTTGGCGGGTTCGCAGATCGAATCGCAAGTTAGATATATACGACGCTCTCAAAATGCCATTAATGATATATCATTATATCGTAATGTCGAGACCTCACCATCCTCCTCCGGCCTCTCGCCGCGCCGTCCGAAAGCTCGGCGCGGACATTCGAGCCGCCCGGCTCCGCCGCAGGCTTCCGATGGATGTCGTCGCGCAGAGAGCCGCAACCTCACGCATGACCATCGGGCGCATTGAGAAGGGAGACACTGGGGTCGGCACCGGTATTCTCGCCGCTGTCCTCCAAGCGCTCAACCTTCTGGACCGCTTCGAGAACCTGGCCGATCCGAGCAGCGATGAGGTCGGCCAGACTATTGCTTTGAAAGAGTTGCCCAAGCGCGCTAGGCTACGTCGCCTCAGTGGATCCGACGATCATGGCTGACATCGAGGTGTATCTGGACTCGGAGGGCCTGCGCCCAAGGATCGGCCTGCTTCGAACCTACCCGAAACGAGGCCGCGAAAGCGTGACCTTCGAGTACGACGCTGCGTGGACTTCCGAACAGGGGTGTTTCCCCATCGAGCCTTCGTTGCCGATAGGACCGGGTCTGTTTCGCCCGTCACGCGATCGAATAATGTTCGGGTCGCTGGGAGACTCGGCTCCCGATACCTGGGGCCGAAATCTGATGAGGAGGCAGGAGAGGCGGACAGCCAAACGTCAAGGCAGGGCGGCCCGTGCACTTCAGGAATCCGATTTCTTGCTTGGTGTCGCGGACTGCGCAAGGCTCGGAGCTTTGCGACTGAAGCGAGCGGGAGAAAGCGAATTCCAAGCCCCCTTGGAGACGGGCCTTCCCAACACTCTGGCGCTTGGAACGCTCTTGAGGATTAGCGAGCGAGTACAACTTGACGAAGAAACTGACGACGACCTCTCTCTGTTGCTCGGACCGGGATCGTCCCTTGGCGGGGCGAGACCGAAGGCCTCAGTCACCGATGCCGACGGGAGCCTCTCACTCGCAAAGTTCCCAAAGGTCACGGACGACTATTCTGTGGAAAGGTGGGAAGCCATTGCAATGGATCTCGCGATGCGCGCAGGGATCCGGACGGCATCGCATCGCATCATCGACATTCGGGGCAAGCTTGTCTTGCTGTCGCGACGATTCGACCGCCACGGCGACGTGAGGATCCCCTTCCTGTCGGCGATGACTATGACCCAGCGTCGGGATGGGGAGCAAGGAAGCTACCTCGAAATCGTAGATGCACTCTCCGGGCAGGGAGCCAATGCGAAGCCTGACCGTGCCGAGCTTTTCAAGCGAGTCGCCTTGTCTATCTTGATCTCGAATACGGACGATCATCTGCGGAATCACGGATTCCTGCGGCTGGATGCTCGCGGCTGGACACTTTGCCCGGCCTATGACATCAATCCGACGCCGGGGTACGTCAAACCCCGAATTCTCTCAACTGCGATCGACTTGGACGACGGCACTTGTTCGATTGACCTGCTTCGATCCGTGGCAGAGGAGTTCTCGCTCGGACTGGCGAGCGCCGACTCGATCATTTCGGGCGTCGCAATGGTCACCCGCAATTGGCGAGCGGCAGCGATACGACGAGATGCTCCCCCAGGGGAGATCGACCGCCTAGCTGGTGCATTCGAGCACTCTGACTTGAACGATGCTCTCACGCTATCGGCACGGGGCTAACTCCGGCTCACGAATCCAGCCTAACGGGCGCTCTGGTCGGATCCGGCCCTGCCCGCCAAGCGCCATGTGCTCCGAGGAAGGGGTGATCACCCTATCGACCAACGACCTGAATGCCCCCCTCAGCGGCGTTTCGCACACCGGGGACAAACTCGCGACCTGAAACCTTACACCGTCGCGGTTCGTTTCACTAGGTGAGCACAATTGAAGGGATTCAGCCACCGCACATTGCGGCTTTCCCGGGGGCGGCCATGAAACAGATCATTAAGACCATTCCTGCCATCGCGATCTTCGCGGGCCTAGGCTTGGGCGAACCCGTGGGAGCGGCCGATACGCCAGCGGTTGAGGCTGCCGCAGGGTCTGAGGCAACCGCGCCCGGAGTGGTCGTACCGGCTGGAACGCGGGTTCCGCTGGTCATGGTCAACAGCATCAGTTCCAAGCACTCCGAGCCTGGGGATCCGGTCTATCTCGAGAGCGTCTATCCCGTGGTCGTGGAAGGCCGCATCATGATTCCCGCCGGCACGAACGTGTCGGGGACGGTGATTCACTCCAAGCGTCCCGGGCGTGTGAAGGGGCGCGGCCAGTTGGGTATCCGCCTGGATCAGATGATCCTGCCCAACGGCGTTATTCGGGATTTGTCGGGACGGCCTGGCGCGCTGGACGGTCGGTCGCCCGACAATTTTGACCGCGAAACGGGCACGGTCAAGTCGCCCGGCACGAAGGGGGAAGACGCTCAGGATGTCGCAAACGCGACCATCACGGGCGCCTCGGTCGGCACCATCGCAGGTGCGATCGGGGGCAGGACTGGCACTGGCCTCGGCATCGGCTCTGTCGCGGGCGCAGGTGCCGGACTGGCGAAGGTCTTACTGACCAGAGGCCCGGACGCACTGCTTGATCGCGGCACGCACATCGAAATGCTACTCGAGCAGGACCTGCATTTCTCGGAAGACGAGTTACAAGGCTTGGATTCCGTCACAGGATCGCGGCCAAACATTGGCCCCGGGCCCAATCAGAGGCGCAATGACCGAAACAACCGGGGCCGCATCGGACGAGGTGTTCCGATCGGTATCGGACGGCTTCCTCTCTAGCAGGCACCCCCGGCACTCGGACAAGCGAAGCCGCCCCAAAGGGTCCACACCTGGGGGCGCGGTGCAAGTCTAACTCTCGCGCTAACAGACCGGTGGTGTGGACCGCATTGTCCAGAATGAAGGAGCTAGAGCCGGGACCATTGCCTTCGGCGAACTCCGAAAGAAGTGGCGCGACGACGCCGACTTCCGAAAGGAGTACGACGCGCTGAAACCCGAGTTCAGGTTGGCACGGGAGTTGATCGAGGCTCGCACGGCGGCCGGGCTCAGCCAAGGTGAAGTTGCAAACCGGATGAGAACGAGTCAGCCCGCCATTGCCCGTGTCGAGATTGCCAAAGGCCGTCGCTAGGGAGCTTGCAACAATATGCCGAAGCTGTCGGCAGAAAGCTGGAAATTCACCTCGTAGCCGAAGGATACGAACCAACTCAGGGGGAGAACCGTTCAAAGTCGGCCCTTACACCTCGCCGTCGAGGAAGTGATCGCAGACCACGTGGCACACGAAGAAGTGGGCGTCTTCCACCCAACCCACGTGATCGTCGGACACGTGGGCGCTGGGATCTAGGCTAGGGCACGTGAGTCATCATGGCCAGCGCGGCAGTCAACTCTCACTGTGGCCCTTCACCTCGATCAGCAGGCGGCAGTGATCGCTCGTTCCCCACTCCTCAATCCCATTCATCGCGCGCACTGATACTTTCTCGTGAAACCCGCGCGACGCGAACGCGTAGTCTAGCTGATTCAGCGCGCCTTCCGGCCCGGTCCCCTGGTGATAGTACGTCGGCACATTCTTCGTGTCCGCCGGTACATCGTCTGGCGCGGCTACCGCCCGCCGGCCGTGCGGAACTTGCGGACCCAGAAACTCCAGCCCAAGGGCCTGCATCCTATCCCACACCGTGTGTTCGCGCTCCGGCAGCGCCAATCTCGAACCCGTCGCCCCATAGAACATATTCAGATCACCCGCAGCTAGGATCCTGTGTCTCGCAGGGTTGGAGTGACCAATGAACGTAGACAGGTCCGAAATGATCCGATGTGCGGAGGCATCCGAGTAGATCCAACTGCTCTTGGTAGACGGATGAGCACTCAGCCAGCTTGCGTACATCGAAACTGCCACAAAAGACTCTTCCTCAGCGTCGTGGGGGATCACCCTCCCGGCCGCGATAGTGCCAATACCACTGACGCCGATCGAATCCTCACCGAGGTCGATGGTCGGCGGCGCTTGTCGGTACGGCTCGACGGTGACTCGGTCGGACAGCTTCACGACCAGCGGCCAACGGTCATACAAGTGCCGGTTCCAGAACACTCCGTCCGCGTAATCGATCCGGTCCACCAAGTCTCCGGGCGGGCTTCCAGCTTCCTGCAGGAGCGCCAGATCCGCGTCACCGTCGCGGGCCATCTGCGCGAGTTCGCGCCATGGCTCCTGGCGCTTGCCGATGTTCCAGCTCACTACCTTGATCATCCGACCACCGGTTTGTCCATGAAGTGATAGCAAACCATGTGGCAGACAAAGAAGTGCCCGTCCTCGACCCGGCCCATGTGATCGTCCGATACGTGGACGCTGAGATCTACGCTAGGGCGCAAGCGCCCGCCGCTAATGCCGCTGAGGCCAACGGTGTAACAGCCAATCGAGTTGGCATAGTTGATCGCTCGTACGACGTTCTCGGAGTTTCCGCTTCCGCTGATGGCCATGACGATATCGTCTGGCCGGGCGAAGTTCTTTAGCGGCTCGACAAACACGCTCTCATTGCCCACATCGTTCGAGTAGGCCGTCATGGTAGGAACCTGCTCTGCCAACGACATGATCCTAAAGCGCCGGCGCTTGCCGTAGCTCGCGCCCTTCACCATGTCGCAAGCGAAGTGGTTGGCAGTTGCGGCGCTGCCGCCGTTGCCGAACACGAAGATCTGGCGATCCTCGTCGCGAGCCCTGCGGAAAACATCGATAAGGGCCTCGACGCGATCCAGATCGACTGTCTCCAAGGCGGCCAACAGCCGCTGCTTGTAGTCCTTAGCGAAGGCCATTGCTCAACTGCTCCGCCCCATGGTCGCGGCCAAGGCGCGCACTTCGTCGGGGTTCGCCTTGCCAGTGCCTGACTTGCCGACCGTGACGCCCGCTACGATTATCCCAAACCGCAAGGCCGCCTCACTTCCCGCGCCGGCTGCCAAGGCGAGTGCGAATCCTGCGGCAAGAGCGTCACCCGCTCCGCACGGGTCCGCAGACTCGGCGGCTTCGGGCACGGGCAGCAAGCGCTGCCGATCACCGTCGATCAGCCACGCACCCCGCTCGCCGGCCGTGATCACGAGCGCCGCTCCTCCGATCGCTCGGTGCAGGCACCCGAAATCGACCTCTCCGAATTGTCTCCGGCAGGCTGCCGCGGCCTCCGATTCATTGGGCGTGACGACGATGTCGCGAAAGTGCTCCACCCGCCGACGCGAATCGGCGACATACGCCGTACCGCCGCCAACTGCAGCGTTTCGACAGACAGCTTCTCGAACCGTGGTCGTGACAGTCCCTCCGTAAGCTGTCTCCGCTTGATCAGCCACGATCACCGCATTGAATTCTTCCAAACACCCTCTGAACCTATCCACGACAGCCTGCTCGGTTTCTATCGGCAGTGGTGCCGTGTTGACAAAATCGACGCGCGGAAGATCCTCGATACCAGTCTCGGAATTGATCAATTTGGTGTAGGTGAATGTCTGGATCTGAGGAGATTCGACTAGCAAGTCACTCTCGATTGAGGCCCTAGCCAGCGCTCGGCGCAAGTCAAATCCAGCACCGTCCGCTCCGATTGCCCCCAGTACACTGACCCGGCCAGCCCCAAGGGCCGCCAAGTTGCCGGCTACCGTCCCTCCAGCGCCCGGCGTACAGGTGGTCTCCGTTATCGCGCAACGCGGAATACCGGTCTCGCGGGAAGACTCTGCCAGGGCGGGATCATACTTGCACCATCGATCGAGGCAGATATCGCCGATCACCAGCGCTCGCACGCTGTGCGCGCGCGCCAGCACTTCGGCACAAGTCATCCCGATTGGCTGTCTGCCGCCGCGAGGACTGCCTTGCGAAGTGCCGGGACCGCGACGCGATGGTCTCCGCACACGTACAGGCTCTGCCCGCCATCGGCAACCGTGCGCACGAGAATTGTCTTGTGCGGACGGAAGTAGTAGCCGGGATCGGACTTCGGCAGCTCCTTGTGGACATCGCCTTGGATCGGCACCAAGTCAAAGACCGCGGTCATGAAGTTGGCGATCCGGCGGCCTTCTTGATGCGCCACATTGCGCGCCATCGAGAGCGCTTTGAGATAGACCTCGGGGCCCATGATGGCCGATCCCAGACTAACCATGATGCCGCCTTCCAGATTCTCTACGGCCTTGGTGTAAACGAGGAAGTCACGATAGCTGGCCTGCCCGTAGGCCGCACCATCGCAATTCGGGTGCTCATGGGTGATGTCGTAGCCAATTCCCACATGGACGGTCACCGGAACGCCCAGCTCGTGCGCATTCGCCAAGATGCTGACGTCGCGATGAGGAAAACCCTCGGCCGCGATGCGACGCCCGAAGTTCTCGCCCAAGCCCAAACCGAGGCCAGCCGCGTCCACGGCCCAGTCGTTGAGAATCGAGGTGTCGTCCCAGAGCCCGAACTCCCCGGTGCGGATATAGCGCGCCACGCTCTCAGTCGTAGCACCGATGCGCGCCAGCTCGAAGTCATGAATTGCACCAGCGCCGTTCATGGCCACGTGCGTGAAGGCCCCGCGCCGGAGCAAATCGATCACCTGTCGCGAGACGCCGGACTTGATCACGTGCGCCCCCATCATCAAGATCCGAGCACTGGGGTCACTGGCAACGAGCTTGGGCGCGACGATTCTCAGTGATTCCTGCAGCCGCGGGTCCGGCTCCGCGACCTGCTCCTCGAGTTGCAGGAGGTAGTCGAGATCCATATCGTGCGCCCGCTCGGCCAGCGGCCGGATGTTCAGGCGCGAGCGGTCAAATGCCGGGTATTTCGATTGCATGTTGAAAAGCTGGGTCAGCGGACCTTCGGGCGATCCGGTCAGGAAGAGCCGAACAAGGCCGCCATCAGTTCATTGTGCGCGTTGAAGTTGGGCACGATCCAATCCGCCCCGACCGCAGCAAGGCGATCGCGCTTGACCTTGTCCACATCCACGCAGTCGGGCTCGTCCGTGGCGACACCTACCGCGCTTCCGCCGACCGTCTTGACGACTTCGATCTCCACGAAACCGTCACCGAAGCCGAGGAATTCCGATCCCTCGTAGTCACTCTCGCTGATGATGCGCTCGACGAGGATCTTCTTTGAGAAATTCTTGTAGTCGTCCAACGCCCCGTGCATCCCGCCAGCGAAATACGAGTCGATGCGCAGCAGGCGTGCCTCTTCCTGCATGAACGGTTGGTCGGTGCCGCTTGCCAGAAACAGCTTCAAGCCGCGCTCCAGAACGGCGTCCAGCAGACGGCGTGCGCCCGGCACCATCAATTCGTCCGGATCGACGCGTCCGGACCGCAAGTCCTCCCGCCGATGGCGGATCTTGTCCATCAACAAGTCGAGATAGATGTGCTTGTACTCCAAGGGATCCTTGGGCGTCCCGCCTCGCTTGGAAATCTGCTCGGCGAATTCGATCATCTGGTAGATCGTCTGCCGCCCGGTCAGGTGTCCAACGTAGCCTTCGACCAAGGTCGTGAGTTCTTCTTCCGGCTCGCCGGTGCGCAGGTCCAGCAGGGTCTCGACCATCATCGGCACCATCACGTCGAACCAGCCGGCTCGAATCAGAGACAGCGTGCCGTCGAAGTCGAACAGCCCGACGCGGGCACTAGCCGCGCTCGCTCTGGGATCCAAGATCTCGAGGGGTGTGCAAGCCAAGCTTCAGTGTGGCAAATCCCACTAGGGCGTACCGGCAAGCTCGCTCTGATCGGCCTTGATCGACGCACGCCGATTCGTTCCGATCCTGAGCTGTGCGTGGGCCACCAGTGCAAAGGCTGTCCGCTTTAGCCCGCCCATGCGGACGTCCGCGCCCGCCGGACCGCCAAAGTGTCTACGCTGGGCAGGTGCCACACGCATCCCGAGTCGGGCGCCTCTGTCGCCAAGGCATGGTCTCGGAACAATGGCCCCGGAGGGGCCGGGCTCACCGACCTCAGCCCGCCAGCCGGATCCTCTGTTGGGGTGTCAGGCGCTCGTGGTCGTCTTGCTACACTGCCACCTGCTTTCCCAGCAACGGCTAGCACACCCCTTCACTTGACGCTCTCAGCGCGGGATGGCTAGCATTACGGAATCAGAGGACATCCACTCATGGCAAAAGAACTGCGCATCGGCATGATCGGGTACGGCTTTATGGGCCGCGCCCACTCCAACGCTTACAAGCGGCTCAACGACTTCTTCCCGGTCGAGCACCGCCCCGTGCTACAGGCCGTCGCGGCCCGAAACCGGGCCAAGGCGCAATCGTTCGCCGACAACTGGGGCTACCAGCGCGTCGAGACTGACTGGCGCAAGGTCGCCACGGCCGATGACGTCGATTTGGTTGACGTCTGCGCTCCGAATCAGATGCACCTAGACATCGTCCTTGCGGCTGCCGAGGCGGGCAAGATGATCTGCTGCGAGAAGCCGCTGGCGATGTCTGTCGCCGAGGCAGAACAGATGGTCGAAGCCGTCGAAAAGCACGGCGTGCCCAACATGGTCTGGTACAACTACCGTCGCGTGCCCTCGATCGCGCTGGCCAAGCAGGTCGTTGACGAAGGTCGCGTCGGCAAGCCCTTTCACTATCGCGCCACCTACCTGCAGGACTGGACCATCTCCGAAGACGTTCCTCAAGGCGGCGCCGGAACTTGGCGGCTGGACGTGGACGTGGCCGGTTCTGGTGTGACCGGCGACCTCCTGGCCCACTCCATCGATACCGCGATGTGGCTCAACGGTCCCATCGCTCGGGTCGTTGCCAGCACGCGCACGTTTGTCACCGAGCGCATCCACGCCGACACGGGGCAAGTGCAGCCCGTCGGGATTGACGACGCCTGCATGTTCCTAGCCGAGTTCGCTAACGGCTCGATGGGCACATTCGAGTCGAGCCGCTATGCCCGCGGACGAAAGAACTACAACACGCTTGAGCTCAACGGAGCGGACGGGTCGGTGTTCTTCGATCTGGAAGACCCGGAGTACCTGCACTTCTTCGAGTACCAGCAGAAGCAGTCTGGCAGAAAGGTGGAAGACCACCTCACGGGCTGGCGCAAGATCCACGTGACGAATTCCGAGCACCCTTACATGGACAAGTACTGGGTGCCCGGGACGACGATCGGCTACGAGCACACGTTCCTCAACGCTCTGGCGGACTTTGTCGCGGGCATCGAGTCGGGCAGTCCTACCCAGCCCGACTTCCAGTGCGCGCTGCAGACGCAACGGGTTTGCGACGCCGTGATTGAGTCGGGGCGCACTCGGGAATGGGTTGAGACAGGAGCCGAGTAGTCCCGGTCACGCCTGATTCTCGGAATCCGCGGCAATTGTCTGCTTCGCCCAATGGCGATATTCCGGCCTTCCACTCAAACGTGTAGAAGGAGCGCCGCAGGGGCTTTGCATTTCGCTCAGATTCGCACGATCTCGGCTTGTACGGTGCCGGTGGCGAGCGCGCTGCCTGCCTGAACGAAACAATCGATCTCGCTGCGAATGCCAAACTCGGGCAGATAGATCCCAGGCTCGATGGAAAAGCACGTGTTCGGAATCAGCGGTCGCTCGTCGCGCATCTCCAGATTGTCCATGTTGGCGCCGTTGCCGTGGACCTCTTCTCCGATCGAGTGGCCGAGGCGGTGGACGAAGGCATCGCCGTAGCCATGGGCGGCGATATGGTCGCGCGCGGCCTTGTCGATCTCCCAGCCTTGGATACCCCGTCCCTCTCGCATCGCCGCATCGGCGGCGCGGAGGGCCCGGTCACGAGCGCCAGTGACGATCTCAAAAACTCGTTGCATGTGCTCTGAGGGACGCTCACCACAAAAGCCGGTCCAAGTGATGTCGTAGTACACAGCCCCGGGAGCGTCCAGCTTGGCCCACAGATCGATAAGCACGAAGTCTCCGTTCCGAATCGGCCGGGAGCGTTCCGGATCTGGTCCGTAGTGAGGATTGCCGCTGTTGGCGTTGACAGCGACGATGGGACCGTCAGTCGTCACCATGCCAGATTCGCGGAAGCGCCGAAGGATGAACTGCGCGATGCGGTATTCGCTGCTAGCTTCGGCCATGTCGATGTCGACGCGAATCTGCTGGAACGCCTGCTGGAGGATTGCGTCGACTCGCCGTCCGGCCTCGAAATGCGAATCTCTCTGGACTTCTGTCCAGCGCGCCTCGAAATATTGCACCAGCGCGGCTGACGACACCACGTCTGCCCCGAAGGAGCGCACTAGGTCGACGGTGCCTGCGTCCACCAGCGAGACAACCGGAATCATGCAGAGCGGCGAAAACTGCATGGCGACGCGCGCCTTGCCCGCTAGGATCGTGCCGAGGTGCTCACGGTGCGACTGCCAGCTAGAGTAAATCAGCTTGGAGCCGGGCAAGCTGTCGAGGCGCGCATCTTCGATGGCGTGGACCAGTTTGGCCGGCTCGCCGCTCGCGGGAATCCAGTAGTACCAGCGACGCGAGACATGCCCCCCGGTATCTAGCCCCAGCACGCGGTAGGCGATGGGGTCGCGCATGTGGTGGTCAAACAGAAGCCAGCCGTCCAGCCCTTCGGCGCGCAGCTCTGCTTGGATCTCGGAAACTTCCATGAATCACGATTGTAGCGCCGAAATCCGAAGAGAATAAGAAATTTGCACAAGGGGGTTGCGTAAATGCCGCCAGTGAACTAGAATAAACTGCAAAGAAAGGGAGGGCATCATGGCTCTAACTAAAAGACAGAAGCAGGTGCTTGACTTCTTGGCGGAGTTCATCGCCGAGAACCACTACAGCCCGAGCTTCGAAGAAATCGCTCAGAATATGAACCTGTCGTCGGTGGCGACAGTCCACAAGCACTTGCAGGTGCTGCAGGAGAAGGGCTACCTCGAGCGTAGCTTCAACCGCAGCCGCGCGCTGGAGATCTCTCCAAAGTACTACGAGGAAATGCGTGCCAACCGGCAAAAGCTGTACTCGTTCCACAAGGGGAGGGATGAACTCACCGCCCCGCTGGTGGGCACGATCACAGCAGGCGCACCGCTACAGCAGTACCCCGAGCGCGAGACCCTGTCATTCGCGCCGCTGCTCACCGTGGACAACGTCTTCGCCCTGCGGGTGAACGGCCAATCGATGATCGACGACCACATCCTCGACGGGGACTACGTCCTGCTCGAGAAGACCCGTCACGCCCACAACGGCGAGATTGTGGTAGCCATCGTGGACGGCGCGGAGACTACGCTCAAGCGTTTCTATCTCGAGGGCGAAATGGTGCGCTTGCAACCGGCCAACATCGAGATGGACCCGATCATCGTCCCGGCCTCACGGGTGGAAGTGCAAGGGCGCCTGTTGGCGGTGCACCGGCGCTACCACTAAGCGCGACATCCAGAGAACAGTCAGGGTGAGCCAGCGGGGCGCTTCGGTGCCCCGCCTTGGCAGAATCACCGATTCATGGCTCTCAAGAACGCTCGCACCCGGGCTGAAGCCTGGCCGGTGCCCTCGACGGGTCAATGTCCGGGTTGTTCCTGAAACAGGGTAATTGCCCTGTCCAAGCTGTCACGGTCGCCCACCAACACGACTGTGTCGCCGGGTTGGTAGCGGAAATCCGGTTCGCGGCGATAGATGGGCTGACCATCCCTGACCACGGCGATCTGCACGGCTCCGGTGCTTCGCCGCAGCTCCAGAGTGGCTGCACTCATTCCGGTGACCTTAGCTCCGTCCCTGATTTCCACCAGTTCCAGGGCATCGTGAATACCCAGGTGCTTCAGTGCATCGAGTCGGAGGTCAGGTTCCGCGGTGCCGCGAAAGAGCGCGTAATGTTCGTTGCGCACCGTGGCGGCTTCCTGCCAGATGCGGTTGACGGGAATCCGGTAGCTTTCCAGTGCCTTGGCAAACAGCTCGATCGAGACCTCGAACTCCTCCACCACAACGTCTGTTGCACCGAGCGCCATCAGCTCGTCGATGGAGCTCGTGTATCTGGTGCGTACAACAATCTGGGTGGCAGGATTCAGGCCCCGCGCGACATGGACACCACGCCTCTCCTCGATCGGTGAGGAAATCGCGAAGACGACAATGCGGGCGCGTCCCGCGCCGACGTGTTTCAGCACGGCGGCTTGTGTCCCATTACCGAACCGTACCGCTAACCCGTCTTCGCGTGCCCTGCGAACGAGATTCGGGTCGTGCTCAACGACAATGCACGGGATCCCCGCAGCATCAAGCACCCTTGCAAGGTATCGTCCGGCAACACCGTAGCCCACGATGATCGTATGGTCAGACATCTCGTCGCCCCGGTCGGCATCTGCGGCCGCGAGTCCCTGCGCTCCCTCGCCGGACGGTGCGATGCGGTCAGCGACATAGCCTGCGCTGCGAATCAGGAAAGGCGTGGCCATCATCGACACGACGGCTGTGCTGAGAAACAACTGGTAGTCGCCTTCGCGAAAAAGCCCCAGTGGCAGCCCCAACGCAGCCAGCAAGATCGAAAATTCACCGATCTGCGCCAGGCTGAGGCCGCTGATCACCGCGGTGGTCGAGATTCCGCCTGCAGCAAGGACCGATACCGTTACGAGCACGGCCTTGAGTGCAATCACGACCAACAGCACGGGAAGAAGCACATCCAACTGCTCCATCAGTACGGGAACGTCGAGAAGCATGCCGGTGGAGATAAAGAAGATTCCGCTGAACACGGCCCGAAAGGGCCGGACGTCCGATAGCGCCTGCAGGCCGTATTCCGATTCGGATATGACCAAGCCAGCGATAAACGCTCCGATGGCGAGGGAAAATCCCGCCCATGCGCTCACGACCGCCGTTCCGATGCCGAAGAAACCAATGCACAGGGTGAACAGTTCGGCGTCGCGGAAGAGCACGATCCGATCCAACGTCCTCCGCACGATGAATTGCCCGCCAATCACCAGCCCAGTGATGATCGCAAGCCCGCGCACAAATTCGGTGACGACTGCGCCCATGTCGGCACCCTCCAGGCCAGCCAGCACTGGCAGCAAGAGAATCAGCGGCAGCACGCACAGGTCCTGAAACAGCAGGATCGAGATTACGGAGCGCCCTTGAGCCGAGTCCAGTTCGGCCCGCTCGGCGTAGGTCTTGCTCACGATGGCGGTCGAGGACAGTGCGGCGAGCATGCCATAGAAGATCGACTGGCCGGGCGGAACGCCGAAGGCAATTGCAAGTACCGCCACGGACAGGAGCGTGCCGCTCACCTGCAACCCACCGCCGACCAATACCGTGCGAGCCCATTGGCGTACGTACGAAAGCGACAATTCCAGTCCCACCTCGAACAGCAACAAGGCGACACCAAGTTCGGAAAGGAACTCTACCTCCTCCGTGGCACTGATCAGGGCGAATCCATTGGGACCTACCAGAACTCCGGCAACCAAGAAGCCCACCAAGGGCGGGGCCGACAGGCGGTGTGCCAGCGCCACGATGGGGATCGCCATGCCCACGAGCAGCGTCAGGTCGATCAGCAACCTACCTTCGTGCATGGTTATTTTGGCCCCCAGCTCGCGGGCGGGAAATCGGAGCCCCCACGATTCGCTGGAATGGAATCCACAGCCGTCTTGTCAGCCTCTGGCTCGAATTCTGGGGAATCTTGCACGCCCGTTGTCCTCGCCATGATCCAACCGGATTGTCGATCCCTGATCAGAGGATTCGAGGATTGGCAGGCACCGCGATCAGTCAACACCAGATCCCAGTTCGATGTTTGCACTGGGAGCGCTTGCACCACCTCGGCCGACGCAAGCTCTGCCGTCCCTGCTTGTGCCGCCGCGCCGATCGCTGCCTCGCGGCGCGTCCCATGAACAGCACGGCGGTTTTGTTGCGGAAGTCTATCTGATTCCTTGCGCAGACCAACAAGGACCACTCGCGTCCGCGACTCTCCACCGTCAATGACCAGACCTCATGATAGCCGCCCAGCGGCCTCCTTCGTCCCGGCAGTCCGTCACGTGGAGCGAATCGGCCTTGCCACGCTCTGTGGTCGAGCGAATACATCGGATGCGGGCATTGGTGAGCGCAACGAGACCGCAGGCGATTCCGGCCCGGGGCCGTGGCGAACGTACTCCGGCACAGCCGGCGCGCATGTCATGATCAGCCCACCCAAGCCGTAAGCTAATCGGAACCTACGCACGGTTCCGGTTTTGGCGAATCGCGCTTCAGGGTCTTGGTCTCGCCACGATAATAGGTGATCGGTCGGTCATAGGAACAGTTCCCGCTCGTCGGCGTGAACCGCGACCGGCTCCAAGCGATCTGGCAGTCCCGGTCACTCCCATACCCCGTCTCCGCCCGGGTGTGCCAATCCGGAAGGGCCGCATTCCCCGGCTACGGACCGCCCAGCATCCCGATCGCTAGCGCAGCCCTTGGTAGAAGAAATGGAAAGTCGACAGATAGATCGCAAGCAGTGCGCCGGTGTACAGAAACACCATCATGAATCGCCGATCCAGCAGGACTTCTAGTACGCCGAGGCCTTCCCGTGAACACTTGCGGGCGAACCAACCCACGAATACGATCGCACCCAGGATCGGAACCCACACGAACAAGACTTCTACGACTGGACTCATGATTCGGCCCCCGGACTCGCCACTGCCGCCCAATCCGCGCCGGCCAGTTCCCGCAACTGGTCGAGACCTAGCACTGCTACGCCAAACTGGCGCGCCTTCTGCAACTTGGAGCCAGCCTTCTCACCAGCGAGCAAATAGTCCGTCTTGGCGCTGACGCTGCCCGTCACCTTGCCACCAAGGCTCTGGATCGCCGCTTTGGCCTCGTCCCGGGATAAGTCAGGCAGTGTGCCGGTGATGACAAAGACCTTACCGCTGAACGGCTGAGCTACCGACGTTGTCGTAGACACATCGTCGGCCAGCCTCAGGCCTGCATCGCGGAGACGCTCGATTAAGTCCTTGTTCGACTCCGCGCTGAAGAAGGTGCGGATGGCGTGCGCGATGTTAGGCCCCACCTCTTCGACCTGCTCTAGCTCTTCCTCCGTGGCCTGCGCGATGGCATCCAGATTGCGGAACTGACTGGCTAGCAAGCTTGCGGTGCGCTCACCTACGTAGCGAATGCCGAGGCCGAATAGCAGCGAAGCGAGGGGTGCCTGCTTGGACTGCGTCAAGCCTTCTAGCACCTTGAGAGCGGACTTGCTTCCTAGGCGCACCGCCCCTCGGCCCTCCAAGTCTTCAGGCGTCAGGGCGAAGATGTCCTGCACAGCCTTGAGAATGCCGTGCCCCACAAGCTCTTGGATCACTGTGTCGGTGAGACCCTTGACTCCGATACACTCCGCAAAGCGTCGAATCCTTTTGCAAAGTTCCTCTGAAGCCTGTTCTCCGAGGCGTGCGGCGGAGTCAACGGTGCGAGAGGCATCCTCATCTTGGCCGCCCGAAGGTACCGACACACAAGCTAATCCGATGCGTCGCAAGTCTCGGATCAGCTCTGTCGTGCCGGGATCGGCGAAGTAGTCGTGCACCGCATCGGCTGCACGTTTGTTGACACCCTCGAAGGAGCGCAAGTCGTCAGAACTCGCCGCTCGGAGAGCTTCTACTGTCGGGAACTTTCCGGCAAGCGCGTTGCAGGTCTTCGGCCCCACGTTCGGGATCGAAAGGGCTTGCAGGAACCGCACCCAAGTTGCGTGCTGCTTGGCCCGCTGAATGCTCTTGGCCGCCACTCGGGCTTTCTCAGCGGTCGTGGCCGAGTCCTTTTCCAGCCCTGCCAGTTGTGGCTCCTGAAGACGATAGAGATCCGCAATGTCGTTGACGTAGCCGCGCTCCACTAACTGGCGGGCGACCTGCTCTCCGATGCCGTCTATGTCCATCGCAGAGCGCGAGCAATAGTGCTCTATGGACTGTTGCAAGCGAGCCCGGCAACTGTTGTTGACGCACCGCACCACCACTTCGTCGTCCGGCCTCACCAGCTCAGCCCCGCACACCGGACAGGTCTTGGGCATCTGAAAGGGCCGGCGACCCTCACCCTGCTGAACGACCCGAAGGATCTTCGGTATCACATCGCCGCTGCGCTCCAACAGAACTGTGTCCCCAATTTGGAGTCCCAATCGCTCTATCTCGTCCTCGTTGTGGAGCGTCGCGCGAGAGACCGTAACACCGCCCACTTGCACCGGCTCCAGCAGGGCACGCGGTGTCACCGCGCCAGTGCGCCCGACCTGGAAATCGATGTCATTGACCGCCGTTTCTACTTGCTGGGCCACCGGCTTGCAAGCAATCGCCCAGCGCGGGGCCTTGGCGGTGGCTCCGAGCAGTCCTCGTAGCTCCACCCGATCTACCTTGAAGACGAGCCCGTCGATCTCGTATGGCAGCGATTCCCGGACGGCCAACCGTTCTTGCCAGAATCTCATTAGCGCATCCGCGCCATCGAGCCGTTGCCGACCCTTGTCGACCTTGAAGCCAAGCTCCTGCAACACGGCGAGTGAGTCCCAATGCGTCGGGCGCTCTTCGAGGCCATCGATCAGGAGCATATACGCGAAGAAGTCTAAGCGGCGCCTGGCGGTCACCGAGGCATCCAGCATGCGCAGCGCGCCGGCGGCGGCGTTGCGCGGGTTTGCAAACTTGTCCCCCGGCTCGCGCCTGGCATTCAACTGCTGGAATGAGGCCTTTGGCATCACGACTTCTCCGCGCACTTCGAAACTGGCGGGAAGGCCACACCTCTTGACCACCTCGGCGGGGACTGAGAGCGGCACAGACCGAATCGTTCGTGCGTTGGGCGTTACCACTTCACCTTGCCTGCCATCCCCCCGAGTCAAGGCCAAGTCGAGTTGGCAATCGCGATAGCGCAGTACCAGAGACACGCCATCGAACTTCAATTCACCCACATACGCAATCGAGTCTGCTCCGAGTCGCTCCCTGGCTCTACGGTCGAAATCCCGAAGCTCTGCTTCATCGAAGGCATTGTCCAAACTGAGCATCTGCGCGGAATGGTCGGCCTTTTCGACTCCCTCTCGAGGGGTTCCCCCCACGCGCTGCGTGGGCGAGTCCGGGGCGACGAAGCTAGGGTACTGACTCTCAAGAGCCTGCAGTTCCCGCATGAGCCCGTCGAACTCGGCGTCAGAGATCTCGGGACGATCCTCGACGTAATAGAGCCGCTCGTGATGCACGAGCGCGGCGCGAAGCTCGGCCACTCTCTGCCGCGCCTCGTCTATGGACCGGTCCGGCGCGGGGAGGGCCGCCATCGGACATATTATAGGTTTCCGCATGAACTACCGTCGGGCGGTGTGCATCTACAACCCGGCCTCCGGGCGAGGTATCAGCCCATCGAAACTGGAGAAGGTCCGACAGATCCTGTCGGCGTCTGCCAACAACTTACGCCTCGCACCCACCGATCTGCCCGGCCACGCGACCGAACTGGCCAGACAGGCCGTAGTCGAAGGATGCGACTTGGTCGCGGTCTGCAGCGGCGACGGCACGGTCAACGAAGTCGTGCAAGGTCTGGCGGGACGAGCGTTCCCTGCCCTGCTAGTGCTGCCTTGCGGCACCGCCAATGTGCTGACTAGAGAACTCGGGCTACCGGCGGACCCAGTCAGGGCGGCTCGACTGCTTCCCCAACTTACCGCCACGCCAGTTCGACTGGGCAGGGCCGTCTTCAGCAACAATGGCTCAAGCCGCTATTTCCTGCTAATGTGCGGCGCAGGCTTGGACGCTGCCATCGCGGATCGCGTGTCCGAGCCCCTGAAGCGCACCTTCGGCCGAGCCGCGTTCTGGCTGGCAGGCGCACGGTTTTCCCTCCAGCGCTTTCCTCGCGTGAGGATCGCAGTCACCGACAACGGCAAGACCGGCTCTTGGTGCGGCTTGGTGGTCGTCTCGAAGAGTCGCCTGTACGGGGGAGGACTCGTGCTGGCACCTGGGGCACATCTCCTCGCGGACCACTTCATCACGGCCCAGTTTCCAGGCACAAACCGGCTTGTGTACAGCACTTACCTGATGGCGGCGACGTGCCACCTGATCTCAAAGTGGCCCGGCGTGCGCTTGGAGGCTCGTGACGACTTGCTGCTCGAGCCAGCCGCCGGAGAGCCGGTGCAAGTCCAAGTCGATGGTGAGGTCGTCGGCGAGCTGCCAGCCCGGATCACGCTCAGCGATGCCACCTGCACAGTCTTGATGCCCAAGGGCTACATGACCTGCTAGTAGTCTCAACCAGAGTGGAAACGTAGCGATCTGGCGGGGGGCGCTTGCCCCGCCATAGTCGAGCTGAGGAACGGCACACGCTAACTGGTAGGTTCCGTCGCGACGCTTGGTCGGCGCCAAGTGGCGGACAGGCTCGAGACTGCTCCACGCTCTGGGGTGGAGTTACCACACGAGCGACGCAACAGGAGTGTGCAGGACAGCCTGGTCGTTGTCCCTAGCACTCGAGACCTGCGGTGCTTCGAGAGACCAAGCCGGACCTCGCCGACAAGCTCGAAGCGAGCCTGAATCTCTTCGCCAAGGAATGCGTACGATGAGAGATGACGCCGCGCGAAGGCACGTATCTAGCCGAGTCGCGCTCAGCACCGTGACTCAAGTCCATTCGACGGTCCGGGAGATTATTAGCGCCTGCGGGTATTTCCGCCGCAATCAAGCGTTCTTCGCCGTTTCGGTAGTAAATCTGGCTCTCGGGATCGGAGCGACTACGGCGGTATTCAGCGTGGCAGAGGCATTGCTGCTCCGGCCACTCCCTTACCGTGCGGGCGAGCGCCTTGTGACTTTGCGAAGCGTCAACACGATTAGCGACGATCCGATCACGCGTGTCGCCCCCGGCCTGCTCGCCGATTGGCAGGTCAAGGCAAGGTCATTCGACGCGATTGCCCGGTACCGAAGGACTACCGTCGATTTGATCGATGGTGCTCGAAGCGACAGGTTGAGTGGACTCTTTGCCACGCCGGAGTTCTTTGACGTATTCGGGGTGCCCCTGCTCGGCCGTACGTTTCAGGCCGTGGACCGGGGTGCGCAAGGCCCATATGAATCGACAGTTGCTGGGGAGGCATTAGTGCTCGGCCGCGAGGTCTGGCGTCGGCGATTCGACTCGGATGCCACACTCGTAGGCGGAACCATCGATCTACACGTCCTGAACTTCTCTCGCGCCGGTCCCACCAAGTACAAGGTTGTAGGCGCAGCGACGGCACCGGTCCAGTTCCCCCCTCTCCAAGCCGACTTCCAGATCGGGGACTCCAATGTCGTTGACACGGTTGACTTCTGGATGCCGCAATTCGTTTCGGTAACCCAGTTGGCCGATCCGGGCCCGCGGGACGCTTGGTTCGACGTGGTGGCAAGACTGCGGCCAAATGTGACTCTCGCGCAGGCACAAGCCGAGATGAATGTCATTGCCGGCCTCCATGCGGAGCAATACCCGGACACGGCACGCGGCCGGAGAGTCCAAGTCGTGCCGTTGCGGGACCACATAGCAGGTGAGTCGCGCAACAGCATCTTGCTCCTGGCCCTTGGTACGGCCATGCTCTTGCTCATCGCCTGTTCGAACGTGGCAACGCTGCTTCTCGCGCGCGGCGTTGGACGTCGTAGCGAAGTGGCGACCCGCATCGCGCTCGGTGCACCGAGGCGGGAAATAGTGCGGCAGTTTCTCGTCGAGGCTCTGATCCTAGCGACATGCGGTGGTGCACTGGGGGTGTTGCTCGCAACGCTGGCTATCAACTTGGCGAGACCATGGATGCCGGCGAGCCTGCCCCTGCTCGAAGGCATGGGAATCAACTTGGCAGTTCTGATGTTCACACTGGCCAGTGTTGTCGTCACTGCCTGTATAGCTGGCCTCGCTCCGGCGGTTCAATCCCTCCGCGCCGCCAGCACTGTGGTGACTGGTTTCAGCAGCCGAAGCGTGACGGTGGGGAGGTCGCATTCCCGCGCGGTTGGCGTTCTTGTCACAATCGAAGCCGCACTTGCAGTCGTCCTGCTAGTTGGAGCGGGCCTGCTGGTCCGAAGTGCGTTCCAAGCCAATCAGGTAGAAACCGGATTCAACCCGGACAACCTGCTGACGATGACCATCTCGCTGCCAGCCAATAAGTTCGACTGGGGTCACAACGCAGTCTTCGCGCGCGAAGTGCTTGAAGAGGTTCGGTCGCTCCCATCGATCAGCGAGGCGGCAGTCGTGCACGGCATTCCAATGCGAGCCGGGAGCTATCTCTCAAATGGACAGGGCACCATCGAAGGGTTCGTGCCCGCGGACGAGACGGATAGACCAAAGTATGGCATTCGCGTCGTGTCCCCTGGATACTTCTCCACCATGCAAATACCGATTGTGGCGGGCCGGGCGTTCGAGCCGAGGGATGAAGAGGGACAGCGTGGAGCCGCCCTCAGCATCTTGGTCAGCGACTCTTTCGCGGAGCGCTACTGGAAGGGGCGCGACCCGCTCGGGCGGCGGATGAGCTTCGGCGAAGGATTTGACGACTCGCACATGGCAGTGGTCGGGGTCGCTGGAGATGTACGGTATTCGGGGCTCGAAGCGGACCCGACCATCGACATTTATCTTCCTCAAGGCTTGTTTCCGCAAGCGGCGATCACTCTAATTGCTCGAACGAGGACCGATGTGCTCAGCGCGGCACCGTCCGTCAGGGAGCGCGATTATGCCGTGGACCCGCATTCGTTTGTGACGGACATTCACTCCATGGATCAACTGATCGCCGGCTCACAAGCCCAGCGCCGTGCGAGCACCCTCTTTGTTTCGACATTTGGCTTGATGGCCTTGGTGTTGGTAGTGGCCGGCGTCTATAGCGTTGTCGCTCAGGTGGTCGTCGAGCGTCGGCATGATCTCGCCATAAGGTCTGCGCTCGGCGCTGGACCGCGGCGGGTTGTCGCCACGGCGATGCAATCAGCGCTGCGGCCCACGGCTATTGGTATCGCGCTTGGAGGGCTGGCGGCGATCGGGGCGTCTCGAGTCTTGACCTCGCTACTCTTCGAGGTGAGTGCGCTGGACGTCGCGACATGGATAGGGGTATACGCCACTCTTCTTGCCGCCTGTGTTGCGGCAGGATTCATGTCTGGGCGACGAGCTGCCCGAATTGATCCAATGGTGGCAACAAGGGGCGAATAGTCGAGGCCTGGAGTGGTTGGCGGGTTGACCCTATCGCTTATTGGCAGGCCCGGTAGTCTAGATCGGCTGGCTGCGCAACCCACTCAGCGCCGGGCGTTCACCCCGCAGCATGCATGGGCAGCAGGAGATGTTGTGTGCTGCGGCCGGAGACCTAGCACGTGCCTGCAACCTTGGGGAGAAACGCCCGGACATGCTGCACCCTGCCAGACGGAGAAAACCCTCAATTCAGGAACCAGCGCTGCCGCGCTGCTGTCCTAAATCAGTTGCTACCGGCCTTGGCTCAGGCCAAACTCAGCACCTACCCAATCGTTGACATCGCTTTCAACTGCTCGCAAGGGATGCCGACGAGGGCTCCGAGCGCTTCTACGCAGTTGCCTCTGTTCCGGGAACTATAGCTTGCGACGATCTAACGTGCAGCTAGGACGGCTGGGTGATCGGGCAGGGCTGCGTGACGATGGCTTCCGGTAGTTCATTTCACGCGCGACCATGCGGGCTGTCGTCCCAACGATTTGCCGTAGCCATGGTGAGTGCGGTCAGATAGAGGGCATGGCGCGCCGCACAGTTGTTGCAACACTCCTAGTGGCAGTATCGGCGAGTTGCGTCAGCGACGAGCCCATGCCTGCGACTAGCAGCGATTCACAGCACCTGATGTATGTCGGGACCTACACTCGCGAGACAAGCGCTGGCATTTATGCCTATCGCTTCGACTCGGAATCCGGATCGGCTGAGGAACTCGGGTTGGTGGCGGAAATGCGCGAGCCATCCTTTCTCGCGCTACATCCCACCGGGCAGTACCTCTATGCAGTGAGTGAGACTGACGACTTTGACGAAGACGGAAGTGGGTCAGTTGTGTCGTTTCGGGTCAGCGCGAACTCCGGAGCACTGACCAAGCTGAACGAGGTCTCGTCCCGCGGGGGCTGGCCGTGCCACATCAATGTCGACGCGAGCGGTCGCATGCTGATCGTCGCCAACTACAAGGGCGGCAACATCGCTTCGTTTCCGATCAACGAGGACGGCACCGTTGGCGAGGCCACCTCATTCTTTCAACATGAGGGCAGTAGTATCCACGAGCGACAAGACCAGCCTCACGCCCACTCGGCCGACTTTTCGGCTGACAACCGCTTCGCCTTCTTCTCGGATCTCGGGTTGGATCAAGTCAAGATCTATCGAGCCGATCCCGGTGCGGCCACGCTGGCACCGCACGACCCGACCAACGTGAGTGTGGAGGCCGGTTCGGGCCCAAGGCACTTAGCCCTCCACCCTAGCGGGCGCAGCGCTTACGGCGTGAACGAACTCTCATCCACCGTGACGGTGTATGACTACCACGCGGAAGCCGGAGAGCTCAGCGTGGCTCAAACGGTTTCCACTCTGCCCGAAGGATTCGAAGGCGAGAACTACACCGCCGAGATCTATGTGCATCCGTCGGGGGAGTTCGTATACGCCTCCAATCGCGGCCACGATTCGATCGCGGTCTTCGCCCTCGATCCGTCAACGGGACGGCTAACGCCCAACGAACAGGTGTCGACCAACGGTGAGTGGCCGCGCAACTTCACCTTCAGCCCCAACGGACGCTACCTACTTGTAGCCAACCAAAACTCCGACAACATAGTGGTCTTCTCGATCGACAGCGAGACTGGAGCGCTCATCCCAACCGGGATCGACCTCTCGATCGACGCGCCGGTGTGCCTGCTTTTCCTGTAGGTCGTGTGGTTCTGAGTCCAGCTACCGCCCTGTCCGTTCGATGGCGCTTGCCGCCTACTTCTCCGAGCGGTAATCTTGCTGTTGCGACCGCCTCGACGCAGACTCCTAGCCGCAGGGACACAACGAGCCGGTGGGCACAAAGACAATGTTGAATCGACGACTTTTCCTTCAAACTGCGGTCGGCACCGGCTTGGGCAGCGCTACTGGATTCGCTCCGCTGCGCTCGGCTGCTGCGTCCATCGGCTTGCCGCTGCACATCACTGATATCGAGACGCTGATCCTGCGTGACCCGCCCGAGCGTAAACCAGAAGATCAGTTCGTCTCAATGACGCCGCTGGGCGCGACCACGGGCGGTATCGGTCTATGGAACCGCCTTGAACGCGCCGAGACAGTTCGGCAGGGCGGCTATCGGCAGACGCTGCTGGTTAAAGTCACGACAGACCAAGGCATCGTCGGCTGGGGCGAGTCCCACGCTGTAATGACGCCGCGCGTTGTGCAAACCGTTATCACAGACATGTTCCGGCCGATCTTGCTCGGTCAAGACGCTCGCCAGATCGAGGCGCTCTGGGAGAAGATGTACTCGACCCAGCGCCTGCGCGGCTATGGCAGCGGTTACTACACGCGCGCAATGGCGGGCATCGACATTGCCCTGTGGGACATCGTCGGCAGGGCAGCCGGTGTACCTGTCTACCAATTGCTGGGCGGCAAGTTTCGCGACAGCATTCCCACCTACCAAGGTGTGGGCGGCGGAGCGCCCGAGGAAGTGCGCGACAACGCGCAAGCACTCCTCGACCGCGGCTTTCCGAACCAGAAAATGAGCCTCGCCAAGGGCCGTGGCGAGCAAGCCCGCGACGTCAATCGCGTCGTCGCCGCAGCCGAGGTGCTCTCGGGCAAAGGACAGATATTGGTCGACTCGCTCGCGGGCTACACGCTCGCAGAAGCGACTCGCGTCGGGCGCAAACTGGATGAGATCGAAAACCTCGGCTGGTGGGAGGACGTGCTCATGCCCGAGGACTACGGCGCGTATGCCATCCTCGCGGACCGCATGGATGTGCCGATCTGCGCCGGGGAGCAGTATTCCAATCGATTCCAGTTCCGTGACCTGTTCGAGAAGCGCGCTTGCGATATCGTCAACCCCGACACCTCGCGGGTCGGCATTACTGAAACCAAACGGATTGCAATCATGGCCGATGCGTACAATATTCTGTTCGCCCCGCACTCCTCAATGGGCTCGGCCCCGTACCGTGCTTCTGCCATCCACCTCTGTGCCGCGACGCCCAACGCCGTCATTTTGGAAGGCGGAGAATCCTCCGTGCGGGCGTTCGGCAATGCCATTCTGAGTGTGCCGCTGCCCTACAAGCCCGGGCATGTGGAGGTGCCGGACCGACCGGGTCTGGGATTTGAGTTCGATGAGAAAGAACTGTCCAAGCTGGTTGTCGGCTAACGATCACTGGCCACCGTTGCCCAGCGACGCTCGTTGCGTCGAGGGCCGTAACGGCCCGGCGCTGCGGGGCGCAAGGCCTTGATCGGTGCAATCGAGCGCCTTGTTCGCTTGTCGAACATCTGAGAGATCGTGGTCTGCAATCCTCAGCGCTAGCCCAAGGCCAAGTAGTTCGACGATCGCTCCCGAGTAAAGCCGCTGCGGGCAAGCGAAACACTCCCGGCAGCGGAAGGCTACTGTGGTACCGTTGGAGTCTGAGGGGTTAGCTGCCCCCTGTTCCCTATGCAAGCTCTGGGCATGATCGAGACTCTGGGCATGGTGTCGGCTGTTGAAGCCTCCGACGCGATGGTCAAGGCGGCCCAAGTCACCTTGGAAGGGAAGCGCTTGATCGGTGCCGGCCACGTGACCATCACGTGTCGCGGCGATGTCGGCGCGGTCAAGGCCGCCACCGACGCAGGTGCCGCCGCCGCCCGCAGGCTGGGCGAACTGATCAGTGTCCATGTCATCCCAGCGCCCTACGCGGAGGTGGCACTGGTGCTGCCCGAGGGGCCGGACGACTAACCAAGCGCGATGCTGGAAGATCGCGATCTGCGTTCCGTCCAAGAGGTACGCACCAAGGTCGAGGCCGCTTACGCGGCCTTCGGAGCCTTCGAAGGCTTCAGCCAAGAGCAGGTGGACGCCATCGTCGCCGCGATGGCCCAAGCGGCGCGGGCAAGTTCTGAGCGTTTGGCTCGGATGGCAGTCGAAGAGACTGGCTACGGCAATGTTCGCGACAAGATTGCCAAGAACCTGCTCAACTCGGACCTGCTGCACCAGAAGATCGCCCCCTTGAAGACCATCGGCGTGCTGGGTGAGAAGCCTGAACTGGGCATTACCGAATTGGCTGTGCCGGTCGGCGTTGTAGCGGCCGTGTTGCCCACGACTAACCCGACTTCGACGGCCTTCTTCAAGTGCCTGATCTCGGTCAAGGCGGGCAACGCTGTCGTCCTCAGTCCGCATCCCCGCGCCCGCAAGTGCACGTGCGAGGCTGCGCGCATCCTCGCTGAAGCCGCCGAGGCCGCCGGAGCCCCCACGGGCCTGATCCAGTGTGTTAACGAGGCCACCATCGCCGGTACTAACGAGTTGATGCGGCACAAGCGCATCGGCATCATCCTCTCCACCGGTGGTGCGGGCATTGTCAAGGCCGCTTACTCCAGCGGCAAGCCCGCGCTGGGCGTGGGTGCGGGGAATGTGCCAGTGCTGCTGGATGACTCCGCAGATATCGAGGAAGCGGTAGCGTCCATCGTGGACGGCAAGTCGTTCGATTTCGGCACGGTCTGTTCCAGCGAGCAGACCCTAGTTGCCCACCGCAACCACCGCGACAGGATCTGGGCAGCACTGCAAGCCAACGGCGCCCACCGCTGCGACGAGGCACAGTCGAAGTTGCTTGCGGCGCGCTTATTCACAGAATCGTTCCGCATCCATCCGGATTGCGTCGGGCAGTCTCCACAGAAGATTGCCCACATGAGCGGCTTCGAAGTGCCGCCGTCGGCCCGGATCCTCGCGTTGGAGATCGATGGCGTGGGTCGCGAGCATCCGCTCTCGGCGGAAAAGCTCTCACCTGTGCTCTCGGTGTACTTTGTCGACAGTTTCACGGAGGCTGTCGACGCCTGCGTGGCAATCCTCAATTTCGGCGGGCGCGGGCACACCTGCGTGATCTACTCCAAGGACGAGGAGAACATCCGCGAGTACGGCCGTCGAGCTCCTGCATTCCGAGTGCTGGTCAACACCTCGGCACCGCAGGGATCCACCGGGATCACGACCGGCATCGAGCCATCGATGACGTTAGGCTGCGGCGCGATCGCAGGCAATTCGACCGGCGACAACATCGGCCCGACACACCTGTTCCACGTGAAGCGGATCGCCCGCTACGTGCGCTCGCCGGAAGAGGCTTTCGTCAGCGAAGAGGCCAAGCGCTATTTCGCCGCGATTGCCAGTGGTAGCGACTTTGGGGACGCACCGGCGGGCTCCACATCCACGGCCCCCACTGGCAACGGCGGATCCAGCGTCGCGGCGCGCGTGGATCGATACCTGGCAAGTCGCGGCCCGAGCCAGCCTGCCGTGTCACCTGCAGCGACAGCTTCTCCCGTCGCCGCAGTCGTAGACCGGTTCCTGCAACGGAGGCAGACCGCTGCCCCCGCTGCGACAGCTCCTGTTCCGGCTGCCGCTCCGCCAGTACCACCGGCTACCTCAGCCGACCCGGCGCCGCCGGCGCCGAAGATCCGTCCGGTAAGCTTCGTGTGCGAAGGAGACATGCGCAAGGCCATGCACACGGGCGCGAAAATCTATATCTCCAAGAGCACGATTGTGACACCGGCGGCTCGGGATCTCGACAACGGCGGTGACGTCCTGGTCCAGACCGAGGCATAGGTTTCGGCAGGCTCTCGCTGCGGGTGCGATCGCAGCAGCCTGCCTGCCTGCGGCGCCGCTTGCAGCCCAAGCACCTCTAGGCCCGATTCCCGCGCAGGAAGAACTGCGCTATTCCGTCTACTGGCCAAGTGGGCTCAGCTTCGGCACGGCGGAGTTCAGGGCACGATTCACCGATCCGGGCTGGCGCTTCGAATTCGAGCTGCAGGCCAGCCTGCCAAGAATCGAGATCAACGATCGGGTCGTCTCGCGCGCAGACAGCCAGATGTGCGGCCAGGAGTTCGAAAAGCACATCCTCCACGGCAACAAGCGGGCCAATGAGCTGCTGCGTTTCCGACCCAACGTGGTAGAGCGCATCAACCTGCAGCGAGCCGAGGAATCGCGCCCTGGCGTCATTCCGGTCCAAGACTGTGCTCGGGACGCCCTAGCTTTCCTGTACTTCCTGCGCACAGAGCTCGCGGCCGGCCGCATCCCTCCGCCAAGTACGGTTTTTTTCGGCGCGGGCTACCGCATCCGGCTGGAGCATACCCAGACCCGTTGGCTGACGTGGGACGGCGAGCGCCAACTGACCGACGAGATCCGGGTGTCGGTGCGCGGACCAGCCTCCGAGCACGAGCTGTCCGCCTATTTCGGTCGGGACGACTCGCGGGCACCCCTGTTGTTCCAGATGCAATTCGATGCGGACAGGTTTACGATGCGCCTACAGGAATGACTCCGGCGCTGCGATCGGCGCTCTGCTCGCGCTACCAGAAGAACTTCACTTGGAATCGGAATGTCCTTCCGTCGTTGAGGGTGTTATTGATCTGTCCGAAGCTGGGAGAGGTGAGTGTCTTGCCCGGCTCCGCGAATTGCGGGGTGTTAAAGAAGTTGATCGACTCCGCCCGCAGCTCCATTGACTTGTCGGAGCCCAGTGCGAAGCGCCGCGAGAGCGATGCGTTGACATTGGCGATCTTGCCCTTGCGGAAGGTGTTGCGGCCAAGGTCGCCCGCCTGTTCCATGGGAGCATTAACGAACCGGAATGCGCTGGCAGGGAGCAGTTCTTCGGAAGCGTCGGGCGAGCCGACGACGCGCCCCAACACGGAGGGATCCAGCAGCATGGGCCGGTCTCCGGTCCGCCCGTCGACATTGCCGATGCCCGGACCGTCTGAGCCAGACTCGACGGTAAAGGGCGTACCGGACTTGAGCAGGGACACGGTGGAGACCATCCACCCGCCGAACAGTTTCCCAGCCCATCCGCCCAGAACCTGCCGTGGCACGGTGTAACCCGCCTGCAACAGGAAGGCGTGCGGCTGGTCGAAATCACTGAGAGCTTTGAGGTCACCGTGCGAATCGAATTCGGTCTGAGCGACCGCTACCCGAGCGTCCGGACCTGAGGCGGTGTTCGTGTAGGAGCCACCCAGATCCAGCGACTTGCTCAGCCAGTACGAAGAGTTGAGAGTGAACCCACGCCAGTTCGGCGTCGTCAAAGTGATCCGGCCAGCATCGAAGTAACCCCGCGAGCCATTGTGGATGAATAAGTGCTCGTAGATGCTTTGGTCCGCGCGGCGCTGATTCAGATTGGCGACGGTAGACGCCATACCCGGCACCTCGCGCCCACGATTGAGGAAGTAGGTGATGATCAGCTTGTGGGCGCGGCTGCCAACGTAGCCGAGCTGCAACCTCCAGTCCGAGCCGAGCCGCCTCTCCCAACTAAAGTTGTACTGGTGCGCGTACGGAACACTTAGGTCCGGCCCGGGCTGGATCTTGCTCGAACGCCCGCCAGGCTGCCTCTTCGAGTGGTCCAGCAGCGACCGGTAGGTGGACAGCTCAGGCCGCACGATTACCGAGGTGACCGTGTGAGGCGGGTTCAGCCGGTCCTGTCCGTAGGTCACGGGGAAGATATCGCCGTAGTGCGCGCCGTAGGAGGCGCGGATCACGCCGGCTTCGCCGGGCAGGCGATAGGCAAATCCGAACGAGCCGGCGAGATTGTTCAGATCCGAGCCCATGGCCAATTCGCTGCGGCCGGTTACGTCGATGGGGCGCGTAAACGGCTGGTAGCGCAACCCCAAGTGCAGGGTAAGTCGGTCGCTGACTTGCCAGCGGTCGCCGAGAAAGAAGCTGTTGTGCCAATTGCGGAAGCCGCGATACGTCGAGCCCAGCGAGGCGATCAAGCGGCTGGGCAGTCCCAGACGCACGTTGGTTATGGCGTCGTTCCCGAAATTGGGCCGGAAGACGAGGATGCCGCGCCCTCCGTCAGGCTCCTCGCCGTTGTACTGCAGCCGCGTTAGCGCGAATCCCGCGGTGATCTCGTGCTTGCCGCGGCGATGGCTCAGAGTAGCGGCTTGGCGGAAGCGATTCTGGGCGCGATCCAGCGGGATGATGGGAAACGGTCCGAGATTGGTCAGCGCACGCCCGATCATGATCGGGCCCAGTGCTCCCTCCGCTGGCAGCAGCAGCGAGCCTAGGCGATCCAGCCCTGACGAAAGCTGCAGCGAAGTGGACGGCGTAAAGGAGCGACTCCATGTGATGCGGGCGGCGTGGGACTTGGTGTCTGTGTCGGGATTCTGGCCAACCACGAGTTGGAATGCATCGACATCTTGGGCCGTCCACGCATAGCGCAGCGCGAGCTTTCCCTGGAGCGGCCCGGCGCGATCGAGTTGGATCCGGGCTGAGTCGGTGTTGATACTTTGCAGGCTGTTGGTGTTGAGGGCTCGGTCTGCGATGTCGGGACGGTTCGGCGCCTCTTCCGGATAGGCTCCGAGAATCCGGTCAACAGCAGCGCGAGTGGCTGGATCGCGAGCCAGCGGCGTGCGTTCCTCAAGCAAGGGCACCAGCACGTTGCCGTTGACGTTGCCGCGAATCTTGTTTTGCGAAGCACTCAGGGTGAACGCTCCGAGCCGGCCGGCGGGGGCGGTCAGATTGAGGCCGTAGAAGTTCTCGCGGGCCGGCTTGACCGGGCCAGCCTGGAAGAAAGAGCGAGCCGAAAAGACGCTATTGTTGTGGCGCCAAAACGCGTCGCCGTGAAACCCGGACGCCCTTCCGGGCGCAGCATGCACCGGAGGGATGGGAGGCTTGCCGTACTCGGAGCCGAAGTAGCCGTGATCGACAGAAAACTCCGAGACGATCGTAGCGGTCGTGCCCAGGCGAATGTTGAGTTCCTTCAGTGCGTTATTGTCGACCAGATTGAATTGGACGTTCTCGTTGCGGCGACTCTCGCCGGTTTCGGAAGAGGTCTCGCCGAGCAGGTTCATATCGGTCCGTTCGGCCCCGCTAGAGGGCAGTGTCTCGGCTGCTTCGCCGCCTGCATCCGAAGCCTCAGACACAGCGGAGCCTGGATCCTGTTCCGGCTGCCCTGCTACGCCAGCGGGAAACGTCGCGGCAAACACCGAAGCGACCGCGACGGCCCAAACGCAGGTCTGTTTCGCAAAGGGCATGTAGCGACTTCATGCTACCAACCAACGCTACAGCCGCTCCTAGAGCAGCGCCGGGTGCCAGCTGGCCAAGCAGTGCCCGCGAGTCGTCGTCCGCCTGCGCTCCTCAGAATACCCGCACTACCCCGCCTTCGGCACGGTAGCGCTGGTATTGGTAGAGCGTCAGATTTGAGTCCCTGTCCTCGCGAATGATGGACAGAGACGGGGAGAAACCCCTGATCTGGATCTTCCGATTGTGCAGCCCGAGCCGCGAGAACCACAGCCTCGTATTCGGCGGCTGGGGGCTGAATAGCGCATTGGGCTGGTCGAAATCGGTCAGGAAGTACTGCTGTGCAGCAGTCATGGTGAATCCAAACGGCAGGTCATACGTGCCCATCACGCCCACCCAGCGCGACCGGTGGCGCGTTGCGAGTCGGTCGGTGTTCTCGCGGCCAGAGCCGCCCATGAAGCGCACGCTCAGCGATGGCAGGATGGCCACATTGGCGAATGACTGGGCATTCCAGCTAAGTCCCGGACCACCGATCGGCCCTTGCGAGCTAAGGGCGGTCTGGCGGGATCCCTCCAGTGTCCCACCCACCCAAATGCGTCGCGTCACCAAGCGCACTCCTTCGACCCGCAAGCCGTACTGGCGGCTATACGGGCGGCCGTTGACTGCGCGCTGGTCGGCTTGGAACAGAATGCTCATCTGGCCCTTAGAGTTGATGAATCGGGGACCGGCATAGAGGCCGTAGTTGGAATCGTCGAAGTCGCCGCCGGAGTATTCCCGACGGAAGATGGAACCGCCCACGCGCAGACGCACTGCCGAACCGGGCATCCACTTGAACTTTGGAAGCGGCCTCTGGATCTCGGAGCCGAATGATGCGACCACGCCAATACCGCTGGTAGCGCGGGCTTGGTCGTCGAGTTGAAAAGGCAAGCCGAAAATATTCACGGTCTGCGCCGAAGTGGAGGTGTTCACGTTGGTGTCCGGCGCGATCGCCAGGCTCAGGCTTCCGGTCGCGCGCTTGCGGGCGCGGCAAATCTGGATGAAGCGCCGGACATTGAGAATGACCTGCGGCGGCACATCGCTCCCCAGCACTCGCAGGAAATGCTGCTCGGCTGCCCAGCAGTCGTCTCCCAGCAAGTGCTTGAACAGATTGGTTGGAGGTTGGATACAGTTGCCCCGTGAGAACAGCGCGCGTGCCAATTCCAGCCTCACGCGCAGTTGCGAGGGGTCTTCGACGAGCATTCCGCGGAACGAATGGACCGCGAGTTTGTAGTTGTCTTTGACGTCCGGGTCTGATCGCTTGACGCCCTTCCCGACGGCGAAATCGGCCGTGGCAAGCGCTGCTAGTCCAGTAGTGAAGGCCGCTTGGTTGGAGTCGGGCCGAGCCTCAGCCACTGGCCGGATCAGCGTTAGCGCCTCTTCCGCTCGCCCCATCTCAAGCAGCTTTTCGGCTGCTGCGAGAGCGGCCCCTAGCTGTTGGTCGGTAGGAGCGTTGGAGGGCAGATCGGCACTATGGGAACTGGCCGGAAGCCACAACAGCGCCAAGACCGCTGCGAGTGAATACGAAAGGGCCCGCCCCAAGCGTGCGGAAGCGAGATTTCGCCGTGCGCCCGTCGACGCTCCGCTGGGGCAGCGGTCAGACCCCGGGCTGGGCCCGGCGTCGAGGTGAACTTCCATTGTACTTCTCCTGCGCGGCGGCCCCAAGCACGGTGTGCCGGTATCCCACCCGGCAAGCACCCGCCACGAAATTGCTGTGTGCTGACAGTTTCCATTATCGCCCGTAACCAATGCATCACATTGAACCCAAACCAGCAGTGGCTGGGGGTTGTGTTACGGCGGGCGGCTGACTCGACCACCTTGGCACGGGCGGCTGACACTAGAATGGACGCACCGGGGCCACCATTGGTGACGGAGCTGCCGCATCCCAGGCCAGAGGCACCGCCAGAGCGGCCGAACCTAGCTACTTGGTAACTTCCCTCGCCCGCTGGACAAAGATCGCCCGCGCTTCCTCGAACTGCGCCAGCACGTGCTCGCGCTCGCGAGCCGAACGCCAACCAGGATGGGCGCTCGCCTGCCGTGCTATGTCGTCGATCCACCTCACGAAGTACTCGGCATCGTCTTGCGAGCGGATCTGCCCGTCACCGCAATACACGTAGATCGGCCCGGTCTCTGCATAGAGCCGGACGTCGTCAACCGGTAGCACCGGGCCTTCGGTCGAAGCCCGCAGCGTGTACCAACCGCTACTCTCGACTCGGAACCGCTTGCGGAGCACGCCAGAGCGGCCATCATCGGCCAAGGGGATCTGTTCCAGGACATTGCCGTTGCGAATCAACTCGAGTCTGTCGGCGGCGAAGGCGGAATCCATGCGCGCGACCACCTCCACGCTCCCGCCATCCGCAGGGAGCGGGACTTCGCCGCCCGCGATCTGACCGTCGATGGCAAACTGCAGCAGCGGACCATTGGTGACGAACGTCCGGCCCGCCCGGACAGCGTCAACCCAGCGCCCCCACTCCAACCTGTCGCCAAGATGGGCGTACATGCGGGCCGCTCCGATGATGGGCGTTCGGTGCAGATCGGTGATCGAGTCTTCTCCCGCCGACGCCGTGACCTTGAAACCGCAATTCAGGGCTCGGTGCCAGACCGCAGCCGTATGCTCGGCATGACGTGCGCTGGTCATCACCTCGAGATACGTGAAGCTGCCAAGAGCCAAATCGACAGGAAAGCCACGCGCTACACCATAGCCTGCCGATTCGGGAACGACGGAGAAAGGATGCACGTATCCACCGACCGCGCCCTGCTCCTGCGCCATGCGGAAGATATCGGTATTGCTCGGGTACAGGCTCTCGATGGCTGTGCCTTCATAGCCAGTGGTGTAAGGGGATAGCAGGTGCTCTGTGAGGTTGATGAAGTTGATGTGGCCGTAGAAGGGAGGCCGGTACTCTTGGCCCCAAGACAGCATTCGTTCCTCCGTCGACCGCACTTCGTCGACGGGCCCTTGATAGTAGTGATGGTCGAAGATGCGGTTGTCCTTGTTCGCAATCTTCTCGCCGACCATGTCTAGATCTTCAGCCGCGGCCATGAACAAGAGGTTTTCGGGTGTGTTGCGCAGGTTGCCGCCGTAGTTCATATGGACGTGGTCACTACCGCTGTACCAACCGAGGGCATTGAAGTCCGTGAATTGCTTGAGATCGATCTTGAGCGAGACGACAGCTCCCGGTTCGATCTGAGCGGTGCGCTGCACCGGATAGCGCTCAAAGCCTTTCATGGCTAGCAGCGACACCTCGCCGACCGGCAGTTCCAGCGAGAATTCGCCGGTGGTGTGGAACACATCGAGGTGCTGGGCACGGGCCGCCACCCTGTGGAAGGCATCGCGGGGCGCATATGCCTTGCCATCGGAGGCGCGCAATTGGATCCTGGCTTCCGTCAACTGGCCGCTCTCCGCTTCCGTGACCCTGACGTGCAGTGTCCCGGTCGGGCGCCGGTACACTCGCCTGCGGATCTCGACCGGCCGATCCTCGCCGCCAAACGTCTTCAGCAACCGCAGTTCTGAGAGTCCTCGCCGATTCGAGACATACGTGATCCAGTCGCCGTCGGGCGACCAGCGCGGGTCAAACCGATCCCAGTCGCCAAACGTGAGCTGGTAGGGCTCTCCGCCTTTGACCGGAAGCACATAGAGATTGTTGAACTGGCTGCCCCGATGGGAACTGTAAAGAATGCGCGCGCCGTCTGGCGACCATTGGGGACGTGCGCGGTAGAGCGTCTCTTCTCGCAGAATGCGAGTTGCGGCGGACATTGCGTCGGGTTGTATCGGGGTGCGCCACAGCGCGCCGGAGCCGAGTGGGATGCCTCGATTGGAGACCAGGATCATCTCCTTGCCATCTGGGGAGATGGTCGGTTGGATGTGGAGGTCAGCAGCCCCGAAGTAGAGTCGCTCGTTGGCGTAGGCGTGGTCCTCTGTCAGCCTGAGGGGCCGGCCGGGCACACCGTTCTCGACTGGCATGGAGTAGAGGTGGTACCAGCCGTCCGGCGCGGTCGCCACGTACAGCAAGGCTGAGCCATCCGGGGACCAGACCGGATCGAGATTGAGATGGTCGCCCTCGGTGAGCCATGAACTCTCGCCGGTAAGGGTGTCCAGCAAACGCAAGTTCACACTGCGATAGCCTTGGTCCGCCGTGTACGCGATCCAGCGTCCGTCGGGCGACCATGCAGGACTCGAGTCGTACGTCGGGTTGGCGGTGAGTTCATGGGCGTCGCCGCCATGGACGCGAACCCTCCAGATCGACCCAGACATCGAAAACGCAATCCATTCTCCGTCCGGAGAGAAGCATGGCCGCCAAGGCGTGCTGGTGACCGGCGGCAGATAGTAGTTGTGCATGTAGTTGCCACCGGTCCGGGCCGCCGGGTATGCGTCCCGCCGGGGCGCCGGCTCGGCCCCGAGGCCCGGCTCTGCTATCGCGCCCCGGGCCGGTGGCGCTTGGCCGAATCCAAGCGTAGCCGTGCCGCCTTGGATCACGAGGAGGGCCGCAAGGGCCAGCAGCGGAACGGGTGCTTGACGCAGGGTTGCGGGCATCTCGTCTAGTTTCTCGCATGTGCCCGGAGTCTGTCTCCAAGGCAGGCCGTGGTGTCAGCCCGTGGCGGACGATGCGAAGATGGATCCCTCCGAAATCCGGCGGGCACGCAGCCCAGATACCATCGTGGCGTCGAGCACGTCATTGATGAATAGGCATCCAAGGCGCTCCCGGCGAGTTTGGCTTTGTTGATCTACGGGTGCCAAGTACTATCCTGATTCCATGGCTCACGTTGGATTGAAGTGCTGCGTCCGTGCGGCGCTCGCTGCTGCATTGATCACGGCTTGGCCGATTGCGAATGCCACAGGTCAAGACGCGACGAGTGCGGCTCAGAACGCGCCGGATCCGGCACCGGAGCCAGAGCAAGACAGTGCGGATCCGACTCCGGCCGAAGCGTCTGATTCCCCCGAGGGCGGGGCCGCTGCCCAACGCACCAGCTTGAACTTGCTCGGTCAGGAAGACACTCAGTCCGGCGAAGCGCGTCGCAACGAGAATGTCCAGTTCAACCTGGTCGATACAAACACCCTGCAGGAGCTCAACATCCGCTTGGGCGCGACCGCCACGATCGTCACGGACTTCCAGCCAGGCCGCGACTACTACGGCGCCGAGTACGGACGGCGTCCGCGCCCGGGTCTGCACCTGCCCCCTGCGCGCGGGCAGGCAGTCCACGGCAATGTCTTTTGGACGCACGGCAACAGCGTTTTTTCGGCCCGTTCGTTCTTCCAAGTCGGGGATGTCCAACCTGCGAATGAGAACCGCTACGGATTCCGCGTCGGCCTGCCAGCATGGAAGGGGGCGCGGCTGACAATCAATGGCTCCCAGCAAAAGATCCGGGGACAGGTCAATGGCAACGTCTTGGTACCGCTGCCTGAGGAACGCACGCCCCTGCTCATCGACCCGTCCAGCGGGGAACGCACCGACGAGGCCACTCGCCAGATCGTCCAGCAGCTGCTAGGGGCCTACCCAACTGAACTGCCGAACCGGACCGACATCGCACCCCGGGCGCTCAACACGAACGCGCCCCAGCAAGTTGATACCGATTCGGCCAACCTGCGCCTTGACCAGAGCTTGGCCGACCACGGAAGGCTTGGCTTCAGTTACGTCTTCACATCGCAAAGCGTGGATGCGTTTCAGTTCGTGCGCGGCGCGAACCCAGACACCGAGATCAAGAACCACCGCCCCCGCGTCACGTGGACCAAGGATTGGTCAGCACGGACTGTGACAGACTTTTCGGTTGGGTTTGATCGAATCGGTTCGCTGCTGATCCCCGAACCGAACAACTTCGGGCCGACAGTGGGGGTCGGCAGGGCGATTGACGGGCAAGGCCCCTCGCCGCTGATCCCGGTCGACCGGGCACTGAATACATTCCGGACAGCTGGCCAGGTTTCGCGGGAGTCCGGCAAACACAGCCTCAAGGCAGGATTTCACCTCGGCCGCATCCAGCTCAACGGGGTGGAACAGCAGGCGATTCGGGGCAACACCCAGTTCTCAGACAATTTCGGCAACGACGCCATCACCAACTTCCGGCTGGGCAAACCCACCCGCTTGCTCAAGACCGTGGGCAGCTTCCATCGCGGTTTCCGCCAGTGGGTCAGCCAGTTCTACGTGGCGGACACCTGGAAGCCTCTCCCCGACCTGACCCTGAGCCTCGGCCTACGCTACGAATTGGTCACCACACCGCAAGAGGTGAACCAGTTTGAGACCCTGCCGTACAGCTGTGATTGCAACAACTTCGCGCCTCGCTTCGGCTTCGCCTATCGACTCGGGGACCGCATGGGCACCTTGCGCGGCGCCTACGGTCTCTCCTACGGCGAAATCTATCCTGTCACCTACAGCCAGTACCGCATCAATGCCCCCAACGTCGTGCGCCTCGTGGTGTTACGGCCAGAGCTGGTGGACATCATCAGCGGCGCGGCCTTTGCCAACGTGACGCCGGGATCCCGGTCGACTCTGTTCGACATCGCGGACAATCTGGTCGAGCCCTACAGCCACCAGTACAGCCTCAGCTGGGAGTTCGGGCTGTCTCGGACCATGAACCTGCAACTGGGCTATGTCGGCAGCCGGACTCACAAGGTGTTCCAAGCATGGTTCCTCAATCGCGGGGAGCGCCCCCCAGAAGTCCCGGTCACTGTGCGCACCACCAACGTCCGGCGACCGGACTCCCGGTACAACGACGTGCTACGACTGCACAACGCCTCGCGGGCATATTTCGACGCGGCCCGGGCGGCCTTCGTGATGCGGAACCTGAAGGGATTCACGATAGACGCCGCGTACTGGTTCAGCAAGTCGATCGACCTGGGCAGCGACTATACCAACACGATGAACGGCGGCGACGCCCGCAGGGCGGTCAGCCAGACTGCGAACGACATCCACTCGGACGTCAAGTCACTGAGCTTCTTCGATCAGCCTCACGCAATGTTGCTGCGCACAGTCTACAAGTCTCCCTCCGGTCGGGGCTGGGCCGGGCGCATCTTCGGTAACTGGGAGCTTTCGACGGTGACGCTGATGAAGACGGGCACGCCATTCACGGTCCAAACGGGTTCGGACGGCCCAGGCTTCGGCAACGTGGATGGCGCGATGGGCGACCGACCGCACCTGCTCGACCCGTCGCTGCTGGGCCAAATTGTCGGCGACCCCGACACCTCACGGCAGATCCTGTCACTGGATAAGTTTGCGTACCAAGCTATCGGAGACCTAGCCGGCGATCTGGGACTGCGCACTTTCCGCAAGGGCAAGATCGCTAACGTCAACGCCAGCCTCTCGCGCAGCTGGACCGTCAGCGGGGAGAATCGCCTCACCTTGAGAGCTGAGTCGGTCAACTTCTTCAACACCCCTCAATTCGCCGACCCCACCACCAGCATGACGTCGCCCAGCTTCGGGCGCATCACCAACACGCTCAACGATGGGCGCACCTTCCGGTTTACGCTACAGATCGATTTCTAACGGGGACCGGGACCGATTGGAGTTCAGCGCGCCGCGGAAGCGGCGCTCGGTAGTGTCCTGGCCGTAGGCGCCCCGTACGGTGGTAGGTTCGCGCGGGGGTTGCTGCCAAGCAGATGCGGGCTCTGCATGCGCTAGACTCACTCCAACAATGCGTCTCCGCTTCTTGCTGCTCCTTGTCATTGCCGTCTCTTGCTTGCAGGCTCGCGTCGAGGAAAACGTCGTTTACGCCATGCGCGGCGGGCTGGCAATGCTGCTCGACGTTCACTACCCCGAACGCTCCAACGGGTTCGGAATCGTCTTCATCCCGGGCAGCGGCTGGCACGCACCGCTGACGTACGATGCCGCACCGCTGAAGGCCTCGGGCTTCGCACGGCTGTACGTTCCGCCCCTAACCGAGGCGGGCTTCACTGTATTCGTGATCAATCACCGCGCCGCCCCGCGCTATTCCTACCCGGCGCCGATTGAGGATGCCCAGAGAGCGGTGCGGTTCGTACGCCACAACGCGGACCGCTTCGGCATCGATCCCAATCGCATCGGCGGGGTAGGCGGTTCCTCGGGTGGACACCTCATCAGCATGCTCGGCGTGCTGGATGGGGGCGGCGACTCCGCCAGCCCTGATCCGATCGAGTGCGCGAGCGCGAAGTTGCAAGCCGTCTTTGCCAGGGCGGCCCCGTTCGATCTGACGCGCGTTCAGGGGCGCTTTTCCAGCGGATCGGTCTCGTCGCTTCTGCGCATGCGCCTAGGGGCGCGCGACGCGCCGTCTTCTTTAGAGTTCCGCACCTATTGGGCGGCATCGCCTGCAGCACACGTTTCGCCGGACGACCCGCCCTTCTTGCTGATGCACGGAACCGCCGATGACCGCGTGCCGCACGTTCAGGCCGAGAAGTTTCTCGCGCTGCTAGGGACGGTCGGAATCGAAGCTGATCTGGTCCTGATCGAAGGCGGCGGGCACGGAGCGAGCTTTCCCGGCGCTACCAACCCGCCGAACTACTTGGCGGCGATGGTGACCTTCTTTGAAGAGCACCTGTCAAGTGCAGCGCAAGCGGATGCCTCTCCGCCAAAGCCGCCGCAGCACGACCCTCGCGTCGAACGCAACGTTCCGTTCGGCATGGTCTCAGGCGGTGCGTTGCTCATGGACATATACCGTCCTAACCGGCCCAATGGAATCGGGATTCTGCACATCACGGGGAGCGGCTGGCACTCTCCGCTCGCCGCCAATGCGCCGCAACAAAAGGCCAGCCGGCAAGTGGAGGTCTTCGGCGAGCCATTGGTAAGGGCCGGCTACACGGTGTTCGCTGTGAACCACCGCACCGCACCTCTCAACAAATATCCCGCCCAACTCGAGGATGTTGAGCGGGCGGTGCGATTCATTCGCTTTCACGCCGCGCGCTTGGGCATCGACCCAGAGCGCATTGGCGGCGTTGGCGGATCGTCCGGCGGCCATCTCACGCTGATGCTCGGCGTGTTCTCGGCGGCCGGTGATCCGGTGGACCCCGACCCTGTCAACCGCGAGACAGCACGGCTACAGGCCATCGTGCCGTGGGCGCCCCCGACGGATCTGGTGATGCTCAACGGCGAGTACGGCCAGGGCACCTTCGGTTCGCTCTTCGGGATGCGCCTGATGGTGCGCGACCCGCAGAACTCGCCCCAGTTCAAGGCATATCGGGATGCATCGCCGATCCACCACGTATCGCCCGACGACCCGCCCACAATGCTCATCCACGGCGACGCAGACAGAGTGGTGCCGCTCGGCCATTCCGAAACGATTGCTGCTCGCATGCGTGCCGCCGGCATCGCCGTGGAGGCGCTAGTCATTCCCGGCGGAGGACACGGAGCGTCCTTTCCCGGCAAGAGTGCAGACGCGCCCGAATACACCCAAGCTACCGTGGACTGGTTTGACCGCCACCTGCGCAATTGAGCCCGCTCAAGGGACGCTCAGTCCACTAGAGCTTGGTAGGTCAACGTCTGGAAGTCCTTGCGTATGTTGAGGTGCGTGTACGGACGGACCTGTGTCATCAGGATTCCGATCACTTCGTCTTCCGGATCAACCCAAAACACGGTGCAATAGGCACCGCCCCAGCCGTAGGTGCCCTCCGCGCTCGGCATCGCACTCCGGCCGAGATCAGTAGTCACCGAATAGCCTAGGCCAAAGCCGAAGCCTTCGCCACGCAGCCAGACGGCCCGCTCACCAGTATGGTTCACCGTCATCAGCCGCACGGTCCGCGGGCTCAAGATGCGCACGCCATCCAGTTCGCCGCCATTCAGCATCATCTGGTGGAAGCGGAAGTAGTCACTGGTCGTCGAAACAAGTCCGCCGGCACCGCTGAAGTATACGTGTGGCTCTTTCACCCAGCGGCTGTCCTCGTCGGCCTTCTCTTGCAAGACGATCTTGCCATCATCGTCCGGCTGGTAAAGAGCGGCAAAGCGCGGCAGCTTCTCACTGGGCAGGTAGAAATGCGTGTCCTGCATGCCGAGCGGCTCGAAGATCTTCTCGCGCAGATACTCGTCCAGGGTCATCCCCGAGAGCACTTCGACGAGTCTTCCCACGACGTCGGTGGCCGGCCCGTACTCCCAATGTTCCCCCGGCTCGAAGTTCAGCGGCAGCTTGGCCAATTCCGCAACATAGTCGCCCACCGTGCCGTTCGGTTTGCGGTTCTGGCGCAGTTGGTTGTAAAGCCCCCGGGTGACGCCGCGGTAGGGGTTCGCAAGGCCAGCGGTGTGTGTGAGCAGGTGCTGGATCGTGATCGCGTTCTCGGCCGCAACGGTCCTGTATGGGCCGCGCGCGGAGTCGCTGGGCTCTACCGGCACAGCGACTTTCATGTCGGCAAATTCGGAAAGATACTCCGCAACCGGATCCCGGAGCAGGAAGCGCCCCTCCTCCCAGAGCATCATCAGCGCAACCGAGGCGATGGGCTTGGTCATCGAGGCAATTCGGAAAATGACGTCGTTCGACATCGGCACCTTGGCCTCAACGTCTATGTGGCCGAAGCTCTTGTGGTAGACGATCTGGCCGCGCCGAGCGATCAACCCGACCACGCCGGGCACCTCGTTGCGCTCTACGTACCCTTGCAGATTCTTGTCGATGCGGATCAGCCGGTCAGCGGCGAATCCGGCCGTTGCGGGATCGGAAATCGTGGCGGAATCGGCCGCGAGGCCGGGCACGAATAAAGCAGCGGCGATCACCGCAACAGCGAAGACACGGTTCGAGTGATGTCTCATGGAATACTCCTCGGTGCTGGGCCTTCGTGGCCAAGCGCCAGCTCGTGGGAACTTGCCCTATTGTTTGTACCAAGACTGCCGCCGAATCGTCTCCTGGCCAGTACATTGCTACCATGCGACCGGGCTTGACCGCATCTCGCTCTGGGAGGCGGGCAAGCAGTCAGACCCATGCGAAACCAACAGACTGAAATAGACACGCAAGCCGGTTCCGATCCATCACGGTCCCCCGCCCTGAGCGTATCTCGCCGCGCCCTGCTGGCAGGGCTGCCAGCCGTTGCGCTGCGAGCACAGCCAAGGCAGCCGAACTTCTTGGTGATCGTCGCTGACGACCACGGCTGGAACGATCTCGGCTGTTACGGGCATCCGGTGGTGCGCACACCCAACTTGGATCGAATGGCAGCAGACGGTGTCCGCTTCACGCATTGCTACACCACCGCGCCATTGTGCAGTCCCGGTCGTGGAGCTGTGATGACTGGGCTCTACCCGCACGTCTCGGGAGTGACTCATCTGGTACAGGGCGAGCAGGCAGCGCAGCTGTCCCTACGCCCCGATCTGTGGACGTTCGCCAAAGGGCTGGAGCAGCTGGGCTACGTCAACGCAGCGGCCCGCAAGTGGCACTTGTCAACTTCCGGCGCGTTGCCGCACGGCTTCCAGCACGAATTCCCGTCCAGGCAAACCTATCTCGAGGAATCCGAGGCTTTCCTCGAGCAGCGCCACGACAGCCCATTCTGCCTGTACTTCTGCCCGAACCACACGCATCGCCCATTTCGCAGCCACAGCGAATTCGAATACTCGCCTGACGATGTCGCCCACTGCCTGCCGCCGTACCTCAGAGACACCCCGCAGGTGCGTGAACACTATGCTTGGTACCTGTCGGAGACCAGCAAAATGGACTACGAGATCGGGCGGTTGATCGCGGCCCTGGAGCGTAGCGGAGAGTTGGACAGGACAGTCGTGGCATTCATGACTGACCACGGGCCGTCGCTGCACAGAGCCAAGTTCTCGCTGTACGACTGGGGAACGCACTCCAGCCTAATCGTTCGCGGACCGGGCATCTCGGGGAGCAAACGAGTCGACACCGGCTTGGCATCAACCATCGATCTGGGCCCGACACTTATGAGTCTCGCGGGCCACACAGCGCCAAGCTCATGCCAAGGAATCGACCTCGGCCCACGTCTTGCGGAGCGAGGCGGGACGGCGCGAAGTCTGGTCTTCTCCGAGCATCACCAGGACAACCACCTCACGGCTGTGCGCGGTGAACGCTTCAAGCTGATTCGCAACCACACCAAGGACGAACCCCTCGTGTCGCCGCGGGTTGTCGGCAATTGGCAAAACATGGACGTGGACACGCTGCGCCAGCCCTACCCGCTGCCACGGCCGGACCGCGAATTGTTCGATCTGGCTGCCGACCCGCTGGAAAGCCGCAACCTAGCAAACGACCCGGCCTACAGCGACCAGCTCGCCAAATTGGAGAGCGAATTGGAGAAGTGGGCTGCCCTGCCCCGACAGTGAACCCTACCTCTCACAGCGTCCGGCAAGTCTATAGGACTAGCCGGGACCAGACGAACCGCCAGCTGTCTCGCTGAGGTAGGTTGCGATGGCGGCAATCTCGTCGGATGTGTACACCGCGTCAAGATCGTCAGGCATCGACGAACGTTGGCGAATCTGCTGTCGCTTGACTTCTGCCTTGCGGACGCTGCGCAAGGGCGGCGGCATAGATGCCGCATCAAAGATCCTGACTCGCGTCTCGGTCTCCTCGGCCAGAACGCCTTCGATTGTCTCGCCACTGGCCAACTCAACTTGGACTTGCTCGAAGCCGTAGGCGATGCGCCCGTCCGGCTCCAATATGTCTCGTTCCAGATCCTGGGCCGTCTTCCCTTTCGCGACGATCTTCAGATTGGGTCCGATCGAAGTGCCCAAGCCGTCCACTTCGTGGCAAACACTGCAACGGCTTTCACGGGTCAAGTCAAAGAAAAGGTCCTTGCCATGCAGTGCCTTCGCCGACAGCTCCGGCCGTACCGGGGCCTCGAATGCAGTCCCAAGCTCGACGATGGCTTCTGCGCCGCTTGGCGGCTCGCTGGACAGGCTCATGACATACGCGGTGACAGCCCAGACAGCCTCCTCAGAAAGCACATCCTTCCAGCCCGGCATGCTCGTACCGGGCAATCCGTCAGCCGTAATGCGAAACAGCTCACTTGGGTTCCAAACACGGTCACGTAATGCAGGCCCGCGTGCCGAACGACCCTCCGAGCCGTGGCAATAGCCCACCGCGCAGCTCTTGGCGAACTGGGCGGAGCCCGCTTCGATGAGATCCTGGGAGGCTAGGTCGACTCTATCGGCTGCTTGCAACCCGCCCACCAGCAGCAGTGTGACTGCTACTCTCATTAGCGATCCTCCTCCGGCTGAAACCGCCACATCGTACTTGCACGTGATTCATAACAAGTGACTTGCTGCCATGGGGCTAGCCATGCCTCGTGCGTGATACCCCTCATTCTAGACGGGAAACCGAGGGCCTAGCTAGCGACTCCGGACGACGCAGCGCGCAAGTGCCAGTTCATTGAGAGCGACGGACTCCGGCAAGCCGTAGCACCGACGAAACGACTGCACCGCCCAAGAAGCCCGCAATTGCCAGGAGCGGAGGCCAGACATCAACGAGTGACGCGAAGGGCAGACCGTTCGGCACGAGATCGTTGAGTAGTTCTACGAGTGCGCCAAGGAGCGCCCCTGCGGCTGCCCAAATCAGGGCGATCCTGACTGTACTGCGGATGTATCTGTGCCACTTCTCCATGAGGTCCTCCCTGAAATTCCGTGCGGTAAGCTCTCTCCCACCTGTCATTTCGGGCACAATCGCAATCGGAGTCTGCGAACGTCGGAGTCCAAGTCCCCTGGGCACGCCACCTTAGTAGCGCTGCGGGGAGGGAATCTGCTCCACGCGCTCCACCCTGCTTCATGAGCTGCTGACAATGGCCACTAATCCTGCGTGAACATCGAAGACCTCTCGATTGCCCAAGCCTCACATGAATCCGAATAGCGGCGGAAAGGCGACGACCACGAAGGCCGCCCACACGGCATAGACCGGTAGGTAAGCCATCTGCCAGCGCTCAAGCTCGGAGAACGTGCCACGGCCACCGAGGAAGCGGGCGTACAACCATGCCGACCAAGCGAGGTTCACCAGCAGAACAAGGTTCTCGCCTAGCGCCGCCACGCGATTCGGGCTCAACCCGAACTCGGATATCCGCCCTGCTACGGCGGTTAGGGCCACGCCGTCGACGACAAGAGCGCAGACGACGAGCAGAAGCTGCAGTGCGTCGAATGCGTCCGGCGGCGCGTCAGCCTCGCGCGCCGACACCGAATACAGCAGCAGGCCCAGAACTACGGCCAGGAGCAGGTCGAAGCCGATAAGCACCTCCCGTTCCAGGTCGATGCCGCTACCCGTCCACACCATGGTGGCCAGCAACGCGAGCAGCACTGCAGTGAAGAGCGGCGTGAACAGGCGCGTCAATACGGGCGCCATGTTCTCGATGACGCTCTGCTTGGCTTCCACGAGCCACGCGCCGACGATGACGGCACCCATCGCGCCGCACGGCAACATCCACTGCGCCGCGAACCATTCCATGTCCGTGCCGATGGCGGCGAAGCTGGCGGCAGTGAAACCTGTGAGGACACCGCCGCCGAGGGCCATGAGCACGTAGTAGATGAACAGTTCGCCGGAGAAGCGCACGAAGTCCATCCGACCGCTGCCATCGCGCCAGCGTCCTCCGGCATATGCGATGCCCACAACGAGCCACAGCGCAATCGGCAGGTGCAGGCCGGCGAGCGTTTGCGTGTGACCAGCCGGCGTGAACGGCAACACGTTGATGACGATCGCGGCAGCGGCGAACGCCAGCGCCAGCCGGAGGCAGCCAGCCCGGTCCAACTGTCGTTTCCACGCGAAGTAACCGACGAGGAACGGGAGAACGAAAAAGCTGAGATTGGTGAAGTAGATTTCTCCGTCATCGACCAACCCGTCCCCCGATCCGATCTGCGGGTAGCCGAATAGCTCGGGCACTTTGATCGCCGCCGCCGCGGCCAGGGCAAGGGCGATCACGACGATGCTCTCGCGCACTGCGTTTCTGTTCGGCGCAGCGTTCGAGGACGTGGTCACTACGAGTTGTTTCCACAGCCGCTCAGAATGCTCGCGCGCAAACTCGCGCGATACGGCGTCGAGGTTTCCCATCCGCTTGACGGCCACCAAGAACGCCTCGTCGGCGTCGAGTCCGGTTGCGCGGAGTTCCGCGACTAGATCGCGCAGATGGGATTCGAGTTCCTCCACGTCCGAGTCCCGAATCGCCGGGCGCCGCTGGAGCCAGCGCCGCCAGTGCCTGATTTGCGCTTCGAGCGCGTCGTCGTGCGTCAGCATGTCGGTTCAAGCCCCCACACCCGCAGTGCCGGCCCTGCCGGCGACACCAAGGAAAACTCCATCCATACTTCGCGCATCGTGGCGTCCACGACCTGCCATTGGCGCTTCTGTTCCTGCAAGTGTGCCCTCCCCTGCCTGGTGAGGCGGTAGTACCGTCGCCGCCGTCCGCTCTCCGCGCTCGCCCAGCGCGCTTCGACGTAACCGAGCCGCTCGAGACGATGGAGCACCGGATAGAGCATTCCGTCCGTCCACTGAAGATGGCCGTCCGACAGTTGTCCGACGCGTTTGATGATCGCGTAGCCGTAGCTGTCGCCGTCCGCCAGGATTGCCAACACGAGCGGTGCCGCCGAGGCGGCCACCAAGTCCTTGCTGATGTTCACATTCATTCCTTGCGCCGGACCGAAGACGACACTCTTTTATACATAGCACATCAATGCATCACAGTGCAATGTAACTGGGTTCGATCACAGTAAACTACCGGTTTAGATGCGGAAGAGGCGAGATGGGTCGGGGACGATTGGGATTCCCGGACCGATCGACGCTGCGGGGCTCGGGTGCGCACTGGGATACGGGGTGCTTGCTTGGGCGGCGCGACAGCCGGGCGAGCCGCCGTTGCTACTGTTCTTCGGCGTCGCGATCTGGGCATCGCTGCTAACGTTCGGCTTCTATGTGTACGCCCGACGGTGCCCACCCACCGCGATTCCGGTCGGGCGGCTGATCGCTTGGGCGGCGGTGTTCCGGCTCTGCGGGCTGGCGGGCGGCCCCTTCTACGAGGACGACTTCTATCGCTACCTCTGGGACGCATACCGTTTCGCGCAGGACGGAACGCCCTACGGAGTGGCACCAGAGGCGTTCTTTAGCGACCCCTCTGTACCGGCTGCATTCCAGCGCATCCTCGACCAAGTCAACTACCCGGAATTGCCGACCATCTACGGGCCGGTTACGGAACTGCTGTTCTTGGCGGGACATGTGCTGCGTCCGGGCAGCATTACAGCGTTGCAAGCGACGCTCATCCTCATCGACCTTGTCACCATCGTCCTCCTGCTGCGCCTCGCCCCGGCCCGCGGGGTTCTCCTGTACGCCTGGTGCCCGCTGGTCATCAAGGAGATCGCGTTCACCGCGCATCCGGACGGTGCCGCAGTCTGCCTCCTGCTCGGGGCCGTTGTGCTTGCGCAGAGAGACCGGCTGCGCAGCGCTGCTGCCTTCCTAGGGCTTGCCGTTTCCGCCAAGGTCTTGGCTGTACTGCTCGTGCCGTTCTTACTGGCGCGCGCCCGCTTGGCAGAGTGGGCGGCGTTCGCGGGGGTGCTGGCTGTCAGCTACCTGCCCTTTCTGTGGCTGGGGGCCACGGATCTGCCGACGCTGGCGGTCTTCGCTCGCGAGTGGGAGTTCAACGCCGCCTTGTTCGGGCTCTTCACGCCCTGGATGCCTGTGACCGCGGCCCGCCTGATGTGCGGCCTCGCGCTGGCTGGCGGCCTCGCCTGGTACTATCGCCGCTACCGGCAATCTGCCTCGGGAACGGTCCCCCGCGGAGACTGGATCTACGGCTTGCTGCTCGCCGTGTCCCCGGTCGTCAATCCTTGGTATCTGCTGTGGCTTCTGCCGTTCGCGGCGATTAGACCAAGTTCGTGGGCGTGGACGGCCTCGGTGGCCGTGCTCCTTTCGTATTGGACACAGATCAACCTGAACAACCTGCACGCGGACCCCTTCGCACACCCTGGATGGGTACGCCCCCTAGAGTACGGTCTGATCCTGCTGGCGATGGCGTACGACGGGATCCGGAGGACCCGCTCGCCCGCCGCTGGCACCGGCGAGCAAACGGATGCGTAGGGGACCGACGGCTGGCGCCGCAGTGCCTTCAGGTCTCGTGGCGGGCTAGCGCGGTCGACAGCCGCCGAGCCACGTGCCTCGGTCAGGGTGTCGGCGCGTTGAGGCTCCAGTCGTAGTCGTGGTCCAGCGATCCTTCGAAGTCTTGGAGCATCTCTGCCAGATCACCCTCCGCGTACTTTCGCAGGTGATCCAGCACCCCGGCGTCCGAGTTTCCAAAGTCCTCGTGATACCAGTAGTAGATGCTGGAGACCACGCCGAACGACTCGTCCAACAGCTCCGCGCCGCGCGGGTGGTTCACGTACTCCCGCGCCCCTTGCTCCAACAACCGCTCCAGATTCTCAGCGGTGTAGACTTCCGGTGCCAGGTTCGGACAGCCCATGCTGGCACAGTTCACAGCGTAGTGGATGCGGGGATCCTTCCAGATTGCCCGCAGGATGTCGTGCTCAATGTTGTCCAGCGTCAGCGGCTGGCCCGCTACGTTCACGAGGACATCGCCCCACGGCCCGGTCCAAGGGACCACGCCCTCGTGAATGTTCTTGATCGAGTCAACGGGATAGCTGTCCAAGACCACCCGTACCGTAACGGCGTTGTAGAGGTTGATCCAGTACGCCATCTGCTCGTCCCTGGCGTAGTGCCGCGGGTTATGCCCCTGGAGGTATTGGACGTAGCGGTCAAGCCGATCCATGTCGGTGGGATTCGCCTGCAGCTTGGGGTAGTCGACCAGATTGACGCCGGACGGGTGGTCGGTGATCAGGTAGCTGTCCAGCAGTGCCTGCCACTCGCTATGGTCCACCTGCTCAGTTTTGGTCGGGTCGTGATCGGCCCAAGACACGTCAGCGGGAGGCGCCGTGCACGATGCTGCTCCGAGCGCGAGAAGAACCATCAACCACGCGCGTCCGAAGCTTGCCGACGCGAGTTGACGCCCGCCACCCGAAGGTGTCGTGAAGGTCATCGTTGGTCTCCCCGTCGAGTTACCGCCGCTCGGGCCGGACGGATTCGGCGCAGAAGAAAAGAAGCCCGACCGGGCGCCAAGGGCCAGCGGCACTCCGCCCAAGGCCATGGTCAGAAGCTGCCGCCGAATCCAAAGCTGAGGCCGACACCGAAGATGCGCGAGTTGGCGGTATTGCGTCCCGCCACGACCTGTCCGAAGAACGCGTTCACGCTGACGTACTCCGTGATGTGGGCGATGGCCCGACCGCCAACGATGTGGCCATCCTCTTCAAGCCCGGGAAACCGGCTCGGCGAGAACCCTTCACCTCCGATGTCGATGCCCGACAGTGCGTTGACCATCCGATAGTCGACGCCAACCGTGAAGCGACTCCCAGCCGGGATGAAGAGGCCCAAATTGACGAACATATCCTCGGGAATATCGACCCTTTCCCCGCCAGCCGAGCCCGCGCCCACGGCCATCGGATTGACCTCGGTGCTTGTGCGGAACCGGTAGCCGACCTCCGCTGAGGCTCCGGCTACGTCCCAGAACTTCCCGACGATGAGCGACGCCTCGGCACCGTTGCCACCATCACCCAGCGAGTTAATGTAGCCAGTGTCGTAGCCGCCCGCGATGATCGCGCCGACGCGCAACGCAACGCTCGGCGCGTCGCTCACCAGCTCGTCGACGATGCGCCAGGTTACGGAAACGTTGGAGTCGACCAGGCCGCTGTAGCTCTCTTGGCCGCCCGCCGGGCCGGCCGCTCCAGCCACGAAGCTCCGAGCCCAGGCAGATTGCACATCCACGGCGACAGCGTCGTTGATGGCGTAGCTAGCTCCGAACCACAACGTGTTCTGCGCCAGGTTCGCGCCCGTGGCCTCCAACGGCCCCTTCACCTTGGTCGTCTGCCGAAAGAACTCCAAGGCATTCTGATTGACGTACGAGATATTGATGCTGCCGGTTCCCGGCTCTGCGATCCATGGCGAGCCCTGAGCCCGGGCCGGCCGCGCCGACAGCCAAGCCACGAGAACCGAGGAGACTAGAATGCCCGTCAATGAGCGACTATAGTGCGACATCAAAGGTCTGCTCCTACAACTTGAAGCGGCGCGTGAGGAAGTAATGGACTACCTCCATACGAACTTTGCAGTCGTCCATGTCCGGACCACAAAGCGCCTGAACTGCCGCGTCATCCGAAGACCCCGTTTGCTTGCCCTCGTGGGCCGCCTCAAGGCTGGCGGTTAGGCTGCGGGCCCGACTGGCGTCGAGCTCGTTCTTCTTCAGCGGACAGTCTTCGCAGACCAGCGTGTCGAACGTCAGCTTCTTGCCCTGCGAGTACGCCGCGCGCGGGCTGAGCTTGCCTTGGCCGGGTCCGATCGAGCCTGAGGCCCAGACAGAAGTGTGGACGAATCCGATGGCGGCTGCGAACAGGGCGCCGAGACATAGAGAGCGAATCATCTTGTGCATACCTACTTGGGGTCGATCGGTGGGGTGCATCCGATCAGGGTGAACAGTTGAACTCGCAACTGGAGCAATAGACTGTAGTACTACCGATCCCATTCTGACACAGAGCAAGGACTGGTCTTGTCTCCGAACTCGAGTCCGCGGTCAAGTCATGTCCCGGCACTAGGTAGGTCGATTTCGGGACCGATAGCGAACGGACAATGAACCTCACTGGCTATTGGTGGGAACAGCGCGCCGCGAGACGGCGGCGCGTGCGTGCTGCATGCTCCCACGGCGTTCGAACTGCCATCAAGTCCCGCCTGAGGCCAGCGGGCCATGCGCACCAGTGCCATTCCGAGCGGCTGGGGCAGCCGCTCGATCATCCCATCCCGCCTATCGGTAGCCTAGTCCACCGACATCACCGACACACCCGGACATAGCGCTCCAAGTTCGAGACACGCAAAGCTGTGATCGCGTCGAACGACAAGCAACGGTTTGCTCATCTGCAGATTTCACAGGCGACTGCCCAGCAGCCGGATGGCTTGGGCTACGATAGCTCAAGCAGGGCTGCCAGGATGGACTTGGACCAGATCATGACGGTTCGGGAATCATCGCTGGTCTGAGCATCGCCTGGTCGTCTGGTCGAGGATTGAGACATGTGTTGGGGTTCAAGCGTGAGGCTTTGAATAGTGCCTGAATGGAACGAATCGCAGTGTCAGCCCGCTGGTCAGGCATCGGCCCGCGCTGGCATGGAGCCAGTCACCGAAGAACTTCTGGGCCGAATGGTGCGGCTGATTGTCAATGCAGTCGACCCCGAAAAGGTCATCCTCTTCGGTTCTCGAGGCCGGGGGGACGCTACACCGGAATCAGACGTGGACTTGGTTGTCATCGAGGCCAGACCGTTTGATCGAACCAGATCGCGGCTAAGGGAGGAAGCCCGCCTGTACAAGGCGCTCGCGGGCGTGCGCGTTCGCAAAGACATCCTTGTATACAGCGCCGACGACGTCGAGTTCTGGAAGGACTCGCTGAATTACGTTCTTGCCCGCGCACTTCGCGAAGGCAGGGTGCTATATGAACGACCTTAAGTGCGCCCAGACATTGGTCCAGGCGGCAGAGCGAGACCTTGAACTCGTGCAGCTTATGCTCGAGCACAGCCGAGGGGCGGACGAGGTGTTCGGCTTTCACGTACAGCAGGCCGTGGAAAAGCTGCTCAAGGCCTGGCTGGCCATTCGCGGCGAGAGCTATCCGCTGACGCACGACCTAGAACAGCTGTTCGAAGTCCTCGCACAAGGTGGTGTCGAACTTGGAGGCTTCCGGAACCTCGCGGTCTACACTCCATTCGCCGTCGTCCTTCGGTACGAGGCGCTCGGGTCTCAGGTGCCACCCATGGACCGTCCGCAGGCTGCCTCCCGAACGGCCTCTCTACTGGCCCAGGTCAGGGAATTCTTGACCGAATCCCATCGGGCCTGAATCGGTCGCCCAGTGCCCTCGGGGGTCAGGTAGCTAGTTGCATTCCGTTGCTGGACGCTAGCCCGCCCTTCCCACCGAGATTTGCAAGTTCCTTCTGACCAATTGCCGCCTCGAAGAATCTTATTTCCCAAGAGCAGCGTCACCGGAGCTGATCATGTCGGCGCTGCCGACGATCAGCGGGTCCGGTCGGTTTACGACGCGGGCATCCTTGTTGGTATAGGGCAGCGCGGCCAAGAAGTGCCGCATACAATTCAGACGAGCACGCTTCTTGTCGTCGGACTTGACAATCGTCCACGGCGCGTCGGCCGTGTCTGTGTAGAAGAACATGGCCTCCTTGGCGGCCGTGTACTCGTCCCACTTATCGAGCGACTGGCGATCGATCGGCGACAGCTTCCACCCTTTCAGAATGTCCTGCTCGCGGGCTTCAAAACGGCGTTTTTGTTCTTCCCTGGTGACGGAAAACCAGTACTTGAACAGCAGAATGCCGCTGCGGACGAACATGCGCTCGAGTTCGGGAGCCTGACGCATGAACTCCAAATACTCCTTCGCCCCGCAAAACCCCATGACCCGCTCCACTCCGCCGCGGTTGTACCACGAGCGGTCGAAGAGCACGATCTCGCCTCCCCGCGGCAGGTGAGAGATATAGCGTTGGAAGAACCACTGGGTCCGCTCCCCAGCGGTCGGCTTGTCGAGCGCCACCACGCGGGCACCGCGCGGATTGAGATGCTCCGTGAACCGCTTGATGGTCCCGCCCTTGCCAGCGGCATCTCTGCCCTCGAACAGGACGACGATCTTGCGGTTCGTCGCCTTTACCCAGTCCTGCACCTTTAGCAGCTCAACCTGTAGAGCGGCCTTCTCCCGCTCATAGCTCTTGCGGGCGAGCTTCGCCTTGTAGGGGTATTCGCCGGTCTCGAAGAGCCTACGGATGACGTCGCGGTCCCGCTCGGGTGCGGCGGGCGCCGATGTGCCGTCACCATCCTCAGCGACGCCAGCGTTTCGTCGCGCATCCACCGTCGGCCCGCTGCTATCTTCAACCATCGTGGTGTCTAGTCCCACTCCAAGAACAGGCTATCATGGCACGTCGTGCGCCGACCGACCTCGCTTGTACCTCTACCCGACATAGTGGATGTCCTCCTAGCCGTCTCGGCCAGCTTCTGCCGGTAGCACACAGAACCGTTACCACACATTCCCCTGAATGAACACAATCCTTGCCGCATCTTGGACGTCGGCCCTGAAGAGCAGGGATCACGATTCGGGAAGAACGGTGCATGGAAGCGATGCGGCGGACTCGCCAATCTGTCGTCTGAGTGAACGGCTAAGTGACGGACCATTCTGCAAGATCACGGACAACCGAGATGCTTTGTGCCCTATTCAGGCTGAGTGAGTGGTTTGAGTCCCGTGAGTTTTTCAGAAAATGTAACTACCCAGGTGCCCGCGTCAAGAAACACTTGGGCTGCAGCGCATGGCGAAGAGCGAGAGGCGGACAGGTGGCGGGGATGGCCGCTTGAGGTGCTGCTTGACACAGCACTATAAAAACA
>LXNI01000307.1_pt1 | contig 61806 bp, 72 predicted proteins | sample 809091 | NCBI WGS metagenome assembly LXNI01 (sample SAMN04870527, study PRJNA318959) | sponge metagenome | biome: 01000161; feature: marine sponge reef; material: water | host: Sarcotragus foetidus | place: Greece: Milos, Mediterranean Sea | collected 2013-05-29 | depth 5-7 m
GAAACCGATCTGATAGAGGATTCATTATCAGACGGAAAGGCCGAATCTACGGGGCTCAAATCGAAATCGCGACCCCGAAAGGCCGCCGGATGAAGGAAAATCTAACAAATCTGACGTACACCCGGCAAGGAGGGCTATACAAAAGCCCTCAACGTCAATCTCGCAAAACGGCAAATCCCTTTTCTGTTAAAATTGTCCAATTAGCCTCTCTTCGGCGCACGATTTCGCATTGTGGCGGGTGAGGTTGCCCTAATCAATGGAGATGAGGACTTCTCAAGTGGATCGAGAAAAACAGATTGAAGCTCTGCAGAAGGATTGGGACACCAACCCTCGGTGGAGCGATGTACGCCGCGGCTACACGGCAGAGGATGTCGTGCGCCTGCGCGGCTCACGCGTGCCTGCCAACACCACCGCGACAGAGGGTGCCGAAAAACTTTGGCGCCTGGTCAACGGTGACGCGCGCAAAGGCTACGTCAACTGCCTCGGCGCCCTGACCGGCGGACAGGCAATCCAGCAGGTCAAGGCCGGCATCGAGGCCATCTACCTGTCCGGCTGGCAGGTTGCCGCAGACGCCAACACGTCTGAGACCATGTACCCGGACCAATCGCTGTACGCCTACGATTCGGTACCGACCGTGGTGCGCCGTATCAACAACGCGTTCAAGCGCGCGGACGAGATCCAGTGGTCCCGTGGAATCAACCCCGGCGACGAAGGGTTTGTCGACTACTTCGCCCCGATCGTGGCAGATGCCGAAGCCGGTTTCGGCGGCGTGCTCAATGCCTTCGAGTTGATGAAGAACATGATCAACAACGGCGCCGCCGGAGTCCACTACGAGGATCAGCTGGCCGCCGTCAAGAAGTGCGGCCATATGGGCGGAAAGGTACTGGTCCCGACCCAGGAAGCCGTTCAGAAACTAGTCGCGGCACGACTGGCCGCCGACGTCATGGGGGTCCCCACCGTGGTGCTGGCGCGCACCGATTCGGAAGCCGCGAACCTCGTGACGTCCGACTTCGACGAGAACGACAAACCCTTCCTGACCGGCGAGCGGACCTCCGAAGGTTTCTACCGCGTGCGCAATGGCTTGGATCAGGCGATTTCACGCGGACTGGCGTACGCTCCGTATGCGGACCTGGTGTGGTGCGAAACCGGGACCCCGGACCTGGAATTCGCCAGAGCGTTCGCGGAAGCCCTGCGCAAGGAGTACCCGAACCAGCTGCTGGCCTACAACTGCTCCCCTTCCTTCAACTGGAAGAAAAACCTGGACGACGCAACCATTGCGAAGTTCCAGCGCGAGTTGTCGGCGATGGGCTACAAGTACCAGTTCATCACCCTGGCCGGCATCCACAGCATGTGGTACAACATGTTCGACCTCGCTTACGACTATGCGGGCGAGGAAGGCATGAAGCACTACGTGGAGAAGGTCCAGGAGCCGGAATTCGCATCGGCAGACCGGGGCTACACGTTCGTCAGCCACCAGCAGGAGGTCGGTGCTGGCTACTTCGATGATGTGACTACCGTCATTCAGGGCGGGCAGTCCTCTGTCACGGCATTGACCGGGTCCACCGAAGAAGAGCAGTTCTGAAGGCCCTGGCCGAGGGCATCATGACTGCGGAAAAGTACGAACATATCCACGTCCCGGTTGACGGCGAACAGATAACGGTCCAGTCGGACCACTCTCTGGATGTCCCGGATCATCCGATCATCCCATTCATCGAGGGGGACGGGATTGGTATCGACGTCACGCCGGTCATGCGGCAGGTCGTGAAGAACGCGGTACGGCATGCCTACGGAGACGAGCGGAAGATCTACTGGATGGAGATCTACGCGGGTGACAAAGCCTGCAAGCTGTACCAAGAGGGAAACTGGCTGCCCGACGAGACCCTGCAGGCGATGCAGGAGTACGTCGTGTCGATCAAGGGACCCTTAACGACCCCGGTCGGCAAGGGCATCCGCTCTCTCAATGTCGCCATCCGCCAGCAGATGGACCTGTACGCCTGCGTGCGGCCGATCCGCTTCTTCCCCGGCACACCGACCCCGCTGAAGACCTCCTCGACGACCGACATGGTCGTGTTCCGGGAAAATACCGAAGATATCTATGCCGGTATCGAATGGCCCAACGACTCGCCCGAAGTCAAAAAGCTGATCCATTTCCTGCAGCAGGAAATGGGTGTCCAGGAAATCCGGTTCCCCGAGAGTTCCGGCATCGGCATCAAGCCAGTCTCCCAGGAAGGCTCTTCCCGACTGATCCGCAAGGCAGTCCGTTACGCGATCGACAACAACCGCGCTTCGGTCACGCTGGTGCACAAGGGCAACATCATGAAGTACACCGAGGGGGCCTTCTGCCGCTGGGGTTATGAACTGGTGACGGAGGAATTTGGTGCCGAGCTGATCGGCGACGGCCCGTGGCGGACGATCAAGAACCCGAACAACGGGGAAGACATCGTAATCAAGGACGTCATCGCCGACAACTTCCTGCAGCAGATTCTCCTGAAGCCTGCGGACTACGATGTCATCGCCACCCTGAACCTCAACGGCGACTACATCTCGGATGCGCTCGCGGCCCAGGTCGGGGGGATCGGCATTGCCCCGGGCGCCAACATGGCGGATGCGGTCGCGGTATTCGAAGCCACCCATGGCTCGGCCCCCAAGTACGCCGGCAAGAACCGCGTCAACCCCGGCTCCATCCTGCTGTCCGCGGAAATGATGCTGCGCTATCTAGGCTGGGGCGAAGCCGCCGATCTGATTCTCAAGGGAATTTCCGGAGCGATCGCCAACAAATATCTGACTTACGACCTGGCCCGGGTCCGGGCTGGCATCCCGGCCGGCCACCTCGGTACTGCCGCCACCCGTCAGCAGGTAGAGAAGCACATGCAGGAGCTGATCCCCGGAGCCACGCTGGTGACGACCTCCGGGTTCGCCGACGCCGTTATCCGGCACATGCAGTGACCCCGGTCTTGCTATAATCGTAACCCCCCAGATCACGGTGCCATCATGCAAGAACCTGAACCGATTTATAAGGTGATCTTCTTCTCGAACGGGGAAATCTACGAGATCTACGCGGAACATGTCTATTCGTCCGACTTGTACGGTTTTATCGTCATAGAGGGGATTATTTTCGGCGAGAAAGCAAAAGTCGTGGTCGATCCGAGCGAAGAGCGGCTGAAAACCGAGTTCGAATCCGTGCCCCGGACCTACATTCCCATGCACTCGGTCATGCGCATCGACGAGGTGGAGAAGGCAGGAACCGGTGAAATTCGCAAGGCCGACGGAAACGTCACATATCTGCCTCCGATGGTGGGGACGGGCGATATCCAGAAAGCCTGAGGGTTTTCTGCCGGAGGATTTCCGGAGAGGTGCCGGAGCGGTCGAACGGGCTCGCCTGGAAAGCGAGTGTGCGGTAATACCGTACCGAGGGTTCGAATCCCTCCCTCTCCGCCAAATCCATCATTGGCCCACGTTTTTCCGGACTGGCAAACAGAGCGGAAACCGCCAACGCACGGTATACTTTTCCCGCCATCAAAGGCGACCTAAACTCGGAGCTATGCCTACTTTGCCCCGCATTGCAGTTTTCTCTCTGCTGGCTGCTGTTCTTGCCCTCCCCGCCTGGGCAGCATTTCCGTGGGAGAACAGCGACGGTTCGCTCCCCTCGCTCGCGCCCATGCTCGAAAAGACCGTTCCGGCAGTGGTCAACATCTCCACGGCTCACGAAGAAGTCGTACGCACCGGGCCCCTCTTCCGCGATCCCTTTTTCCAGCATTTTTTCGGTCGGCCCGGGCAGCGCAGCCAGAAGCGGGTGCGTCGGGGCCTCGGGACCGGCGTTATTCTAGATGCAGAAAAGGGTTATGTCGTCACCAACCACCACCTGATCGCACGAGCAGACGACATCGCCGTCACCATGAGTGATGGGCGTGAAGTCAAGGCCGAGCTGATCGGTTCCGACAGTGAAACCGATGTGGCCATGCTGCGCATCCAGGCCGAGGGCCTGACCAGCCTGCCGATCGCCGATTCCGAGCAAGTGAAAGTCGGGGATTTTGTCGTCGCGATCGGCAATCCCTTTGGCTTGGGACAGACCGTGACCTCCGGCATCATCAGCGCATTGGGACGCAGCGGCGTATTTGATAATTACGGCTACGAGGACTTCATCCAGACCGATGCCTCCATCAATCCCGGCAATTCCGGTGGTGCCCTGGTGAATCTGCGAGGTGAGCTGATCGGCATCAACACCGCGATCCTGAGCCGCTCCGGTGGCAACATCGGCATCGGCTTCGCGATTCCGATCCACATGGTGCGCCAGGTGGCCGACCAGTTGATCGAGCACGGCCAGGTGCAACGCGGACAGCTAGGCGTGCAGGCGCAGGCCATGACCCCGGAACTAGCCGAAGCATTCGGTCTCAAACAAATTGAAGGTGTCGTCATCACCGAAGTGGTCGAAGGGTCGCCGGCCGAGCAGGCCGGCATTATCCCGGGAGATGTTCTGGTGCGCATAGACGGAGAAGACATTCACGATGTCAAGGACATGCGCAACGTGTTGGGCCTGTTGCGTTCCGGCCGCGAGGTGGAAATCGAATTGCTCCGCGGCCGCGAGACCGTGACCGTCCGCGCGGCGACCGCCACCTTACGCATCGACGGCGCAAACCTCCACCCGGCCATGGCCGGGCTCACGCTGTCGACCCAGCGAGATGCCGGCACCACGTTCGTGGAAATCGTCAAGGTCGAGCCCGGCCATCCTGGCGCACAGGCCGGAATCCGTGCCGGCGACCGGTTGCGCTCCGTCAACCGTCGTCCCGTGAAGAACGTGGAAGACATCCGCGCCATCATCAACCGCGACGCCGCCCAGGTGCTGCTTCAGATTCAGCGCGGCGCGCGCAGCCACTTCCTCATGCTTCCCTGACCATGGCATCCCCCAACCAAAGCGAATTGAGCCGCAGCGTTCGCCAGACGCACCGGCAGTTGCGCCTGCTGATCGGCCTGGGGAGCCTGCTACTGGTTCTGTTGCTGGTGCGTATCGGCTGGATGCAGACGATCCATACCGAGCACTTCACTGCGCTGTCGACGGACAACCACCTGCGTCAGATTCCTGTCGCCCCCTCCCGCGGCCTGATCTTCGACCGCCATGGCGTCTTGCTTGCGGACAACAGCGTCCAATACAGCCTGAGCCTGATTCCCTCCCAAGTGGACGATCTGGACACCACGATTTCGCAACTGCGGGAATTGGCCAACATCCATGACCGGGAAGTGAAGCAGTTTCAGCAACGCGGGCAAAGCCGAAAATTCGAAACCACGCCGCTCAAGATCAACCTGTCGGAAGAAACGATTGCGCAGGTCGCTGTGAAACTACATCAACTCCCGAGTGTCTACCTGGAAGCCTACGCTGCACGCCGCTACACCTATGGCAAGTCGACAGCCCACGTGCTCGGCCATCTGGCCAGCATCAGCAAAAAGGACCGCGAACGCATCGATCTCTACCGCTACCGCGGCACCCGGAGGATTGGTCGAACCGGCATCGAACACCAGTACGAATCTCTCTTGCTCGGAACCCCGGGCCTGCAGCAAGCCGAAGTCAACGCACAGGGTCGTTCCTTGGCGGTGTACGACCGCAAGGCACCGACTCCCGGCAGCAACCTGATTCTCACGCTGGACGCCAGCCTGCAGAAGGTGGCAAGCGAAGCCATGGTCGGGATGGAAGGCGCTATTGTCGCCATAGAGCCTTTCACTGGAGACATTCTGGCGCTGGTCAGCGCACCGGGTTTCGACCCCGAAGTGTTCGGCCACAGCATCAATCCCGACGACTACCAAGGCCTGATTCGAGACCCAAAGAACCCCTTGCTGAATCGTGCCATTCAAGGACAGTACGCACCGGGTTCGACGATCAAGCCGTTCGTCGCGCTGGCCGGGCTGGAATCGGGCCATGCCATCCCTGACAAGCAGTTTTACGCCGCCCCACAGTTCAAGATCCCGAACTATCGCCGTCCATTCCGCGATTGGAAGGACGAGGGCCACGGATGGGTCACGGTCAGTTCTTCAATCACCCAGTCCTGTGACGTCTACTTTTATTCGCTGGCCTACCGTATGGGAATCGAGGCCTTGGAGCCCTTTCTCGGACGGTTTGGTTTAGGCCAGGCCCAGCAACTCGACTTGCCCGGAGAGCTCCCCGGACTTCTTCCCAACGAGGTCTGGAAGCGAAAGACATATGGCCAGCCTTGGTACCCGGGCGAAACCGTGATCATGGGCATTGGCCAAGGGTACCTACTGCTCACTCCACTGCAACTCGCCGCCGCGACTGCGGCCTTGGCAACCCGCGGCATCCGCATGAAGCCCCGTCTGCTGCGCGCCTACGACCAAGACGGAGAAGTGGTCAAAAGTCCACCGGAGGAAATCGGACGCGTGACACTTTCCAATCCGGCCGGGTGGGATCTGATCACCAACGCCATGGTGGACGTAGTCCATGCCTCCAATGGCACGGCTTGGCGTTCCGGGCTGGATGCGGCCTACCGCATCGCAGGCAAGACCGGAACCGCACAGGTAATCAACTACGGTGAAAAGCGCCCCGACTCCGACGACCTTCCCGAGAATATCCGCGATCATTCCCTGTTCATTGCCTTCGCCCCTGCCGAGGCTCCGAAAATCGCCCTCGCGGTCATCGTCGAACACGGGGGACACGGCTCGACGAAGGCGGCACCCATTGCCCGCCGGCTCCTGGATGCCTACCTCCTGAGGTCGCTCTAATGGCGCAGAATCCTTACCTCTCCGCCGCAACCAAGCTGGTCGCTCCGCTGGATCGCACCTTGATGTTGTTGATCCTCGCGGTTCTGGTTCTCAGCCTGGCGATCCAGTTCAGCGCCAACAACATGAGCCTGCAAGCCACTCAGCAGCATGCTGTCCGCATCGGAATCGGCCTGCTCGCGCTTCTGGCCATGGCGCACATCACCCCGCTCCACCTGAAGCGGTGGACCCCGATCCTGTTCCTGCTCAACCTACTGCTGCTGGTGGCCGTCGTGTTCTACGGCAGCGGGGAGACCGCCCAGCGCTGGCTGGCACTCGGCCCCGTCGTACTGCAGCCGTCCGAGTTGCTCAAGCTCACCATTCCCTTGGTGGTGGCTTACGTCCTCGGGCCCTCACTGCCACCCTTGTCGCCTGTCCGCGTAATACTGGCATTGGCGCTCGTGGCCGGAGCGACCTGGCTGGTCGCGATCCAACCGGATCTAGGCACAGCGCTTTTGATCTCTGCCGTTGGAGTGTCGGTAATCCTGCTAGCCGGAATCTCTAGGCGGTGGGTTCTGGGCTTGGGGGCACTGACCGGTATTAGTCTGCCGTTCGTATGGCAGTATGCCCTGCGCGAGTACCAGAAAGATCGTATTCATATTTTCTTCAATCCGGAAGCCGACCCGCTCGGCAGCGGCTACAACGTCATTCAGTCCAAGATCGCCGTCGGCTCCGGCGGCATCTCCGGGAAGGGCTGGACGCACAGTACCCAGGCACAGTTCGATTTTCTGCCGGAGCATTCGACCGACTTCATTTTTTCCGTCTATGCCGAAGAGTTCGGGCTGATCGGGGTGGTCGTTCTGGTCGCCCTGTACCTGGCGATCCTGTGGCGGATAGTGGCCATGAGCCGAACCGGACCCGACCGCTTCAGCCAACTGTTGATCGGAGGTCTTGGCCTGTCCTTGCTCATCCACATCCTGGTCAATATCGCGATGACCATCGGCTATGCTCCCGTGACCGGCTCGCCGCTGCCGTTGATGAGCTATGGCGGAAGCGCCATGATCAGCACTTTGGCCACTTTCGGTATGATGATGGCCGCCCGACACTACGCCCGCGTACATCTCAAGTAAATGATTTTCAAAAATCGCTGGCTTCTACTATGCCTTTTGCCCGCCTGCACCATGGCAAGCGAGACGTTCATCCCGTACGGCGAACGCCCCGAGGTCCACGCCTGGATCGAGCGCCTAGTGGACGAGCATGACCTGCCAGCAGAGCACGTTCGCAAGCTGATCTCCGATTGCGAACATCAACCCAAGGTCATTGCCAGCGCCAGCCGCCCCGCCGAATCGAAACCCTGGCACTGGTACCGGAACATCTTCCTGACCGACGACCGCATCCGCCGGGGCCGAACCTATCTCAGGGAGCATGCCCGCCTGCTCGAAGAAGCGGAACGCATCTACCAGGTGCCCACCGAAGTAATCACCGCCATCATCGCAGCTGAATCGAATTTCGGGCGCAATACCGGCGCGCATCCAGTGCTCGACACTCTGGTGACCCTAGGGTTCGACTACTCGCCACGTGGGGAATTCTTCCGCAAACAGCTGGGACAGCTTTTTCTGCTCGAACGCGAAGCCGGACTGAACATCAAGAAGCTGCGCGGCTCATGGGCCGGCGCACTTGGGCAGGCCCAGTTCATACCCAGCAGTTACCGGGATTTTGCCGTCGATGGCGACCAGGATGGCCGGCGCGACCTATGGGACAGCCCCGCCGACATCATCTTCAGCATCGCGAATTATTTCCAGAAGCACCACTGGCGTCTGGGCGAACCGGTCGCGGAACTGATTCACCCCAAGGATCCCGAGCAGTTGCCACTGAGCAAAGCACTGCTCCCGGACATCCAGTCAGAACGGCTGGCCGCATCCGGAATCAGGCTGCAGCACCCGACCGCCGAACCGGTGGCCGTACACCGATTCGAGAACGCCTCCTCACCTGAATATTGGGTCGGCTACCACAACTTCTACGTGATTACGCGTTACAACCACAGCGCCCTCTACGCCCTGATGATCCATCAGTTGAGTCGGGCCCTGAAGAATGATCCCGGGCTCTGAGCGCGTCGCCGGGCTGCTGATCCTGACCCTGGCTCTGGCCAGCAGCGGATGCAGCGTCTACGGCTATGTTGCCGAGACCTTCGACGATTCCGACTCGGCCTCCGGGTCTCGCGGCAGCGGCCCCTCCAGCTACGTCGCCCTGGGGGTTCGCTATCACGTCATGGACTCGGCCGAAGGCTACGTCGAGCGTGGCCTGGCCTCCTGGTACGGGCCGAAGTTCCACGGGAGGAAAACGTCCAGCGGCGAGGTCTTCGACATGCACCAGATGAGCGCCGCACACAAGACCCTGCCCCTGTCCACCTGGGTCAAGGTGACCCACCTCGATACCGGGCGTTCCATCACCGTTCGCGTGAACGACCGCGGCCCCTTCGTCAAAGGCCGCATCATCGACTTGTCCTACCAGGCCGCACTGGCCCTCGGGATCACCGGCGAAGGCCTGGCCCCGGTCGAGGTGCGCACCATCCGTGGCCCCGAAACAGCACCCCGGACCGCGGAATACTGGTTTCTGCAGCTCGGCGCTTTCGCGATCCGGAGCAACGCGGAAGATTTTGTGCAAAAATTGCGCCGCCAAGGACTGGTCCGGCTCTCCGTTCGAACCCGACAGCGGGACACGACGCTGCACCGGGTGCTGCAAGGCCCGTTCAAGGACCATACCGAATTCGACCAAGCCGTCTCGAAACTTGAAGCCCTAGGCATTACCGAATACACACCTGTAAATATCCCCCATTGGAAACCAATAAGAAAGAAATGAGTCGTTTGATTTTCCTGGCACTGCTGTTGGCCAGTCCGGCCTGGGCTGAACTGCCCACCCCCCCGCCGCCGGAGCTGAGTGCCCCCAGTTACATCCTGATGGACACGCAAACCGGCGAAGTCCTCGCGGAGGCGAACGCCGACGAGGCCGTCGAACCTGCCAGCCTGACCAAGATCATGACCACTTACCTGGCCTTCCGCTCTCTGGGGGATGGCCTGATCGCGGAGCAGGACCTGGTGACCATCAGCCGCAAGGCGCGCAAGGCAATCGGTTCCCGAATGTTCGTGGAGGTCAACAGCCAGGTTCCGGTCATCGACCTGCTGCGCGGCATCATCGTGCAGTCCGGCAACGACGCCAGCATCGCGCTCGCGGAACATATCGCCGGCAGCGAGGAAGCCTTTGCCGGCATGATGAACGCGGAAGCCGAGCGCCTGGGAATGAGCAAAAGTCACTTCATCGACGCTTCTGGGCTGGGCGGATCCGACCATTACATGTCGGCCCGCGACATTGCCATCCTGTCCACCGCCATGATCAACGAATTTCCGGAGCATTACGCGATGTTCCGGGAGCAGGAATACACTTGGAACGACATCACGCAGCCGAACCGCAACCGCCTTCTAAAACTGGACCCCACGGCGGACGGCATTAAGACCGGCTTCACTGATGCGGCCCAGTATTGCCTGGCCGCAAGTGCCATGCGCCCGGAGCTCGACAACATGCGGCTGGTCTCGGTCGTCCTCGGCGCCAAGAACGGCCGGGCCCGGATTCGCGACAGCCGGGCGCTACTGAACTGGGGGTTCCGTTTTTTCCGCACACAGAAGATTCATGCCGGCACGACCCCGTTGGCGGAAATCCCGGTATGGTTCGCGGAGGTGGAGCAGGTGCCGGTCGGGCTGGCCGAAGACTTGGTGATGACCCTGCCGGTCGCGGCGTATAAAGAACTGGAGACCACCTATCATCTGGAACCGGAAGTGGAAGCCCCGCTCGCAAAGGGACAGGCGGTCGGACGAATCACCGTACGCCATGAAAACCGAATCCTGGCTCAAGCACCGACCGTCGTGCTGGCCGACGTGCCGCAGGTCGGCTTCTTCACCCGGCTCTGGCACCACTTGCGGCGTCTGTCGAACTGACACCACACCGACCCGCAAACCGGTTCCCTCTCCGGGGTTCGGCGGGCCTCTCTTGTGAAATCCGGCCCATCGGTCTCATAATAGGCTAGCACCGGAGACCACCATGCCGACTCCCGCTTATTACAACGGCGAATACCGTCCCCTCGAGGGACTCACGGTCCCGATCATGGATCACGGTTTCCTGTTCGCCGACGGCGTGTACGAACTGATTCCGGTTTATGGCAAGCGGCCGCGCTGCCTGGACGACCACTTGGAGCGCCTGAAGAACAGCCTCGCCGCCATCCATCTCGAGGGTGCCCCGGAAGAACCGGTCTGGCGCGAGATCTGCGCCCGCCTGATCGAGCAGAGCCCGGATGAATGCTTTGTTTATTTCCAGATCACCCGCGGCGTTATTCCCGAAGGGGATCCTTTCCGCAAACAGTTCCTGGACGGCCCGCCTACCGTGTTCGCCATGGCGCAGCCCCTGCCGAAAAGACCCGACTCAATCCACGCCATTACCCGCGAGGATGAGCGCTGGGGACGCTGCCACATCAAGTCCATCATGCTGCTGGAAACCGTCCTCGCGACGCAGGCCGCGGTGGATCAGCAGGCGGGAGAAGCGATCCTGCAGCGGAGCGATGAAGTTATGGAAGGTGCCACCAGTAATGTTTTCGCAGTGGTCGACGGCTTGGTCCGAACCCCGAAGCTTAGCCCCCAGATCCTGCCCGGCGTAACCCGGAAACTGGTACTGAGGCTGATGCGCGAGAACGGCATGGAGTACCAAGAAAGCCGATTGAGCGTCAATGAACTACGGCACGCCGAAGAGGTTTGGGTTACCGGCTCCACCCGCGGCGTCATGCCAGTCGTCGAGTTGGATGGCACTCCGGTAAACAACCGGATCATCGGACCGACCACACAACGTGTCCGCGGTTGGTATCGCGAATTCTGCAATGCACCATGACTCCCGAACCTCGCATCCGGCACTGGAGCCTGTACGATTACGAGCCCTGCGCCGAGGCCATGCGCCAGCAAACCGAGGCAAGGGACGAGGCCAGTGCCGATGAGATCTGGCTACTGCAACACCCAAGCGTCCTGACTCTCGGGGTCGGAGCCGACCCGTCCCATATCCATTCTCCGTGCCCGTTGCCCGTGGTGCGCAGCAACCGTGGCGGCCAAGTGACCTGTCACACGCCCGGCCAGCTAGTCGTCTACACCTTGCTGGATTTGCGGCGGCTGCACCTCGGGGTTCGCGCATTGGTCGAACGGCTGGAAAGCGCGGTGCTGGCCCTGTTAGCGGAAACCCAAACTCCCGCCCATAGAGCGGACGGCATGCCCGGCGTTTATGTGGAAGGCAAAAAAATCGCATCCATCGGCCTGCGGGTCAGCCGCGCCAGAAGTTCCCACGGCCTTGCGTTGAACGTCCATCCGAACTTGAGCCTGTTCCGACAAATCAACATCTGCGGCAATCCGGAACTGGAAGCCACCAGCCTGCGCGAGTGCGGGGTGGAATGGAGCGTCGACGAGACCGCGCGCAAGTTCCTGCCCCATCTGCTACAGGCCCTGTATCCAAGCGAGGTCCACGCGTGAGCCTCCCTCCCGGCATCAAACAGACTGCAGAGCAAAAGATCTCGCGCATCCCGATCAAGCCGGCCGCCGACGCCCCGACTCTGCGCAAGCCGCCCTGGCTGCGCATCCGTCTCCGGCACGCCCCTCAGGTGCGGCAGATGCGCGACCTCCTTCGCTCAAGGTCTCTGCATACGGTATGCGAAGAAGCGTCCTGCCCGAACCTACCGGAGTGCTTCGGCGGTGGCACTGCCACCTTCATGATTCTCGGCGACCTTTGCACGCGCCGCTGTCCCTTCTGCGACGTAGCCCACGGGCGACCGCTGCCGGTGGATGCCGACGAACCGAAGCGCTTGGCGGAAACCGTCGCGATGCTGGACCTGCGCTACGTGGTCATTACCTCGGTAGACCGGGACGACCTACACGACGGCGGCGCCCGCCATTTCGCGGAATGCGTCCGTGCGGTGCGCGAGCACAACCCCGGCATCCGCATAGAAGTCTTGGTCCCGGACTTCCGCGGCAGGCTCGGTAAGGCACTGGAAGGGCTGGAAGACGGAATCCCGGACGTTTTCAACCATAACCTCGAAACCGTCCCACAACTGTATCGCGCCGCCCGCCCCGGAGCCGATTACCACCACTCTCTGGAACTATTGCGTCAGTTCGGCTGCAGCCATCCAGACGTCCCGACCAAGTCTGGATTGATGCTGGGCCTCGGCGAAACCCCGCAGCAAGTCCGCGCCGTCATGCAAGACCTTCTGGACCATGGCTGCCGGATGCTGACGCTGGGACAATACCTGCAGCCGACCCGGCATCATCTTCCGGTTCGCCGCTATGTGCGACCGGAAGAATTCGAGGAGTTGGGCGACGAGGCGAGGCGGCTCGGATTCCTGGAAGTCGCCAGCGGACCATTGGTGCGCTCTTCCTATCATGCGGATCAGCAAGCGGCAGGCATCTTGGGGCACACGGGCACAGCCTGATTTTTGTCAGGCATCCACGAAGGAATATGACGATCCCGGCCCTCTCGGTTCGCTATAATCCCGCTTGCCCAAGTATCGTCTATCAAATCCTGTTCACCTAGAGGGAAACCCTGTGAAAATAGAAATCACACGTACCGACCTGTTCTTCATGATGATGACTGCTGGACTCTGCGGCGGAGGGCTCGCCGCTATTATCAGCATCGTGCTTTGCTAGGCTGACGCCGGACTCGACGGGCGCCCGCCCGCTCGAAGAGATCCCCAATAAGAAGTAGCGTGCCTCAGCGACATGCAGGCGGTTCGCCCTTCAGGCCGTCTTTCACCAGAAGAACCTGCCACAACTGGTTCTGGCGTGCCCGGAAAGAACCGGCACAACAGCCCAGGTAGTACCGCCACATGCGGAAAAACCGTTCATCGTAGCGACCGCGCAGGGATTCCCATGCACCCTCGAAGTTGGCCCTCCATGCCATGAGAGTGCGATCGTAGTCCCGACCGAAACCGTGCCAATCCTCCATTACGAAAAGGTCCTCGATGGACTGTCCAATCTGCCGAATCGAAGGCATCATGCCGTGCGGGAAGATATACCGGTTAATCCAGGGATCGCTGCTGACTCCTGTGGTATTGCTGCCAATGGTATGGAGGAGGAACCGGCCGCCGGACGGCAGCAATCCATGTACTTTGCGCATGAAGGTCCGGTAGTTTTTGTACCCGACATGCTCGAACATCCCAATGGAATAGACCGCATCGAATGTTTTGTCCGGTGGCAGATCTCGATAGTCCTGTTGGAGAATTTGTACGGCATGGCCCGCGCAACGCTCTCGCGCACGCTCGGCCTGCTCTCCCGACAAGGTCACCCCGACCACCTCCACTCCGTAGCGTTCGGCAAAAAACCGGCACGCCCCTCCCCATCCACATCCGATATCAAGAATCCGGGTATTCGGCTGGAGATCCAGTTTGCAAGCGATCAGTTCCAATTTGGCCTCCTGCGCCTCTTCCAGGGTCTCAGCCCTACGCCAATAGCCGCAGGAATACATCATCCTTTCGTCCAGCATTTTGCTGTAAAGATCGTTCCCCACGTCATAGTGTTGCCGGGCGACCCGCTTGGAACGGGCACGGTTCTGCATGTTCAGTAGTCTAGAAAGCCCACGAACCTTGATCTGGTTCAGACCCGTCACCCGTTGGTCCAGCCCGAAACCCAACACCCGCGCGAAGAACTCATCCAGCGCCTCGCAGTCCCACCAGCCATCCATGTAGGACTCGCCCAGACCGAGCGACCCCTGCGTAAAAATTCGCCAATAAAGCCGTGGGTTGTGTACCTGGATATCCCAAGGCCGGGAACCGCCCTCCTCGACCCCGGCAGAAGCCAGAATCTTCAATACCCATTTCCTCGCAGCAGACATTTTCAGCCCTCGTTCGACAATTCGAATTGATGGGTCTCCACTGTCCAACCGGCACTGCCAACCGTCAACATGAGGCAGGAAGGACCTTCATGGACTCGGATTCGGCCAGCCGCGCCAGGATTCAATACCCAAGGAAGATCCTCTTGGTCGCAGACCAATCGGTGCGTGTGTCCATAGACGACGGTCCTAGCTTTCGGCCATGCTTCTCTCAAACTTTCGTGGGCCGGGGATGCGCCGAACTGATCGCCATGCGTCACCACCAGCGTTCCGCCCGGAAGCGGAATCTCGGCGGTCACCGGCAAACTGTCTCCATGGGCATCCCTGCCCCCGACATCGTTGTTGCCTGCCACAGCCACAACCCGTCTTTGCCCCACCAACTCCCCAAGAGTCTCTAGCACCGACGTTCCCATCACATCGCCCGCGTGCACGATCCAATCGGCATCAGCCAGAATTTCTCGGATGTTCGGGTCGACCCATCCGTGCGTGTCCGACAAGATCCCTATCTTGATTGTCTGGCGGGAAGCTGCCGCTGTCGACGCGGTTTGCTTGGACCGGGGTCCAACCCGAGATTTATTCCCCATACTGCTGCTTCTGCAGGTCTTCCTGGTGCTTCGTAATCTGTTGCTGGCGACGTTGGTCCCAAACTTCCTGACGTTCCTTGATGCGTTTTTCCCGGGCGTCGGGCCTCACTTTCACCGAATTGACGCCAAACAACACCTGCTCCAGGAAACGCATGGCAAACTCATGCAGGCTTTCTTCATCGTCAATCAGTTCCTGCTCCTGCTCCGGAGGAAGTTCGACCACTTCCTTGAACTTCGGACTCTGTATGAATTCACGGAAGCTGTCCAGATCATAGCTGCACATGTCGAACAATTGCAGGCTCCGTTCGGACGGCGAGCCCACGGCAGGACCTGCCGAGCGTTTTTTGAGGATCAACCGGCGCCAGTGGCTGTTCATCTCGTCGTACTTGTCCAGCCCCTGCTCAACCCGATACTCCGCCACTGTCTGCTCATGCGGTTCTTCATGCCCCAGGCAGTACTCCTCACGTACAACAAAATAGGCGTCCTCGACTTCGCTGGAATCTTTCTTTCGCACCGCCATGTTTCCCAAGGCGTAGTAGCGACAGGCGGCCGGACGATCTTCGTAGACGCGGCATCCTTCCTCGGTCAGGTGAATGCACTCGGAAGTGCCGGGCTTGGTCGCCATTTTCAGCCCCGGCATGCCATGGGAGTCCATTTCAAATGGCACGGTGTAGCGCCCGACAAATTCGCTCGACGTCAGGCCCAAATGGTTTTTCAGCCGCAGGATGTCGTAGGAAGTAAGCTGCAGATCAATGTTTCGGCAGCACGCATTAAAACAGGCAATATCCTTGTGGCAGCGAAACTGGAACGCGCTGTTGAGAGTCAACTCCACCGGTTGAAGGGGAGAAGCATCAGAGATCGCGGAGATACTCATGGTGTGGATGAGGAGGGCTATCGCTCACATTTTATCGTATGACTGCTGCCTTAGGGGAAGAACCGCGCTATTGCAAACCAAGAAATTTCCATGCCTTCCAGTCCTTTCGACCCATGGCCGTATTGCGTCCATGTGCGTTCGGGAATGAATCCTTGACGGAGCGTAAGTTCCCTTGCCCGTCGCGTCCCGAACAATGGATATGGAAATAATCGTTGTTTTTTTAGCTAGTTGCAATGAATATTGAAAGATTGCTTTAAAGGATTCCCCCATGCTACCAGAACTAATTGCAAATCATCTGATGTATACTGTAAGGACATGAGGCATGGATCAGGGCGCGGATGCTCTGGGAATCCAGTCTCGCAAATGAGTCACAGCAAAAAGTTTTCGTGATCGACTATTATTACTCTCATCGCGCATCGGCCCAGCCGAAAGACTTTTTGCCACCTGTCCTGCATAAACGCAATACGCGAATCACGGATATGAATCTACAAATCTGCGATCCACGCCTTGGCGTGCACGGCGTACGGCCTGATGCAATCGAAAGCATGGCGGGTGTTCTGCAACCGTTAAAGGATCATCATGAAACGAATTCTTGTGAATGCCACGCAGCAGGAAGAACTGCGCGTGGCGATGGTCGATGGCCAAGAGCTATACGATCTCGACATTGAACTGACCGGGAACAAACAAAAAAAATCCAACATCTACAAAGCCAAGATCGTTCGCGTCGAGCCTAGCCTCGAAGCAGCTTTTGTGGATTATGGCGCACCGCGCCACGGATTTCTCCCCTTCCGGGAAATTGCTCCAAGTTATTTCCAGAACCGAAATGCGTCCACTATCCGTGAGGCCATAAGCAACGGTCAGGAACTAATCGTCCAGGTTTCTCAGGATGAGCGGGGCAACAAAGGTGCCGCACTCACAACCTACCCCAGCTTGCCTGGCCGTTTCCTAGTACTGACGCCGAACAATTCGCGTGCCAGCGGAATTTCGCGGCAGATCGAAGGCGAAGACCGAGACGAACTGCAGAAACTTGTCTCCCAATTGACCCCGGTCGAGGGAGGCGGAGTTATCATCCGAACGGCAGGAATCGGGCATAGCATCGAAGAATTGCAGTGGGACCTCGACAACCAGGTTCGTCTCTGGAAAGCCATTCAGGAAGCGGCAACGAAGTCTGCGCCTTTTCTCATCTACAGCGACAACGATGCAGTCGTCCGCGCCCTGCGGGACAACCTTCGCGATGACATCGGCGAAGTCCTGATCGACGACGACGAAACTTACGAGCAGGCGTGCAAGTTTGTCGAGCGGATGGCCCCGCAATACCGTAAAAACATCAAACAGCACCAAGAGACCATCCCTCTATTCAGCCATTACCAGATCGAAAGCCAAATCGAATCTGCGCACGACCGGATGGTTAACCTGCCCTCCGGCGGCACGATCGCGATCGATCACACTGAAGCGTTGGTTTCCATCGACATCAATTCGGCGCGCGCCACCAAAAGCGGCGACATTGAGACGACCGCCCTGAACACGAATATGGAAGCAGCCCGGGAAATCGCCCGCCAGCTACGGCTACGCGACCTCGGCGGCCTCATCGTGATCGATTTCATCGACATGGTCAGTACCTCAAACCAGAAAAAGGTTGAAAACGAATTCCGGGAGCGTACCCGGCTCGACCGGGCACGTGTACAGATCGGGCGGATTTCCCGCTTCGGGCTTTTGGAACTATCCAGGCAGAGGCTACGCCCTGCGCTTGGAGAATTCACCCAGATGACTTGTCCCCGCTGTGACGGGCACGGCACGATTCGAACGATCCAGTCCCTATCCCTTGCCATTCTCCGCCTGATCGAAGAAGAGGCGATGAAGCAAAACACGGGGATGGTGATTACGGAACTCCCTATCGATGTCACCGCCTATCTGCTCAACGAAAAACGTGACAGCATCGAGAAGATCACTCAACGACATGGCTCCCATGTCCGTTTGCTGCCGATGCCGGGACTGGAGACACCACACTACCGTGTACACCGCTACCGGGAAGACGACCCGGAAATCTCGCGCCGCTTCGACTATCAATCCCCGGTTATCCAAGAACCGGCAGGCGTAGAGAAGGAGAAGCCCCGCACGGCCAAGCCCGCCGCCACTCGTCGCGGACGTCGGGAACAACCGGTCGTCAATGTGGCGGAACATATCGCCGGCTCCCCGAACGGCAAAAGCTTGACGCGGGGTCTGCGGCGATTTCTTAATCTATTCGCTGGATCCAGCGCTCCACTTCCCGTAGAAACCAAAACCAAATCCGGCTCTTCGGAAAGGTCGGAAAAATCTGGATCGGAACAGCAGCGACGTCGCTCCCGCTCCCGTTCCCGTTCCCGCAGCCAAGGGACGGGTCAAGGCCAAGGCCGTCAGGCTCAAAGAGAACAGCGAGCCAGCAGCGACGAATCCGAACAGGGCGGCAACCGGCCACGTCGGCGTCGGCGCGGCCAAAGGGGAGGACGCAACCGCAGACGCGCTTCCGACACCGAGTCGGGCAACCCTCAGTCCAACGGCAGCACACCTGCCCGGGAGACATCCGCGTCCGAGCCGAAGCCTAAAGCCGAAGCCACCACCCCAGCCTCGCCCCCGGCAGGAGACTAACAGCTACTTGGTTTCTGACTCGGAAGCTGTAACTTCTTCAATGATCGGATCCGACCAAGAGCCGGTCACCCGGTAGGTGACCGCCGTCGCCTCGTCGATGCCGAGCCCCAACCAGTCCAGCACCTTGGTGCCAATGTAGGCCACGCCGATTCCGATCGGCCCCCCAACGGCACCGACCGCCGGAATCAACACACTGGTTTCGGGCGTAGCCACCACCGTCAAATCGTAGTCCTCGTTTTCCACCCCGATGCGGCCGACTATCAGAAATTGCGCTGACGGCCCGATGATACGGAATTCACTGGTATTCAGGTTACCCTGCAGGAAATCGAATTGCCCTTCCGCGGTCTGATAGGTGAATCCGCCACGCACCACATCGTCGAAATCAAGCGACAGACGCTCGAAAATCATTTCAAGATTCAGCAAGGCCAGGATTCGGGCGAATTCGGGCGCCACGTTGCGAATACGTCCATCCTTTCCTTTTATGTCGATGTGCCCCTGAAGGCTTTTGAACTCGTAGTCATGGGGAGCCCCGGGCCATTGCAGGGCCATGTCCATATCGATCACCCCCTTGCGCAAGGGGTTTTTGGTTGACCAGTGATTTAGAGTCTCGTGCAGATCGTCCGTATGTGCCGTGCCTCGCAACAGAGTGAGATGCTTGCCTTTCTCCAGCGACCAGTATCCGCTCAGGTTCATATTGAACTTATGGGATTTCGCCTGAAACCCGTCGATATTGGCCCGCCGGTCACCTGGAGACGTCGCGAGCGTTGCACCGTGTAACTCGTAAGGCCCGATGTGCAACTGTTCAAACTTCAAATCCAGAGGCGGAAGGTCCTGCGGCTCGAAGTCCGTTCCCTCCACATCCGCTACGGTCTCCAACTGCTCCGTAGAAACGTGCAACCACTTGAAGATTCCCCTCGCCGGTTTCCCTTCCTCTTTGGGCAGGTCGATCACGCCGCGGATGACCGGCGCGTCGATGGCAAATCGATTACTTTCTTCGGTGAACCGCGCCGACACTTCCACATCGCTCGCCTCTAGGCTGAACACCTTCAGGCGGTCCAGTTTCAGGCCTGATATTTCCGGCCAAAGCCCCCCTCGCCCTGCATGCCGCCCCCTCCAATCGACCCAATCCTGCAAGCTGGTCTCCGGCAAGCTTCCCGTCAATATTAATTTGGAATCCGAGGGGGCCGGTGGTGTTCCCGGACCCAGATTAATCGTGCCACTCGCCGTGCCTTCGGGGATTATCCTGATATGCGCACGGGCTTGATCTGCATATTTGATAGCAAGGTCCACCTCTCCGTCGAATTCAATGTCCGCTTGCACTTCCAGGGGTTGCTCCTTCTTCTTTGCCTTGTCCAAGGGTTTCGGTAAATCAACCTCGACCCCCCGAAGATCGCTGCTACCGAATGCGGTCAGGTGGTTCCGCCGGGATTTTTCCGATACCCCAGGGAGCAACAGCACGAGGTTCCAGGCAGAATGTCCCTCAAGCCAAGAAAATGTCGGGCGAATTTCCTGTGGCATGTAATCCTTCAACGATGCGGAAGCCTGCATTTTGATCTGGAGATCTCCCGATTTGGCTGTCGCCAGCCCAATGCGGGCAGGACGACCCATGAATTGAGCGTCCAAGGAACCCGTCAATGCATCGTCCTTGTACCGCATCTCTCCCCGGATCGCATCCAAGTAAGAATCGTTGGCCAAGATGTCCAGCCGGTTGCCATGAAGGTTCAGAACGCCCTTCACCGAGGTTTCGTGATCCAGACGACCATCAAGTGGAATATTCAGGTGGAGATCAAGCGTCGAATCCCCCCCGAACTTGAGTGTCTGGTTGAATGTCGTGGCCATCCATCCGACCGTCTCAAGAAACTCCGGCACATCGCTTACCGGGCCATTCAGCACGCTGCTCGAATGCATATCCATCAGACTCAAGTCGCCTATCCGCAGCGCCCCATGGTTCATGGTCGATCCCTTGATTTTTGCCTCGCGAACAATGACATGCAGTGATTCCTTGTCGAGAAACACCTCTCCGTTCACGTCCTCGAACATCGGCAATCCCGGCTCATACTCCAGGTCAACCTCATGCATCAGACCATCCAAGGTCAATTCCGAACCGGCCGCCGTAAGCATTTCGGCCGACAGCGGCCCACCCAAACGCAAGCGCGCGCCACTCAGGCTCCCGGTCTTGAATGCCGACCGAACCCATCGATCATCCGCCTCCAACAGAAGATCGGGGGGAACCCATTGCGACACGGTGGGCAAATCCACATGCTCAATCTCAATGTCCGCATGAAGCCAGCGTGGTTCGCCGGCACCCATTGAGACGTCTCCCTGGAGTCGTAACGCGGGATTCGATATCTGGAGGTTTGCCAACTTGAATGCACAGCAATCTTCGGCTGGCCACCAGTCCAACTGGAATTTCGTCAAGCCGGGGCGGAATGCATCCAAGTGCCACGGCGCATAGGAAATTGTCAGGTTTTCCGAATCCAAGCTAAGGCGAATACCCTGTTCGGACCCGTTCACCGTGCCATCAAGACCGGTCAGAAGAAAATCTTCTTCCGGCATTGAAACCTCAAGCCCCTCCATCCCTGCATGGATGCGGTAATGCAGTGGGCCCTGCCAATTGATCTCCCCGCTCAATCGGGAGAGCGTCCCGGATTTGACGCTGCCGGGAAGAAAATCCTCCATGCGGTATCCGGCCACCGCTGCGACTCGCCTTGCGAGCGTGATGTCCAGCGAGGTCAGATAGCCGCGGGTCGACTCCTCACTGTATTCGATGTACACCCCGTCCGCGACCGTATGCTGATCCAGTTCCAGCTGCTCCAGCGCAACCGCGTGCCCTTCTTCCAAGGTTCGCCATTTGAGCGCGGCTGCCATTTTTTCCCAACCCGCTTCCTCTGAACGCGGCTGCTCCAACTCGACCCATACTCCCGCCAATTGAGGCACCTGAGTCTCCCAGACCAACTGGGCTTCAGCCCGCATGCGCAGATTGGCCGGCAATCGCTGCGCCAATAACCGGGCATTGTCCGGAAGCCAAGGCATCAACTGCGCCAGCCGCACGCGTTCGATCCGGAGTATTCCGTTCCCCGAAGCCATGGGATTGAATTCCGCCTGCAACTCGAAATCGAATTCGTCTGGCTTCCCCGTCTGATTGCGCGCCAGCACCTCGATCCCCCACAAGCCAGTGGCTATGTCCACGTCCACTTCTCCAAGATCCAGCTGGTTCCCGGTTGTCTGGTCGTGCAGTACGGTGGCCACCCCTCGTAAGTGGACATCGTCGACGGGCAGGTCCAGACTCGGTCCCAGTTGTCTCATGGGCATGCCCTCTAGTCCCCAACTTCCGTCTTCCAGGCGCTGCAGCCGAATAGTACCGCCAGTCACGGAAATGCGTTCCGGAATCAAAGACAGGGAAAACAGGCTTTTAAGTAAATCAAGGTTGAACGCCACTTGGCCGAAGCGATGTACGGTCTCCGTATCATCGAATTTCAATGTCACGTCGTCCAGAATGATGCCAGGGTAGACTCCCCGCCACTCGCTTACGGCCTGCCCGATCTCCATCTGCACCTCGAAGGCCTCGGAAGCCCAGCGACTCAAAAGAGGGTGGACATCGTCCAACGTCAGCAAGACGACACGCAATCCGGTCGAGATTAACGCCAGCGCCACCAGGATCGACACGAGCGCCAGGCCCAAGTAGCCGCCGAGTCTTTTCATCAGCCTAGGGTGTCGAGTGATTCGGAGCGTGGGTCGGTTCTATGGCGCGCACGAATATACGGCGGTCAACGGGAATGGATATTGTAAGAGGGAACGTCGAATTGGCACAGAAACAAAATTTAGTCATTACGGTGGTGCTTCCTCAAAATTGGGAAGAATGCCGAATTCGGACAACACCACACAGGTTTCGTTCAGAGGCAGCCCGACCACGTTGGTGTAACTGCCTTGGATCTCCCGCACCTGGCTCCCCGCCCGACCCTGGATCGCATAGCCCCCTGCTTTGTCTTTCGGTTCCCCGCTCATCCAATACGCTTCAATCCATGCCGACGACAAATCCCCAAACACAACCGTCGTCACGCAATGAAAAATCTTCTCCCGATCTTCCGACATGACGCAAACACCGCTAACCACCTCGTGGGAAGCACCACTGAATTCCTTCATCATCGCCACGTAATCCTCGTGATCCCTGGGTTTACCTCGAGGCTTGCCCCGGCACAAAACCACGGTATCCGCCGCTAGCACTACGGTTTCTGGATGCTCTCGCAGGCAAGCCGCAGCCTTGTCATGCGCCAGCCGCCTTGCCAACGCAATGCCTTCTTCCCCCGAGCGAGGCGATTCGTCTATCGAAACCGGATGTGGTTCAAAATCCAGCCCGGCCACGCGAAGCAGTTCAGCTCGCCTCGGCGAAGCCGAAGCCAGAATCAGATGCCTCATTGGCCAGCGCTGGCGCGTACTTCAGCGGATGGAACCGACCAAAGCTTCTCCAAAGCGTATAGCTGGCGGGTTTCCGGCAACATGACATGCACCACGACGTCCCCCGCGTCCAGCAACACCCAGTCGCGACTGCACTCTTCGGACACCCTGCCCATGCGGGCATCGCGCACCCTCTCCACCACCCGGTCCGCAATGCTGCGCACATGCCGGTCCGAACGTCCGCTTGCGACAACCATATAGATGGCGATCGTCGTTTTGTCCCGAACATCCAACACGACCGTTTCTTCGGCCTTCATGTCGTCCAACGTGTCGACCACCAGTTGCCTGAGCACATCGGCCTCCATACGGGAATCAGTCTCCGGCAGCATCCGGCTTAGTCAATGTACAGACGATTACGGCGGATATAGGCCCACACGGAGCCTGGGACACAATAACGCGGTGACGTTCCGGCACGGATAAGGTCGCGAACCTGAGTAGACGAGAAATCGTATAAAGTCCCTTGATGTAGGTAAATCCTACCATAGGGCGATTGCTGCAGTACCTCGGGGTCCGAGGTGCAGCGCGAAGCCCACGAATCCGGCAGCGACGCCCCCAATTCATCTCCCGATCGTGCGATGGCCGCCACATGACACAATTGGATCAATTCCTCCGCCCGGTGCCAGGACGGTAGCCCCTCCAGTGCGTCTGCCCCGACCAGCAGGCACAAGGGAGCCGGATCCTCATCTTTCAAGGAACGCAGCGTTTCGTAAGTGTAGGAGGGATCCGAGCTCTTGAGCTCCCGATCATCCGCCACCAGTTTCACGCCGTCCGCCACCAACCGCACCATGTTCCAGCGATGCTCTGCAGAGGCGTGCGGCACGGCGCGGTGCACCGGACGGCCACATGGAACCAGGCGGACCTCCGTCAGGCCCAGAATCGGCATCAATTCCAGCGCAGGCCGGTAATGCCCGAAATGGATAGGGTCGAACAGTCCGCCGAGAATGCCGCGCATCGGATCAGAGCGACTCAATGTGCTGGATATTCAGCATGCACGACCGGTGGCCCTGATATTCGTCCACGCTAAGCTCGTACACCAGCCTAAACCGGGAGCTTTCCGGGTTCCAGTCGAAGCGGTCGTGAGAAAACGCCATTGCCTTGATGCGGCGCTCCGGATGGCCAACCGGGTTGAGATGGAACCGGGTGTGCGCGCCTTTGAAGGTCTTGCGTTCCTGAACCTCGAACTCGCCTTCGAACAGCGGGGGCAGGAAGTCTCGACCCCAAGGGTGGCCCCGCACGGCGAACTCCGCATTCTCCAGCGTCAATTCTTCGCTGGCCAACTCGCCGTCCGTTTCGATGGTCTGGCTCGGGCGGTTGCCGCCCAACGCCTTCGAGACCGCCTCTTCGAGCAGCCCCTGAAACCTCTCCAGTCCGTCTTCCCGGAGAGTCAGCCCGACGGCCATCGCGTGACCCCCGTAGCGTTGCATGAGCCCCGGTTCGGCCTGTTCGACATCGACCAGCGCATCCCTGAGGTTCAGCCCCTGAACCGAACGCCCTGACCCTTTAAGAAGATTGTCCTGGCTTCGGGCAAAGACAATGGTCGGCAAGCCGACATTCTCTTTGATTTGTGACGCAATAATCCCTACGACACCTTCATGCCAATTGGACCGATACAGGCACAGGCTCATAGTTTTTTCGGTATCAAGGGACAGTTGCTCGACCTCGCGCAATGCTTCCGTATGCATCGACCCTTGCTCGTCGCGCCGCCGGGTATTGATTTGATCCAATTGCTGGGCAAGATCGTGCGCTTCTACACGTCCTTCCGTGAGAAGGCACCGGATTCCAATCGCGATGTCTTCCATTCTCCCGGCTGCATTGATGCGCGGCGCCACGGCGAAGGCCAGATCCGTGCTGCCGACCTGCCGGGGATCTCGCTTGCCGCAGCGAAGGAGCGAAATAATGCCGGGGGCGCCCCGGCCCTGCCGAATGCACCGTAGCCCGTGTTCCACCAGAATCCGGTTATTCTGATCCAGCGGCACCACGTCAGCGATCGTGCCCAGCGCCACCAGGTCCAGAAACTGGGCCATGTTCGGCATCTCGATGCCATGCCGGGCAAACCATCCTTCCCCTTCCAAATGCTGGCGCAAGGCCAGCATTACGTAGAACATCACTCCGACACCAGCGAGCGCCGTGCTTGCGAAACTGTCGGGTGGGCTATTCGGATTGACGATGCAGTCGGCCTCCGGCAACTCGTCTCCCGGCAGGTGGTGGTCGGTAATCAGCACTCGGATGCCGCGCTTGCGAGCCTCCGCAACCGCCGCCTGGCTCGACATCCCGTTGTCGACCGTGACGATCAAGGCGGGGCTTCGCTGCTCGACTTCCTCCATCAGCTCCGGGCAAAATCCGTAGCCATGCCGGAAGCGATCGGGCACCAGATAATCCACATGCTCGTAGCCCATCGCATGCAAACTGCGTATCGCGACGGCCACGCCCGTTGCGCCATCCGCATCGTAATCCCCCGCCAGAAGGATTCGCCCGTCCTCGCGCATCACGGAATACAGCAATTCTGCCGCCTGGATGCAGACCGGAAATTCGTTGACCGGATGCAATTGCCGCAATGACAGCTCAAGCTCGCTCGGATCAGTGATTCCGCGTTGGGCAAAGACCCGCCTCTGCAACGGCGGCAGGACCCGGAGTGCATCTAGTGCTTCAGGAGAAGCGCTCCTGCGGATGATTTTGGGTTGAGGCTTGGTGTTCAAAAAAACTCGCGCGATCTAAATACGTGCCCTGTCTTGGAACGTTTCCTGCAGGACAGACCGCATGATGGAATTTTACAGGACTGCGCCTAACCGCACTTCAATTCTCTTTGCTCCGGATTTTCGTTATACGGGGATTGTTCCCCTAAGCGGCAACAACTCGTTCGACTTTGATTCTATGCTCCAGGTCGCGCGACTGGGCAAGGTCAAAAGCCAGTTGCATTCCAAGCCACGTTTCAGGTGTAGAACCAAACGCCTTCGATAACCGGTAAGCCATCTCAATGGAGACAGATGCCTTTTCATTGACCAGGTTGGAGAGCGTCTGGCGCCCGACTCCGAGCCGGCTGGCTCCCTCCGTCACCGATAGAGCCAGTGGCTTTAGACACTCTTCGCGCACGATGACGCCAGGATGGACAGGATTCTTCATTGCCATTTCAGCACCTCCTAATGATAGTCAAGATAGTCGACATCCAAAGCATGTCCTTCCTCGAACCGAAATACAACTCGCCAATTGGCCGAGACAGAAACCGAATAATAACCTTTCATGCGACCCTTTAGTAGATGTAATCGAAAGCCTGGGATATCCATTCCTGTGGGGCTGAGGCTCTGACCCAATACGGTTAGGATTCGCATAATTTTCGTAACGTGACTTTGTGCCACCTTGGAGGAATGTCCTCGTTCATAGATCTCTTTCAGGCCACGATGCCGAAACGTCTTGATCATTTGCTTATTGTATGGTGTCTATTGACAGTAGTCAATGTCAGTTCGAATGGGTCTCCTTGCTAAAATTAGGTCCAGGCTCGTATTCATGACCGAGAAAATCCTGTTTCTGACTGGGAAGCTTGCCGAGCGGAGCCTGCATCGCGTGCTGGAATCCATGCAGCCGACGGATTTCGACTACGAGGTCCGCCAAGTCGGCGCAAGCGTTGCCGCGCTGATGACCCAGAAACTGATCCAGAAACGGCTTGAACTTTCGCCGGGAATCGACCGCATTCTCCTGCCCGGCCGGGTGCGCGGAGACCTGGAGCCATTGGAAGCGCAATTCGGAGTGCCGGTCGAGCGCGGCCCCGATGAACTCAAGGACCTGCCGACCTACTTTGGCCGAGCCGCAATGGCGGAGGATCTGACTCGCTACGACGTCCGAATCTTCGCCGAAATCACCGAAGCACCCAATCTCAGCCTGGACGCCATCCTGGCCGAGGCTCGCCGCTATCAGAAAGATGGCGCCGACATTATCGATGTCGGCTGCCTGCCAGGAGTGGAGTTCCCGCATCTGGTCGAAACCGTGCAGATGCTGAAACAGGAAGGCTTCGTGGTGAGCGTCGATTCGCTGGAAACACAGGATCTGATCGCTGGGGGACAGGCGGGAGCAGATTTCCTCCTGAGCTTAAGATCGGACACTCTCTGGGTTGCCGACGAGGTTGATTCCATCCCTGTGCTCATCGCCGACAACAACACGGATCTCGACTCCCTGTACGCCTGCATCGAACACTGCCTGGGGAAAGACCAGCCGTTTCTCGCCGACCCCATTCTCGATCCCATCCATTTCGGCTGCGCCGACTCGATTGCTCGCTACGTCGAGCTTCGACGCCGTTATCCGGACATCCAGATCATGATGGGCATCGGCAACCTGACCGAGCTGACCCATGCGGATACGGCCGGCATGAATGCCTTGCTGTTCGGCTTGATCTCCGAACTGAACATTCAGTACGCGCTGACCACCCAAGTCAGCGAGCACTGCCGGGCCTCGCTGCGCGAAGCCGACCGCGCCCGTAGAATCATGCGGGCCGCGGCCGCGCACGGGATTCCTCCGAAAGGTATTGACGACCAGTTGATGATGTTGCACGAACGGCACCCTTTCCCGTACAGCCCGGAAGAAATCGCCGAATTCGCAGCCCAAGTAAAAGATCCCAATTTCAGGATTCGGGTCGCCGAAGACGGCGTTCACCTGTACAATCGAGACGGCGAATTGATTCATACGGACCCGCTCGACTTCTACCCGGACCTGGACCTGGACGACGATCCCGGGCACTTATTCTATTTAGGCATCGAACTGACACGAGCCCAGATCGCATGGCAGCTTGGCAAGCGTTATGAGCAGGACGAGGAATTCCTGTGGGGCTGTGCCGTGACGGAATCCGCCAAGGACCTGTCGGCTTTCAGGGAAGTCGGCCCTACCCGCCAGAAACACAAGGACAAGATCAAGCACAGGAAGTCATCCTAATGCCGAAAATCCTGGAAAGCATCGTGACGACGCGCGGTGCCGACGATCAGACGCACATCGCTCCGATGGGCGTGCATTTCCTTGATCGGAGATTGTTGCTCAAGCCGTTTCGGCCTTCGCAGACCTTGGAGAATCTCCAGCGGGAAGGTTGCGCCGTCGTGAATCGCCCGGACGATATCCGCGTCTACGCCGGGTGCCTGACCGGACGCTACGAGTGGCCCCTGACCAGCGCCGAAATCGTACCCTGCCAGCGACTGGAGAATTGCCTGTCGCATGCGGAAGTGGAAGTCGAAAGTTTCGACGACGATCCCATCCGCCCAACCTTTACCTGCAAAATCGTGCATGAGACGGCTCATGCTCCGTTCCAAGGCTATAACCGGGCGCAAGCCGCTGTCATTGAACTGGCCATCCTGGTCAGCCGGCTGGGCCGGCTGCCGGATGAGAAAATTCGCGGTGAAATCGAGTATCTCGAAATTTCGATCGAGAAAACCGCTGGGGAAATCGAACTGGAAGCATGGAATTGGCTTATGGAACGCGTCCACGAGCACTTTGCGCCCAAAGAGGCTGCATCATGACCCGTATCCTTGGGAGTGTGCGCAATCCCCAGGAGGCTGAACTGCTCCTCCGGACCTCGGTCGCAATTCTGGACTTGAAGGATCCTGCCCGAGGAGCACTGGGGGCGGCAGACCCTGTGGCGGTCCGCCAAGTCGTCGACCAAGTCCAAGGCCGGCGTCACGTCAGTGCGGCTGCCGGCTCGGCAGGTGATGGGGATGTACTGGAGCAAGCCCGCCGATTGTCTCTGGAAGGTGTCGATTTCGTCAAGATCGGATTTTCCCGCCTATCCCAGCAGGCCCTGCTGCCTGAATTCCGGGCAGCCATCACCGCTCCCGTCCAGGCCGTTGCAGTGCTGTTTGCGGACAGCCCGGAAATCGACCCCATGCAGTGGGTCGGTCCAGCCCGCATGGCGGGCTTTGCCGGTCTGATGCTGGACACCGCCGACAAGCATTCCGGGCCGCTGGATCAGCACATGGATTTGGCACAGGCAGCAGACTGGGTGCGGGCCACCAAGGAGTCAGGGCTGTTGTGTGGACTGGCCGGCCGCTTGGATGCCGAATCCGCCCGATATTTTCTATCCGCCCGCCCGGATTACCTAGGTTTTCGAAGCGCCTTGTGCAACCGTTCTATCAGGACTGGACCCATCTGCCTGGAGACGACCCTCAGGTTACTCGAAACTCTGCGTGAATTCAGTGCCGAATTGCCGGACCTGCCACCTATGGTCGACATGCGTCCTGCCTTGGCGCCTGACAATGCGCTATAAGCCTTCCGACGAGGCGGTTCGATCCTATCGGAATCTTCCGGGAAAATCCAAACCTGCTCGTTTTTCACGCTGGTAGAAGCAAAACGTAAGAACCAGCAAAGACAGAGTAGCAAAGAGCCACTCTCCAAATCGAACATACGGCGTAACCCCTTCTCGGGGCTGCACCTCACCTTCCAAGATCGCCGTTGCAAACTGAGGGGCAGTTGCCCGGAGAGTCCCATCTGCGTCGATAATCGCGGTCACGCCAGTACTTGCGACCCGAAGGAGCTCCCGGGCCGTCTCCGCAGCGCGCACTCGGCTTGATTCCAGATGCTGCCATGGCGCCCGGGTCGCCCCGAACCATGCATCATTGCTCACGTTCACCAGATAGGCTGCTTCCGGAAAAGACAGGCGGGTGATCGACGGATAGACCGATTCATAGCAGATGGTTATCCCGACCGAACTGCCGCGCACCTGAAGCAGGGGCCGGCCTTCGGCAGGCTGCAACGCGCGCATCCTGAAATGAATCTTCCGATACAGCGGGCCGAGCCAGTCTTCCAGCGGGGAATATTCCCCGAAGGGCACCAGCCGGCGTTTTCCGTAACGCTGGCCTGTTTTGATGTTCATCAGCCCATTGTGCGGGCCGGACTGATCGCCCTCGCGGTAGAAAACACCGGCAAGCAGCGTGGTGTCGTCGTCTAGAACCTCATCTTGAATATTTTTATAGAAATCTTCTATCTCACTGTAATATTGAGGAATTGCCGCTTCCGGCCAGATGATTAGAGAGGTTTCCTCTACCTGTTGCGTCAAATGCCAGTAAGTCTCCTTGATGAACCCCCGGTTTTTCGCCCGCCAGCGTGCATCCTGATTCAGATTGGGCTGAACCATGGCCACTTCAATCGATTCCCCAAACGGCGTGCTCCACATACTCCATGCGATGGGACGTAGGAATTCTCCACCCGCGACTATCACCACCACGGCTCCCAGCCAGACTGCCCGCATGGAAAACGGCCGGCGCAACCATGCCGCCGTCCACCCTGCCGCCAGCAGGAGCATCAATCCAGCCCCATGCACTCCCAGCAGCGGCAAATAGCTGGCCCAGGGGCTATCCAAGCTCCCCTGCCCGATCAGTACCCAGGGAAATCCGGTGAACAGCGTTCCGCGCAACCATTCCGCCGCCGCCAGCAACACAGCTGCGCCAGTCAAACGTTTTACTCCTTTTGGCAACAGGCGTGCGGCCATCGATGCCGCCAGCATCGGGTACAAGGACAAATAAAACACCAGAAGCGCAGCGAGCGCGATGGCCAGCCACAATGGCGTACTGGCATAGTTGTAGAGGCTGTAGTAGACCCAATAGACCCCGAATCCGAAATACCCAAGGCCGAACAATCCGCCTCGCTTCGCAGCCGTTGCGGTCGTGCCCGAGTGGAGCGTGCAGAAGAATAGAACCAGTCCGACCCAGAGTGCCGGACGGAAAGCGTATGGGGCAAACCCAAACGAGGCGATAATGCCGCCCGCCAGAGCACTGGCGTGACCCCACGGCAACCGGCCAAGTCCGCGCCAAAGCCTCAGCGGACCGGACAGGTTGACGTCCACATTATCTACCGGAAGGTGCCTGAGACACGTCCAACAGGCGGATTCTCCGATCCGAGACCCTCACCACCGTGAACACGAACCTTTCGATCTCGACCCGCTCCTCGATTGCAGGGAGATGGCCGATCCTTTTCAGCACAAGCCCTCCGATGGTCTCCTGCCCTACCGAATCCAGAGAAGACTTGAAATGCCGGTTGAAGTCCGCAATCGACACGGTCGCGTTTACTTCGTGGTGCCCTTCCCCGACGACGCGAATCGACGGCGACTCTATTTCCCGGTCATGTTCATCCTCAATTTCGCCAACTATCTCTTCCAGAACATCTTCGATTGTCACCAGGCCCGCCGCTTCCCCGTATTCGTTGATCACGATGCCCATATGGCTGCGTTTATGCTGAAAGTCCCGCAACAATGAACTGAGCCGCTTGCTTTCCGGCAATGTGTGTGGCGGCAGCATCATGTCCTTAATCGAGAAATCTCGATCTTCCGAGGCACTTACCCGAGTTAGTACATCCTTGGCCAATAAAATTCCCTCGACCACGCCGCGGTCGTCATCAATGACCGGATAGCGGGAATGGCCATGCTGAATTACACTTTCGATTACGTCCTCGTGCGAAGCGTCGATCTGGATCACCTTCATCTCCGAGCGCGGAATCATGATGTCCGATGCCCGCAACCGCGAAATATTGAAAGCCCCTTCGAGCATATTTCGCAAACTCTCGCTTAGCAGATCCCTCCAGTGAAGCTCCCGGATCAGGGTTCTCGCCTCATCCTGATTCTTCGGTTGCAACCAAACCCTCCGCCACACCCACCGCCGGATACGAGAGTCCAAGGCATGCCAGAATTTAATCTTCATCCGAGTGCGTAGGGATCCGGATAACCCAACCGCTCCATTGCGGCACGTTCCATCCCTTCCATACGAACTGCCGTCCCGGCATCGCCATGATCGTATCCCAATAGATGCAGCAGCCCATGAATCGTCATGTGCGCGAATCTTGCCTCTGCCGCATGCCCATATTGGCGTGCTTCCCGAAGCACTTCCGGCGCGCAAATGACGACATCGCCCAAGCAACCCTGATCGCGTTCAGCCTGGTCCGCTTCAAAGGCCAAGACGTTGGTTGCCCCCGACTTTCCACGGTAGCGTTCGTTAAGTGTTTCCATCTCCGCTTCATCGACGACCCGGATACATGCGGTGACCTCCCGCGGGTGGTCGATCGCCTCGGCCCAATCCTGAAATCGTTCCGCCGAAGGCACCCCGGACGGTTGGATGGCGTGCTGGACCTCCGTCTGAATGGCCATCTCAGCTCTTCCGGGAATATGCCTTGATGACCTGTCGCACCAATGGATGCCGCACGACATCGTGCTCCGTGAAATGCACGCACGCAATGTCCGGCATGTCGCCAAGGAGATTGAGAGCCTCTTCCAGCCCCGAGCATTCATCCGACGGCAGATCGGTCTGCGTCAGGTCGCCGGTGACCACGGTGCGCGAACCAAAACCGAGCCGGGTCAGGAACATCTTCATCTGCCCGCGCGACGCATTCTGCGCCTCGTCCAGAATCACGAACGCATCCTTCAAGGTCCGCCCGCGCATGTACGCCAGAGGCGCGATCTCGATGATATTGCTTTCCATCCGCCGCGTCGTCCGGTCGTGCCCCATCAATTCGTCCAGCGCGTCGTACATCGGCCGCAGATAGGGATCGATTTTTTGCGCTAAATCACCGGGAAGAAATCCCAGCCGCTCTCCGGTTTCCAGCACCGGTCGCACCAAGACAATCTTTTGGACCAGATCCTGTTCCAGCGCATAGATTGCCTGCGCGATGGCCAAGTAAGTCTTGCCTGTGCCGGCAGGCCCCACGCCGAACACCAGATCGTGATCCTGCAAGGTTGACAGATAGCGCTCCTGATTCTCGCCATATGCGCGCAAGCGGGAGTGACGCAAGACCAGTTCCTTCACCTGTCCCGGCGCCGTGCCCTCGTCCTGTCTGGAAGTCAGCAGAAACCGATTGACGCTATCCTCTGAAAGTTCCGCGTGTTCTGTCTGGCGGTAGAGCGCCTGCAATGCGCCCGCCGCCGCCGCCACGGCTGCTTCCTCGCCAAGCAACTGGAAATCATGGCCGCGGTGCTGAATCTCAATGCCGAACCGTTCCTCCAATTGATGCAGGTGTGTGTTGAGCGGGCCACAAAGGCTGGCCAAGCGGGGGTTGTCCGCGGGCTGCAGGAGCAGTTTCAGGGTGCTGGCCTGGGTGCTCAATGCTGTTGGGCTGAAGCCCAGTCTCCACGCAGTGAATGAGCCCGCATCCCGGTGACGCGGACCGGTTGAAACGTCCCGATCAAGTCTTTCGGGCCCCTGAAATTGATGACCCGGTTGTCCGAGGCCCGGCCTGCCAATTCCTCCGGGTCGCGGCGTGAAGGGCCTTCCACCAGAACCTCCTGGACGGTATCGAGACGGGTTTCCGAAATCGCAGTCCCTTGTGCCTCCAGTTGCTTCTGGAGCCGTGCCAAGCGGGCTTTTCTTTCTCCCAGCGGCGTGTCGTTAGCCAATTCCGCGGCCGGGGTGCCGGGGCGCGGGCTGTAGAGGAAACTGAAGCTCTGGTCGAAGCCGACCTCTTCCGCCAAACGGCAGGTGCAATCAAAATCTTCCTCGGTCTCTCCAGGGAATCCCACAATGAAATCCGAAGAAATGGAAATTTCAGGGCGTGAATCCTTGAGTCTGCGTATGATGGATTTGTATTCCAGCGCCGTGTAGCCGCGCTTCATCGCGGCCAGCACTCGGTCCGAGCCACTTTGAACCGGCAGGTGCACATGCGCCGCCAGTTCCTCGACTTCCGCGTGAACCTGAATCAGCGAGTCGGTGAATTCCCTCGGGTGCGACGTCGTGTACCGAACCCGCTCGATGCCGTCGACGGCCGAAACGTAACGCAACAGGAGAGCAAAGTCGGCGGGTTGCCCGTTGTGCAGATTGTCTCGCCAAGCGTTAACGTTCTGCCCCAGAAGCGTGACTTCCCGAACACCGCGCTCCGCCAAACCCACCACTTCCTGGATGATTCCGTCGAAGGGTCGGCTGACTTCCTCCCCACGGGTGTACGGCACCACGCAGAATGAACAATATTTGCTGCATCCTTCCATAATCGACACGAACGCCGATGCCCCTTGGACCGAAGGCTCGGGCAGGTTGTCGAATTTCTCGATTTCCGGAAAGCTGACGTCCACGGCCCCTTCGCTCCCCTGACGCACCTGCATGATCAGGTCCGGCAGGCGATGCAGGGTCTGAGGCCCGAACACAAGATCGACTTGCGGGGCACGTCTGCGCAAAGCCTCGCCTTCCTGGCTGGCCACGCATCCGCCAACACCGATCAGCACATCGGGTTTGGACTCCTTGTACCGGGCGAGTCGGCCCAGGCGACTGAATACTTTTTCCTGGGCCTTCTCGCGTACCGAGCAGGTATTGAGCAGGAACAAATCGGCTTCGGTTTCGTCCGAAGTCGGAGTCATACCCAATCGATCTCGCAGCACATCCCGCATTCTGGCGGAATCGTACTCGTTCATCTGACACCCGTGGGTCTCGATGTAGACCTTACCTGCCATTATCCCCTCCGCCAGTGCGGCAGGGTGTGCCTGTACAGGGATTTAAAACGGGATGTCGTCATCAAAGTCGGCATCATCTCCCATCGGAGCCCCACCCGAGCCCTGGCCGCTTCCGCTCGGCTTTGAGTTTTCCGGCATATAGTTGCCGCCTCCTTGGCTTTCCGATGCATAACTACCACCACCACTGCCACGTGATCCCAGCAGCTGCATATCGTTGGCAATCACTTCGGTGCTATAGCGATTGTTTCCGTCCCGATCCTGCCATTTACGGGTCCGCAGCTTTCCTTCAATAAACACCTGAGAGCCCTTCTTCAAGTATCGTTCCGCGACTTCAGCCAAGCGTTTGAATAGCACGATGTTGTGCCATTCAGTCGTTTCCACCCGTTCATTCGTCGCACTATCCCGCCGCCAGTCGTTGGTGGCGATTCGCATATTGCAAACACTGGATCCGCTGTTGGTCTGGCGAAGTTCAGGGTCAGCCCCCAAAGTCCCCACCAGAATCACTTTATTGACTCCTCTCGACATTGTTCATCCTCCGGACTGTCATGCTTTCGCTTCCTTGCGTTAATACTTAAGCATATTCTTATTATAATTCAACGCACTACCGCATATTACTAGAAAAACTATTCTCCTCGCGGTGGCCTTATATGCGCCGTTCCTCCGACAATTCTAGCCCATTCAGAAGCAGAGCCCAAAACACAGTGAAACCAGCTAGGGTCAGGTACAGGAGTTCCGCGTTTTGCCCTTCCAGGAACACCCCCGCCAGAAGCCCCCCCAGAAAGGCCCCTCCGAACTGAGCTGAGGAGAAAACTCCCAGCGCCATGCCCTTGAGATCCACCGGACACAGGCGGGACACCTGAGTCGGCAATTGAGCCTCCAGGAAATTGAATGCAATGAAAAACAGCAGCAGCACACTTCCCAATAAGAAGATTTCATGGCGCACGAAAATCAACAGAATCTCGCAACCCACCAGTACCAGTGCAAAAACCCGCATCCACCCTGTGACACGGGACTTTGCCAAGCGGAGGACCGGAAAAAGAAACAATGCGGATCCGGTCAGGACGACCAGATAAAACATGCTGTGCTCCTCGACCTGAAGACCAGCCATGTCTCGCATTGCCAACGGCAACGACATGAAATTCGCGGTCAGCAACATATGAATGACGGCTGCGCCCAAGCTCAATCGCAATAGCCTGGAATCCTGCAATACTTTCCCCATGTCGCCCCATGTGCCTGCAGCCTGATGGGAGGACTCCCGCCCTGCCGGAATCAGCACCAGCACCATGACCATGGCCAACACGGCCAGACTCGCCACCAAAGCGAAAATGCCGTCGACCCCGATTTTTCCAGCCAGCAGAGGCCCGGCAATCAAGGAGACTATGAAAGTTGTCCCGATCAGCATCCCGACCATCCCCATCATCCGAGCCCGCACCTGTACCCGGCTCAGGTCGGCCACCCATGCGGTCAGGGCCGCGGAAATCGCGCCCGCCCCCTGCAATGCGCGTCCGATGATCATCTGCTCAATACTGGTCGCATCCGCCGCCACCAGACTCCCCGCCATGAACACCGCCAGCCCCAGCAGCACGACGGCACGACGGCCGAAGCGGTCCGACAGCCAGCCCATCGGCACCTGCAGAGCCGCCTGCGTCAATCCGTAGATGCCCACCGCGATGCCGGCGAGCATCGGAGTCGAGTTTTGCAGGGTCTCCGCGTAGATGGCAAAGACCGGGAGAATGATGAACAGGCCCAGCATGCGCAGGGCATACACCCCGCCAAGGGTGCCCACCGCCCTGCGTTCCAGCGCGTTGAGTGAAGAGTCGGTCACGGAGGGATTCAGGCCATCAAAAATTCGTGCAGCACGCGGACCTGATGCGACAGATGCATAGCTGTGAATCTATTTTATCAATTGAAATCCCGGCATTGCCCGAAGCCCTCCCCCTTTCTACTTTCGACCTTTTGCCCGCCTCCATGAGCCCTTTCCAAGGTCTGGCAATGGCCGGCGGGTCGGGTGGCGGGCAAAGCCAATTCTGTCGTATAGTAGGGGGCTAACCGTAAGGAAGCCCCGACATGGAACAAATCCGGATCCGCGGAGCACGGACGCACAATCTCGACAACATCGACCTGGACATCCCGCGCGACCGGTTGACCGTGGTGACCGGCCTGTCCGGATCCGGCAAGTCTTCGCTCGCCTTCGACACCATCTTCGCGGAGGGGCAGCGGCGTTACGTTGAGTCCCTGTCGGCATATGCCCGGCAGTTTCTCGCACGAATGGAAAAACCTGATGTGGACAGCATCGAAGGGCTATCCCCCGCCATCTCGATCGAACAGAAAAGCGCCTCGCACAATCCCCGCTCCACCGTCGGGACGATCACCGAGATTCACGACTACCTGCGCCTGATGTTCGCCCGCGTCGGGACCCCGCGGTGCCCGCGCCACAGCCATGATCTGCAAGCCCAGACCATCACCGAGATGACGGACCACGTGCAGGCCCTGCCCGAAGGTCGGCGAATCATGATCCTCGCGCCGGTGGTGCGCAACCGTAAGGGAGAACATCAGGAACTCCTGCAAGGGCTGATGGCGCAGGGTTTCCTGCGCGCGCGCATTGACGGCGAGACCCGCGAGCTTGACGAGCCGATCCGCCTGGACCTCCGCCGAAAGCACACGATCGAGGTGATCATCGACCGACTCAAGGTCCGCGACGGGATCCGCACCCGCATCGCCGAATCCTTCGAGACCGCACTACGGCTCGGGCAAGGGGTGGCACGCGTGGTCAACATGGACGGCGATCCCATCGACGAGACCTTCTCCAGCCAGTACGCCTGCCCGGAATGCGGATACAGCCTGAACGAGCTGGAGCCCCGGCTGTTCTCTTTCAACAGTCCGATCGGTGCCTGCAATGAGTGCGACGGCCTAGGCGTACAGACATTTTTCGACGAGGGCAAGGTGATCCACTCCGACCGGTCCTTGCGCCATGGCGCAATCCGCGGCTGGGACGAGCGGAACGTCGCCTATTTTCGGATGATCAAGACCCTAGCAAAGCATTACGAATTTTCCGTCGATTTGCCTTTCCAGCGGCTGCCGCGCCGGGCGCGCGACATCATCCTGTACGGCTCCAACGGCGAGTCTCTGACTTTCGGATACACCGACACCCATGGTCGCCGAATGCGTTCCCGGCACCCATTCGAAGGCGTGATCCCGAACATGGAACGCCGTTTCCGAGATACGGAATCTTCTGCCGTGCGCGACGAGTTGTCACGCTACCGCAGCCAGCGTGCCTGCCCGACCTGCGAAGGCGAGCGCCTGTGCGAAGCCGCCCGCAACGTCTTCATCGACGGGACTCCCCTGCCCCAATTACTGCGCTGGCCGATTTCCGAGGTCTCCGGATTTTTCGAGAAACTTAACCTCTCCGGGTACCGGGCACAGATCGCTGCGAAAATCATTGCCGAGATCAGCCAGCGGCTCCAGTTCCTGTTGGATGTCGGCCTTGAATACCTGAGCTTGGAGCGCCGGGCCGAAACCCTGTCCGGCGGCGAAGCGCAACGCATCCGCCTAGCCAGCCAGATCGGCGCCGGACTGGTCGGCGTGACCTATATCCTGGACGAGCCGTCCATCGGCCTGCATCAGCGGGACAACGCCAGGCTCCTGAAGACGCTCGCCCACCTGCGCGATCTCGGGAACACGGTGATTATCGTCGAGCACGACGAAAACGCCATGCGGAGTGCCGACCATCTGGTCGACCTGGGCCCTGGCGCAGGAATCCACGGCGGCCGCATAGTTGCCCAAGGCTCACCGGAAGAGGTGGCCCAGGATAAGGACTCCCTGACCGCCCAATACCTCTCGGGCCAGCAAAGGATCGAAATCCCTCCGCAACGGGTGCAGGCACAGAAGGACCGGCAATTGGTGATTCGCAAAGCTTCCGGAAACAACCTTCGCGACCTGGACGTGTCCATCCCGGTCGGGCTTCTCACCTGCGTCACCGGAGTTTCCGGATCCGGAAAGTCCACGCTGGTGAACGACACCCTGTACGGTCAGCTGATCCGGCCAAAAGACTGGATTCCCGGCCCCTGCGAGAGTTTGGAAGGTCTGGATCTGATCGACAAAGTCATCCGAATCGACCAGAGCCCGATCGGCCGCACGCCTCGTTCGAACCCGGCCACCTATACCGGCCTGTTCGGCCCGGTGCGGGAGTTGTTTGCAGGCACCGAAGAAGCCCGCTCCCGGGGCTACCAGCCCGGACGATTCAGCTTCAACGTCCGCGGCGGCCGCTGCGAGGCCTGCCAAGGCGACGGTGTTATCAAGGTCGAGATGCACTTCCTGCCCGACGTCTACGTTCCCTGCGACGTCTGCGCAGGCCTGCGCTACAACCGGGAAACCCTGGATATCCGCTACAAGCACAAGAACATTGCGGAAGTCCTTGACATGACGGTCGAAACGGCTCGCGAATTTTTCGAGAACATCCCCCCGGTACGCCGCAAACTCGACACCCTGGCCCAAGTCGGCCTGTCCTATCTGCACTTAGGGCAAAGCGCCACCACCCTGTCGGGAGGAGAAGCCCAGCGCATCAAACTGTCCCGCGAACTGTCCAAACGCGGAACCGGGCAAACTCTCTACATCCTGGACGAGCCGACCACCGGGCTGCACTTCCACGACATCAAGCTCCTGCTGCACGTCCTGCACCAGTTGCGGGACCGCGGCAACACCGTGATCGTGATCGAGCACAACCTGGACGTCATCAAGACGGCCGACTGGATCATCGATCTCGGTCCGGAAGGCGGCCAGGCAGGAGGCCGGATTGTTGCCGAGGGTTCGCCGGAGAAAGTCGCACGTAATAAGCGTTCTTATACTGGGCAGTTTCTGTTGCCAGCACTGGAACAGAGTTAAGGAGAAAGCCTCAAACGTTTTTTCTTAGACGCAGTAGAGCTTCGCGTGCAGTTACGATAGGGATGCCTTCGACCTCGCCTAGCGCAAGCATATGTCTCTTGTCACCAGAAACGATAAGATCAACGTGCCCGGCGATGGCCAGAGCCAAGATCTGGTTGTCCTTGGGATCAGGAGACAAATTCACCTCTGGTGGCGAATCAACGATGAGCGCAAATGTGCCAATGTTTTCGACAAGAGTCGCCGCGTGATCAGCATCGATAAATTTTCGGAGACGAGGCCGGGCGAGAACTTCAGACAATTCGGCAATTTGCTCGTCTGATGTTGCAAGTTTTATTTTTCCGCGCAACCACGCCTGATATAACTGCTCCGGTGGAGTACCCTTGGTAATAAGGGCACTGACTAGGATGTTGGTATCAAGGACGGCCCGCACGCACAGCATCCACTTCCTCGTCTACCAGATCGAGGATTTCCTGTTGGTCATGCGAACTATTGCGGTCTTTAATTTCACGAATGGTCAGGTTAAATACATGGCGACGCGCTGCTTCATCGACAAACCGAGACAAGTCTCCTCGCTTGCCACCAATACGCATCAGATAGGAGCGGACTGCCCTGTCCGTCCTTTCAGAAATGGATAGATTCCAGCGGGTCATGACTATATTGTTGCGGGTGGCCGCAGGCGTCTACATGTGGACAAAATTATCGCACAAATTGTACGATGGGCAGAAATCGAAAGCCGGGATAGACTACTGCTCATGTCGGCCCAAAACGCTGACAACCAACCTTGATAGTGTCTGCACACTCCAGCATACGGGCAAGTTCGTATGCCGCCTGCATGCGGCACCAGATTTGTGCACTACCGCCAAAAACCTCGCTAATACGAATGGCCATTTCCAGAGAAATGCCCGAATGACCATTCACGACTCTTGAAAGTTGCCCGCGACTCACCCCTAAGTGCATCGCCGCTTCAGTGACAGTAATGTCTGTGGGATCAATGCATACCTGTCGGAGTACCGGTCCCGGATGCGGAGGATTCTTCATCGCCATGTCAAATCTCCTTTTTTGTCGCCTAGATTCTAGCCGCTGTCAAAAATAAATGCGCACCATACCACTACACCGGCATGGGGGGGGTGACTTCAATCTGATGTTTGAAGAGGCCTGGCTTGGCCTCATACGTAGAACAGGTCTTGGTTATTCCGTCGCTTCGGCGACTTCTGTGGTTTCGGGAGCAGGCAATTCCGCTTCCGCGCTCGTCTCCCGGTCCACCAGCTCGACATACGCCATCGGGGCCTTGTCCCCAGGGCGGTAGCCGTTTTTGAGAACCCGCATATAGCCCCCGGGACGGTCCTTGTATTTCGGACCCAGTTCCGTGAAGAGCTTGCCCACGATCTGACGGTCGCGCAACTTGTCGAACGCACGGCGACGATGGGCCACTGTATCTTCCCCGGCCAGCGTAATCAGCGGCTCGACAACACGGCGCAACTCCTTGGCTTTCGGCAGGGTGGTATGAATTCCCTCGTGCTGCAGCAGCGACACCGCCATGTTGCGGAACATGGCACGGCGATGTGCCGAAGTACGGTTCAGGCGGCGGCCGGCCTTGCGGTGGCGCATGACAAATCCCTCAGAACAGCGGCGTACGTCCGCGCACCAGGTCGGCGGGCGGCCAGTTTTCGATCGCCATACTCAGCGTCAACTCGCGTGCGGCCAGGGCCTGCTTGATTTCCGCGACGGTCTTCACTCCGATGTTCGGCGTTTGCTTCATCAACTCCTCCTCGCCCTTTTGCACGAGATCCCCCACGAAGAAGATGTTTTCCTGCTTGAGGCTGTTGATTGAACGCACGCCCAGTTCCAACTCGTCGATCGGCAGTTTGAAGACCGGGTCGACCTCGGTGGTATGGGTCGGCACCGGGCGCATGACTTCGCCTTCCAGGCCAACCAGCACCGACAGTTGCTCGCTAAGGATCACCGCAGCCAGGCGGATGATTTCCTCCGGCTCAACGGTGCCGTTCGTCTCCAGGTCCAGCACCAGCTTGTCCAGATCGGTGCGCTGCTCCACACGGGTGTTCTCCACCTGGTAGGCCACCCGGCGGATCGGGCTGAAGCTGGCGTCCAACAGCAAGGTGCCGATGGAATGTTCCTGTTCGTCGCGCCGGCGAGCCGGCACCGGGACGTACCCGCGGCCCCGTTCGATCTTCAGCCGCATATCCAAGGAGCCCGTATCGGTCAGGTGCGCGATCACATGATCCGGGTTTGAAATCTCAATGTCGTGGCCAAGCTCAATGTCACTCGCACACACGACCCCTGGACCGCTTTTCTTCAGATGCAACTCCGCCTTCACGCGTTCGTGCATGCGGATGGCGACGCCCTTGAGGTTGAGCAGGATGTCCACGACATCCTCCTGCACCCCGTCGAGCGTGTCGTATTCATGCTTCACGCCCTCAATCTCGACCTCGGTGATGGCCGAGCCCGGGATGGACGACAGCAGGACCCGGCGCAGTGCATTCCCCAGCGTATGCCCGAATCCTCGCTCCATCGGCTCCAACACCACGCGCGCTTCGCGGCCGGCCGTGTACTTGGCCTCCACTACACGGGGCACCATCAATTCGCTGCTCAGCATTCTTTCAGTCCTCTTCAGGGTTATTTCGAATAGAACTCAACGACTAAAGATTCGTTGATTTCCCTGTAAACCTCTTCGCGCCCAGGGGGCTGTTTGAAGGTCCCTTCAAATTTGTCGAAGTCGACGTCCACCCAGTCCGGCAGACCTTGCTGCTTGGCAATACCGATCGCGTCCTTGATCCGTACCTGCTCGCGCATCTTCTCGCGAACCGCGATCACGTCGCCGGCCATAACCGAATACGATGCGATGTTGACCACCTTCCCGTTCACCTCAATGCCTTTGTGCGAGACGATCTGGCGGCATTCCGCGCGGGTCGTGCCAAATCCCATTCGGTACACCACGTTGTCCAGCCGGCACTCCAGCAGACGCAGCAGGTTGTCGCCGGTTGAGCCCTTGGCCTGCGAGGCTTTTTTGTAGTAGTTCCGGAACTGCCGCTCGAGCACGCCGTAGAGGCGGCGCATCTTCTGCTTCTCGCGCAGCTGCAGACCGTAGTCGGAGATACGCCCGCGGCGGCCTCCGCGCCCACCCTTGCTGCCTGGCGGCACGTCGAGCTTGCACTTCTTGTCCAGATCGCGCGCCGGTGACTTGAGCTCCAGATTGGTGCCCTCGCGCCGCATCAGCTTGCATCGGGGTCCGAGATAGCGTGCCATGGCCCTGCCTCAGACGCGGCGCCGCTTCGGGGGGCGGCAACCGTTGTGCGGAACCGGGGTGATGTCCCGGATATTCGTGATGCGGAACCCGCTGGCGTTCAACGCCCGCATGGCCGATTCGCGGCCCGGTCCCGGCCCGCGCACCCGGACTTCCAGGTTGCGGATCCCGAATTCCTGGGCTTCCTTGCCGACTCGTGAGGCCGCGACCTGGGCGGCAAACGGCGTGCTCTTCCGAGATCCCTTGAAGCCGGAGCCCCCGGAGGTCGCCCAGCACAGGGTATTGCCCTGCAAGTCGGTGATGGTCACGATCGTATTGTTGAACGAAGCGCGGATGTGCGCGATCCCATCGGTCAGGGTCCGGCGGATCTTCTTACGCGCCCGAGTGGCAGTTTTGGGTTTGGATTTGGGAGCAGCCATGGGTTACCTTCGGATTGGGCGGCGTGGCCCTTTGCGGGTGCGCGCATTGGTTCGGGTTCGTTGGCCGCGCAGCGGCAGGCCGCGCCGGTGGCGCACCCCCCGATAGCAGCCAAGGTCCATCAGGCGCTTGATGCTCATGGCGCCCTCGCGGCGCAAGTCACCTTCGATGGTGTACTTGCCGACCGCCTCGCGCAACGTGCCCAGTTCCGCCTCGCTGAGGCTGCCGAGCTTTTCTGCCGGGTTCACCGAACAGGCCGCACAGATCTCTACTGCCCGGCTGCGTCCAACGCCAAAAATATACTGCAGCGCGATCACCGTATGCTTGTGATCGGGAAGATTAACGCCTGCAATTCGTGCCATGGTTTTTTTATGCGTAAAAGGATTTATTTTACCGCATTAGCCCTGCCGCTGCTTGTGGCGGGGAATCTTGCAAATCACCCGGACGACGCCATTGCGCCGTACGATCTTGCAATGACGGCAAATTCGTTTGACAGAAGCCTGAACTTTCATGGGATCCTCCTCTTATCGCAGGAGACTGCGGGAACGCATGCCCCGCGCCTCGGCTTTCTTCAACAGTCCTTCATACTGATGCGACATCAGGTGCGTCTGCAACTGGGCAATGAAATCCATCACCACCACCACGATGATCAGCAGCGAAGTCCCGCCGAAATAAAACGGGACGCTCAGGCCCAGAATCAGAAATTCGGGCAACAAGCATACAAATACGATGTACATCGCGCCGACCGCGGTCAGGCGAGTCATCACGGTATCGATGTAGCGGGCCGTCTGCGCGCCCGGGCGGATGCCCGGGATGAACGCGCCGGAGCGTTTCAGGTTGTCGGCGGTATCCTTGGAATCGTACACCAGCGCGGTATAGAAGAAACAGAAGAACGCGATGGCGAGCGCGTAGAACAGCACGTACAGCGGCTGCCCCGGCGCCAAGGTGGATGAAATGTCGCGCAGCCAGCCCATGCCCTCGGTCGAGCCCGCCCACTGTCCGAATGTGGCCGGGAACAGGATGATGCTGGAAGCGAAAATCGGGGGGATGACGCCGGCCATGTTGAGCTTGAACGGCAGGTGCGTCGACTGCATGGCGACGTTCCGGCCCTGCTGCTGCCGGGCGTAGTTGACCGTGATGCGACGCTGCCCGCGTTCGATAAACACGACGAATGCGGTGATGGCGAGCACCAGGGCGAACAGGAACACCACCAGCGCGGACGACAGCTCACCGGTGCTGGCCAGCTCCAGAGTACCGCCGACTGCGGTCGGCAATCCGGCGACGATACTGGTGAAGATGATCAGCGAGATTCCATTGCCGATGCCGCGTTCCGTAATCTGCTCACCGAGCCACATCAGGAACATGGTGCCGGTCACCAGGGTGATGATGGCGGTGATCACGAAGCCGTAGCCGGTGTAAAGCGCAATGCCTTGGCTTTGCAACGCCACCGACACGCCGCCGGCCTGGAACGTCGCCAGGGCCAGGGTGCCGTAGCGCGTGTACTGGGTAATCTGGCGCCGCCCCTGCTCGCCTTCCTTGCGCAGTTCCTTGAGACTGGGGATTACGGCTGTCATCAACTGCATGATGATCGCGGACGAGATGTACGGCATGATGCCGAGCGCCAGGATGCTGAGGCGCTCCAGCGCGCCGCCCGAGAACATGTTGAACAGGTCGATGATGGTCCCGCTTTGCTGTTCGAAGAAGCGGGCCAATGCGTTGGGGTCCACTCCGGGCACCGGGATGTAGGTGCCGATGCGGTACACGATCAGCGCGCCCGCCACGAACAGGAGGCGCTGGCGCAACTCGGCGAACGGCGAGGCCTTGGGCGGTGCCATGGTTTACTCCTTGATCTCTCCGCCGGCGGCCTCGATGGCTGCGCGTGCGCCACGGGTCACGGCGACCCCCTGCACGGTATAGGCCCGAGTCAACTCACCGCGCAACATGATCTTCGCACGCGTCGCATGGTTTGGTACCAGTTCGGCGGCACGCAGAGAATCCAAGGTTACGGTTGGATCTTCCAGGCTCTCCAAGCGACCGGTGCCGACCTCGGCACACGGCGAACGATGCGAGCGGAAGCCGGATTTCGGCAACCGGCGCTGCAGGGGCATCTGCCCCCCTTCGAAGCCGACCTTGTGGTAGCCTCCGGAGCGCGACTTCTGGCCCTTGTGGCCCCGGCCGGCAGTCTTGCCGGTCCCGCTGCCGATACCACGCCCTACCCGCTTGCGCGAGCGACGGCTACCGGGCGGCGGCGTCAGAGTGTTGAGGCGCATCAGTTCTCCTCCACTTTAAGCAGGTAGTCCACCTTGTTCACCATGCCGCGGTTCTGCGGCGTGTCCTGCACCTCGACAGTCTGGTGCAAACGACGCAGACCCAGGCCGCGTACGCAGGCCCGGTGCTTCGGCAAGCGCCCGATCAGGCTCTTCACCAAGGTGACTTTCAGGCTTTTCGCCATTGCATGCGCTCCTTCATTTCGGAGGCGGGCTTGCCGAGCTTCTCGGCCACCTGCTCCGGCGACTGAATGGACTGCAACCCCTTGAGGGTGGCGTAGACGGTGTTGATCGGATTGCGCGAACCAATGCATTTGGCGAGCACGTTGTGCACGCCCAGCACCTCGAACACGGCACGCATGGGTCCGCCGGCGATGATTCCGGTTCCCTCGGAGGCGGGCTGCATATAGACCCGCGCCGCTCCATGTATGCCCGTGACCGGATAGTACAGGGTGCCATCGCGAAGCGGCACCGTGATCATGGACCGCCGTGCCTTCTCCATGCTCTTCTGGATAGCCAGCGGCACCTCGCGCGCCTTGCCGTAGCCGACCCCGACACGGCCGTTGCGGTCGCCGACCACGGTCAGTGCGGTAAAGCCGAATTGCCGGCCGCCCTTGACGACCTTGGCCACGCGGTTGACCGCGACCATCTTCTCGACCAGCTCTTCGCTGCCTTGCAGGACTTCAAGATTCGTCGCCATTTTCGTCTCCTTAGAACTTGAGTCCCGCTTCCCGCGCGGCTTCCGCCAGCGCGCGCACGCGACCGTGATACCGGAACCGCCCGCGGTCGAACCAGACCTCTTCGACTTTCGCTTCGAGTGCCCGTTCCGCCAATACGCGCCCGACCTGTTCGGCCGCCGTGCAATTGCCGGTTGTCTTGATTTCCTTGCGCAGGTCCGGAGTCAGGGTCGAGGCCTGGGCGAGCACTTGGGCGCCATCCGGGCTGAGCACCTGAGCATACACGTGCTGCTGCGTGCGGTGCACGGTCAGCCGACATCGATCGGAGTCCTGCAGTCGGGTGCGGACCCGGCGGATGCGCCGGCGGCGGGTCGGATCAGTCTGGCTCATTTCTTCTTCGCCTCCTTGCGTAGCACCCGCTCGTCGCTGTAGCGCACGCCCTTGCCCTTGTACGGCTCCGGTGGCCGGTACGAGCGGATCTCCGCCGCCACCTGGCCAACTTGCTGTTTATCAATCCCGGACACCACCACCTCGGTCTGGCTGGGGGTCTCCAGGGTCACGCCCTCAGGCGCGGTATAGTCGATCGGGTGCGAAAAGCCGAGGCTCAGGTTCAGGGCCTTGCCGCGCATCTGCGCCCGGTAGCCGACACCAATCAGTTCCAGCTTCTTCGAGTAGCCGTCCTGGACTCCCTTGATATTGTTCACAAGCAGGGAATTCATCGTTCCCGCCAACGCGGACGCCTGCGGCGGCGCATCGAAGTACACCACGCGATCCTCTTCGCGCACGCGGACCGGCTCCGCCAGTTGCAGCGACAATTCACCCTTGGGCCCCTTGACCGTCATCTGTCGGCCGTCGAGAGAGAACTCGACCTTGTCCGGCAGCGAGATGGGGCGGCTTGCGATTCGCGACATCGCTTACTCCACGGTACAGAGGATTTCGCCGCCATGGCCGCCCTTCCGGGCCGCATGGTCGGTCATGACGCCGTGCGAAGTCGACACAACCGCGATGCCCAGGCCTCCCCGAACCCACGGCAGGTCGTCTGCAGCGCGGTAGACGCGAAGCCCGGGCCGGCTCACCCGGCGCAGGCGGTTAATCACCGGCTTGTCTTCGTGATACTTCAGGGCGATCTCCAGCTGGTCGCAGGGCTGGTCTTCCTCGACTTCGTAGCCGATGAGATAACCCTCGTCGCGCAACACCCGGGCGACCGACTCGCGCTGCTTCGAATAGTTCATTTTCACCGTCTCGTGCCGCGCCTGCTGGGCATTGCGGATGCGGGTCAGCATATCGGCGATCGGGTCTTGCATACTCATGGCTTCGTCCTCACCAGCTGGACTTGGTCAGTCCCGGAATATCGCCGCGCATAGCCGCTTCGCGCAGCTTGTTGCGACCCAGGCCGAAGCGACGGTAATACCCGCGCGGACGGCCGGTGATGCTGCACCGGTTGCGCAGACGCATCGGCGAGGCGTCGCGCGGCATCTTCTGCAGCGTCTCCTGGGCTGCCATACGCTGCTCCAGCGTGCTGCCCGGATCCTTGATGACGGCGCGCGCAGCGGCGCGGCGCTTGGCGTAGCAGCGAACCAGGCGCTGACGCTTACGATCTCTCTGAACCATGCTGACTTTGGCCATGCTTCAACTCCGAAGGGGAAATTTGAACGCGCGCAGCAGCGCCTCGGCGTGGGCGTCGTCGCGGGCATTGGTGGTAATGGTCACATCCAGACCTCGCATCTGGTCAATGTTGTCGTAGTCGATCTCAGGGAAGACGATCTGTTCGGGGATGCCCATGCTGTAGTTCCCGCGTCCGTCGAAGGAGCGCAGCGACAATCCGCGAAAATCGCGCATCCGGGGGATCACGATGTTGATCAGCCGATCCAGGAACTCGTACATCAGGGTCCGGCGCAGGGTCACCCGGCAACCGACCGGCCAGCCATCGCGAATGGCGAATCCGGCCACCGACTTGCGTGCCCGGGTCACCACCGGCTTCTGGCTGGTGATGCGCTCGAGGTCGTCCAGTGCGTTCTGGATAATCTTCTTGTCGCGCGCGCTCGCGCCAAGTCCCATGTTCAGCGTGATCTTCTCAAGCCGAGGCACAGCCATCGGACTGCTCACCTTGAGCTCCTTCTGCAGCTGGGGCAGGATCTCTTCCTGGTACTGTTGTTTCAGACGAGCCATGGCAACCTCAGATGTCGATGACTTCCTGGTTGGACTTGAAGAAGCGAACCTTGCGGCCGTCCTCCAGAGTGCGGAAGCCGACCCGGTCCGGGCGCTGGGTCGTCGGGTTGTAGATCTGCACGTTGGAAAGGTCCAGCGGCGCCTCGCGTTCGACGATGCCGCCCTGCAGGCCAGCCTGCGGGTTCGGTTTGGTGTGCTTCTTCACCAGGTTCAGCCCTTCCACGACCACCCGCCTGTCCGGCAGCATGCGCAGCACCGTGCCCTGCCGGCCGCGGTCCTTGCCGACTGTGATCACCACCGTGTCGCCTTTACGGATCTTGTTCATGGCCGCCTCACAGCACCTCCGGTGCCAAAGAGATGATCTTCATGAATTTCTCCGAGCGCAATTCCCGGGTCACCGGACCGAACACGCGCGTGCCGATCGGCTGCATCTGGGCATTGAGCAGCACGGCCGCATTGCGGTCGAAGCGGATCAGCGAACCGTCGCCACGGCGAACGCCGTGCGCCGTACGCACCACCACCGCGTTGAGCACCTCGCCCTTGCGCACCTTGCCGCGCGGGATCGCGTCCTTGACGCTGACCTTGATCACGTCGCCGATGCGTGCATAGCGTCGGCGGGACCCGCCGAGCACCTTGATGCACTGCACCTTGCGCGCGCCGCTGTTGTCGGCCGCGTCCAGCATGGTCTCGACCTGGATCACGAACTTCCCTCCGTCGCCACCTTGAGGATTTCGACCAACTCCCAGGCCTTGTGCCGGGAGTGCGGGCGGCATTCGCGAATCCGCACCTGGTCGCCAATGTGAGCCTGGTTCTCCTCGTCGTGCACCAGGACCTTGGTCGACCGACGAATGTACTTGCCGTACAAGGGGTGGCGGATCTGGCGCACCACCTTGACGGAGGCAGTCTTGTCCATGCGGTCACTGACCACTTGGCCAATCGCGGAGCGGATCTTCTCGCTCATTCCTTTTCTCCCTGCCGACGTTCCGTCAACAATGTCTTGACCCGGGCGATGTCGCGGCGCGTTTCCCGGAGGGTGTGGTTGCGCGCCAGCTGGCCGGAGCGCAGTTGCATCCGCATCTCGAACTCGCTGCGCCGTAGCCGCAGCAGTTCGTCACGCAGTTCCGCGTCGTCTTTCGTGCGCAGGGCCGGCATGTCCATCAGGCAAGTGTCCGGTGTGCGAAGGTCGTCTGGACCGGCAGCTTCGCGGCAGCGCGGCGAAATGCCTCGCGCGCCATCTCCTCCTGGACGCCTTCAATTTCGTAGAGCATGCGGCCCGGCTGGATCTTGGCCACCCAGTATTCGACGTTGCCCTTGCCTTTGCCCTGGCGCGACTCCAGCGGCTTCTTGGTCACCGGAACGTCCGGGAACACGCGAATCCAGATTTTGCCGCCGCGTCGGATGTGGCGGGTCATGGCGCGCCGCGCGGCCTCGATCTGGCGGGCGGTCAGGCGTCCGCCGGTGGTCGCCTTCAGGCCGTACTCGCCGAAGCTGACCTTGTGCCCGCGCAGGGACAGGCCCCGGTTGCGGCCTTTCTGCTGCTTGCGGTAGCGGGTGCGCTTGGGTTGCATCATGACAGCGGTCTCGGTTACTTGCCGGTCGAGCCATCCGGCCCGCCGATCTCGCCATTGAAGATCCAGGCCTTGACGCCAATGGTGCCGTAGGTGGTGTGCGCCTCGGCGAATCCGTAGTCAATGTCCGCCCGCAGGGTATGCAGCGGAACCCGGCCCTCGCGGCACCATTCGCTGCGCGCGATTTCGGCGCCGTTGAGGCGCCCGGCCACGTTCAGCTTGATCCCTTGGACACCGAGCCGCATGGCATTCTGCACGGCCCGCTTCATGGCGCGCCGGTACATGATGCGCCCTTCCAGTTGCTGGGCGACGCTTTCGGCCACCAGGTGGGCGTCCACTTCCGGGTTGTGGATCTCGTCGATATTGATCTTGACCGCACCGAGGGCCAGGTCCATCATCTGCGCGACTTCGCGGCGCAGGTTTTCGATGTCGCTGCCCTTCTTGCCGATCACGATGCCGGGGCGAGCCGTGTGGATGGTGATCTCGGCCGTGTCGTTGCGCCGCTCGATCCGGATACGGCTGACCGACGCCTGCGCCAGCTTGCGGCGCAGGAAGTCGCGGATGATGAGATCGTTGTTGAGTTGATCCCGATACTCGCCACGCTCCGCGTACCAGTTCGAGTTCCAGTCGGTCATGATGCCGAGGCGGAATCCGATCGGATTGACTTTCTGTCCCATGAGGTTACTCCTCCACGTCGCTCAGCACGACCGTGATGTGGCTGGTGCGCTTGAGGATCCTTCCGACCCGGCCCCGTGCGCGCGGGCGGAAGCGCTTGAACACTGGCCCCTCGTCGACCATCACGCGGCGTACCCGCAGCAGGTCGATGTCTGCGCCGTGATTGTGCTCCGCGTTGGCCAGCGCCGATTCCATGGTCTTGCGCAACAACTGCGCCGCCTTGTGCGGTGAAAAACGCAAAACCTCCAGTGCCTCTCCGACCGGCAGGCTGCGCACCTGATTGGCCACCAGCCGGCATTTACGCGGGCTGATGCGCTGGTAGCGGGAGATGCAGCGCGTTTCCATCATGCCTTCGCCTTGCGGTCGCCTGCATGCTGCCGGAACGTGCGCGTCAGAGCGAACTCGCCGAGCTTGTGTCCCACCATGTTCTCGTTGACCAGCACCGGGACATGCCGGCGGCCGTCGTACACGGCCAGCGTGAGCCCGACCATCTCCGGCACAATCATGGAGCGCCGCGACCAGGTCTTAATCTGGCGACGGTCGTTGTTCTTGGCGGCCTCGAGCACCTTGGCCATCAGGTGATGGTCAACGAACGGGCCTTTCTTCAGTGAACGTGACATGGGGTTACCGTTGCTTCTTGCGTCTGCGGCGGACAATCAGGTAGCTGGTCCGCTTGTTGTGGCGGGTCTTGTGCCCCTTGGTCGGCACGCCCCAGGGCGTGACCGGATGGCGACCGCCGGAAGTCTTGCCCTCGCCCCCGCCGTGCGGGTGGTCGACCGGGTTCATGGCCACGCCACGCACCGTCGGGCGCACTCCGCGCCAGCGCTTTGCACCGGCCTTGCCGAGCTTGGCCAGGGAATGTTCAGAATTGCCTACTTCGCCGATCACCGCGCGGCACTCGCTCAGCACCTTGCGCACCTCGCCGGAGCGCAGCCGCAGCGTGGCGTAGGAGCCCTCGCGGGCCAGCAGTTGCACGTAGGCACCCGCGCTGCGCGCCAGGCGCGCACCGCCTCCGGGACGCAGTTCCACGCCGTGCACCACGATACCGACCGGCATGTTCCGCAGGGGCAGGCAGTTGCCCGGTGAGATCGGCGCCTTGTCGCCGGAGATCACTTCCATCCCCGCCTTCAGGCCCTCGGCGGCAACGATGTAGCGCCGTTCCCCGTCCGCATACAGTAGCAGGGCGATGTGCGCGCTGCGGTTCGGGTCGTATTCGATTCGTTCCACCCGAGCCGGGATGTCATCCTTGTTCCGGCGGAAGTCGATAGTCCGGTAAAGCTGCTTGTGGCCCCCGCCGATGTGCCGGGTGGTGATGCGCCCCTGGTTGTTGCGCCCTCCCGTCTTCGACTGGCCCTGGACCAGGGCACGATGCGGCCGTCCGCGGTGCAGGTCCGGCGTGCGAACGCTGGTGCGGAAGCGGCGACCGGGAGAGGTCGGGCGAGCCTTGACGACGGTCATGCGCTAATCTCCGTACCTTCTAGGTTCTGGCCGGGGGCAAGCCGTACATAGGCCTTGCTCCAGTTATTGCGGCGACCCTGGCGTTTGACCTTGCCGCGGACGTTGGTCATCCGCACAGCATCGACTTTCACGTCGAACATCTTCTCCACCGCGTACTTGACCTCGTTGCGGGTCGCGTCTTTCAGTACCTCGAAAACGTACTGTTCCTGTTCCGCCAGCCGGACCGACTTCTCGGACATCCGCGTGCTCAGGATCACTTGGCTCAGGCGTTCCTCGCCAGGCTTCTTGACTTCGACCGGGGCCGGTTTGGGCGTGGCCGGAGCTGCTGCAGCCTTCTTCGCCGCAACCGGCTTGGCTTCGGCTTCCGGTTTCTCGACCTTCTTGATTTCCTCGACCGGCGCGGCCTTCGGTTTGCCCTTCAGGAGGCCCTTGATCTTTCCGAACATGCTCATGATGCCGCACCTCCCAGACGTTGCTGCAGAAGGCTCAGCGCCGACCGGGTGATCAGCACATGCTCATAGCGCAACAGCGATACCGGGTCCACCGCATTCACCTCGCAGGCGTCGTAGTTCGGCAGGTTGCGCACGGCCAGGTACACGTTCGGCTCCATGCTCTCGATCAGGATCAGCACGCTGGTCAGACCGAGCCCGTCAAGCTTTTCGCGCGCCAAGCGGGTCTTCGGCTCCGGCAGCTCGAACGACTCCACGACATGCAGGCGTTCCTGACGCAAAAGTTCGGAGAAGATCGAACGCATCGCATGGCGATACATCTTCTTGTTCAGTTTGGCGTTGTACGTGCGGTTGCTGGCTGGATGCACCACGCCCCCACTGCGCCAGATTGGCGAACGGATGCTCCCGGCCCGCGCTCGTCCGGTGCCTTTCTGTCGCCAGGGCTTGGCTCCGCCGCCGCGCACGGCGGCACGGTTCTTCTGCGCAGAGGTCCCTTGGCGGCCGCGTTGGGCATAGGTCACCACCGCCTGGTGGACCAGCGCCTCGTGAAACGCCACGTCGAAGCATTCGTCTGCAACGGTCACGGCAGCTTGGGTATCGCGGGTCTTCAGTTCCATGTCCATGCCCTCACCGCGCCGGACGGACGACGACCCGCCCGCCAGTGGCGCCTGGAACGGCACCGCGAATCCACAGCAGCTGTTCTTCGCTGCTGACCTGGACGACTTCAAGGTTGCGCTGGGTGACCTGCTTGCCGCCCATGCGCCCGGGCATCTTCTTGCCCTTGAATACGCGCCCCGGGAACTGGCACTGCCCGGTCGCGCCCATGACCCGGTGCGACAGCGAATTGCCGTGTGAATTGTCCTGGCCGTGGAAATTGTGGCGCTTGATCGTACCGGCAAAGCCTTTGCCGATACTGGTACCGCTGACGTTGACTTTCTGACCGGCCTCGAACAGATCCGCACCCACCTCGGCGCCAACCTCCGGGAGCTCCGTGTCCGCGTCGACCCTAAATTCCTTGAGGCCGCGGGCGGTCTCCAGCCCGGCCTTCTTGAGTTCGCCTGCCAACGGGCGACGCATGCGCTTCGCCTGCCGGGTGCCGTAACTCAGTTGCACGGCCGAGTAGCCGTCCGACTCTCCGTTCTTGATGCGCACCACCCGGTTGGAGTCGACTGCCACCAGTGTCACCGGCACGGACTCGCCGCTGTCGCGGAAGAGCCGCGTCATGCCGATCTTGGTTCCGATAATGCCGAGACTCATGACGCCGTCCCCTTACTTGAGCTGGACGTTGATGCCTGCGGGAAGATCCAACTTCATCAACGCGTCCACCGTCTTCTCGGAAGGGTTGATGATGTCGATCATGCGCTTGTGGGTGCGGATCTCGTACTGGTCGCGCGCATCCTTGTCGACGTGCGGGGAAATCAGTACGGTGAACAGTTCCCGGCGGGTCGGCAGCGGAATGGGGCCGTGCACTTGGGCACCGGTGCGCCGTGCCGTCTCGACAATCTCGCGCGCCGACTGGTCCACCAGCCGATGATCGAACGCTTTCAGTCGAAGCCGCAGGCTGCTGTAGCGGCCTTTGTCCTTCTTCGGTACAGCCGCGACCGCTTCGGATACCGCAGTCTCCGGTTTCGGTTGGCGGGCTTTTTTCTTTGGTGCGGCCATGATTAAGGTTCGGTCTGCGGTTATTTGGAATAGATCGGCGTTACTTGGAAATCTTGGTGACCACGCCGGCGCCGACCGTGCGGCCACCCTCGCGGATGGCGAAACGGAGCCCTTCCTCCATCGCGATCGGGGCCCCCAAGGCCACCTCCATCGACACGTTGTCTCCCGGCATCACCATCTCCGTCCCCGCCGGCAACGTCACCGCCCCCGTCACGTCCGTCGTCCGGAAGTAGAACTGCGGGCGATAGCCCGTGAAGAACGGCGTGTGTCGACCCCCCTCGTCCTTCGACAGGATGTACACCTCCGCCGAAAACTCCGTGTGCGGCGTGATCGACCCCGGCTTGCACAGCACCTGGCCGCGCTCCACATCCTCGCGCTTCGTGCCCCGAAGCAGCGCCCCGATGTTGTCTCCCGCACGACCTTCGTCCAAAAGCTTGCGGAACATCTCCACCCCCGTGCAGATCGTCGTCTGTGTCTCCTTGATCCCCACGATCTCCACCTCGTCGTTCACCTGCACGATGCCGCGATCCACCCGGCCCGTCACCACCGTGCCCCGGCCCGAAATCGTGAACACGTCCTCCACCGGCATCAGGAAGTCTCCGTCCACCGCGCGCTCCGGCTCCGGAATGTACGCGTCCATCGCGTCGATCAGCTTTACGATCGACTCGACCCCGTGTTCCCCCGAGTCGCCTTCCAGCGCCTTCAGCGCCGAACCGGTGATGATCGGCGTGTCGTCCCCCGGGAACTCGTACTTGCTCAGCTCCTCGCGCACTTCCATCTCCACCAGTTCCAGCAGCTCCGCGTCGTCCACCTGGTCCGCCTTGTTCAGGTACACCAGTATGTGCGGCACCCCCACCTGGCGCGCCAGCAGGATATGCTCCCGCGTCTGCGGCATCGGGCCGTCCGCCGCGCTCACCACCAGGATCGCCCCGTCCATCTGTGCCGCGCCGGTGATCATGTTCTTCACGTAGTCCGCGTGGCCCGGGCAGTCCACGTGCGCGTAGTGACGGTTCTTCGACTCGTACTCCACGTGCGCGGTCGCGATCGTGATCCCCCGCTCCCGTTCTTCCGGCGCGTTGTCGATCTGAGAATAATCCCGTACCTCGCCGCCGTGCGTCTCCGCCATGACCTTCGTCAGCGCCGCCGTCAGCGTCGTCTTGCCATGGTCCACGTGCCCGATCGTCCCCACGTTCACGTGCGGCTTCGTTCGTTCGAATTTCTCCTTGGCCATCTTTTCGTCTCCTAGTCGTTAAGCTTGGCTGCGCGAAATCACGTCCTCGGCGAGGCTGCCGGGGACTTCAGCGTATTTCGCAAATTCCATGGTGTAGGTGGCCCGACCCTGGGTCGCGCCGCGTAGGTCGGTCGCATAACCGAACATCTCTTTGAGCGGCACTTCGGCGCGAATCACCTTGCCGCTGGGCGAATCTTCCATGCCGCCGACAATGCCGCGACGGCGATTGAGGTCGCCGACTACGTCGCCCATGTAATCTTCCGGCGTCACCACTTCAACCTTCATCATCGGCTCAAGCAGCACCGGGTCGGCATTCTGGGCACCTTCGCGGAATGCCATCGAGCCCGCCACCTTGAAAGCGGTCTCGGAAGAATCCACTTCATGGTAGGACCCGTCGTACAAGGTGACCCGGACATCCACCACCGGGTAGCCGGCGACGACGCCGTTCTGCATCTGTTCCTTGACGCCCTTGCCGACCGCCGGGATGTATTCCTTGGGCACCACGCCGCCGACGATCTTGCTTTCGAAGACGTAGCCTGCGCCCGGCTCCTGCGGCTCGATCTTCAACCAGACATGGCCGTACTGGCCGCGGCCGCCGGTCTGGCGGACGAACCGGCCTTCCTGTTGGATCGGCCTGCGGATGGTTTCGCGATAGTTGACTTGCGGCGCGCCCACGTTGGCCTCGACGCTGAATTCCCGGCGCATCCGGTCGACGATGATCTCAAGGTGCAGTTCTCCCATCCCCGAGATGATGGTCTGCCCGGATTCCTCGTCGGTCGCCACCCGGAACGACGGGTCTTCCTGCGCCAGCTTCTGCAGCGCCACGCCCATCTTCTCCTGGTCGACCTTGGTCTTGGGTTCCACCGCCACGGAGATCACCGGTTCCGGGAATTCCATGCGTTCCAGCGTAATCGGGGAGTTGACCGAACACAGCGTGTCGCCGGTGACCACGTTCTTGAGGCCCACGGCAGCCGCGATGTCGCCCGCCCGCACTTCCTTGATCTCTTCGCGGTGGTTGGAGTGCATCTGCAGGATTCGCCCGATGCGGTCCTTGCCGTGCTTGCGCGGATTGAAGAGGGCATCGCCGGAGTTCAGGACGCCGGAATACACGCGGAAGAACGTCAACGTGCCGACGAACGGGTCTGTGGCCACCTTGAACGCCAGTGCGGAAAACGGCGCCTCGTCATCTGGTGTTCGGTTGCCTTCTTCGCCATTGTCCAAGTGGCCTTTGATCGGCGGGACTTCCAACGGTGACGGCAGGTAGTGCACCACCGCGTCCAGCATTGCCTGAACGCCCTTGTTCTTGAAAGCGGAACCACACAGCACCGGAACGATTTCGTTGCGCAGCGTACGCAGGCGCAGCCCCTTGCGGATCTCATCCGGAGACAGCTCGCCCGCCTCCAGGTACTTCTCCATCAGTTCGTCGTCGCCTTCGCCGGCCGCCTCGATCATGTGCTCGCGCGCTTCGTGGCACGCTGCGGTCATCTCTTCCGGAATGTCCTTAAGTTCGAAGTTCGCGCCCATGTCGCCTTCGCTCCAGTAGATCGCCTTCTGCTCGATCAGGTCGACCACCCCGACGAAATCCTCCGAAGCCCCAATCGGCAGCTGTACCGGGACCGGAACCGCCCGTAGCCGATCTTTGATCTGGTCCACCACGCGCTCGAAGTCCGCGCCGGCACGATCCATCTTGTTGACGAATGCCAGGCGCGGCACGCCATAGCGATTCGCCTGCCGCCAGACCGTCTCGGACTGCGGCTCAACGCCGCCGACCGCGCAGAACACCGCGCAGGTGCCGTCCAGCACTCGCAGCGAACGCTCGACCTCGATCGTGAAGTCCACGTGGCCAGGCGTGTCGATGATGTTGATGCGGTGCGTGTCCATGTCGCGCGCCATACCGCTCCAGAAGCAGGTGGTCGCGGCCGACGTGATGGTGATGCCCCGCTCCTGTTCCTGTTCCATCCAGTCCATCACGGCCGCCCCGTCATGCACCTCGCCGATTTTGTGCGAGATGCCGGTGTAGAACAGGATGCGCTCGGTCGTCGTGGTCTTGCCGGCATCGATGTGCGCCATGATGCCGATGTTCCGGTACCGCTGCAGGGGAGTCTGGCGGGCCATGGTCTTACCAGCGGTAGTGCGAGAAGGCGCGATTGGATTCGGCCATGCTCAGGGTGTCTTCGCGTTTCTTGATGGCGATGCCCTTCTGGTCGGCAGCGTCCATCAGTTCGCCGGCCAGCCGACGCATCATGGAGGTTTCGGAGCGCTTGCGCGAGGATTCGATGATCCAGCGGATCGCCAGCGCTTCCTGGCGTTGCGGGCGCACTTCCACCGGAACCTGGTAGGTTGCGCCACCGACCCGGCGAGACTTGACCTCGACTGGCGGGCGGACGTTCTCCAGGGCCTGCTCCAGCACTTCGACCGATTCACCACCGCGCACCCGGGCGATCTCGTCCAGGGCGTTGTAGAGGATTCGTTCGGCGACCGATTTCTTGCCGTCACGCATCAGGGCGTTGACGAAGCGGGTCAGCAGTTTCTTGCCGTACTTGGGATCCGGGTCAATCGGGCGTTCCGGGACGTCGCGGCGGCGTGGCATGACGGATCTCCTGCAGGCTTTTGATTAGCCGCCGACTTTAGGCCGCTTGGTTCCGTACTTGGAACGGCCTTGCCGACGGTCCGCCACCCCTTGGGTGTCGAGGCTGCCGCGCACCGTGTGGTAGCGCACGCCCGGCAGATCCTTGACGCGGCCACCGCGGATCAGGACGACGGAATGTTCTTGGAGGTTGTGCCCTTCGCCACCGATGTAGCTGGTGACTTCGAAACCGTTGGTCAAACGGACGCGGGCGACCTTGCGGAGTGCGGAATTAGGCTTCTTTGGAGTAGTGGTATAGACACGAGTACAGACCCCGCGTCGTTGCGGGCAACGGGCGAGCGCCGGCACGTTGCTTTTGCTCGTAGGACGTTTGCGCGGCTTGCGCACCAACTGGTTGATTGTTGCCATAGTCTCATCAATGAATTGGCGTTCATTTATAAAAACAGGCCAGCATCCGTGGTCGGAGGCTGGCCCACCAAATCCGGCGGCGAATTATAGCACAAGGGAAAACTCGGAAGCCTGTTTCAGCGGGTTAATATTCCTGTCATGGAGCAGGGTCGGAGACCGCCGATTCCTCGACCTCCCTTTCTGTTAAATGAATGGTATCGTGACCGGGCCGGCCACAGCCCGAGCAGGGAGATACCCTGCCGGGCTTGACTGGTGTACTTAGTCGATGATGTGGTGAACCGGAGCCTTCTCCATTTCCCACTCATCAGATTCCCGATCATAGCGGGACAGGGTGAGGCAATGCCAGTCCTGATCGTCGAGCTTCGGGAAATCGCCACGGTAGTAGTAGCCGGGCCAACGTGTTTCCTTGCGGAACATCGTATGGTGCGTGACTGACTGCGAAGCCAGGAACCGGTGATGCAGCTCCCATGTTCTTTGCAGCTGGTGAAGGTCTTCGGCCCCGATATTGTCGAGATCCGTCTTCAGCATATCCAGCAGCTCCAGGCCACGGGTGAGCAAGGGCTCGTTCGTCATGTAGTTCGTACCGATCCCACCGACATATTCGTCCATGATCTTTTCGAGACGCTGAAGGCCATGGATCGGCAGGATGTAACTCGGCGAGACGGTCCCCGCCACGATCTCGTTACGGCCCACCTCGTAGTTTTCCATGGGCTTGAAGACGGTTTCCTTCAGATCCTGACATTGCTTTTCACTGACTTGAAGCTTTTCATTTTTCAGGTCGTTGATGTAATTAACCGCCGCCTTGGCTGCGATCCGACCCTCGGTGTAGGATCCCGATGAGAACTTGTGCGCACTGCCACCAATCGTGTCGCCCGCGCCGAACAGTCCGTCAACGGTCATCATCCGGTTGTAGCCCCACTGATAATCAGAGGGCGCCACATCTTCGGGGCCACTGGCCCAGGCTCCCGAGCAGGTGGCATGAGACCCCATGACATAGGGCTCGGAAGTCGTCAGTTCCGGGTTGATATGCTTGGGATCAATGTTTTGCGCTGCCCAAACAACCGCCTGACCGATGGTCATGCCGAGGAAGTTCTCCCAGCCCACGGTTTCCTTGTGCGGGTCCTGGAAGGCCTCCTTGGTCACCATGCGAATGGGACCTCTGCCTGCCTTCACTTCTTCAAGAAATGCGTGGTTGCGCAGACAAGTCGGGGTCGGATGGTGATCGATGTATTCTCCGACCATTTCCTTCGTGTGCTCATACCACTTGGACTCGTACTCTTCACCATATCCGTTCTGAGTGTAAGTCTTGAGATGCAGGAAGTAGGCGCCGACAGGGCCATAGCCATCCTTGAACCGGGCAAGGACAATCCGATTCTCCATCTGTGTCATCTTGGCACCGGCGAGAATCGGCAGGGCATAGGCTGAGGCACTGCTCCACGGAGCATACCAAGTGCGTCCCATGCCTTCTCCCACGGAGCGGGGCTTGTAGATATGCGATGCGCCACCGGCACAAACAATCACGGCCTTGGCCCGGAACACATAGAAATCTCCGGTACGGACATTGAAGCCGACGGCACCGGCCACTCGGTTGGGTTTCGACTCGTCCATCAGCAGGTGAGTCACCATGATCCGGTTGTAGACCTCGTTCGCGGCCTTGCGGGCGGCTTCGGCGACGATCGGCTTGTAGCTTTCGCCGTGAATCATGATCTGCCACTTGCCTTCGCGCTGGTAGCGCCCCGTTTCCGGGTCCCGCATCATGGGGAGGCCCCACTCTTCAAACTTGTGTACGGTGGCGTCAACGTGTCGCGCGATGTCGTAGCCCAGATCCTCTCGCACCAGCCCCATGAGGTCGTTGCGCGCGTAGCGGACATGATCTTCCGGCTGATTCTCGCCCCACTGCATGCCCATGTAGCAGTTGATCGCGTAAAGGCCCTGCGCAACCGCGCCACTGCGCTCGATGTTTGCTTTTTCGACGCAGACCACTTTCAGGTCGCGTCCCCAGTACCTGGACTCGTAGGTCGCGCCACAGCCGGCCATGCCGCCACCAATGACGAGGATATCGGAATCAACGACAACCGTTTTTCTTCGATTGAACAGTCCCATTAGTTACTCCTTAATTATTTTGCGAGGCCGCTTTCAACGTAGGCAGCCCGCCATCGATATTGAGCGCATCCGGTTCGTGTGCGAGCTCTTGAGATTTCATCGCTTCTGCGCTGGGCACATCCAGCTCAGCCGGCGACGGAATGGTGCCCCATTCAGTGGTCCGAATCGGCGATTCGAAATTCTTTTCCCGGCCATCTTGGAACAGGATCTTCCAGGAAATCGTGCCCTTTTCCTCTTCGCGAAGCACTCTGACGCTGTGGCCAAGCGGCGCGAAGTCGGCATAGCCGCGCGCATCGATCGCATTTTGCGGACAAGCCTTCACGCAGGAGTAACACTCCCAGCACATGTTGGGCTCAATGTTGTAGGCGCGTCGATAGGTCTTATCGATGTGCATGATGTCCGAGGGACAGATATCGACGCAGTGGCCGCAACCATCACAGCGAGTCATATAAACGAAAGTAGGCATGCTTTCCGTCCTCTCCTATAGTTAAGCGAACAATTGTTCCTTATTTGAAGATTAATGGCCTAATCAAAAACAGACTAGGCGTGTTAATAATTCGTCGGCGCTCCGCGCGCCGAACCCAATGTTTCAGGCTTGTCCGCCGGTGCCGGCAAATTGCTTCTCGAGCCGGCCGCCTCCGCCACCCTTTTCTGCAACGCGGCAGAGGGCTTGAAGAACATGTGCGCGAACTTGGACCAGGGGATGGATCCGAACAGGACCGCGGTCGAAAACACGTATAACCCGAAAGCCACCCATCCAATGATCGATGTCCCCAACCCAAACCATGACCAGACCAGGGCCCATGTCGTGCTCGCAAGCAGCGAAAGAACGAACAGGTCGGCTTGCGAAACATTAAAGATCGAATTGCCTTCGGCCGAAACATCGGCCCGAATGAAGAACCAGAACCAGTAGCCGCCGACACAAACCATCAGCGCCCCGATGTGCCACATCATCGGCCAGATGGCCGGACCGTCTGAGGTTGAATAGCAAAACACCATGACGGTGGTTGCGACGATATATCCGACAAAGCCGTACATCGTCAGCAGGTGGGCGATTCGTCTCCGAGCGGAGCAGAATTCCGATGACGTCAAGACCTCGCTTGCCAAGGTCTGTACCGCCATGGACATGACTTGCCCGCCCCCGACTTGATTGGTTCCTTTAGTCTTCGATTTCTGCCAATCTGCAAAAAAATACTTGGCACTTTTTTTATGTATTACGTCAAACAACGTTCCCACCACGACCAGAGCAAACATGACGACAATGAAGGTCTCTGTCACGGCGTTAGGGATGTACGCCGAAAGCTCAGCAAAGGGATTGCTGGTGAACATATTTTGGATCCTGCGTTATTTTGATGGGGGTTGAGGGGCGCATTATACAAAACTTTTTTAGTCGTCCCTGAAGTATCTGTTTTCGGTCACGCCCCTGGCAAGGCAGAGTCGCGTAAAGAGAGAATCGGGCGG
>LXNI01000308.1_pt1 | contig 61793 bp, 46 predicted proteins | sample 809091 | NCBI WGS metagenome assembly LXNI01 (sample SAMN04870527, study PRJNA318959) | sponge metagenome | biome: 01000161; feature: marine sponge reef; material: water | host: Sarcotragus foetidus | place: Greece: Milos, Mediterranean Sea | collected 2013-05-29 | depth 5-7 m
CGCTCTTGTTCGCTGCGCTCACGGGCCGCTCGGGCCCGTTTCCCGCTCTTGTTCGCTGCGCTCACGGGCCGCTCGGGCCCGTTTCCCGCTCTTGTTCGCTGCGCTCACGGGCCGCTCGGGCCCTCAGGCTCCGTTGCACTTCGCCTCTGGGTCAGGTGGCCGGGATCTGGTAGGCCACGCCCAGCACGCCCTGCCCGGCGTGGGCGCCCACCACCGGTCCGACCTTGCTTACCCGGATGTCGCCGTCATGGACCGCGGCCAGCATGTCGCAGAAGTCGTCGACGTCGGCGGCTTCTCCGTGCATGACGGCGAGGCATTCCACCGGCTCGGCGGCTCGCACCGTGTCGCGCAGCCAGCCCAACGCCTTGCGGCGGGTGCGCTGCCTGGCCGCCTCCTGGACCTCCCCGCTGGAGATGTCGACTATCGGCTTGATCGACAGCATCGAGCCGAGCATGGCCTGCGCGCCGCCGATGCGCCCGCCCTTGCGGAGGTTCTCGAGCGTGTCGAGGGTGCCGAACACGTGCGTGCGGGCCGAGGCGTCGGCCACGAAGGCCTCGATGGCGTCGGCGTCGTCGCCGTCAGCCGCCATGCGGGCCGCCTGCAGCACGATGGTCCCGAGGCCGGCGGTCACCGACTTGCTGTCCAGGACCCTGACGTCTGCGCCGGCGCGCTCGGCGCGGATCGCGTCGGCGGCCTGCACCGCCGACTGCATCGTGGCCGAGATCGCCGCCGACAGGTTGATGCACAGCACCGCCTCGCAGCCGGCGTCCAGGAAACCGGTGATGGCCTGCTCGAAGCGTCCGGGCGGCGGGGCCGCGGTCTGCGGCAGCTCGTCGACGGTCGCCATCCGCCGGTAGAAGTCCTCGACGCTGATCTGCTCGCGGTCCACGAACTCGTCGGTCCCGAAACGGATGAACAGCGGGACGATCTCGACGTCGAGCCCGTCGAGCTCCTCGTCGCCCAGATCGCATGAGCTGTCGGTGACAATGCCAACGGTCATGTCATGTCCTTGTGTGGTCGCCGGATGAAGGGAATGATGCCGCCTCGCCTCAGGTTTCGGCGTCGCCGCCGGCGGGGGCGGATGCAGCGACCGTATCACCGCCCATGTCCGCATCAGGGGAACGGCGGCGCAGCGTGTGCAGCCACCATGCCGCCAGGACGGCCGAGGCTAGGACGAGGATCAGGAAGCCGAGCCCCTCGGCGTCGGTGAATCGCACGCTGAAGGTCCCGGTAGCGAGGACGATGGCGCCGGCCTCGTCCGGTGTCGTCACCGTCACCCGTATCTCGGTCCGGCCCGATGCGGTGGCCTCCACCGGCACCGACAGGTCGTTGCGGCCCGGTTCCAGCCTGAAGACAGGACGCTCGTCACCGGCGAGATCGATCCCGTCGGCAGCCAGTTCCAGGGCCACGGCGACTGCCGCGGACCGGTTGTTCACCAGTGTCACCGGCAGTTCGGCGCGGCGCTCGGTGACGGTGATCGGGCCCCGTCCCAGGAACTCCACTCCGGTCGTGCCCTGGGTCACGGCGCGGTCGACGGCATCGAGGAACCCGGTGCGCTCACCGGTCGTCAGGTGTTGGCCGGCGCTGACCGCGAGCAGGGTTCGCAGCGGTGCAGTGAGGAAGGGGTCGTCGAGGAACGACTCGTAAGCCTCGAGTCGTCGCTCCACCTGGACTCGCCGGGCGAGATAGAGGTCGAAGTCCCCCGGGTCGAGGCGACGACCGGTGGCTGAAGGGTTGTACGTGCCCACCGGCGCCTGGTGTGCGAGCACGTCGTCGACGGTGGCCGGGCTCAGGCTCGGATTGGCGTCGATCCCGTCGAGCAGCAGGGCGAGCGCGGCCGGCTCGAACGACGATGCCGTGAGCAGGTACGGGGGTTCGCTGTCGAAGATGTCGAGGCCCGGGTCGGCCGCCGTCGCGGACACGACAACCGCGGCCGCGGTTCCCGCGGCCGCCATCCGCGACAGTTCGGCCAGCACCCATTGTGTGCCCAGCTCCGGGTCCGGATGCTTCAACATGGCGCCCAGGAGGGGATCGGCCTGGGCCGCGAGATGGTCGCCGCTCCATGCTGTGTCGGCTACCAGCGTCACCGGCGGCACGGGGCCGTCGCGGCCGGGGCCGCCGTCGACCATGAACGCGCTCACCCCGGCCGCCGCTTCGGTGACGGCCCTGACGGTTCGTGCCGTCAGCGGGTGTTCGACATGCATGACCGTGCTGGCCTCCAGGCCGGCCCAGCGCAGCGCCTCGGCGCCCCGGCGCAGCCCGTCGAGCACGACGTCGAGCCGTACTGCCCATGCCCAATCGGAGAGGTCGAGACTGGTCCACGTGGTGGTGAGCAGTTGCCTGCCGTGCAGCGCGGTGCGCAGCGCGGCCACGCTGGTGTCGTCCCCGATGAGGGCGAGGGCATCGAGGGTCTCGGGACTAACGACGACCGAGAGGGGCACGCCCTGCCGTTCGATGAGGACTTCGGCGAGACCGAGGACCCGGTCGAGCCGGGCCTCGTCGACGGCCGCGCCGCCGTCGGCGAGGTGCGACGGCGGCAGACGCAGGTCGAGAACCACAGCAACCGTCAATGGAAGTGCGGGACCGTCGACGGGTGTCAGGCCCCCTTCGGTGGTCTGAGCATCTGCCGTCGTTGCGGTGGCGGCCCAGGCCGTTGCCGCGAGGCACAACGCCGTGACCGCGGGCGCGAGCCGCCGGCAGATCGCCCTTCTCATCGGAGGTCGCGGTACAGGACTGCGAGCCGGTCGGGTGCCGTGGAGAACCCGCAGCGTTGATAGAGGCGTATCGCTCGCTCGTTGTCGGGCTGCGTGTTCACCAGGGCGGTGCGGGCCCCGCCGCGCCGGAGCCACATCAGGGCGTCCAGCACGAGCAGGGTGCCCAGCCCCCGACCCTGGCTGCGGGCCGCCACCGCCAGTCGTTGCAGGTAGCCCTGAGATCGGGCCCGCCCCGTGATGCTGTAGGCGCGGACCTCGTCGCCGCGGTTGACACGCCAGCGGCTCGACGGTGTGGCCGTGCGGGCTTCGCGGATGCCGTCGGCGTCGAGGCGCCAGAACGGAGCGAAGGCCGCGGCATCGACCTGCAGTACGACGTCCAGGTCGCGCCACCGGCCGCGGCGGGTGCGCCCCCGCAGGTTCACGAGCCCGGGCATCTCGGTGCCCAGATCGCAGCTGAGGGTCGCGAGCTCGGAGCGGACGTCGAACCCGGCGCCGATCAGCGCGTCGCGCTCACGGGGGCCCAGAGCCGCGGTCACGACGGCGCGGTATCCGTGGTCGTGGAGCCGGTCCCGCATCTCGGCCAGCACCCGGGGCGCCAGCGTCGCGGGTGCCGACGCGACGGCGAGGTAGGCCACATCGGCGGCCCCCTGCCAGGAACCCACCCGAAATCGCGCCGAGCCGATGCTCAACGGGGTCATGGCCATGAGCCCGAATGCCTGCTCCGAGTGCCGCCGACAGGTCGTCCTGGCATGCCTGTCCACGATACGCCGCCGGGGCTGGCGCCGAAGCGGGTCGGAGGCGGGCGGTACGATCCGGCCATGCTCGTGATCACCGACGAACGCTTCCTCGACCATGACACCGGATACCGGCATCCCGAGCGGCCCGACCGCCTCCGGAGAGCCGAACGGGACGAACTCGAGCTGGTGCACTCCGCGGCCATGATCGACCGGGTGTCCGCCATCGCGGAGCACGGCGGGGGCCACCTCGACGCCGACACCGCCATGGGGCCGGCCAGCTTCGACGCGGCCCGGCTCGCGGCCGGAGCGGTGCTCTCGGCGGTGGAGCAGCTGGCGGCAGGCACCGAGTCGAGCGGTCCCGCCAGGGGTGATTCGGAGGCCTACTGCCTAGTGCGTCCGCCCGGGCACCACGCCACACCGTCCACATCGATGGGGTTCTGCCTGTTCAACTCGGTGGCGGTGGCCGCCGCGCTGCTGGCAGCCGACGGCCAGAGGGTGGCCATCGTGGACGTCGACGCCCATCACGGCAACGGGACCCAGGACGTGTTCTGGGATCGTGACGACGTGCTTTACGCCTCCATCCACCAGTACCCGCTGTATCCGGGCACCGGCGCGCTCGGCGAGCGGGGCGCCGGAGCGGGGGAGGGCTGCACGGTCAACGTGCCGCTGCCGCCCGGCGCCACCGGCAACACCGCGCGGGCCGCCCTCGACGAGGTGATCGTGCCCGCAGTGGAGCGATTCGCCCCCGACTGGATGCTGGTCTCCGCCGGCTACGACGGGCATCGAGCCGATCCCCTCACCGGCCTCGGCTACTCGGCGTCCGACTACGGCGACTTCGTTCGCCGGCTCATGGCGCTGGCACCCCGAACGGTGGCCGTTCTCGAGGGTGGCTACGACCTGGATGCCACCAGGGCGTCGTCCTACGCGGTGGCCGGCGCACTGCTGGGCCTCGACCTGCACCCCGAGCCCGCCAGCGGCGCCGGGCCCGGGATGGAGGTCGTCGAGGCTGCGGCCCGCCTCTCGGCCCTCGACGGGAACCGATGAGCACGGCAGCCCCGGACGCGCTGTCCGCTGCCCTGGCGGCCTCCTCGGGCCTGGCCCGGCTGTTCGCCGCGGCCGGACACCGGCTGTACCTCGTGGGCGGAGTCGTGCGCGAGGCGGTGGCCGGCCGGTTCCTCGCCGACGCGGACCTCGACTGCACCACCGACGCCCGACCCCCGGACGTGCGCCGGATCGTGGACCGCGTGGCCACGTCGGTGTGGGCCCAGGGCGAGCGGTTCGGCACGATCGGCTGCGTGGTGGACGGGCAGGCCTTCGAGATCACCACCCACCGAGCTGAGCGCTACGACCCGCACTCGCGCAAGCCCACCGTGACCTTCGGCGACGACGTCGAGCAGGATCTCGCCCGCCGCGACTTCACGGTCAACGCCATGGCCGTCGACGCGGCCGACGGGAGACTCCTCGATCCCCACGGCGGCCGCCAGGATCTGGCCGCTCGCCTCCTGCGCACACCACTGGACCCTGAGATCTCCTTCGGAGACGACCCGCTGCGCATGCTGCGGGCCGCCCGCTTCATTGCCAGCCACCGGCTCGTGCCCGACGACGCAGTCGTGGAGGCGGTCGCGCACATGGGCGCCAGGTTGCGGATCGTGGCGGTCGAGCGAGTCCGCGACGAGTTCGAGAAGCTGCTGCTGCTCGACGACCCGTCGGACGGCTTCGGGTTCCTGTTCGGTACCGGTCTCATCGAGCGGGTCCTCGCCGACATTGCTCACCGTGACCCCGCAGAGGTGGGCCGGGTCGCGGCCTCGGTCTCACCGGAGCCGGTTCCCCGCTGGGCCTCGCTGTTCGTTCGCCACACGACTGAGACGGCGGCTGCCTGCCTGCGCGGTCTGCGCGGCTCCAATGCGCTGGTCTCGGCCGCGGCCGGCCTGGTCGGGGCGCGCCTCGAGTTGGCCGGTGCGGGTAGCAGCCCGCAGGAAGTGCGCCGGCTCGTGTACGGGTGTCCGGTGCCGGTGGATGAGACCCTGGCCTTCAGCCGGGCTGTGGCCACCGCTCTGGGCGAGTCGCGGGTCGGGCTGGACAGCTTCGCGGCGACGCTGGCCGAACTCCGGCGCACCGAGAACGTCGACCGTCCCGAACTTCCGCTCGATGGCGACGAGGTGATGGCCGCGCTGGGCCTGTCACCCGGCCCTGAAGTGGGCCGCGCCCTCGAGTTGCTGCGGGAGCTGACCATCCAGGATGGTCCGATCGACAAGGTCGAGGCGACAGAAGCCCTGCGACGCTGGCAGGCGTCGGACTACTGTTCGGGAGCGTGAAGCCGAGTTCCTCGAAGCCGGCGACCACCGGCCGGGCCTCTGCACCGGGCCAACCGGTGGCCGCGGCCGTGGACTACCGGCTCGCCCGGGCGGCCACGCTGAGGTCCCTGCGGTCGGGTCAACTCGGCCGCCACGAGGTGTGCGACGCGCAGCGCGAGCTCCAGCGCAACGCCGAGTGCTGCGGGCAGCCGACCGACCGCTCGTGTCCGATCTGCGACACGGAGGGCCTGGTCGAGGTGACCTACGTGTTCGGATCGCGTCTGCCCAAGCACGGCCGCTGCATCACGACCCGGGCGGAGATGCAGCGCCTGCAGCACCGGGCCAGCGTCTCGACGGGGTATGTGGTCGAGGTCTGCATCGGTTGCGGGTGGAACCATCTCGTGCGCCGCTTCACGCTCGGAGGCAGACGCTCGGCCTGACCACGGACCCCAGCAACTCTGCGGCGACCGGGGTTTCTCTGATTGACGGTGGCCGCGGGTGCGGGTATGGTTCCGGGCACCCGCTGGCAGCCGAAGAGCGCTGGACGGAAAGGAGCAACCCATGGGCAAGCTCACCGCGCCCTCCATACGGGCCCGCAAGGTGCGCGAGGGCGCCGACCCTCTGGTGATGGTGACCGCCTACGACGCCCCGGGGGCCCGGGTGGCGAGCCAGGCCGGCGCCGACCTCATCCTGGTCGGCGACTCTCTCGCCATGGTCGTGCTGGGCTACGACGACACCCTGCAGGTGACCGTCGACGACATGGCCCACCACACCGCGGCCGTGGCCCGGGCCAAGCCCTCGGCCCACATCGTGGCCGACCTGCCATGGATGAGCTACCACGTCTCGCCCGACGAGACCGTGCGCAACGCGGCCACGCTCATCAGGGCGGGCGCTCAGTCGGTGAAGCTGGAAGGAGGCCGGAAACGCCTGCCGATGATCGAGCGCATCCGCGACGCCGAGATACCGGTCATGGGCCACATCGGCCTCACCCCCCAGTCGGTGCACGCCATGGGCGGCTTCAAGGTCCAGGGCCGGCAGGCCGAGGCGGCCCGGCGGCTGGTGCAGGCGGCCAAGTCCCTGGCCCACGCCGGCTGCTATTCGATGGTGCTGGAGGGCGTGCCGGTCCAGGTGGCGGAGATGGTCACCGACGCGGTCGACATACCGACGATCGGCATCGGGGCCGGTCCCCATTGCGACGGGCAGGTTCTCGTGTTTCACGACCTGCTGGGACTGGAGACCCGGCTCGCGCCGAAATTCGTGCGCCGCTACGCCGACCTCGACACCCTGGCGACCGATGCGCTGCGGCGCTTCGCCTCCGACGTGCGGTCGGGCGCGTTCCCGGCGCCGCAGGAGTCCTACCACCTCTCGGAGACCGAACTGGCGGCTCTGGGGATTCCCGAACTCTGACGCTGAGACGGCTGTCGCCGGCAGGGATCGTCCCTGGGGATGGTCCTGTGGACCTCTGGGGATGGCGCCGGCGGTTGGGATGGACCGCACCGCCGATACCCTGCGCTCCACTCGCTGATCCAGCTCGGGCTCGCTTGTCGGATTCCGAGCGGTTCGGCCCAGCAACGAACCCTGCCCCGTCGAGGGGCTCCGGCAGCGCCGGATCCGTAGGGAGGTGATCGCCCGTGCTGCGGGCCTACGAACTGATGATCATCATCGACTCCGACGTCTCACCGGATGGCGTGGACGCGGTGGTCTCCAATGTCGCCGACCTGGTGGTCGGCGAGGGCGGGACGATCAAGTCCACTGACAACTGGGGCCGGCGGAAGCTCGCCTACAAGATCGATCACAAGACCGAGGGCACCTATGTGGTGTGGGAGATCGTGACGGCAACGGCCGGTCTTCCCGACACCGAGCGGCGGCTGCGGCTCGCGGACGACATTGTCCGCCACAAACTGTTCCGCCTTCCCGACGCCGAGGCCGAGCGCCGCGGTCTGCTCGCGGAGGCTGAGCCGGCTGCAGCCGGCTGAGATCCGGAGGTTCCCAATGGGATTCGACAACACCGTGACTGTCGTGGGCAACGTGACCCGCGACCCCGAGCTGCGCTTCGCGCAGTCCGGAATGGCCATCGCCTCGTTCGGCCTGGCCTGGAATCGCAGGCGCCAGGACCAGGAGGACGAGGTGTCGTTCTTCGACGTCACGTGCTTCCGCCAGCTTGCCGAGAACGTCGCCGAGTCGCTCAGGAAGGGCTCTCGCGTGGTCGTCTACGGCACTCTCCAGCAGAGGAGCTGGGAGAACGACCAGGGCGACCGGCGTTCGAAGGTGGAGATTCTCGCCGACGATGTGGCCCCGAGCCTGAAGTGGGCCACGGCCGAGGTGACCAAGAACGAGCGTTCCGGCGGGGGCGACTATCGCGGCGGCGGGGGCGGCGGCCGCGGGGGCGACTATCGCGGTGATCGCGGCGACAGCGGTCCGAGACAGGCGCCTGGCCGGAGCGACAGCCAGCCGCAGGGCTCGTCCTCGGCCGACGACGAGCCGTTCTAAGAGGCCGAGCGAATTGATGGGACAACACGGCCCATACGGCGCGAGGCCGTGGCCCGAGCGGCCCGTGAGCGCAGCGAACAAGAGCGGGAACGACCACGCTGCGCCGCGGCGGGCTGCCGATCAGTCCGCGCGCGCTCTAGAGGGGCCGAGCGGCTTCCAAGGCCGAGCGGGCTAGCCGATACTCAGACGAGGAGACTGCAAGGTGGCCAAGACCAAGGTGCGGGGCAAGAACCGCGACAACAGCCGGCGAGCGAAGAAGAAGGTGAGCTTCCTCACCACGGAACAGATCACCTACGTCGACTGGAAGAACGAGAAGCTGCTCAGGAAGTTCATGTCCGAGCGGGCCAAGATCAGGGCCCGGCGGGTCACGGGCAACAGCGCTCAGCAGCAGAAGCTCGTCGCCGATGCGATCAAGCTGGCTCGGGAGATGGCGCTCGTGCCCTACTCGAGCCGGGTCACGACCCAGCGCCAGAACAAGGAGCGCGACGGCCGGGGCCGTGCCGCCGGTCCGGCGCCGCGTCCCTCCGGTCCCCCTCCGGGAGGCGCTGGCGAGGACGTCGAGACCGATGTGGACGACTCCGCGGTGGCCAGTGGGGGCGCTGAGGCCGAAGCCCCGCTCGTCAGCGAGGAGGAGCAGGCGTGAAGGTCGTCCTGCGAGCCGACGTAGAGGGGCTTGGCCGCAAAGGGGACGTCTGCGACGTGGCCGCAGGCTTCGCTCGCAACTACCTCGTTCCCAAGGGTCTGGCGCTCAAGTCGTCCCCCGGCGCGGAACGGCAGGCCGCGGCCATGCGGCGCAGCGCCGCCCTGCGCAGGGCGGCCGACCGGGCGGACGCGGAGGAGATAGCCGTGCGTCTGGCGCCGGCGGTGCTGTCGGTCGCGGCGCGAGCCGCGGACTCCGGCCATCTCTACGGATCGGTCGGGCCGGCCGACATCGTGGCCGCGGTCGAGTCGCAGGTAGGCGCGGTGGTCGACCCCGCGGCGGTGATGCTCGAGACTCCGATCCGGGAAATCGGCTCGCATACGGTGCTGTTCCACCTGCACGCCGACGTGGAGGTGCCCGTCACCGTCGAGGTGACCGCCGAGGACGACTGACCCTTGATCGGGCTTCCCACAGGTCGTCCACACGCGGCGAGCAAGATCCCCCGCATGTCAACCTGAATTCCTCAGCGGCTTCCCCAGTTGAGCGGGGTCGCTGACATACCCCCTCGGTACTGTCGGGTCCCTACAGCGGACAAGGCCGCGGTAGGGGGAGACAATTATGCGCGTCCAGTCATGAGCGTCACCGATACTGCGCAGTGGCAGAAGGCGGGCGCCTCCTCGGGCGGCGAGCGGCGCGACATCCGCGTTCCGCCCCACAACCTGGTGGCCGAGGAGTCCCTGCTGGGCGCGATGCTGCTGTCGCGGGACGCCATAGCCGACGCACTCGAGACGGTGTCGCCCGAGCAGTTCTACCGTCCGGCGCATGCCCGTGTGTTCGAGGCCGTCCGGGATCTCTACGGCGCGGGGGACCCGGCTGACGCGGTGACGGTGGCCGAGGTGCTCGAGCGCGGCGGCACGCTGGAAGCCATCGGCGGGCTGGACGGTCTGCTGTCGCTGCAGATGAACACGCCGGCGACGTCGAACGCGGCCTCCTATGCCCGCATCGTTCACGAGAACCACACGCTGCGCCGGCTGATCGAGGTGGCCGGCGAGATCGCCGAGTTGGGCTACGGGCGTCCCGACGACGTGACCAAGGCGGTGGACTGGGCCGAGAGCCTGATGTACCAGGTAGCCCAGGGCCAGGTCGGCGACAACACCCTCCATCTGTCGGCACTGCTGGACGGGACGCTGGACCGTCTCGAAGAGCTCTACGAGCACGGCGGGTCGATCACCGGCACCGAGACCGGCTACAAGGATCTCGACAAGCTGCTCTCGGGGCTGCAGCCCAGCTCCCTGTACGTGGTCGGCGGCCGACCGTCGATGGGCAAGACCTCGTTCGCGCTGGGCATGGCCTCCCACGCGGCGATAAGGGGACAACGACCGGTGCTGGTGTTCTCGCTGGAGATGGGCCACATGGAGCTGACCCAGCGCCTGCTGTGCGCCGAAGCCCGGATCGACTCGACCAAGATGCGCGACGGCCGGCTGGGCGACGAGGACTGGGACGCGATCACCGGGGCCATGGGCCGCCTCTCGAGCGCGCCGATGTGGATCGACGACAACCCCAACGTGACGGTGATGGAGATCCGAGCCAGGGCGCGGCGGCTCAAGAGCCAGGTCGGGGATCTGGCCATGGTCGTCGTGGACTATCTCCAGCTGATGACCGGCCGGCAGAGCGCCGACAACCGTCAGGTCGAGGTGGCGGAGATCTCACGGGGCCTGAAGATCCTGGCCCGCGAGCTGGAATGCCCGGTGGTGGCGCTGTCGCAGCTGTCCCGGAACCTCGAGATGCGCCAGCAGAAGCGTCCCATGCTGGCGGACCTGCGCGAGTCCGGGGCCATCGAGCAGGACGCCGACGTGGTGATGTTCATCTATCGTGACGAGGTGTACAACCCCGACAACGCCGATACTCAGGGCACGGCCGAGGTCATCGTGGCCAAGAACCGCAACGGGCCGACCGCCACCACCACGCTGGCCTTCCTGTCCCGGTTCACCACCTTCGCCAACTTCGCGGCCCGGGCCAACATCTAGAGGCCGGGCAGCGGGGCTCCGAGCGTGTTCTTCGGCGAGAACATCCTGGCGTTGCTGATGCTGGCCCTCGGGGGCGCCATGGCGGCCGGCAACGCCGCCGCGCTGCTGCGGCCCCGGCCCCGGAAGCATGATCCCGACGACCTGGAACGGGCCCCGGTGGGCCGCTGCGTGCTCTACATGGTCGTCGGCTTGGTGGCTGCGGTGTGGGCTCTAGCATCACTGCTGTCGTCCTGACCACCGCGAGGCCCCCCATGACACCGTCAGCGCTCACCGGCAGCCTGGACCCCGCATCGCTCGACCTCGCGATGTCGGCGCAGGCTCGTCCGCTCTATGACCGGGTCGTCGAGTTCGTCGCAGCCGAGGTGGAGCCGGTCACCGCCGAGTTCTTCAGGCTGGGCGAGGACCGGGCCGAGCGCTGGGGGTACGGGCCCGGCCAGCTCGAGCTGCTCGACGGTCTCAAGGCGCGGGCCGAGGCGGCAGGGCTGTGGAACTTCTTCCTTCCCGACGCGACCAGCGGCGAGGGCCTCAGCAACCTCGACTACGCCTACATCGCGGCCGAGCTCGGCAAGAGCCCCATCGCCTCGGAGTGCCTCAACTGCAGCGCCCCCGACACCGGGAACATGGAGGTGCTGGAGCGGGTCGGCACGCCCGAACAGAAGGAGCAGTGGCTCGAGCCCCTCCTGGCCGGCGAGATCCGGTCGTGCTACGCCATGACCGAACCCACGCTGGCGTCGTCGGACGCCAAGAACATCGCCACCCAGGCCACCCTCGACGGCGACGAGTGGATCATCAACGGCGAGAAGTTCTACATCTCCGGGGCCGGGGATCCGCGCTGCAAGATCATGATCTGCATGGTGCAGACCAGCCCCGACGGGCCGTCGCACCGGCGCCAGTCCCAGATCCTGGTGCCGATGGACACGCCCGGCGTGCGGGTGGTCGGCCCGATGCACGTGTTCGGGGACGACGACGCGCCCCACGGCCATATGCACATCCGCCTCGACGACGTGCGGGTGCCGGCGTCGAACATCCTGCTCGGCGAGGGACGCGGCTTCGAGATCTCCCAGCTGCGTCTCGGCCCGGGCCGGATCCACCACTGCATGCGGTCCATCGGAGCGGCCGAGAAGGCCTTGGACCTCATGGTGCGCCGGGGCATGAGCCGCGAGGCGTTCGGACGCCCGCTGGCCCAACTCGGCGGCAACTCCGAGATCATCGCCCGGGCCCGGGTGGAGATCGAGGCCATGCGGCTCATGGTGCTGCGGGCGGCCAAGGCCATGGACACCCTGGGCAACGCCGAAGCGAGGGTGTGGGTGAGCGCGGTCAAGGCGATGGTGCCCGAGCGGGTGTGCCGCATCATCGATCAGGCCATCCAGATGCACGGCGCCACCGGCGTCTCGCAGTGGACCCCGCTGGCGCGCATGTACGCCAACCAGCGCACGCTGCGCCTGGCCGACGGTCCCGACGAGGTGCACTGGTTCGTGGTGGGCCGGGCCGAGATCGCAGCCCACGACGGCCTCGACGACCCGGCCGACGAGGCACGGCAGCGACAGCTCGCGGGGAATTGAAGTAGCGTTCGACCTGCAGCAGCCCGCGAGTGCAGGCACAGAGGAGGTCGACGCGTGACCATCACCTCGGAACGGCCCGGTGCGGAGGTTCCCTCGTCCGGTGCGGAGGCCGGTGCGACCACCGTCGCCTCGCTGGCGCGGGACTGGGCCCGCCGCTGTCCGAGTCAGGCGGCCATGCGGGAGAAGGACTTCGGCATCTGGCAGGAGTACACCTGGGCCGAGACCTGGGACCTGATCGAGACGGCGGCCCACGGTCTGCTGGAACTGGGCCTCGAAGTCGGCGATCGTGTTGCGATCCACTCCGAGGACCGGCCCGAGTGGGTCATCCTGGACCTTGCGACCGTGGCGGTGCGGGGCATCACGGTCGGCCTCTACCCGACCAACCCCACCGCCGAGGTGGAGTACCTGATCGGGGACTGCACGCCCGCGGTGTTCTTCGCCGAGGACCAGGAACAGGCGGACAAGGTGCTGGAGGTTCCTGCCGAGACGGCCGCCTCGGTCCGGCGCATCATCTTCACCGAGCCGCGAGGCTTCGGCGACTACGACGATCCTCGCCTGCTGTTCTGGGACACGTTCCTGGAGGTGGGCCGGCGCCACCGCGAGACCCACCCCGCCGCGGTGGCCGAGCGGATGGCCCGAGCCACCGACGCCGACGTGATGACCCTCGTGTACACCTCGGGCACGACCGGACCGCCCAAGGGCGCCATGCTGACCAACTCCAACGCGGCCTTCTGCATCGACAAGATCGTCAACGAGGTCGGTCGCTTCCCCGACGGTGCCGGCCCCAGCCCCAAGGACCTCATCGTCACATACCTGCCACTGTGCCACGTGGCCGAACGGATCTTCTCCACATGGACGCTGGTGGGGGCCGGCCCGTCGCTGAACTTCGCCGAGTCGATCGAGACCGTCACCGAGAACCTGAGAGAGGTCCAGCCGACCCTGTTCTTCGCGGTGCCGAGGATCTGGGAGCGCCTGCACGCCCTGGTGATGATCAAGGGCAACGACGCGACCCCCCTCAAGCGGATCTTCCTGCGCTTCACGATGGCCCTGGCCACGTTGATCGGACGCAGGAAGGTCGCCAACGACGGCAACCACACGCTGGTGACCCGGCTGCTCTACGCGGTGGGCCAGCCGCTGGTGTTCCGGGCGCTCAAGGAGCGGATCGGCCTGCGCCGCTGCCGTCACGCGGGCTCCGGCGCGGCCGCCATCGCCCCCGAGGTGCTGGAGTTCTTCATCGGCATCGGCGTCCCGGTGTTCGAGCTCTACGGCATGACCGAGAACGCGGCGGTGGCCACCTGCAACTTCGCGGGCCGCATGAAGCTGGGCACGGTGGGGGAGCCCTACTCCGACATCGGCCTGCGCATCGACGAGTCCACCGGCGAGATCCAGACCAAGCACGCCGGCGTGTTCAAGGGCTACTGGAACAAGCCGGACAAGACGGCTGAGACCTTCACCGCCGACGGCTGGCTGATGACCGGCGACGTGGGGGTGTGGGTCGACGGCACCCACGTGAAGATCGTCGACCGCATCAAGCACATCATCATCACTTCCGGCGGCAAGAACATCTCGCCGTCGGAGATCGAGAACAGTCTCAAGACGTCGCCCTATGTGAAGGAGGCGATGGTGATCGGCGACGGCCGCAAGTTCGTGACCGCGCTGATCGGGATCGAGCTGGAGACGGTGGGCGACTGGGCCCAGCGCAACAACATCCCCTACACCACCTACCGGGACCTCTCCGAGAAGGAGGAGGTCATCGAGCTGGTGTCGCAGGTGGTGGACGAGACCAACGAGAAGTTCGCCCGGGTCGAGCAGATCAAGAAGTTCAAGATGCTGCCCAAGGAGCTCGACCACGAGGACGGCGAGCTGACCGCCACCCAGAAGCTCAAGCGCAACGCCATGGAGGACATGTTCGGCGACCTGGTGGAGTCGATGTACTGATGGCCGCGGCCCTCCGGCTCGAGGCGGTCGATCCACGCCGCAACGCCCCGCTCGCCTTCCTGACCGGCCTGGTCGGCGCGGCTCTGGTGTTCGGCGCGGTGCAGCTGGCCGGCGATCCCGGCCTGTTCCTGCAGACGTTCATGAAGTCGATGGGGCTGGGATCGACCTACGCGCTGATCGCCCTCGGCTTCGTGCTCATCTTCAAGGCGACCCAGACGGTCAACTTCGCGCAGGGCGCGCTGGCCGCCACCGGGGCGCTCTTCCTGAGCTTCCTCGCCACCGACGGCAACATCCCCTTCACCAGCGTCGGCAACCCGATCAACAGCCTGGGCGGCCCCGGGTGGATGAGCTGGGGGTTGAACGTGATCGTGGCCCTGGCCTTCGCGGCCGCGGTCGGCCTCGTCGTGGAACGGCTGGCCATCCGCCCCATGATCGGCGAGCCGTTGTTCTCGGTGGCGGTGATCACCCTCGGCCTCGAGATCATGTTCCGGGTGTTCAACAACGACGCGGTCGAGGTCGAGTTCCGACCGCTCGGGGTCCCGTGGCTGGCCAACGGGTTCAAGGTCGGTGACCGGCTGATCAACTGGAGCTTCATCGCGGCCATGGTGACCGCAGCGGCTGCTTTCGTGGCCGTGTACTTCTTCTACCGGTCCAGGCTCGGGATCGCCATGCGGGCCGTCGCCTTCGATCAGGAGGCGGCCATGGCCCAAGGCGTCAGCGTCGGCCGGGTGTTCGCCATCGCCTGGGCCGCCGGCGCGGTGCTGGCCGCCGCCGGCGGCATCTTCGCCACCCAGCCGCCGGTGGCCCAGACCCTGTCGGTCGATCAGGAGACCGCCAACATCGCCTTCCGGGCCCTGCCGGCGGTGATCCTGGGCGGGCTGGACTCGGCGAGCGGCGCGCTCCTCGGCGGGCTCATCGTGGGCGTGGCCGAGATCTACGCGGGGCAGTACGCGGCCGGCAACGTCTCGTGGCTCGGGGCCGGCTACCCGCTCATCGTCCCCTACATCGTCATGATCATCGGCCTGCTGATCCGGCCCTACGGCCTGTTCGGCACACCCGAGATCAGGAGAGTCTGACGTGCCGGCTCACCCGTCGGCGCATGCCGGGAGGCCGTGACGGATGTTCGGTCGCCCCAACCTGTACACCGCCTACCGGCAAGAGATCCGGATGCTGCCCACCTGGACCCAGAGGTCCTTGTTCGCGGTCTTCATAACGGTGCTCTTCCTGCTGCCGTTCGATCTTCCCGTCATCAGTCACATTCCTGTTGTCAGGTTCCTCGGCGATGGCGAGTGGCTGCGCCCGATGGCGCTGGTGATGGTGCTGGCCATCGCGGCGCTCGGGCTGAACCTGCTGAGCGGGCTGGCCGGCCAGGTCTCGCTGGGCCATGCCTTCTTCATGGGGGTCGGCGCCTGCGCGGCGGTGTACCTGGGGGGCTCCAGCGGCGAGACCACCTGGGGTCATTCGCTCCCGATCTGGATCTGGCTGCCGGGAGCGGGCCTCACGGCGGCGCTGGTAGGGGTGATCGTCTCGCCGGTGGCGGTGAGGCTGCGAGGGCTCTACCTGGCCATCGTCACCCTGGGCCTCGTGTTCCTGGGAATCCATTTCGGCAACACCAGTTGGGGCCGCAAGATCGCCGGCCCGCCGGCGCTGGGCCGCGAGTTCCAGGGGCTCGACATCAGGCTGTGGAAGGAGGAGCAGCCGCTCATCGACGTCGGCGGCGACGGCCGCTGGCTGTGGTTCGATGTCAGCGACGGCCAGAAGCGCTACCTGTTCCTGCTGGTGGTGACCATACTCATGGCGGTCGTGGCCAAGAATCTGACCCGGACGCGCACGGGCCGCGCCCTGCAGGCCATCCGCGACCGGGACATCGCGGCCGAGGTGATGGGAGTGCCCGAGTTCCGCTACAAGCTGATGGCCTTCGCGGTCTCGTCGTTCTTCGCCGGTCTGTCGGGCGCGCTGTTCGCGGCTCTGTCCCAGCGGCTCCTGGCCACCGACTTCGGGCTGTTCCTGTCGGTGGAGTTCATAGCCATCCTTCTGATCGGCGGTGCGGGCACGACCGCGGGTCCGCTCATCGGCACCTTCTTCGTGGTGATGGTGCCGCAGTTCGTGGAGGCCTTCACCGAGTGGCTCGAGGACGCCGAGGGCGGACTGTTCGGCGCGTTGTCGGAGCTCGTCCTCACCGAGGGCGGCGACTTCGGCATCATCAACACCGCCATCCAGACGCCGGGCTGGACCCTGAGCGTGTTCGATTGGAACATCGTGCTGTTCGGCGCGCTCATCGTCGTGTTCCTGATCGTCGAACCGCTGGGCCTGTTCGGGATCTGGGTACGCATCCGCAACTACTGGAAGCGATGGCCGTTCAGTTACTGACCAGGAACTCGTACTGACCCAGTGACGTGTCCGTCGATCGTGTGACAAGATGTGAGCACGACCCCAGTGCTCCCTACAAGAAAGCCAATCTCGAGGAGGAACCCACCGTGAAACGACTGAGATGGATCTTCGCTGTGGCCTGCGCCGTTGCCCTTGTGGCCTCGGCCTGCGGCGGCGACGACGAACCGGACACAACTGCGGCCGACGCGGCCGCAGCCGCGCAGGCGGTCGCCGACGCGGCCGAGGCCGATAGGGCCGCCGCGGAGGCGGAGAGAGCAGCCGCGCAGGCGGTTGCCGACGCCGCGCAAGCCGCCGCAGAGGAAGCGGAGGCGAAGTTGGCCGCGGCCGAGGCCGAGGCAGCTGAGGCGAGCGCTGAACAGCAGGCTGAGGCGCAGGCCGCGCTGGAGGCGGCCCAAGCTGAGGCTGACGCGGCCCAGGCGGCGGCTGACGCGGCCCAGGCTGAGGCCGAGGCGGCCCTAGCTGAGGCTGACGCGGCCGCGACGGAGGCTGAGGCGGCCCAGACGGCGTTGGCGGAGGCCGAGTCGGTCATCGCCCACGACTTCGGCGTGGATCCTGAGACGATGACGATCCGCGTGGGCGTCAACACCGACCTGTCGGGCATCTTCGCTCCGTTGACGACCAAGATCACCGACGGCCATCTGGTCTACTGGGATTGGATCAACGACAACGGCGGCATCCAGGGCTGGACGATCGAGCCGGTCGTGCACGACAACGCCTACGACGTGCCCACCCACCTCGAGAACTACGAGGTCATGGCGGGCGAGGGCGATGAGAGCGTGGTCATGTTCTCCACGTCGACGGGTTCGCCCCACACCGCCTCGACGGCGCAGCTGCTCATCGAGGACAACATGGCGGCCATCCCGCTGTCGTGGTACTCGGGCTGGGCCGATCCCGCCATCGGCAAGAACGTGTTCGAGGTGCAGACCAACTACTGCATCGAGGCCATGAACGGCGCCACGTACATGTCCGAGACCTACGGCAACAATGTGGCCATCGCCAGCTTCCCCGGCGACTACGGCGAGGACGGCGCCGAGGGCGTGAAGGTCGCGGCGGAGGCGCTCGGCCTCAACGTCGTCTACGACGGCCAGGCCCAGGTCATTCCCGGCGGCGACCTGACCCCTGTCATCACCGGGATCGCCGAGTCCGGCGCCGACTGGGTGTGGCTGACCACCAACCCCACCACCACCACCACACTCATGGGCGGGGCCGCGCAGGCAGGCTTCACCGGCCAGTGGTCGGGCAACAGCCCGAGCTGGAACCCGGCCCTTCTGGGCATCGAGGGCTTCAGAGAGCTGGCCGACGCCGTCTACACGCACTCCACCTACACGGTGCTGTGGGACGTCGGAGAGGCCGAGGGCATGCAGGAGATGATCGACGCCATGCGCCAGTACCGTCCAGACGCCCCGTTCGACGACGTGTACATCATCAGCTTCATCGAGGGCTACGTCGCCACCCAGATCCTGGACAGGGCCATCACCAACGGCAACCTCACCCGGGCCGGAGTGCTGGCTGCGGCCAACTCGATCACTGCCGACCTGAAGGGTCTCGCCCCGGACCAGAGCTGGCGCGGCAACCCGAACGACAACGTGGTGCGCGAGACCTACCTCTACGACGTCGATCTGTCGCTGTACACCCCGGGCGTCACGGTGTCCGAGGAGGGCGGCAACAACGGGTTCCGGCTCATCAAGGGCCCCTACGCCTCCGAGGCCGCCCTGAACTGGGAGTACGAGCCCTGCTTCAAGGCCTCATAGCCGCATCCTGTAGTTGACCGGGGCGCGCTCCCGGCGGTGCTGCGGCCCGCCGGGAGCGCGCCTGCTGATCCAAGCATCCGCGTCCACGCCACAGAGTTCAGGACATGCTCACAGTAGCCAACCTGGAAGTCGTCTACAACGAGGTGATCCTCGTGCTCCGAGGGCTCTCGGTCGAGGTGCCCGACGGCAGCATCGTGGCGCTGCTCGGCGCGAACGGGGCCGGGAAGACGACCGCGGTGCGTGCCATCACGGGACTGCTCGACGTCCATGAGGGCGACATCACCAAGGGCTCGGTCACATGGAACGGCACCGACATCTCCCACTTCAAGCCGTCACGGATCGTCGAGGCGGGCATCACCCAGGTGATGGAGGGTCGCAGGGTCTTCGCCGAGCTGACCGTGGACGAGAACCTCAGCGCCGGGGCGTTCACCGTTCGGGACCGCAAGGAGAACGCCGAGGCCTACGAGCGGGTGATGGAGCTGTTCCCGCTCCTGCGGACCCGGCGGCGAGACACCGCCGGGTACCTGTCGGGCGGCGAGCAGCAGATGCTGGCCATCGGGCGCGCCCTCATGGCCGACCCGAAGCTGCTGATACTCGACGAGCCCTCATTGGGCCTTGCCCCGATGCTCATCGAGCAGATCCGCGACATCATCGTCGACATCAACGCCGGCGGCGTGAGCGTCCTGCTGATCGAGCAGAACGCCATGATGGCCCTGTCCATCGCCCACTACGGCTACGTCATGGAGTCGGGCAAGGTCGTGATGGACGGAGATCCCAGGAAGCTGCTCGCCGACGAGGACGTGCAGGAGTTCTACCTCGGCCTTCGCGCCGAGGGCGAGCGCAAGTCGTTCCGCGACGTGAAGCACTACAAGCGCCGCAAGCGCTGGCTGTCATGAGCGATACGCCGCCGACTCCGGCAGCCGCGGCTGCGCCCCTGCTGGAGGTGGACGACATCTCCCTGCGCTTCGGCGGCGTCACCGCCATCGACTCGGTGTCGTTCAAGGTCACCGGCGGCGAGCTGTTCGCCATCATCGGCCCCAACGGCGCGGGCAAGACGTCGATCTTCAACTCGATCTCGCAGGTGTACCAGCCCCAGTCGGGCGACATCCGTTGGAAGGGGACCTCCATCATGGGGACCCGCCCCGACCGGGTGGCCCGGCTCGGGGTGGCCCGCACGTTCCAGAACATCGAGCTCTTTCCGCAGATGACCGTGCTCGACAACCTGCTCACCGGCCGCCACATCCGCATGACCGGGTCGCTGTTGGCCGGCGCGGTGTGGGTGGGCAAGGCCAAGCGCGAGGAGATCGAGCACCGCCGCCGGGTGGAGGACATCATCGACTTCCTGGAGATCGAGGGCTGGCGCAAGCATCCGGTGGCCCTGCTGCCCTACGGCGTCCAGAAGCGGGTGGAGCTGGGCCGGGCGCTGGCCATGGACCCCGAGCTGCTCATGCTCGACGAACCGGTCGCGGGGATGAACCTCGAGGAGACCGAGGACATGGCCCGGTTCATCCTCGACATCCGCCGCGAGCTCGGCATAAGCCTGCTGATGGTGGAGCACGACATGGGTCTGGTCATGGACATCGCGGACCGGGTGATGGTCCTCGACTTCGGCCAGAGGATCTCCGAGGGCTCTCCCGCCGAGGTTCAGCGAGACCCCCGAGTGATCGCGGCCTACCTGGGCAGCACGGACCTCGACGCGTCGGCGTCCGGCTGACGGCTGCTTTCCGGCTGACGACTGCACTCCGGCAGCCGTAGGATCGGAGCATGGTCGAGCCCGCGATCGCCAGCGCGTCCCGAGCCCTGCTCGACGAGCGCCGCCAGCTCACAGCCGGCGAGGTTGCCGCGCTGGCCGCGATCGGGGACGGGTCCGTACCGTCACTGGCCGCTCTGGCCCACGAGGTGCGCCTGGCCTGGGCCGGGCCCACGGTGGAGGTGGAGGGCATCCTGTCGGCCAAGACCGGAGGCTGCCCCGAGGACTGCCACTTCTGCAGCCAGTCGGCCGCCTTCGACACCCAGGTCAAGGCCACACCGTTCCTCGACACCGGCGAAGTCCTGGCGGCCGCTCGCGAGACCGCCGAGCTGGGGGCCAGCGAGTTCTGCATGGTGCTGGCCGTGCGAGGCCCCGACCGCCGCACCATGGACCGGCTCATCGAGCTGACGGCGCTGGTGTCGGCCGAGACCGGCCTGAATGTGGCGGTGAGCGCCGGCATCCTCACCCGGGAGCAGGCCTTCGAGCTGGCCGCGGCCGGCGTGCACCGCTACAACCACAACCTGGAGACGAGCCGCTCGTTCTTCGGCGAGGTCGTGACCACCCACAGCTTCGACGAGCGGGTGGACACGTGCGCCCATGTGCGCGAGGCGGGCATGGAACTGTGCTGCGGCGTGCTGCTGGGCATGGGGGAGACCACCGAGCAGCGCCTGGAGCTGATCGAGCAGGTCAGGGAGGTGCGGCCCTGCGAGGTGCCGATCAACTTCCTGAACCCCCGTCCCGGCACCCCGCTGCAGATCCGCAAGCCGGTCGGCGCGCTGGAGGCCATCCGGTGGATCGCACTGTTCCGGCTGGCGCTGCCGTCGGTGATACTGCGCTACGCCGGCGGCCGCGAGATCACCCTCCGGGACCTGCAGGCCATGGGCATGACGTCGGGCATCAACGCGCTGATCGTGGGCAACTACCTCACGACCCTGGGGCGGTCGCCCCGGCAGGACCTGGACATGCTCGCGGACCTGCGTATGCTCATCGGGAGCCTGTCGGCCGCGGTTTGAGCGAGCCAGGTTCGTACTGCTGCGGCTGCGGCCGCCGTGACTGTCCCGGCTGCCTGCCCGAGCTGGATCCGCCCCGCTACTGCGCCCGGTGCGGAACCTGGCTGGCCACGTCCGTCACCCCTGCGGGCTGGACAGCCGCATGCCGCACCTGCGGCCCGACCAGCTCATGTTCGTAGGACTTCGACCACCTCGTGACAAGCGCCGCAGCGATGCACGGCCCGGCACCGGGTCGGACCGAACGGCGACTGCTCCACCAGGGCCGCCTCGCCGCAGCGGGGACACTCGGTGGGCCGTCCGGGAAGGGCGACCGGCACCATGAAGTCGCGGGCCATGACCTCCCGGGCGTGATCGCTGAGCCTCGAGGTGTCCCATGACTGGGCGCTGCGCCGTACCTCCACGCCAATGACGCCGTCGAGTGACCCGACAGCCCGGGCAATGTCGGCCGAGATGACATCGTGGGCCGGGCAGCCGCTGAAGGTGGTGATCAACTCAACCTCGGCCCGCCCGCCGGTGACGGTGGCCGCCGCGATCATGCCCATGTCGACCACGCTGACACCGGGATACTCGGGATCGTCGACGCTGCGAAGGACACTGATCACGTCCGCGTCGCTGATGGCTCGACCTTTACTCACCACAGATCAACCCTATGCGCGTCCGCGGCTCCGCCTCTGAGATCGTAGACTTGTGGAAACGTCCCCACGGTGCGAACCCTGAGAAGCTAGTCACATGCCGGAGCTTCCAAGCCCGAGCCTGCCGTCCCCTTCGCTCTTTAGGGCGGGCCGTGTCCCGGCGCTGACGAGCCCCGTCGAGGATGCCTGTCAGATGGCTGTGCGACCATCCGAACAGGCTTTGCGGAGTGCCCTGTGACGGTGATCGAGTCACCTCGGGCGGTCGCGGTGCCGGAGCAGGGGAACCTGGTCCGGGTGCGGGATCGGTACTGGGTGGTGGAATCGGTGCGCCAATCGGCGCGCCCGGTGGACCCGATGAGTTCCAACGGCTGGGCTCGGCATCATCTCGTGCGCTTGGTCCCAATTGACGACAAGGGCAGCTCCGCCCCGTTGAGTGTCTTCTGGGAGGCTGAGCCGGGCACGGAGGTCCGTCCGCAATCGGAGTTGCCCGACCCCAAGGAAGGCCTCGACAAGGCCGAGGTGTTTGCGGGATTCCTGGACGCCGTCCGTTGGGGTGCGATCGCCTCGGCTGATCCTCGGGCGTTCCAGTCCCCGTTCCGGGCAGGCATCGACATCGAGGACTACCAGCTCCTGCCGCTGGTGAAGGCGCTGAGGATGCCTCGTGTCAGCATGCTGATCGCTGATGATGTCGGATTGGGCAAGACCGTTGAGGCGGGCCTCATTGCCCAGGAGCTCGTGTTGCGAAATCAGGCTCAGAAGATCCTCGTGGCCTGCCCGCCGAGCTTGTGCGCCAAGTGGAAGCGGGAGATGCGCGAGCAGTTCGGCCTCGGCTTCGAGATCGTGGACACCGAGCACGTCCATCGGCTCAGGCGGGAGCGCGGCGTGGGGGTCAACCCGTTCCGGTCCCACCCGCGGCTCATCGTGTCGATGGAGTGGCTCAAGTTCGAGTCCCAGATGCGCTGGTTCGACGAGTTCCTCCCGCCGGATCCCAACACCTACCCGCGGGCCTTCGACCTGCTGATCGTGGATGAGGCTCATCGGATCGCTCCATCAGCGGTGGGCCGATATGCGCGGGACTCGTTGCGCACTAAGGCGATACGGCGCCTGGCTCCGCACTTCGAGCACCGGTTGTTCCTGACCGCCACACCGCACAACGGCTACGCCGAGTCGTTCCAGGCACTGCTTGAGATGCTCGACCCGAACCGGTTCACCAAGGGCGTTCCGCCAAGCGACCGCGAACGTGATGCGGTCATGGTGCGCCGGCTGAAGTCGCATCTGCGGACGATGCTGCCCGGCGGCGCTGAGCGCTTCCCGACGAGAAGGGTCGCGGCGATCGACGTGGACTTCTCGCCGGAGGAACGCGAACTGTTCAGGCTGTTGGACAGCTACGCGGAACTGCGTATGGGTTCGGCGAGCACCCCGGCGGAACGCACCGCGTCGAGGTTCATCGCGCTGCTGCTCAAGAAGCGGCTGCTGTCCTCGCCGGCCGCGTTCAAGCTCACTCTCGACCAGCACATCCGCACCCTCAACTCGGCCAGCCATCGGCGTACTACCGAGCGGGCGATCGAGGAGGCCGCCGCCGCTCTCGAAGACGATGCCGACGACACCACCGAGGTGTCCGGTCAGGAGCAGGAGGCCCTCGCTCTGGCCGCAGGCGGGCTTGCCAGTCTCGACCTGGAGCAGGAGCAGGTGCTGCTGGCAAGGATGCGAGCCCGAACATTGAACATTGGCACGGCCAACTCGATCCTGGATCAGATGCGCATTCGGGCCGAGGAACGCTGGCGCCGAGCCGATGCCAAGACGAAGCGGCTCATGGACTGGATCGGCGAGGTCTGCTTATCCGACGGCGAATGGAACGACGAACGCGTCATCGTGTTCACCGAGTACCGGGCCACGCTCAACTACTTGGAGCTACTGCTGGCAACGCCACCCGCGGATTGGCCATCGACGACGGGCCGGGTCGAGGTGTTCCACGGAAGCCTCGACACCGAAGAGCGCGAGCGGATCATTCGAGAGTTCAACTACAACCCTCGCAAGACCAAGGTGCGCGTGCTGCTCGCCACCGACGCGGCGTCGGAGGGCATCGATCTCCACCGGGCGTGCCATCGGCTCGTACACATGGAGGTGCCGTTCAATCCGAACCGGATGGAGCAGCGCAACGGCCGCGTCGACCGGCACGGCCAGAAGTCGGACACGGTAGACATCTTCCATTTCGCCGCGACGGCCGACCAGGACGATGCCTTGGGGTATGACCACTCGTTCCTGTTGCGACTTGCCGAGAAGGTAGACGACATCCGCGATGACCTAGGGACGGTGTCGTCGGTGCTGGCTGAGCGCGTCGAGGCCCGAATGCTGCGCGAGGGGGACCACAGCCTCGATGTGGAGGATCTCATCGCGCTGCGACGAGACCAGGCCCAAGTCGATCTGGAGAGACTCAAGAGTCGGTTCTCCGCTGACATCGGCCGAGTCCGCGAGCAGTACAGCACCAGCGTCGAAGAACTCGACATGACCCCTGCGAGCGTGCAGCGGGCTGTGGAGGTCGCGTTCTTGATCGAGGGGCAGCCGCCGTTGCGAACCGCAACACTCGAGCGTGCCGATGGCAGTGCCCCCGTGTTCGAGATCGACGACCTTGCCGGCACTTGGGGCGAGACGCTCATCGGGCTGCACAACGAGGTCGAGGACTTTCGCTTGCCGGTCACCTTCGATCCGCAGGTCGCGAAAGGCCATCAAGATGTCGCCCACCTGCATGTGGGACATCCGCTGGTGGCCCGTTGTCTGCGCACGCTGCGGGCACAGGTCTGGGGAGCCGCCGTCGATCGCAAGATCAATCGGGTAGCCGTTCGATACGGGAGTGTCAGCGAGCCGGTGGCCGTCGCGCACGCCCGTGTTGTGGTCAACGGCGCCGACGGAGCCACGCTCGACGAGGTCATCGAGCCGGCGGCCGTTCGCGTCGGGGGCCGCCGTGGGCGCCTCAACGTCGGCGAGACGCGCGCCGCGGTAGCGTCCGCCAGGTCGCTACCGGTACCGGAGTCAGTGAGCGGTCTGTACGCGGATCAGTGGAGCAGCGTCCGCCCGGCCCTCCAGAACGCGCTGAAGGCTCGAGCGGACGAGATGCTCGAACAGCGCAGCCGGGCGATCGACGCGAAACGAAGCAACGAGGAGCAGCGTCTGAGAGGCACGCTGGAGGATCTGAAGTCGAGCATCCTGCGCCGCCTAGACGAGCTGGAAGGGTCGGAGCACGTGGAGCAGCTCCGCCTGTTCGACACCGACGAGCGTCGCCAGTTCGATGCCGACGTGCGGCTGCTGCGCGAACGGGTCGAGCGCATCGAAGACGACATCGAGAAGGAGGTCGAGATCCTCCAACGCCGATACGACGTTCGAGACGTCAACTGGTTCCCGGTCGCTGTGGAGTTCCTCGTTCCGAGAGGTGACACCTAGTGGCGACCAGACGACGCGTCGTCGAGCAGCACGAGGACTGGCTCAACCTGACGGATATCGAAGCGCCGTGGTGCTCGCTGCCTGCGCTCAAGCGAGCGCTCTCTAACGGCCTTGATCCGACGCCACCCGAGGTGAGGGCCGAACACAGAGCCCGCTGGTATGGAGACGACGATTCGGAGTCGGCCCGACTCGCTAGCGACCGCCACAAGTACATCGACTGGCTACTGCGAGACGTGCTTGAGTGGCGGAGCGACTACCTGGCGGGCGATCGCCTTCCAGCAGACCTAGCGGACGGCGTCACACGACACGATGTACGCGTCAAGCCCACCGGCGCGTATCAGCCAGCGTCAGCGGCTCCTGTCGGCTTGTTCGACGACGAGGAACCCGACGACTCCGAACACTCGACGGGCGGACCACGAGTCTTGGTCTTCTTGTTGCCCGCAGGTACGAACCCACGGGCTCGATCGTCCGGCGACACATGGCCGGCGACTTGGGTGCAGCGTGCGGCCGTGTCATGCCGACATCACCATGTTCCTCTCGCGCTGGTCACCGACGGAGACCACCTCACTCTCGTCCACGCACCCGAGCGAGGTACGACTGGCTGGGGCACTTGGCGAGCGTCGGAGTTCGCGACGGAGCCGGTGTTGCTCGACTCTTTCAGGTCGATGCTGCGCTCGCGGCGCTTCATCGGGGCTGCGCAACCCGACACCCCCGAGGCCTTGCTGACGGAGTCGGTCGGCTCCCAGGCCGAGGTGACGGATCAGCTCGGTATGCAGGTGCGGCGAGCCACCGAGCTTCTCGTGAATGCCATCTCGCGTGCCGACCGGGATCGGGATGGAGCCCTGCTGGCCGGCGTTGCACCGCACGAGGTCTACGAAGCGGCCGTAACCGTGATGATGCGCGCGGTGTTCCTCCTCGTGGCTGAGGAGAACGACTTGCTGCCCATCGACAACCCGCACTATCAGCAGCTCTACTCCATCCGCACGCTGCGGGAGTCGCTGGAGGCGGAGCGTTTCGACCACCCCGAGGCTCTCGAGACCCGCACGACTGCCTGGCACCGTCTCTTGGCCACCAGCCGGGCCTTGCACAGCGGCGTCCACCACGATGAGATCGCGGTGCCAGCCTATGGGGGCAGTCTCTTCGATCCCGACCGCTTCCCGTTCCTTGAGGGCCGTGGGGCCGACAGCACCTGGCAAACCGCTGCGGGCACACCCATAGCGGTGACGGACCTCGATGCATTAGCCATCCTCGACTCGCTGCTGGTGCTGCGATTCCGCGACAGTCGCGGCGCGTCCGACACGCGGCGTCTGTCGTACCGGAACGTCGACGTAGAACAGGTCGGCCACATCTATGAGCGCCTCCTTGACCACGACGTGGTTGTGGCGAAACACGTCGTGCTGGGACTGCGAGGCAAGCCCGGCGAGGAGCCCGAGATCAGCCTCCCCGACGTCGAAGCCAAGAAGATTGACGGCGACGCAGCCCTCGTTGCCTGGCTCACCGACGTCGAAGCCAACAAGGCTGGCCGGCGAGTGGGCACCAAGAAGCAAGTCGCGAAACTCCTGGCTGAGCCTGTCGATTCTCACCTCCGGGCAAGCCTGATCCAGGCCTGCCAGGGGGACCAAGTGCTGGCCGCTCGCATCGAACCATTTGCGAATCTGCTGAGACTCGACTTGCGCGACCGCCCGCTGGTGTTCCTCGAAGGCGCCGTGTACGTCACCGAGACAGGATCAAGGCGCGACAGCGGCACCGCCTACACAACCAGAGACCTCGCCGGCGAAGTCGTCGAGCACGCGCTCGCGCCCCTGTGCTATTCGCCAGGCCCCCAGGACACATCGGACACCAACAAGTGGCGCATCTGCAGATCCGCAGACATCCTGGATCTCAAGGTCTGTGACCCCGCCGTGGGGTCTGGAGCCATCCTCGTTGCCGCCTGCCGCTACCTTGGCGATCGGCTGATCGAGGCGTGGCGAGCGGAGGGCGTACGACGAGCGGGTGATACCGCCACCGCTGCAGACGACCCGAATCGGCTCGACATCGTTGTCGAAGCCCGCCGCATGGTCGCGGAACGTTGTTGCTACGGCGTGGACCGCAATCCGATGGCCACAGAGATGGCCAAGCTGTCGATGTGGCTCACCACCGTCGCGAGGGACCGGCCCTTCACGTTCCTGGACCACGCCATCGAGTCAGGTGACAGCCTCCTGGGCATCACCAGCTTCGACCAACTCCGCAATCTCCACTACGACCCCTTTATCGGCAAGGCACGCCCCACACCCATCCCCGGTTTCCGGGCCGGTGGCGAGGCCGTCGAAGCCGTCGATCGACTTCTGAGTGAGTCACTTGCGATGCGACGCGAGGTGCACGAGATCGACACCGTCGTTCCCGCCGACATTCAACGCAAGCAAGACCTCTACCGTCACAGCGAACAGCGTCTCAAGATTCTCGCAGTGATCGCCGACGTGCTCTCAGGCGCCGCTCTCGCCACCGCTGGACATCGGGATCCCAAGACAGCACTCACCGGCCTGCTGGAAGTCGACACGCCTGTAATCGTCAATCTCATTGAGGCTCTCGACACACCAGTGCAGGCCGAAGCCATCCAGCGGGCCCGGGACCGGGCCTGTATGCGTCTCGATGCCGGATGCCCCGACAGCGCCCCACGAAGGGTGCCGCTGCACTGGCCCATCGCCTTTCCAGAGATCTTCACAGGATCTGCCCCGGGGTTCGACGCGATTGTCGGCAACCCGCCGTTCCTCGGCGGACAACGCATCACAGGCGCCGCTGGCACCGACTACCGCAACCACCTCATCGCTTGGACCGCTAACGGCGTCAAAGGATCAGCAGACCTCGTTGCCTACTTCTTCCTCAACGCGACGCAGGTCGCGCAATCATTCGGGTTCTTGGCGACCAACACCATCGCGCAAGGCGACACAAGCGAAGTTGGGCTCACGCAGATCCTTGACGACGGCTGGAACATCCACCGCGCGGTATCATCGACCACTTGGCCTGGCGACACCACTCTGGAGATCGCCAAGATCTGGGCTACCAGCAAACCATGGAACGGCACCCGTTTGCTTGAGGGGCGGCCGGTCGCAGCCATCGACGAGATGCTCTACTCGGCACCAGAGTCGGGCTGGCGTAAGCAGCGCCTCGTCGCCAACGCCGACAAGTCATTCCAAGGCTCGATCGTGCTGGGAACGGGCTTCACGATGAGCCCGGAGGAGGCGGGAGCACTCGTTGCCAAGGATCCCCGCAACCGCAAGGTCCTGTTCCCCTATCTCGGCGGGGAGGATCTCAACCAGTCGCCTACGCAGGCAGCCCCGAGGTGGATCATCAACTTCCACGACTGGGACAGGAGCAAGGCCCAAGAGTACCCCGACTGCTTCTCGATCATCGAGGAGAAAGTGAGGCCCATGCGACAAGAGCGAAAGCCCGATGGTGAGTTCAGGCAGCGGAAGGCGCGGGCAGAGCGCTACTGGCTCTACGCCGAGACGAGTCCGAAGCTGTACCGCACGATTGAGCGGCTCAACAGGGCGTTGGCGATGTCGCTCGTAAGCAAGCCGGTCTTGCCTGTGTTTGTGCAGACCGGCCAAGTGTTGTCGCACAAGACGGTTGTGTTCGCCTATGACGACTACTTCCACTTCGGCGTGCTCACCTGCGGGTTCCACTACCGCTGGGCCGTACGGCACTCGTCATCGCTGGAGACTCGCATCAATTACTCGCCGTCGGACGTGTTCAACACGTTCCCGCAGCCGCCCTACAGCTCGGTGGTCGAAGAGGCCGGGGGTGAGCTTGACGCGTGGCGGACCAAGCTAATGCAAGACCGAGAGCTGGGCCTGACCAGCGTCTGCAACCTGGTGAATGACCCCTCGGTGAGCAATGACGAGGAAGTCAAACGGCTGCGCGAGCTGCATGTGGAACTTGATGTGGCGGCGCGCGGGGCCTACGGATGGTCCGACTTGGAGCTGGAGCACGGGTTCCATCCCGTTAGGGGGCAGGGTGTGCGATTCACGTTCTCCCCCAGTGCAGCCGACGAGGTGCTGGACCGGTTGCTGGCGTTGAACAAGGAGCGCTACGAGGCGGAAGTAGCTGCCGGGCTACACAAGCCAACCAAGAAGTTCAAGAAGGCCAGGGCGGCTGAGTCGAACAACACGAACCAAGGGACGTTGTTGGGAGAGCATCGATGACCGATGACACAACGTCATCCGCTGTTCCGAGTCCCTGGGACCTGCGAGCCGACCTTGTTGCTCGGATCACAGCTGATCTGTTGGGGCCGTTGGAGGGGGATAACGAGGTCATACGCGGCTACCAGCGGCCCGACGGCAAGTGGTCGTCGCCTGGGCGGGTGCGTGACCGCTATCTGGTAGGAATGCTCGCGCCCAAGGGGACTGTCGCGGTGGATCCGGAACGTGACGACGATATCGGCCCCGAAGAAGGCGATGAGGCCGCCGCTGGTGGGGTTCAGGACGGCCGCAGCCCGCGGCTGGTAATGGCCCAGTCGTCGATGGGATTGTCGGCAGTGGTCGACGCTTCTGCTGACCGGCTCACGGCCCGATGCCGGTGGGGCCAATACCTGCGGGAGTTCCAGACGCAGGATGACGGTTCTCGGGCGTCGGTATGGGTCCGTAAGCCTCAAGAGGTCGACCTTGACCTGGATCTTAAGGACGGAGAGTTTGAACCGCTGGCGGTGAACCACGAGGGAATCGTGCTCAGGGGTCGGATTACGCGATCTGAGGAGGGACCCTGGCTGGTGACCGTGTTCTTGGCGAACGACCAGGAGCAGGTTGACCGCAACAAAGACAGCCGCTGGATGTTTCAAGCCGGCTTTGCGTTAGCCGCCGCCGACGGCACCGAGGTGTTCCTCGGACGTGACAAGGTCCTAACGGAGGCGACGGCCGTCTCCGACTGGGAACGGACCGAGATCGCCCAGCTCGACCTGCAGTACCGGGACGCGGTGGAGTTCGCGGTGGGGCATGGTGTCGGTACAGAAGTCGAGGTGTCTGCTTCGGATCCCCGGCGAGCGGTGCGGGTCAGCACTGCGGTGATTCCCCGTCATGAGGTGTGGCGCACCGATGCTCCCCGGCCCGAGGCTGCACCTCAGCTTGCCGGTTTGGTGACTGATATGAAGGTTCTGGCGGAGTTGGAGCCTGACGAGCTTCGGCGAGCTCTGCTGCCTTTGGCTAACGGTTATCGCGAATGGTTAGACGCCGAACTGGCTCGCCTCGCCGACTCGGATGCCCGACTTGAGCCTCATGAGCAGACCGTTCGTGATGTCATCGCCCGAGCCCGCGCTATCGCCGATGCTGTCGCGGCTGGCATCGACCTCGTCTGCGCGAATGACGACGCACTTGACGCGTTCCGGTTCGCCAATCAGTCGATGTGGCGTCAGCGGGTTCACACGGTCGCCATTCAAGCCAGACGCCGGGACCCCGACCTGACTCTCCGGGATGCGGTGCGGGCTGAAGACACTCCCGCGAATCGGTCGTGGCGACCGTTCCAGCTCGCCTTCATACTGTTGTGCATCCCATCGCTGAGCGACCCGGGCCATCCCGAACGCGCCAAGAAGGGCGCGCTGGCAGACCTGCTGTTCTTCCCGACCGGCGGAGGCAAGACCGAGGCCTACCTCGGGCTGGTCGCCTTCACCCTGGCCATGCGACGACTTCAAGGCGTGATCGGGGAGGGTCAGGAAGCGGTGGATGGACGCGACGGCGTGGCGGTGCTGATGCGCTATACCCTGCGGCTGCTCACCGCACAGCAGTTCCAGCGCGCTGCGACGCTGATGTGCGCGGCGGAGTTGCTTCGTCAACACCGGGCCAAGACCGACTACCGTTATATGGGAGCGCCGCTCCGACTCGGAATGTGGGTGGGCGGCTCTGTATCGCCGAACAAGGCTCGGGACGCGGAGCGATTCGCTGAAGATGCGCGCCTCGGCGGTTTCAGCGGAGGCCAGGCAACACCGATTCAGTTGGTCGACTGTCCATGGTGCGGACGCAGCATCGACCCTCAAACCGACTGCCGCTACGACTCTGCCCTAAGGCGGTTCCTGATCTTCTGCGGGAACGCGAAGGAGTGCCGGTTCACGGAGGCGAATGCGCCCGACGAGGGAATCCCCGTCGTGACTGTCGACGAGGAGATATACCGACTTGTCCCGGCGTTTGTCATCGGCACCATCGACAAGTTCGCACAGTTGCCTTGGAACGGAGCTACCTCCACGCTGTTCGGGCGAGTCGACTCACGTTGCGAGAGGCACGGCTACCGCAACGTCGACCTCGACCGCTCCCACCAGTCGCACTGGGAGGAACGCGACGCCCACAAGCCGCTGGGCCAGCACCCCGCGGCGCGGACAGTCCAATCGTTGCGACTCCGGCCTCCGGACCTGATCATCCAAGACGAGATGCACCTAGTCACGGGGCCGCTCGGGACGATGACTGGTCTGTACGAGACCGCAATCGATCGGCTGGCCACCTGGAGCCACGAAGGGAGCCCAGTGCGGCCCAAGGTAGTCGCTTCGACGGCAACCACTCGCAAAGCCCGCCAGCAGGCCTGGTCGGTCTTCTGGCGACAACTGCGGGTCTTCCCGCCGCCGGTGCTCGATGTGCATCGCTCATTCTTCGCTGAGCAGGTCCCGCCGAGCCCTCAGACCCCTGGGCGGCTCTACTTGGGGGTGTGCGCTCACGGCGAGCGGCTCAAGCAGGTGGAACTCAGAGTGTTCTCCTCTGTCATGGCCGCGGCCAAAGCCATCTGGGACGAACTCGGCGACAACGGGCTTGCGGCAGATCCGTGGATGACCACCGTCGGTTACTTCAACGCGGTGCGCGAGCTAGCCGGAATGCGCCGGATGGCCGAGGACGAGTTGCGTACCAAACTCCGCCGGGCACGGTTCACCCCGGGCCTCGCGAACCGCCCGTCGGTTGATCTCAAGGAACTCACCTCACGAGTCTCGTCCGAGGACATCAAGTCGATCCTGCGGCAACTGTTCGTAACCCACGAGCCCGACCGTGACGACGACGACCGGCCCATCGATCTGCTGTTGGCGACCAACATGATCTCCGTCGGTGTCGACGTGCCGCGGCTCGCCTCGATGGTCGTGGTCGGCCAACCCAAAGCCACCGCCGAGTACATCCAGGCGACATCCAGAGTCGGCCGCGATCCAAAGGGTCCCGGACTGGTGATCACGCTATACAACTGGGCTCGGCCCCGAGACCTGTCGCACTACGAGACGTTCAGCCACTATCACGCCACCTTCTACCGCCACGTCGAGCCGCTGTCGGTCACGCCGTTCTCGGAGCGGGCTCTCGACAAGGGCCTCACCGGGGTGCTCGTTTCGGCGGTACGGCACGCCGACCATGACTGGAACCCCAACTCGTCAGCTCGATCCCTCGAACTCACGGACGCTCGAATCGCCGAGCATGTTCAAGCCATCGCAGAACGCGCCGAGTCCGTGACCGGTGACGTCTCAACCGCCGCGCTGGCGACCGACATGGCCAACAAGCGCCTCGACGCCTGGGACCGAGAAGCAGCATTGCGTCCCCAGCTCTCATACGCCCAGCGCACGTCGGGCGATGTGGCCCTGCTGAGCAAGCCCGAGGCCGGGGATTGGGACATATGGACCTGCCCAAACTCGCTTCGCGACACCGAAGTGCAGGCCAACCTGCAGATTGAAGTAGAGGATCCAACCTACGAATCCAGCAGCCAGCCTGAGATCATTCTCGGCCAATCAGCTGGACCTGAGCGTCGGGCCACGGTCGCTGACGAAGACTTGGATGATGCTCTCGAGGCTGAAGCGGCCGAGGCCGACGCAGCTGGCCGGACGCGGTCATGAGCCCACCGAGATCCAAGAAACGGACGTACGAGGCGCGCCGGGTCGGAGGCGTTCGGCCCTCGCAGATGATTCACACCTACGGCCCTGGGGCTGTCATGGATCTCCCCCAGCTATCAGTCGTCCTCGCTGGCGTCGACCGCTGGAAGCTGGAGCACACCGAGCGAATCATTGAGCCCCGACTCATTGGCGCGGTGCACGGAGTCCAAGGATGTCACCGAGTCATGGAGTTCCGCACACCGCTATGGCAGGAGGAGACCGCGAGTCCTTTCGACGAATGGGCCCGCACAGGCGTTCCTGTGCATCCGTTCCCTCGGTGGCTTCGCTGTACGCGGTGCGACCTGCTCGCTCCCATCGATCAACGACTGTTCAGTCTCGATGTTCCCGTGTACCGCCCCGACAAGGCGCGCTACTACCACGACAGATGCCACAACCGGCGTCCCAGCGCCGTGCCTGCCCGGTTCCTCGTTGCCTGTCCAGCCGGCCACCTTGACGACTTTCCTTGGGAGCAGTACGTCCACCGCGGCGGCCGCTGTGCAGAAGGGGCGGTTCTGGAGTTGAAGGAGGTCGGCAAGGCGAGCCGCGCCACGGATGTCCGGGTCGTGTGCAAGACCTGCAACGCCGACCGGGTGGTGCACGACGCGTTCGGCCCTGAAGCAGACCAGCACTTGCCGCGCTGCAGAGGCCGGCACCCGCACCTACAGCAGTTCGACGGCCCCTGTAGCCAGCCGACCCGCGCCCTGTTGCTGGGCGCGTCCAACGCCTGGTTCGCCGTGTACCGCTCCGCCCTTACCATCCCCACCGTCGCAGGCGAGATCGAGCAGAAGGTCGCCGAGCATTGGGACCTGATCGAGGACATCGAAGACCGAGGCGAGTTGGACTTCCTGATCAAGCGGCTCGCCAAGGGTGCTGGCGAGAAGCCGCTGCGCTGGTTGCTGCGCTACGAATCCGACGACGTGTGGACCGCGATCGCTGACCGCCGCGGGGGAGATGACGACAGCAACACTGCGACGGGTACCGGTGACCTTCGAGGACCGGAGTGGGAGGCCTTCATCGCAGCCGTGCCACCCCGCTCCGACGACTTCAAGGTGCGGGCCCTCGACATCCCCGGCGGGTTCAAGAGGACACTTGATCATCCAGTTGCCGTCGACCGGCTTCGGGAAGTGCAAGCGTTGTGCGGCTTCACCCGCATAGACGGCCCCGATGAGGCCGACCCGGACCGCATGGCACCGATCTGGAAGGATCCGAAGGCGTGGTTGCCTGCTGCCGAGGTGAGAGGCGAGGGAATCCTCATCCGGCTTCGCGAATCTCGTGTTGAGCAGTGGGAGCGGGCGTACAGCAGCAGCGATCGCTACCGCTACCTTCAGCAAGCCACCAGAAACTGGCGGGTACGACGCGGGCTCGATCCCGACGGAGGAATGCCGCCTGCCCGCTTCGTGTTGCTGCACACCCTCTCGCACCTCCTAATCCACCAGGTAGCCCTCGACTGCGGCTACTCCACAGCGTCAATCCGGGAGCGCCTCTATTGCCGCGAGTCCGGAGATCCCGGTGGACCTCCGATGGCGGGCGTGCTGCTGTACACGGCGTCCCCAGACTCCGAGGGCACGCTCGGAGGTCTAGTTGCACTGGCTGAGCCGGCGCGGCTGGCGTCGGTGCTACGAGACGCACGCAATCGGGCCAAGCTCTGCTCCACCGATCCCATGTGCGCCGACCACCACGCCGGCGATCTTGGCGACACTCTCCACAACGCCGCCTGCCATGGGTGCCTTTTTGCGCCCGAGACATCGTGTGAGGCAGGGAACCGCTATCTCGACCGTGCTACGGCAGTTCCAATCCTCGGACACCCGAACGACGCCTACTTCACATGAGTGATTCCGTTACTGATGCAATCGTCGAGGCGGCCATCCAGGTCCCCGATGAGCATCTGGCGGTAGGCGCTACCGCAATCGCGGCCTCGCCCGGCTGGTCGACTGAGTGGGAAGCGAAGCTGATCAACGCCAGTCCCGCCACCAACTACCGCAATCATGCAAAGCAGATCGCGCAGGCCTGGTCAAGCACACCCGGTCTTCCCGGGGCCTCTGTCGCCGCAGGTATGCGCACGGCGGTCGCCACCGCCGAGGCCGTGCGCTCAGAACACAACGCCAGCCTCGTGTGGACAGGACCCCAAACGGAAATCGCCGGCCTGCGCTCGACACGAGCGGTACTCGCCTCGATGGTCGCCAACGCAACCGAGAGCCTTGTTCTTGTGTCGTTCGCTACCTACGACGTCTCCGAACTCGCCGACAGCCTCGCAACAGCCATTGCAAGAGGAGTAGAGGTCACACTCATCCTTGAGACGCCCGACGACCCAGGCGGTCCACTCAAATTCGGTCCAGACCACCCGTTCGAACCCATCAAGACAACCGCCAAGATCTACCGGTGGCCCAGAGAGGCCCGTGAGGCCTTCTTCGCCAAATCCGCTCGCCTCCACGCCAAATGCGTGATCGCCGACCGGTCGCGGGCTCTGATCACGAGCGCGAACCTCACCAGCGCCGGCGTCAACGACAACATCGAGTTGGGCACCCTCATCGGTGCGGGCCCGTTGCCGGACAAGCTGTCTCAGCACTTGGACCTGCTTGTCGAGCAAGGCGTCCTCGAGGGGGTCGAGGTGCCGAAGCCACCGCATCGAGCCCAACCCGGTGCTGAACAACGGATCAGCGAGGCCTTGCCTGGCCATGGGTGCAGTTATGGGCATGACTCCACATGATGATCGAGCGAGCGCCCGCCACTGGCCAAGGTTGCGATCTGTGTCATACCTTTATATATATTCTCCTGTAATGATGCACGTTGGTTCTGGGGCTCACCGATGACAGCAGCGGCGGACATCTCAGTTGCTCCGCACGGGTTCAGCCCTCGGCCGGATCTGGCGGCCGCCGTCACGTCGCGAGACCTGGCATCCGCGCCCAGGCATCGCTGGTTCTACTTCCCGCACAGCTACTCGTACCGGCTAGTCGACGAGATCTTCGATCATTGGGATCTGGAGCCCGACGGTGTCGTGGCTGACAACTTCGCAGGATCCGGGACCACTCTGCTCGCAGCGCGCCAACGAGGCCTGTCCGCGTTGGGCTGGGACCTCTCCCCGCTGGCAGTCGCGGCGAGCACCGCCAAGATCGCCACCTACGACGCCGACGAGCTCGACCGCATCAGCCGGAGGATTCTCACCGCCCGGTCAGTCGAGCCGCCCAGGGTTCCACACCGGCTTTCGCGGGCGTTCACCGAGGCGGAATTGCGCGAGATGTTTACCCTCCTGCTGCCCATCCGTGCCCTGCGGACAGCGCGGCCCTTCTTCGTGGTGGCGTTCTTGTCTGCCGTACGCGAGTTCAGCCGCGCGGTTCCCGACGGCGGCTGGTTCCGATGGCGACAGTGGCCCGATCGCAGCATCGAGGTTCGGGAAGCCTTCGAGAGCAGAGTGTCCCTGATGCTTGCCGACGTTCGAGCGCTCAACTGGCCAGAGAGCAACCAGGTGGCAGAAATGCGGTGCGCCGACGCCCGGCGCCTCCCCATCGCCTCGTCGTCCGTGGATGGCCTCATCACATCGCCTCCGTACGCGAACCGCCACGACTACTCCCGCGTGTTCCACATCGAACTGCTTCTGCTTGGGGAGGCCGAAGCCGAGGTCACGACACTGAGGCACCGGTCCATCCGATCGCATGTGGAAGCCAGGCCACCCCGAGGCCTGGCGCGTCGATTGGCGGCGTACCGTCCGCCCATGCTGCTCACTGAAGTGCTCGAAGCGCTGCCCGCTTCAACCGAAGCCCGGGTGAGGCGGTTCCTGTGGGGGTACTTCGAGGATCTCTACCTGTCGCTAGTCGAGGTAGAGCGGGTGCTGCGGCCCGGCGGGCGCGGCGCCTATGTGGTAGGTAATGTCCGGCATGGCGGCGTGATGGTGCCGGTCGACGAGATAAGCGCTGAACTGGTCATCCAGGCGGGAATGCAGTTCGAGGAGGCCTGGGTGGCGCGCGAGAGGGGCAATGCGGCGCAGCAGATGGGGCGCTACGGACGCCAGGGGTCCCGTGAGTCGGTGATCTTGTTGTCGAAGGGAGCGAGCCCATGAGCAACTTGTGGATGCGCTGGCTCGACCTCCGGGCGCTGAGGGACCTCCTGTGCCTGATCGGCGAGCACCCACTGGGTCTGGGCGCAAGCGAACTCGAGAAGCTGGCCACGGACGAAGGCGTCCTGCTGCGGCGCGACGGCCGGCCGTACGCGCGGAGCATCCACTACCACCATCGCAGGGCCTTGGAGCGGCTGGGACTCGTCGAGAAGCAGGGGACCCGGTTCGCTCTGAGCCCCAAGAGCCCCGAGACCAGAGTGCTCAGCGCGCGGTTGAGGATGGGGGAGAACTTGCAGTCGGAGGAGAAGGAGGCCTTCGCCAACTCGGTGCTTCGCAACCGAGACTGCCACGATGTGTTCTTCGCGAACTTCCTGCCGGGACGGGAACCCGTCACCGATGTAGCCACGTTCGTGGAACGCGGGCACGCCGTCGAAGTCGTCGTGCAGTCACGCGTCGTACAGGAAACGGGCACCGTCGGCGGTCGGCGTCGACGCGACGGCCGCAACCGGTCCAAGCGCGTGGCTATCCGTGCGGCTGATGCCAGCGACTTGACCGCGTTCGACGGCGCCGAAGCGGTGCAGGCCATTCACTTCGGGCTCAGGTCGTGGTGCGTGGATCAGCTGGGATTCCTGGACGTTGCGTTCAGGCCGGACGGTAGCTATGCCATGTATCCCAAGCACATCGTCGCGCCGCTGACCGACGAGGACCTGGCTGTCAGGATGTTCTCGGACCTTGAGTTCGCTGACGACTGGGCGACTGTTCGGATCCCCGACTTCGCACTGGCGGCTGGAATCGAGCTGCGCGTCTCGATCGAGCGGGCCAAAGGCGTGCTCCGGGAGTGGCTCACGGCCCATCCCGATCTCGTCGCCGGAGTGCCCACACGTGTGGGCTTCATCACTGCGGGACTGCCCGAGAGTCAGCATGAGCTGGCATTGAAGAGGTACCTGAGATCGAGCAGCGGCGCCTACCTGTCCCATGTGCGCATACATCGGGAGCTTCGCCAGTACGTACAGAACAGGGTGACACAGCCATGACCGACGCCAATGACGGGCTTCAACGCCTTGGCCTCACGCGAAATCCCTTCCCGCCGGCCACCACCGGCCCCGGGTTCGTAGACGATCTCTCGCTCCCGGACCGCTGGGAGTCCGATTTGCGAGGGCTCGTCCGCGAGCTCTCCGATTCCCAGGGAGACAGAGCACTAGTGATCGAGGGTGGGTACGGGGCCGGCAAGACGTTCATCCTCAACTGGATTCAGGCCGAGGTGCTGCCCGAGTACCGCATCAAGCCGTACTTCTTCGAGAATCCTGGAGTCGCGTTCTACGACCTTGCCAACCGACTGATGCGCCAGGTGGGACGCTACGAGATGGCGAAGGCGCTGTGGGAGATGCTCTACCCCAACAGTGCAGAAGCCGAGCAGCGGCTCTTCTCTCTCGAATTCAGGCAGTGGCTTGCCACCCTGCGCAACCGGACCCGTCGCGACCAAGCCATCGAGAGGCTCTCAGAGGCGCTCAAAGAACGTGGTCTAGCTGAGGACGAGGAGATCGTGAACAAGCTCGCGCGGCTCGTGGCCGAAACCGGCGAACGCCCCTACTTCGAGTACCGGGACTTCGTTCCGCGTGGTGGCCGCTCCCTGGTCGCCGAGCAAGAGGAGCCGCTGTACTTCCAAGCGCTTGTGAGAATACTCGGAGCCATAACCGACGCCGATGGCATAGCGTTCCTCCTCGACGAGTTCGAGGACATCGCACTGGCCAGGCGCCTGAACAAGAGCCAGGCAGCTTCCTACACCACGACGCTGCGTCGGCTCTTGGACGTCGCCCAGCGAGAAGACTTGTGGATCGTACTCTCGACGACTCCCGAAGGACTTGAGCGAACCGGAGAACTCGACGCGTCGCTAGTGCAGCGCTTCGGCCTCCGGTATCGGATCCCAGAGCTGTCCCAGGACGAGGCGAATTGGATCGTCGCTCAGCGTCTCAAGTCCGCACGGATCGAAGGGGTGGAGAGTCTCCACCCCTTCGCTGAGGATGCCCTGGAAGGACTCCGAGAAACCAGCCGTTCAAGCCCAAGGCGTGTGATCAAGATCATGTGGCACGCCATCGGCCTCGCCGTTCAGCGCGGAGAGGGCCCTCCGCTGGGCGGTGGGCTGGTCAAGGAGGCTGAGACGGGGCTCTATGCCCAAGCCCAAGAGACATGAGCGGTGCTGAAGACGCCGGAATCCTCGTGCAGCCGAGCGTATTCCTGGACACCAGCGTCCTGGTGAGCTTGTTCCATTTCTGGGATGCCTGCAAGAGCGCCGGTGCCGGAGGACGGCTTGACGAGATCACGGGATGGAAAGATCTCGAGAGAATGCTCAAGTCTGCGAATCTCCATGCTGAAGGCAAAAAGGCAACGCCCGACATCAACCGTGGCATCAATGCCTTTCGACGCCTTACAGACTCCTGGCGCGGTCACCACTACTTCTCGTCACTAGTCTGCTGGTCACAGTTACACCACGCGCTCTTGGAGGCGCGCGCCCTCGAAGGCTTGGTGCGTCGTGGGGTTCCCCAAGGCCTCCGGATGAAACGTCCCCAACGGTTGTATCGGGTGACACTGCAGAGAGCGGACTACAATAAGGTGCAAGATCAGACGCGGGCATTCGGCGACTCAATGCACTTGGACTACGGCATCGATGTGATCAATGTGGAGGATCCGTCCAGGGGTCTCAATGTCACATCGGATGATATCTGGGACGCCGCGCGGGAGATCTGGTCGCATGTCTTGATGGACGTGCTCGATGCCTACACCTATGCGGCAGCCAGCCTCGTCCATGCGGACGTGTTCTTCACGGGAGACGAGAACCTGCGGCCTGCACTCAAGCTTCTTCATGCCCCGGACAGCGAATGGGCGCCGACCGTCGTGTCTCTGAGGCAGGCGCTCGGCCTGGTGCCCGACGCCACCCTGCCCCGACCGCTCACCCCCGGAGCCGCATTCTGACAACGGCTCCGGGGTGAGCGAATTCGCGGCATGAGGGGTTTGCCAGTCCCGGTCGGCTGGTCACGCTTCTCTGCTGCTGAAGCCGCTGGGGACGTTCACCCCGCCGCCAGTCTCCGCGAGGTCCTTCCCGCTGGTCCAGAAGGCAGCCGACGTCGCGGCTCGAAGCAGGCTCGCCGTGGTGGGGTGTTGGCGACTGCCGGAAATCCAACCACTAGTGTCGCGGGTCATGTCGGTGGGAGCCGCGTCTGACACCATGCCGAGAGCGTCCGGCCTCATAGCCCTCCTGCATCCGTCGGGGTGGGTCGCGGTGGCGACGCTGCTGGCGGCACTCTTCGCTCACCTCTTCGTCGACACCGAGTACCTGATCGGCAACCTCGAGTGGTGGTGGTGGCCGCTGCTGGTGGGCTCGATCGCCATGTCGGCCTGGCACTCCGGCCTCAACCGTCTGCGGATATGGATCGAGGCCATCCCGAGCTTCACATTGCGGATCACGATGTTCCTGGCGTGGGCCGTCTTCGTGCTGCAGTTCTTCAACGTGATCACCCGCTACAGCAACGAGTACGTGAAACAGGACATCCTCATCGGTGAGGTCGTGAGCCTGGCCTGGCAGTCCTTCGGACTCATGTTCCTGGTGGCCATGAACGTCGGCATCCGTGACGGCGTGAACCCGCGCATCGACTTCTGGTGGACCAACTTCTCCAACAAGACCAAGGCGGCCCTCGACTTCGCGATGCACACCGTGCTCCTGCTGCCGTTCGTGTTCATGAGCATCCGCATCCTGCAGAGCTACGTGGCCTCGTCGCTGGGTCGGAGGGCGGGAAGCGGCGAGTGGCCCGCGGGCTGGAAGGTCTGGCAGAGCTGGGAGGAGGCCGTGGACGCCGGCGGTCTGGCGGTGGGGCCGATCAAGGCGTTCCTGCTGATCGGGTTCGCGCTGTTCGGCCTGCAGCTGGCGGCCGAGGTAATCAAGACCGGGTTCGTCCTCATCGACCGCGACGACTACGGCGCCATCGTGGAACGCGACACCCCCCAGCGGATCGAGTAACCGGTGGTCGGGGTGCTTGCCGTGGAGACCATCCTCGGCGTGGACGCGGGCGTGTTCCTGGCCCTCACCATGTTCGGGGTCTTCATGCTGGTGATCCTGTCGGGCTACAACGTGGCCTTCTCCTTCGCATGCACCGCCATCGCCTTCGCGTTCCTCGGCGATGCGATCGGGGCCTTCGACTCGAACGCTCTCAGCGCGCTGCCCAGCCGCTGGTTCGGGGCCATCAGCGACCCGACGCTGCTGGCCGTGCCGTTGTTCGTCCTGATGGGCGCCATCCTCGAACGCTCGGGAATGGCCGAGCGGCTCCTGAACGCCTTCGGGATGCTCATGGGCCGCCTGCGAGGCGGCGTGGCCGCCGCGGTGGTGGTGGTGGGCACCCTGCTGGCCGCGGCCACGGGCGTGGTGGCGGCGACCGTCATCGTGATGGGGCTGCTGTCGCTGCCCGCCATGGTGCGCCTCGGATACGACAACAAGCTGTCCACCGGCGCCATCATCGCCTCGGGCACGCTGGCGCAGTTGCTGCCGCCCAGCATCGTCCTGATCCTGCTGGCCCAGCAGCTCGGTGTCGGCATCCTGGGGCTGTTCGCGGGGGCGCTGCTGCCCGGCCTGCTGCTGAGCGGGCTCTACGTGGCCTACGTCGTGATCCTGTCGTGGCTCAAGCCGTCAGTCGGGCCGGCCATGCCCGAGGAGCTGCGAACCCTCGAGGGCAACCCGTCCCTGCGCACGAAGATCGTCGTCGCCGTGATCCTGGGGGCGATGGTCGCAGGGGTGATGCTGCTGGCCAGCCTGAGGGCGTCGATGATCGCGGGCGTGCTCACCCTTGCGGTGACGCTGGCCATCCTGTGGCGTACCCGGATGCTGGCCGCGGAGCTGCTGATCGCCATCGTGCCCATGCTGGTGCTGATCCTGGGTGTGCTGGTCTCCATCTTCCAGGGGATAGCCACGCCGTCGGAGTCGGGTGCGGTGGGCGTTTTCGGGGCGTTGCTGCTGACCGGGCTGAACTGGCTGTTCGACCGCCTGTTGATATCGGAGGGCGCCACCCACATCACCAGGTCCGGTTGGCGGCTCAATTGGCAGGCGGTCAAGGACGCGGCCCATTCCACCGCCAACGTGGTTGTGCTGGTGATGACGCTGCTGTTCTGCTCGACGTTCTTCAGCCTGGTCTTCCAGCGGCTCGGCGGCGCCGATCAGACCTCGGAGTGGCTGACCTCGATCGGCGGCGGGAAGTGGGGTTTCGTGGTCATCGCCATGATCGCGGTGTTCCTGCTGGGCATCAACCTGGAGTTCATCGAGATCACCTTCATCGTGGTGCCCATATTCGTGCCGGCCATGGACTTCCTGGGCTTCACCCCCGATGAGAAGATCTGGTTCGCGGTGCTGATGGCGGTGAACCTCAACATGGCGTTCATCTCGCCGCCGGTGGGGTTCTCGCTGTTCTACCTCCAGAGCGTCGCGCCGCCCGAGGTGAAGACGTCCGACATCCACAAGGGCGCCTTCCCCTTCATGGGCCTGCAGGCGCTGGCCCTGGTGATCCTGGCCCTGTTCCCGTCCATCACCTACACCTCGATCGACACGTTCCGTTTCGGTTGACGCCGCGTCTTCTCTCGACACATTTGCAGACGCTGGTGTATTGTCACGGCCGCGCCGGTGCCGCCTGCCCGGCATTCCGGTCCCGGGAAGAGGCGGACAACGGCAGCGGAATAGTTCAACCAGGGAGGGAATCAAGTGACCCAAGAAGCAAGCTCGGCCGAGACCGACGGCTCGGCTGTCGACATGATCCTCGATGAGGCGGACTCCTCGGGCCTGGCTCGACGGGGGTTCATAAAGGGCGGCCTCGGCGTTGCCGGGTTCGCGGCCGCGTCCGCGATCCTGGCCGCGTGCGGGGACGACGGCGAGGAGGCTCCCGCGCCGGCGGCCGCTCCCGACGATGATGCGGCTACGACCACTGCCGCGCCGACCACCACGGCGAGCGACACCGTGGCCGTGACCGCGCAGGGTCCCGAGATCGAGTGGGAGATGGCCACCAGCTGGCCCACCGCCCTGGTGACGCTGTTCGGGTCGGCGCAGTTCTTCGCTGAGAAGGTGAGCGAGCTCACCGGTGGACGCTTCCAGATCAATGCCCGCCCCGCGGGCGAGATCGCCGGTGGCCTCGAGGTGCTTCCCGTCGTGCGCGACGGCGGTGCTCAAGCGGGCCACACCGCGTCCTACTACTACGTGGGCCTCAGCCCGGTACAGCAGTTCGGCACTGCGGTGCCCTTCGGCCTGACCCAGCGCCAGCAGAACGCCTGGCTCTACCAGGGCGGCGGCATCGAGCTGCTCAACGAGTTCTACGCGGAGGAGCACGGCACGATCTCATTCCCCGCGGGCGCGACCGGCTGCCAGATGGGCGGCTGGTTCACCAAGGAGCTCAACTCGGTCGATGACCTCAACGGCCTGAAGATGCGCATCCCCGGTCTAGCCGGGCGGGTGCTGGAGAACCTCGGCGGCGAGCAGGTCACGCTGGCCGGCGGCGAGATCCTCCAGGCCATCCAGACCGGCGCCATCGACGGCGCAGAGTTCGTCGGGCCGACCGACGACCTGATCCTGGGGCTCGACCAGTTCCAGGGCGACCTGTACTACTACCACCCGGGATGGTGGGAGCCCGGCACCGCAGTCGAGGTGCAGTTCAACCTCGACCTCTGGAACGATCTGCCCCCCGAGTACCAGGCCGCAATCCAGGCCGCCGCGGCGTACGCCAACATGAACACCATGGCGACCTACGACGTGCTCAACCAGAGGGACCTGCAGACCATCAAGGGGTTCGCCCAGATCCGCGAGTTCCCGGCCGAGCTGATGGCCGCGTTCAAGGCCGAGACCGAGAACGTGCTTGACAGCGTGGCCGCTGACGACGCGAACTTCGCCACGATCCTCGGACCGTGGCGCACCTTCCGCGACGGCATCTCGGAGTGGCACGGCCTGGCCGAGCGGTCGTTCCTCAGCCAGCAGACCCAAGTCTGACGCACAACCAACACCTCGGCCTTCCGGCCGCTGTACTCGGCGTGCGTAGAAGGCACCACGCGGGACCCCGCCGCTGAGCGGATCGTGGTTCATGGGCTCGATGCTGTCGAGGGCGAGCACATGGTCCACGGCACTCGGTAACGGCGACACACCGCCAGTACCCGAACCGGCGAGCCTAGTTGTCGGACTGAGAACGGTAGATCAACGAGGACGGAGTCCCCCAAGTCGCCTCCGCGGCAATTCTCTGCTTGATGCGAGACACGACCGCCTCCCAGTTCTGCTTGAAGGGCACGGCACCCCGCTCGTGAGCAAAGATGAGGACGTCCTCGATGAGCACGCGTCCCGATGGTATGTGCATGCCGCCTCGGTCCTTTCCAGAACCGGCAAGACGAGGGTGAATGTGCGGGTACCAGACATTCGAACCGTCATCGGGATGCCAATGGAACTCGACGGCCAACTTCTCATCGAGCGTCACCGTATGGATGTAACTGAGAGTTGTGACTCTCCACGGCCCATCGTCAGGATCGCTTGCTAGGAGAATCTCGTACCTGATCGAACAGGTGATATCAACCCGCGGCCCGGTCGATTGAAGTCGTAGCGGCTTGCCGCCGTTGACCGTTGAGAATGCCGGGCTCGTTGGGTGTCTTCGAAGTGCCGGTGACGCGGGTATGGGCGAAACAGGCGATTGCCTCTTGGACGAGTTCGCGGAATCCTCTGAAGGCCTCAGCCGGCGTCCGGCCAGCCACTTGGTCTCAGAATGGCAACCTGCATGACTCCCGGTTCGTCCTTGCCAACGAACTCTCCGCTATCCCGCTTGCTTGCGAATTCTGCACCGTCTAGATCCAGGAGACGACGAGATGCGTCATCGAAGATATCCCACTGCTCTTCGGCGGAGATGAGTTCGAAGCTCACGCCTCCCATCACTTTGCTCCTCTCAGTGCGATCCGAAACACAGCATATCCGTTCCTTCGCCCGGTCTAGCGATCCACCTCTGCGCCAACGCTCGCATCCTCCGGCAGCGCCCTGACCTGCGGTGTTTCTGCAGGTCGCGTACCCCAGCGGTTCGTGATCGGCCACAGCCTCGGCATCTGCCCGCGCCGTTCAACATGCTGTCCGTGACCGTCATGCGAGCGGTGGCGCTCCCGGCCCGGCCGCGGTCAACTCGATGCCCAGCTCTCGGGCCGCCCGGTCGTGGTCGTGCAGCCGCCGGGCGTGGCCCGCAGGGTCGGCGGCGCCATGGGGTGCGCCTACAGCAGTGCTGGCTCTATGTGAAGCAGGTCGCCTACGTCGCGCACCCGGTCAGGTGACGCGATCCGGCTGGTGATCTCGTCAATGCAGGAGACGGCTACTGCCCGGCGGCGCCCCACCATCTGCTGTGCCCAGGTCTGCTCGGCGACGAGCGTGTCCAGCAGGAACACCCGCTTGCCGTGCTCGTAGGCGAGCCGGGCCTGCATTCGGGCTCCCGACGTGCGTGATGCTTCGATCACGACTGTGCCTTGGCTGATGCCGGAGGTGACTTCGTTGCGCTTGCCGAAGGTCCATCTGGCTGGTGTGGCTGTGGGGAAGAACTGCGACACGATGAGTCCGCCCGAGGCCACAATGTCCTCTCCGAGTTCCCGATTGGCGGCTGGCGCGAAGCGGGTGATCCCTAAGGGCAGCACCGCGATCGTGCGCCCGTGGCACGCGAGGGTCTCGCGGTGAGCGGCGGCGTCTATGCCGATTGCCAGCCCCGACGTGACCGTGAGGCCGCTGTGCGTTAGCGATCGGACCACGCGGCGGGTCTGCCGGACGCCGTCGGGGGTGGCTGATCGGGTACCTATCACGGCGACGCTGTGGGCGTCACGGTCGGCGTCGAGGCTGCCCCGATAGAACAGGAACGGCGGCAGGTTGTGGATCAGCCGCAAGTTGAGCGGGAAGTCGTCGTCAAGCACGGTCGTCAGGCGCGCCCCAGCGGCGGTCGCAGCCCGATACTCCGAGTCCGCTCGCTCCCAAGCGGCTGTCCAGCTCTCCGGTGAAGCGGTCTTGATCACACTCCCGGTCCTGTGGGCGTTTGCGCTGGTCTCCAGAATGTGGCCGGCCACCAGACCATCTAGAGAACGCTCGCGGTGAGCCTGTCGAGCGAGAACCCCCCAGTCGCACCGGTCGCCGGCGGAGACCAGGCTGCGGCGAGGCCCCCGCAGGGCACCTTGACGTTCCCGGCGGGGGCCTCTGGCCGACCGGTTGCTGAATGCCCCGAGAAAAAAGGGAAACTCGGGCGTTTGAAGCGCCTCCAGCGCCGGCATGGGAGCACCGGCCCGGATCGGCGTTCACGCCGGCCCGCGGGCTTTGACCCTAACCCCTAGGTTGGTACCACTAGGAGGGCCCGCGGGCCGAGCGCTCTATGTGTGCGGGGGAACCCGAGCTAGCGCGCTAGTTCGTCAAAGTGCAAGTGTTTCCGGCGTTCGGTGTGGTGAACGCTCCACCTACTAACCTGCACTGTCCGGCTGTCACGTCCGCGTGCTGCCAGGTGCAGACATTGCCGCCGGTCCAAGCTCCGGGTTCAGCGCCCATCCGGTGCGACGTGCATTCGATTGCGGTGTCGATGGTGGCAGAGGACACGTCTTGGGATTCCAGCTCGCTGGTTACATCGCTCGCCCGGCTGAACAGCACGGCGGCGATGGCGAGCAGTACCACCATGATGATGACGGTCTGCAAGGCGATGCCGCGCTGGTCGAAGCGGGACGCCCTCCGGGCCGGTTCGGTCGCATCTAGGCCGGCATCTAGGCCGGTTTGATCGGCGTGTGGCGGGGGTGTGGTATGTGTAGGCAATTGAGTCTCCCTCACTATCCTTGTGGGAGACTCCCTTTCAAACCTGCGGGAGTCTAGGGAGCAGCCGGCGGCGCCGCAACCATTTGCGCCGGTTTCTGGCGACCAGGCAAGCCGAACACTGAGCCTCATCGGCTGTTCGTGCAGGCCCGCGCCCGATCCTCGCTAAGGCGGGTGCTGCCAGCCGAGCAGCACCTCGATCATCTCCTCCACCGTGGCGCCGGGAACGTCCTTGAGGCACCAAGGTGCCGGTACGGCGCGGCGAAGCGCAGGAGTTTCGCTAGACAACAGTCATGCCTGACCGGCACCCGTTTACCCGCGTCGTTGAGGTGGCCCTAGCGTCGAGGCGGCGACCACCTCGGAACTTTCCCGCCGTCATCGAGTGGGCGAGCCCGGTGCCGTTCTTTGGTCAGGCCGAGCGCGCCCGGATCGCGTCGGTGGGTCTGAACCCAAGCGACCAGGAGTTCTGCGACCGAAGCGGATGCCCGCTGCGGGGACGGCACCGGCGACTGGCGACGCTGGGCTCCGTTGGGCTTCGCGACTGGAGCGATGCGGGCCAAGCCGACTGCTCAGCCGTCGCGGAGGCATGCAGCGACTATTTCAATGTCAACCCCTACGGATGGTTCGATGCCTTGGAGGCGATCCTCGAACTCGCTGGACGGGGCACTTTCCAGGACGGCGGTGCCTGCCATATCGACGTCGCGCCGTGGGCCACCGAGCGCAAGTGGAGCGACCTCACACAAGCTGCGAAGGACGCCCTGTTGGAGTGCGGCCGGGCAACCCTTGCTTCGCTGGTGTCGTCCGCGCGGTTCGAGGTGCTGTTGTTGAACGGCGCTGGTGTCGTGAACGGCTTCGAGCGCGCGACGGGTGTGAGGCTGCCATTCGAGTACGTCCCCGAATGGGACGACCGCAACGGTAGAAGCCGACGCTGTTCGGCGGTGCTCGACTCGTTTGGCCGCATCGAGTTGGACCGCCCGGTGACGATCCTGGGATGGAACTGGAACCTTCAAAGTTCGCACATCACGGCACACACCCGCGATTCGCTTGTCATGTGGACAGTCGAGGCCCTCACACAGGCTGTTCGCTGAAGCAGGAATCGGTGGGCCCGCCCCGGATGAACCATTCGATGTGGTGGGGTTCGCCCCCCTCGGCGGGCGCCGCGCTGTTGACGCAGCCGCCGTCACGGGCCGCCAGGACGATCCGCTGGCCGGCGCTGGCGCCAGGTCGGCCGGGTCGTTGAGCTTGACGGAGATCCGGTAGCTGCGCAGGTACCAATTCTCACCGTCGCGGTCACGACGCTCGCCGGCGGTTATGCGGGCGATCTGCGGGTACTCGATCCCCTCATGGCCGCGGCCGCACTCTGGCTGAGGCCTCGCGGCTAGGAGCGTGCGTAGAAGGCACCACGCGGACCCCGCCGCTGATCGGATCGTGGTTCATGGGCTCGATCCTGTCGAGGGCGAGCACATGGTCCACGGCACTCGGTAACGGCGACACAACGCGATTGCCTCTTGGACGAGTTGGCGGAATCCTCTGAAGGCCTCAGCTGGCGTTCGGCCAGCCACTTGGTCTCAGAGCGATCCGCACAGCGCCGGCCTTGAACTCCGGGTCGTACTTGCGTCGTGGATGTGACATAGCGCCTCCTCATAGACGATGTCTCCACGATTCGGGGGGATGCCCATCGTGCAGCCGCCGGGCGTGGCCCGCAGGGTCGGCGGCTGCACGATGACGGAGCCGGAGGCAAGGGCGGCGTTTGGCGAAGTGCCGGCCATCTGGGGCACACTACGCGGCGTGTCGAGTCCCGACATTCCGCCCCAATCAACCGGTGAGGCGCACGACGATCAAGGCGCGAGCGAGCTGCCCAACGCGCCGAAGTTCCGCACCGACCGCAGCCACTACCGGGCCGCGCTCGAGAGATGGCTGCAGGGGGCGTTCCCTTCCAGGCAGGGCCTCACCGTGGCCGGCATCGAGATCCCGGTGAGCACCGGGTTCTCCAACGAGACGGTGATCCTCGACACGGCCTGGACCGAGAGCGGCTCCGACCGTCAGGAGCGCCTCGTCGTGCGGATCGAGCCCGCCGACGGCGGCATGTTCCCGGCCCAGACGCCGCAGTGCGCGGTGTCGGTGGAGCTCCAGTACCGGGCCATGGCCGCGGTGGCCGCCGCAGCCGCGGCCCCCGTCCCGCCGCTGTTGGGCTACGAGCCCGACCCCGGCGTGCTGGGAGCGCCGTTCTTCGTGATGGGGTTCGTGCCGGGTCGGATAGCGGCCGACGTGCCCCGCTACACCGAGGCGGGATTCGTGGTGGAGGAGGCCACCCCGCAGCAGCGACGGCGCATGGTGCTGTCGGCCATCGACACGATCGCGGGCATCCACGGCCTCGACTGGCAGGCCGCCGGTCTGGGGTGGCTGGACCCGAGCGGCAACGGCCGGCCGGGCACCGCTGAGCAGGTCGGTCTCTACCGCCGCCATGTCGCAGCCGAGTTGGCCGGACGGGAGCATCCGGTGCTGCACGCCGCCCTGGACTGGTTGGCGGCCAACGACGGTGCCGATGAGCGCGTCGGCTTCACATGGGGCGACGCCCGCTTGGGCAACATCGTCCTGCAGGACTACCGGACTGCCGCTGTGCTGGACTGGGAGGTGTGCGCGCTGTGCCCGACCGAGGCCGATGTGGGCTGGTGGCTGATGTTCGACCGGATGTCGTTCGACGATCTGGGCATCGACCGGCTCGACGGCTACCCGACGCGGGACGAGATGATCGCCCGCTACGAGCAAGTCTCGGGCCGGGCTGTTCGGGATCCGCACTACTGGGAGGTCTTCGGGGCCATGCGCTTCTGCACCATCTTCATCCGCTTGGGCGACCGTTTGACCGCGGCCGGCTTCGTGCCGCCGGAGCGGAACCCCGCCGTGGGCAACCAGGTGACGGCCGCGCTGGCCGCGCTGCTCGGCATCGACAACCCGACCCCCGACCGGCTGTCCCGATGACCGACCGGCTGGATGGGTGCCGTGCGTCCCAGAGCACACCTGCTCGCCCGGTGAGCGAGCCTGCGCGCGGGTCGCGTCCGAGGGTCGCCCTGTTGGCCACCGGGGGCACCATCGCTTGTCGTCCGGGCCCCGATGGGCGGCTGATCCCGGGCCTGACACCGACCGAGTTGGTGGCTTCAGTTCCCGAGCTGGCCGAAGTGGCCTCGATCACGGTGGAGTCGTTGCGGAACGTGTCGGGCTTCGACATGGGACCCGAGCGTATGGTCGAGGTGGCGCTGAGGGCCCGCGAGATGCTGCTGTCGGGCGAAGTGGACGGGGTGGTGGTGACCCATGGCACCGACACTGTCGAAGAGACCATGTACATGTGCGAGATGCTGGCCGGAGCGGCCACCGAGCGTGGCGCCATCGTGTTCGCCTGCGCCATGCGAGCCGCCACCGACGTGGGCGCGGACGGGCCGCGGAACTTGCTCAACGCGGTGCGTGTCGCTGCGAGTCGCGCTGCACGGGGCCGGGGCGCCCTGCTCAGCGTGAACGACCGCATCCATTGCGCGAGCTGGGTCTCCAAGCTCGACACTCTCCATGTGGAGACGTTCCAGTCGGTGAGGGGAGGCCCGGTGGGCTCCATGCAGGCGGGCGAGCCCGTGTTCGTGCTCGACTCGCCCGCTTCGCCCCGCGGCACCGGCATCCGCGGCACCGTTCCGCTGGTCAAGGCCTACACCGGCATGGGCGCCGACGTGTTCGACTGGCATCTCAGTCGAGGCATCGACGGCATGGTGGCGGAGGGCACCGGCGCCGGCAATGTCCCCAGCTCGGCGGCGCCGGCCATCACGCGGCTGGTGGCCGCGGGCATCCCGGTGATCGTGACGTCGAGGTGCCCGTTCGGGCTGCCGGCGTCGCCCTACGGCGGCGCGGGCGGCGGCGCCAGCCTTGACGACGCTGGCGTGATCCGAGCCCGCCACCTCAACGGCGCAAAGGCACGCCTGGCCCTGATGGTGGGCCTGCACGAGACCGCCACCGCCGCCGAACTGCGAGCCTGGCTAAGCGACATCGGCTAGAGCTCTCGGGCCGCGACTTGCAGGGTTGGCGGGGATCGTCTGCCCGCCGCGCGCTGCCGCGGACGCGGGGCATCGAGAAGGCTGGGCTGGACCTCGCGATGGCCTTTCAGGTCCCGTAAGCGCCGATGCCCGGCAGTGACTGCTGGGCGAGCGTGTCGTAGGGATCGTCTTCGGCTCTCGGCGGGCGATTCGAGCGAACTTCGGACCAGAGCTGCCGTAGGTCCGGCGATCCGCGATACGTGCGTCCGCGGCCCGCGCCGTGGGCTGTGAGGAGGCCGGCATCGGTGAGTCCTCGAAGGTCGCGGCTCGCGCTGAGGTCCGAGATGGGGTCGCCATCGGTGATCTCCACGAGCTTCGAGTAGATCGAGCGCTGGAGCCTCCGGCCGCGGGAGGCGTCGGCGAGCGCGCCGATGGATCGCGGCGGCACGCCACGGTCGGCGATGAGTTGGGACAGGCCGTCGTAGAGCTGCTCGGTCTCGTGGACCCGCCGCTGCAGCGTCCACGCCTGCCGATAGTGGGCTCGCAGCATGAACCGGGTCCACGGACGTGCGGAGTTGTGCGGCTGCCAGCTGCCCTGACCCACTTCTGACAATACGGCGTAGTACTCTGCGGTGTTTCGGCCGAGGTACTCCTCCACCGAGGAGAACACGGGCGAGACGATGCCGTCCCCGGCGAGGACCATCGTCTGAAGAGCCCGTGCCATCCGTCCGTTGCCGTCGCGGAAGGGATGGATCATCACGAGGTTGAGGTGCGCCATCGCGGCCCGGAACATGACGGGAGTCGAGTCGCTTCCGCCGAGCGACTCCACGAGCGAGCCCACCAGGTCGTCGACCAGTGCCGCGTCGGGTGCCTGATAGACACGCGAGCCCGACTCGTCCTCCACCCACACGTCGCCGGTGCGGTAGCGGCCCGGCCGGATCCGCAGCTCGTGCTTGGTCATCATGTAGTGGAGAGACTTCAGCAGCGACTCGTCGATGGTGACCCGATCCTCCGTCAGTTCGAGCACGTAGGTCATGGCATCGCGGTAGCCGGCGAGCGCCCTGAGCGTCGGCTCGGCGGCAGCGACGGGCTCTTCGTCCTCCATGACGGCGAGCACGTCGTCGAGCGATGCCTGGTAGCCCTCGATCCAGTTCGATCCTCGTACGGCTCGCGCAAGGCTCATCCGCCGCAGGTTCCCCGCCCACCTCCGCGGCCGGTACATCACGTAGCGCGACAACTCGTGTCGAAGCTGACGGATCCCTTCAATCACGATCAGATCAGCGTCGTCTGGTTCAGGCGTGCGGTAGATGGCCGAATTCATATGATCATTATAGCAGGCAGTGCTAAGATGATCATATCATAATATCGATCGAGTCGTCAACCCGGCGCTGCTCGTGATGGATGGTGAAGGGATAGCGAGAACGACTCTCGCAGTCTGGGCGTGCAGCGGTTGCCGGGTCAGGTGCCGAAGTCGTCGGGGACGTGGATGGGCATGTCGGTCTTGGCCCATTGCTTCACGGTGTCGGCCACACCGGAGGCCTCCTCGGGCGGCAGGGCGGCCACTATGGAGCGGCCCAGCGCCTCGAAGGTCGGGATCTCAGCGTCGGCGAGAGCCGGCATCGGCACCTTGCGGGCCATGGCCGCGTCCATGGCCGGGGCCAGACGCTCGAGCTTGGCCTGCTCGCGCTCGGACTCGCCGGCAGCGAACTCGCCCATCACCTCGGCCGCGAACAGCTCCAGGGTCTCGCAGATGTGGTCGTGGCGGTTCTTGCCGCCCTGCTGGATGAAGATCACCTGGTCCACCCCGGCCTCAGCGAAGCCGCGCAGGTGGTTGCGCACCTGCTCGGGCGTGCCGATGCCGCTCTGGGTGCCCCGGTCCTCGATCGTGGGCCTGGCCTCGAGGTAGTCGGCCCAGATGTCGGTGCGGCCCGGCTTGTGCTGGCCGAAGATGTAGTGGTGGCCCAGCCCGTAGCCGAAGAACTGGAAACCGTCCAGCCCCCGGCGTCGGGCCTCGTCGGCGTCGGGATGAACCGACAGGCCGGTGACCATGGCGATGTTGGGGTTGATGGCATGGCCGATGGGCACGCACTCGGTCTCCAGGATCCGGTAGTAGTCCTGCACCCACGCGGCCGCATCCTGCGGGTCGACGAACGAGAAGGTGAGCGCACCCATGCCCAGCCTGGCCGCCAGCTTGATGGTCTCCCGGTTCGAGCAGGCCACCCACAGCGGGGGATGGGGCTTCTGCACCGGTTTGGGCACCACATTGCGGCACGGCATCGAGAAGTACTCGCCGTCGCAGCCCGGGTAGGGGTCCATGGCCATCATGTTGCAGCACTGTTCGACGGCCTCTCGCCAGGCCGGACGCTTGTCGTCGACGGGGACCCCGAACCCGCCGAGCTCCAGGATGGACGAGGACTCGCCGGTTCCGAAGTCCACCCGGCCGCCCGACACCAGGTCGAGGGTGGAGATCCGCTCAGCGACACGGGCCGGGTGGTTGTAGCCGGGAGGCATCAGCACGATGCCGTGGCCGAGCCGGATCCTGGTGGTGCGCTGGCTGCACGCGGCCAGGAAGACCTCCGGCGCCGAGGAATGCGAGTACTCCTCCAGGAAGTGGTGCTCCACCTCCCAGGCGTAGTCGAAGCCGATCCTGTCGGCCAGCTCCACCTGCTCGAGCGCCTCGTTGAAGAGCCGATGCTCGTCGCCGTCGCGCCAGGGGCGGGGAAGCTGGTGCTCGTAGAAGATTCCGAACTTCACGGCCGTGACCCTAGAGGCTCCGGCCGCGCCCAGCGGGGGTAGACGAAGCTGAACAACACGAAGTTGCAGGCGTAGGCGCAGGCACACAACAGCCAGACGTTCTGGAAGGCGGCCAGTTCGGCCGCGGCGGTGGCGGGCTCGCCGATGAGCGTGAAGCCCACCGCGATGGCGAAGGCCACCGACAGCTGGAAGAAGGTGGTGCGGCCCGCGGTGGCCATGGCGAATCGCTGGCCGGGAATGTCGCGCAGTGCCGCGCCGACCAGCTGCGAGAACCCCGTTCCCGCTGAGACGCCCACCAACACGGTGGCCACGAGCAGCCGTGCGAGCGAGGGCTCCGTCGAGACGGTGACCAACAGCCACCCGACACCGGTCATCCCGCAGAGCGATCCGACGGTGAGCAGCGGGGCGTTGCCGACCCGGTCGGCGAGCCGCCCGGCTTGGGGCGCCACCAGGAACGACACCAGTGGGCCGACCGAGTAGGCGAGCCCGGTCTCGAGCACGGACCATCCCCAGACGTCCTGGATGAACGAGGGCAGCGGTATCAGCAGGGCGAAGAATCCCAGAGCGAAGAACAGCGAGCCGAGGTTCCCGAGCAGGAACGACCGCAGCCGCAGCAGGCCGAGATCGAACAGGGGAGCAGGGTGGCTCCGGCTCCGCCAGGCGAAGGCCGCGATCATGAGGGCGCCGACGACGAAGCAGCTGAGCGTGGCGGCCGCCCCCCAGCCCCATGTCTCGCCTTGGACGATCCCGAGGATGATGGCGCCCACACCCGCCGACGCCAGCGGCACCCCGATGATGTCCACCCTGGTGTCGGGCACGTCTCCGGTGCTCTCGGGGAGGATCCGCGCCCCGACCCACAGTGCGGCCAGCGCCACCGGCACGTTGACATAGAACACGGCGCGCCAGCCGAAGGCCTCGATCAGGCCCGCACCGATGGCCGGACCCACGCCTGCGGCCAGCCCTCCCATGGCTCCCCAGGCGCCGATGGCGGTCTGGTGGCGGCTTCGGGGCCACGCGTCGAGCAGCAGCGCCATCCCGGCCGGGTACTGCATGGCACCGCCGACGGCCTGCACCGCTCGGGCGGCGATGAGCATGGCGATGCTGGTGGAGGCGCCTGCGGCGACCGAGCCCAGCGCGAAGAGGGCAAGCCCCGCCCGGAAGACCCGCTTGCGGCCGTAGCGGTCTGCCAGCCAGCCCGACACCAGCAACAGGGCGGCCACCACGATCGAGTACGCGTTGACCACCCAGGACAGCGCCGCCGGGCTCGCGGCCGACAGCGAGGCTCGGATCTCTGGAAGCGCGAGGGCGATGATCGTGAGCTCCATCGCCACCATGAACACGGCCACCGAGACCACCGCGAGCGTCAGCCATGCCGACCGGGGGACTCCCTCCATCGCGGCCACCCTAAGCGGCTGCGCGGATAGGTGAGAGTCCGTCGCGTCGCAGCGGTGCCATTCCCGCTCTTGTTCGCTGCGCTCACGGGCCGCTCGGGCCACGGCCTCGCGCCGTATGGGCCGCGTTGTCCCGTCTATTCGCTCGACCTCAAAGCGGCTGCGCGGATAGGTGAGAGTCCGTCGCGTCGCAGCGGTGCTGTGAGGGCCAGTGGGCGGGCATGCGCAGGATGTGTTGTCGGCTGTGGTTGACGACGCAGCCGGGGATTGTGAGCAGCCGCCGGCGGGCATCCCCACCCTGTCTCAGCGCCCTGCTACGTTGCCAATGATGGGCGGCGCGACAGGGAGTTTCAATGCCAACACTTGATTTCAAGGGTAAGCAGCACATTTACGCGCACCATCTGACCGTCCCGTACCGCCCCCTCGTGCCCGAGCCTGACAAGTCCGTCGGAGGCTGCCCCGACGACGACAACCTCATCATCCACGGCGACAACCTGCACGCGCTGAAGGCCCTGCTGCCCCGCTACGCGGGACGGGTGAAGTGCATCTACATCGACCCGCCCTACAACACCGGCAACGAGGGCTGGTCGTACAACGACAACGCCAACGGCCCCATCCTCAAGCGGTGGTTAGCCGAGGAGGCTCCGGTGGACGGCGAGGACTTGGAGCGCCACGACAAGTGGCTCTGCATGATGTGGCCCCGCCTGCACCTGCTTAAGGAGCTGCTCTCAGAGGACGGTGTGATCTTCGTCTCCATCGACGACAACGAACAGCATCACCTTCGCATGCTGATGGACGATATCTTCGGCGAACAAAACCATCTCGGGACAATGGTATGGAAGAATGTCACGGATAACAACCCCACAAACATCAGTGTCGAACACGAGTACATCGCATGCTATGCTGCTTCGCGGAGCGAGGTCGAGTCCGTCTGGCAGTCAGCAGTCCTGCCGCTCAAGGAGTCCTTGATCAGAATTGGCGAGGATCTCGTTAGCCAGTATTCGGATGACGATGCACGTCAGGCCGCTTATTCTGAGTGGTTTCGTGAACACCGAAAGGAACTCGGACCACTTGACCGCTACAAGTATATCGATGCCAATGGCATATTCACTGGAAGTCAGAGCGTCCATAACCCGGGTAGAGAGGGATATCGATATGATATTCTCCATCCCGAAACAGGAAATCCATGCAAGCAGCCGCTCATGGGCTATCGGTTTCCGTTTGAGACAATGCAGTCTATGCTGGATGACGACCGCATAATCTTTGGTGCTGACGAAAACAAGATTATAGAGATCAAGCTGTATGTGAGCGAATACAAGACCAAGTTGCCAAGCGTAATCGAGCTAGATACTCGAATCGGAGCGAACGAACTGAAGGAAGTATTCTCCTCCAAGACGCAGCCGTTCAACTATCCGAAGCCATCAGTACTGATTCAAGAACTCTTGTCTTTTGCTACAGATGACAGGACGATTGTCCTTGATTCTTTCGCTGGTTCAGGTACCACAGCTCATGCCGCGCTTGCATTGAACAAGCAAGATGGTGGGAATCGGCGATTCATCCTCATCGAGTGTGAGGACTACGCCTATCCCCTTACAGCCGAACGCGTGCAGCGGGTCATCTCCGGCGTGCCGGACGCTAGAGATGACGGCCTCCGCGAGGGGCTTGGCGGCACGTTCACATACTGCGTGCTGGGTGATCCGGTCACGGCCTCGGGGATGCTCGACGGCGATACCTTGCCGACATTCTCGTCGCTTGCTGCGTGGCTCATGCACACGGCCACGGGACGGTCTGTCGGTCCTGCAGAGTTGCGTCCGCTGGACGAGCACGGCCTGATCTATAGCGACTCGCGTCGCAACTACTACTTGCGCTACAAGCCTGACCTCGACTGGCTTGCTAGTAATGAGGCGGTTCTCACCGAGGCGCGAGCCGAGGAGATCGCCAACATCTGCAAGGAGCAGCAGAAGGTCGCCGTTGTGTTCGCGGCGGGCAAGTACATCGAGTTGGACGAGTTGAGCGAACTCAACATCATGTTCGGTCAACTTCCATTCGAGATCCGGCGTTCGGAGCAGGTCTGATGCGTCTCGAACTCAAGGAGTACCAGCACAAGACGCTGGAAGCGTTCACCCGCTGGCTAGACGCACTCGTTGCGTCCCGGTCCGAGTCCCAGCGCAAGACCGCAGCGCTAGAGGGCGCCGGACTTGAGGCGTCGAAGAATGATCGCAACTTCCCGCGCTCTTGCTGGGACCGCCTCGTGGCGGAGGGCGGGATCGAGTCGGGAGCCCGGGAGCACGTAGACCGCTACGACGACGCTGGCCGGCCCATTCCCCACGTCTGCTTCAAAGTGCCGACGGGCGGCGGCAAGACGCTATTGGGAGCGGCGGCGTTGGAGAGGCTCGGGATGCAGACCGGGCTGGTTCTTTGGATCATGCCGTCGAGGGCCATCTACACCCAGACCAAGGCGGCCTTCAAGTCGCGCGAGCATCCCTACCGCCAACTTCTTGAACACGCCAGCGGGGGGCGCGTCAAGTTGCTTGAGAAGGAGGACCGCATCGATCGGGGTGACGTCGAGAACTACCTGTGCCTCATGCTGCTGATGCTGCCGGCCACCAACCGGCAGAAGGGCAAGGAGTTCCTGAGGATGTTCAGGGACTCGGGCCGCTACATGACCTTGTTCCCGAAGGAGGACGACGGGCCTGCCATCGCTGCGCTGCTTGCAGACAACCCCGACCTGGAGCACTACGAGGACGGGACCGTCAAACAGAGTCTGTTCAACGTGTTCAAGACACAGCGTCCCGTTGTCGTGCTCGACGAAGCTCACAAGGCATACGGCGGTAAGGGCGCCACCGAGTTTGTGAGAGCCGTCAACCGGCTCGACCCGAGGCTCGTGGTCGAGTTGACCGCGACTCCGAATCGCAACATCAGCAACCTGCTGGTCGACATCTCCGGCGTGGATCTCAAGAAGGAGCAGATGATCAAGCTTCCCGTTGAGGTCACCACCAGCGGAGGCGAGTGGCGAGACACTCTCGCCCGAGCCTGCGACAGGCTCAACGACCTCCAAGCGGCCGCAAGCGTGCTCGAAGGAAGTTCGGGCCGCTACATCCGCCCCATCGCCGTGGTGCGAGTCGAGCGGACCGGCAAGGCCCAGGTGGGCGGCGACCGCATCCACGCCGAGGACGCGCGCGACTACCTGGTGAACCACCTCGGGGAGGCGCCGGAGGCCGTACGCGTCAAGTCGTCCGAGAAAGACGAGATAGCGGGACACGACCTTCTGTCCTCCTATTCGCCGGTGCGCTGGATAATCACCAAGGCTGCGCTGATGGAAGGCTGGGACTGCCCCTTCGCCTACGTCCTCGTCATGCTTGACAACACGAGCAGCAAGCGGGCCATCACGCAACTCATGGGCCGGGTGATGCGCCAGCCGCATGCTCGCTGGACCGGGGTGCCCGACCTCGACAAGTGCTACGTCCACTGCTGGAAGACCAAGGTCGATGACGCCGTCATGCAGGTCAAGAGCGGGCTGGAGCACGAGGGTCTCACCGGACTCGACCATGACGTCGTCGCCAGCGACGCTGTCGATGTAGAGGTCACGACCGTTCGGAGGCGCGAGCGGTTCCGGAGGCGCGACATCTTTCTTCCCAAGGTCCTCCACCGCCACGGCGACGGCTGGCGTGATCTCAGCTACCAGCGGCACATCCTCCCCCACATCGACTGGGCCGGCATCACCGCGCCCTCGCCGGTGGCCGCCACTGGCTCCAGTACGGGCCTGTTCGAGGAGACCGTCGCCGTGGACTTAGGCGGCCGCGGCGTGTCGGAGGCCACCAGTCAGTTGATCGACTCGGATCCCGAGATCACTCTGTCTTCGGTGACGCGCCAGCTCACCGATCTGGTGCCGAACGCCTGGCAGGCAGCCCGGATCGCCCGTGACCTCATCGAATCGTTGCGCAGCCTGGGACTGAGCGAGGCCGACATCTACATGCAGCGGCGTGACCAGATGATCCGGCTCCGAGAGGGAGTGGCGGACCAAATCGAGCGGCGGGCCGAACAAGTCTTCACCCGCAAGCTCAGGGCCGGAGACATCCGGTTCGACTTGGAGGCGAGCGAGCCCAACTACAGGATGCAGGAGGAGTTCACTCTGCCGGTCGCCGACAACGATCACTCCCTCGAGCGGGCTGGCAAGCCAGTGCAGCGCAGCCTCTTCGAGCCGGTGTTCGAGAAGCAGTTCGACACCGGGCTGGAGAGAGACTTCGCCTTCTATGTGGATCAGCATCAGGCGATCCAATGGTGGCATCGGGTCGCCGTCCGCCAGCAACACGAGTACTACCTGCGCGGCTGGAACCAGGACCGCATCTGGCCCGATTTCGTGGCCATGTCCAGCAACGGCGACGGCAAGCCGCGGCTGCTGGTCGTCGAGACCAAGGGGAAGCACTTGGAGGGCAACGGCGACACCGAGTACAAGACGAAGGTGTTCGCCACACTCGAGGAGTCGCTGAACCGCGACGGCGGCTACGAGTGCGGAGAGGTCAGCCTCGACAACGGACACACGAAGGGCCGGTTCCGGATCGTGTTCCGCGAGGAGAGCTTCGCCGGCGTCATGGCATGACCGAAAGCGAACTCGGCAATGCACGCGGCGCGCCAGACCCGTGACCGACCCCGAAGCGCACCCTTGCTCTACTGTGGGGAAACTGTCTCTATTCTGATTAGATATCCGTATGGACCAGGTGATAGGGTCGGTGCCGGCCCGATGACCGTTGGCGCCGCTCGCGCTCCGAGCGCTACGGTTTCGCCGCACACACAAGCTCACCCGTAGGGGGAACCATGGCCACTGACCTTGAGAGGTTCGTAGAGGCGGACGGACGCGAGGAGCAGATCCGAGAGGTGGAGGCCCGCATCGAGGCCGACGACATCCGGTACCTGTACTGCCAGTTCGTCTCGGTGACCGGACGGATCATGGGCAAGGGAATCCCGGCCAAGCACTTCGGCATGATCGCCCGCAAGGGCTTCCAGCTGGTCTACGGCTCCACGGCCAACCTCTTCATCGACCGCCACGGCAACTACATCGGCTACGGCCCCGAGGCCCGCGAGCTCGTCGGCATCGGCGAGCCCGAGACGTTCATGCCCCTGCCGTGGGACACCAGGACGGCCCGGGTGTGGTGCACCCTGTTCAGGGGCCGCGAGGAGGAGGTCGACGGGGGCGCCTACCTGACCTCGGACTGCCGGGGCAACCTCAGGCGGCAACATGCTGCGTTCGAGGCCAAGCACGGGCTGCACCTGCGGGCCGGCTGCGAGCCCGAGATGATGTGGCTCAAGGCCGACGCCGACGGCAAGCCCACCGTGGAGGGCATGACCAAGCCCAACTGCTACCACATCGACCAGTTCGCCGAGCTCCAGCCCCTCATCCACAGGGTGATCGAGTACTGCGAGGCCATGGGCCTCGACATGATCCAGGGCGACCACGAGGACGCCCCCGGCCAGCTCGAGCTGAACTTCAACTTCGACCGGGCCGAGCTCACCGCCGACCGGCTCACCACCTACCGCCAGGTGTGCAAGCAGGTGGGCCGCGAGCTGGGGGCCTTCCCCTGCTTCATGCCCAAGCCGTTCATGGGCGTGTCGGCCAACGGCTGCCACCACAACATCTCGCTGTGGGACGCCGACGGCAACAACAGGTTCATGCCCGAGGGCGACAACCCGCAGATGCCCGGTCCCGTCGGCATGAAGGCCATCGGCGGCATCCTCGAGCATGTTCAGGCGCTGACCTGCCTCACATCGCCGACGGTCAACTCCTACCGCCGTCTGTGGGACACAGGCTTCTGGGCCCCGGTGTTCGCCGACTGGGGCTTCCAGAACCGCACCACCGCCCTACGGGTGAGCGCGCCCGGCCGCTTCGAGTACCGCTCGGTGGACAGCGCGGTCAACCCGCACCTGTCGTTCGCGGGCCTCCTGCAGGCCATGGACGACGGCTTGGACCGCGGTCTCGATCCGGGCGAGCCCGAGGAGCGCAACATCTACGAGGCCATGGAGGCGGGCAAGGACGTCAAGAAGATCCCGCTCACCCTGGGCGATGCCCTGGAGGCCCTGCGCAGCGACGAGGTCGTGATGCGTGCCCTGCCGGGCGAGATGAGCAAGGTGTTCTTCCACTACAAGAACGACGAGTGGGAGCGGTTCCTGGCCACCGTGACGGATTGGGACGTGGAGGAGTACCTGGACGTCCTTCCCTAACGGCCCAGAGGCCGAGCGGCCCGTGAGCGCAGCGAACAAGAGCGGAAATCAAGAACCCGAGCAACAGGACTCGAGACGACTTCCACAAGGGGGTAGAACCATGTGCGGCATAGCCGGCGTGATCCACCGGGACGGCACCGCCGACATCGGCGCCGAGCTCACAGCCATGCTCCAGTCGATGAAGCACCGCGGGCCGGACTCCACCGGCTACGCGGTGTACGGACCGGCCGACGACCTGATCGTGATCCGCTTCGTGCTCGCGGAGCCCAACAAGAGCACCGGCTTCGGCATGGAGGAGCGCCTGGAGCGCAACCGGGCCGAGGTCGAG